>Ga0136633_1000583_pt1 | contig 27977 bp, 32 predicted proteins | sample AntDrymeUQ832206_2_FD_105494 | JGI IMG/M metagenome (GOLD analysis project Ga0136633, IMG submission 105494) | Polar desert sand microbial communities from Dry Valleys, Antarctica - metaG UQ83 (22.06) | ecosystem: Environmental > Terrestrial > Soil > Desert | place: Antarctica: Dry Valley... | reverse complement strand
CTGCCGGCGGTGGTCGTTCTCGTCATCGCCGTCGTGGCGGTGTCGGTCTTCCTGTCGGCGACCGAGGCCGGCCGGGTCCGCGGGGACGCCCTGAGCTCACTGCTCTACGTCAACAACTGGCACCAGATCCTCACGGAGCAGTCCTACTTCGACGCCGCGGGCCGGCCGTCGCTGCTACGCCACCTGTGGTCGCTGTCGGTCGAGGAGCAGTTCTACCTGCTCTGGCCGCTGGCGCTGATCGGTGGCCTGGGCGCGATGACGCGGATGCGCTTCCTCCAGGTCGTCGTTGGACTGGCAGCGGCCTCCACGATCCTGATGGCCGTCCTCTATGACCCGTCGGGCGATCCGTCGCGCGTCTACTACGGCGCCGACACCCGGCTGACCCCGCTGTTGCTCGGCGCCGCGCTGGCCTTCCTGTGGCCCATGCGCGCCGCCCGCCCGACGACCGGCCCTCGCGCGGCCGCGCTGCTCGACGCCGCGGCCGTCGCGGGCCTGGTCCTCGTCGCGGCCGCCTTCGCCGGCGCACACGAGTTCGACAGCTGGATCTACCGCGGCGGGCTCGCCGGCGTCGCGCTGGCCACCGCCCTGCTCATCGCCGCCATTGTCCACCCAGCCTGCCGCGTGGCCCGCGCGCTGGCGACGCCGCCGTTCGTGTGGGTCGGCGAGCGCAGCTACGGCATCTACCTCTGGCACTGGCCGGTGATGGTCCTGTCGCGACCGGAGCTCGACCTGTCGTGGACTAAGTGGGTGCTCGTGCCGCTGCAGATAGCGCTGACCGTGGCGCTGGCCGCGGCGAGCTACCGCTGGGTCGAGAAGCCGTTTCGCACCGGGGACGCCCAACGCCGGATCAAGGCGTGGATGGCGCGCCGCGCGCCCCGGCAGCGTCTCGGCGTGGTCCTCGGCGCCGCAGCGGCGACAGTCCTCTCCGGGGTCTGGCTGGCGAGCGGATCGAGCGGCGCCGAGCGGCCGCAGGCCACCAACACGCCCCAAGCGACTGCGGCCCCGGAGCGCCGGACCGCGACCGCGCCGACGGGCAAACTCGACCCTCCGCTGCTGGTGGGCGCATCGGTGATGCTGGGCGCGCAAGAGGCGCTCCACGCGAGGCTCGGGCGCAAAGCGCTCGTCGATGCCGCCGTCGGGCGCTACCCCGCCGACGTCGCGACGCGCCTGGAGGCCTACCGGCAATCCGACGCGTTGCCCAACCGAGTGGTGATCCAGATCGGCGAGAACGGCCCGCTGCCGGAGGAGGACCTCCAGCGCATCCGGGAGGCGCTGCGCGGCGTCCCGCGGGTGGTCCTCATCAACGTGAAGGTGCCGCGGGCCTGGGAGGAGGACGTCAACAACACGCTGCTGGCGATTCGCGGCGAATGGCCGGAGGCGGTCATCGCCGACTGGAAGAAGGCCGCGCGGCGCGACCTGCTCTACGACGACGGCATTCACCCTACGCCCGAGGGCGCGAAGGTCTACGCGCAGGTGGTGCAGGACGCGCTGCGCTCGCCGGGGTAGGGTCCGGCCATGCCGACCATCACGCTGCACGCGCTCCCGCCCTCCCATCCCTGCCTGACCGCTGAGGCCGCTCTCAGGCTCAAGGGCGTCGACTACGAGCGCGTCGACCTGCAGCCGGGAACCCACGTTGACGAGATGCAGAAGATCTACGGCGAGGGCGCGACCACGGTCCCGGGAGCGGTGTTCGACGGCGAGCCGGTCCACGGGTCGCGAGCCATCCTCGCCCGCCTCGAGGAGATCGCGCCGTCCCCGTCCCTGTACCCGGAGCCGATCGCCGACGCCGTGCGCGAAGCCGAGCGCTGGGGCGACGATGAGCTGCAGGACCTCGGCCGGCGGCTGCCGTTCGGCGCCATGCACTTTCGGCCCGAGGCGCTGGGCACCTTCGGGGGCGCCGGCCCGCTCGACCCCGCCGGAACCGACTTCGCAATCGCCTACGTTCGTGGCACCTGGCGCTACCACGCGATCACGGCGGTGGGCCTTACCGAGGACCTGGCCGGGCTTCCCGCCAAGATCGACCACATCGACGGGCTGGCCGCCGACGGCATTCTCGACGGCGGCGAGCCCACCGCTGCCGACCTGCAGATCGCCGCCACCTGTCGTGTGCTGTTGTGCGTCGGCGACCTGCGTCCTCTCCTGGAGGGAAGGGCCGCCGAGCGCATCGCCCGCCGCTGGTTCCCCGACTACCCCGGCGAGGTGCCGGCGGGCGCCTACCCGGCCGGCTGGGTCCCCAGCGCGGGCTGACGCCTAAGCCGGCGGGGACTCCGCCAGCAGGATGCGCAGGTCGTTGGCGAGGTCCTCGGGCGTCATCTGGTGTGAGGGGAAACCGATCCGCAGCACGCCCGTGCGATCGATCAGCAGCACGAACGCCGTGTGGTCCTCCTGGCCCTTGCCCTGCGGCCCGATGCCGTAGCGCTTCCAGATCGGCTTCATCGTCGCTCGCGGCCCCGTCAGATAACGAACGAAGCTGTCGGCCCGCTGCTCGACGAGGAACCGTCGCACACTGCGGCGCGTGTCGGCCTCGGGGTCGACGGTCACGGCGAGGACGTCGACCTCGCTGGTGTCGCTGCCCGTGGCCTGAAGATCGTCGAGCGCGCCGCGGATCGTCTGCAGGCTCACCGGGCACGTGGAAGTGCACCGCGAGTGAATGAAGGTCAACGCCACGACCCGCCCGCGAGTGCTCGCCAGATCGAAGCGATGCCCGTCCTGGTCGGTCAGCGTGAGGTCCGAAGCGCGCAGGTCCTGCGGCATCGTGGGGCCGGCGAAGCGCGGCGGCGCGACGCTCTCGGTGCTGTCGGAGATCGCGGTGACGACGCCGATCCCCAGGCCCAGGAGGACCAGCGCGACGCCAGAGGCCAGCAGCAGCCGAAAGCTCATGACACCGAAGCTAGGCTCTCAACCAGGTGCGGGCGCGGCGAGCGACAGTCCTGGTCACGGTCGTGACGACGCTGCTCACGGCCGGCGGGGCCGGTTCCGCGCTCGCCGACGGCGATCCGGCCAGCGACGTGCTGCTCTTTCAGGACGCTTACCTGCCCTACTTCCCCGCGCCATCCAGGCCCGAGGTCCAGACGCTCACGCGGCTGCTGGGCCAGGTGCGCCGCGACGGCTACCCGATGAAGGTCGCCCTCATCCAGAGCAATGGTGACCTCGGCGCCAATCCGGACCTGCTCGGCCGGCCCGCCGACTACGCCGAGCTGCTCGAGAGCGAGCTGACGATCAGGGTCAAGAAGCCCCACCTGGTGATCGTAATGGCCGAGGGCGGATTGGCGGGACGCAACCTCGGGCCCGAAGGCGAGGAGATCCTCGATGGCATCGCGATCGACACCGCCGCGGAGTCCGACGGGCTCGTGCGCGCCGCGATCCAGGCCGTCTCGGAGATCGCGACGGCCAACGGTCACGAGACCGCGCTCCCCGAGATCAAGCCCAATGAGCAGCCCGCCGGACCCGACGACGGGCGGTCGCACACGGCGCTGTACGTGCTGTCGGCGATCATCGTCGCGCTGGGCCTGGCGCTGATCGCCTTCGCCCTGCTCATCCGAGGACGGCGAACGCCAGCTTGACGATGGTCAGAAGGGCTCGGGAAACGCATAGGCCGCGTGCGGCGGCACATAGGGGCCGACCTGAAGCACGATCTGGTCGTGGTAGCCGAGCGGGATCCCGGCCACAGGAACCCGGACCCGGCGACCGTTGACATAGGCGCGGACCCGCCCCCGGAACCCCGCGGCGCGACGCGGACCCAGAGGCTGGTCCCATAGCGCGAACACGTCGCCAACCGTCGCCCGAGTCCCAGGCCTCAGCAGCACGAGGCCGGTGGGATCGATGGTCACGACCGGGCCGAAGCAGCGCGCGCCGGTGATGCGGCCACCCAGCCGCTCCCGGGGCGGCCGGCTGCCGATGCCCGCCGCGAACAGCACCACCTTGTCCTCGCCGAACAGCTCGAGGTGAGCGCCGAAGCGCTCGCCCAGCGTGCCTCGCCGGCAGTCAGGAACCGGCCCCTCGTTCAACGGTGGGTGAAAGCGCGGCCCGGCGCCGATGGGTCGCGCGCCGGGAGGCAGCTCGAATGCCGCTTCTCGTGATCCGCAGCCGAGGGCGACCGCAGCGACGAGGAGGATGAGCAGGCGCGCGGCCACCGGCTCATGCTGACATCACCCCACCGGGGGCGAGGACATCGCGGCGCCGCTGTGCGATGGGTTGCAGGCGCCTAGCACGGCTTCGCGCAGGCGCTCGAGGGGGCCGCCCTTCTCGACGTATGCGCTGGCGCCAAGGTCGAGGGCAAGCGGCGCCAGCCGCTCGGCCGATAAGCCTGACGCGACCACGATGCCGGTCTCGGGGACCTCATCGCGGAGGGTGCGGAGGACCTCGAGGCCATCGACCCGCGGCATCGAGAGGTCGAGCACCAGGACATCGGGCCGGGTGGCCTTGACGCCCTCTATGGCCGCCTCGCCGTCGCCGGCCTCGCCGACGACCTCGATGTCGCCGTGCTCGACGAGCAGCTGCGCCCAGAGGACCCGAAGCGCTTCGACGTCATCGGCGATGAAGACCCTGCACGGCACTACACGGGGCATCGGCTTTCAACGGAGACGCCAATATCCCCGGAACTGGTGGTTGGCCCACCAGAACTGGTTAGAACGAGAAAGTTGGCGCGTTACCGTCAGGCTGCTTCGGAGAGAGACTGGAGCTCGCGCCGCAGCGCCAGGTGCTGAAGCGCACGCTCCTCGATCTGCCGCACTCGCTCGGCCGAAACGCCGAGCTCACGCCCGATCCGAGCCAGTGTCTGCGGCTCGGGGGAGCCGTTGATGCCATAGCGCATCTGCAGGACGCGTCGTTCTGTCTCGGGGAGCTGGGCGATCGTGTCGTGGACGAGCTGCTCGCGCATCTTGAGGAAGACCTCCTCCCCCGGTCCGGCCGCGTCATCGGCGATGAGCTCGCCCAGGGAGGTGGCGCTGTCGTCGCCCACTGGCCGGTCCAGCGAGGTGACGATCCGCGCGGCGTCGCGCAGATTCTGGACGTCGGCGGTGGTGAGCTCGGCGCCGTCGGCGATCTCCTCGATGGTCGGCTCGCGACCCAGCGAGCTCTGCAGCTCGCGCTCGACCCGGGCGATCCGGCGCTCGCGCTGAGCGACGTTGGCCGGCAGGCGGATCGTGCGGCCCCGGTCAGCCAGGCCCCGCTGAAGCGCCTGACGAATCCATAGCGTGGCGTAGGTGGAGAACCGGAAGCCCTTGCGCCAGTCGAACTTCTCCACCGCGCGGATGAGCCCGATGATGCCCTCCTGGATCAGATCGAGCAGGCACAGCTCGCCGACCCCCTGGTACTTGCGAGCGATCGAGACGACGAGGCGCAGGTTCGCGTTGATCATCCGCTCCTTGGCCTCGAGATCGCCCTTCTCGATGCGCTTGGAGAGATCGAGCTCCTCCAGCGGGGTCAGCAGCCGGTAGCGGCCCGCCTCGTTGAGGAACATCTGCAGCGCGTCGGTCGTCTGCGACGCCATGTGGTCAAGGGTGTAGCGCACGGCCGAGGGCGCCTTGCCGTCATCCTCACGATCGAGGTCGATCCCGCGCTCGTCGAGCGTGTCGTAGATCTCGGCGAGCTGCTCGCCCGAGAGATCCAGCCCGCGAGCCACGGCGTCGACGTCGCTCGTCGTCAGGCGCCCCGCTTCCTCCCCGCGCTCGAAGAGCGCAGCCAACTCCGGCGGGGTCTCTTCCTCAATCGCCATCTATATCTGCGCTTCCCGGCGCGGACCGCGGTCAAACTGCCGCGTCGAGCGCCTGGTTGACCAGGGCGTCCGCGTCGGCGTTCTGCGCGCGCGGAACGGAGCGGATGCTCCACTGCTCGAAACCCCGGAGCGCATCAAGAGTTTCGAGGTACAGCGGCTTCATCGCCGCGTGCTTGACCTTGTAGGCGCCGGTCAGCTGTTTGGCCACCAGCTCGGAGTCGTTGACAAGCTCCACCTCGGTGGCGCCGAGCTCCGCCGCGGCGCGCAACCCCAGCAGCACCGCCTGGTACTCGGCGACGTTGTTGGTCGCGACGCCGATGGTCTCCTTGGCCTCCCCCACGACGTCGCCGCCGGGTGTCGAGAGCACGGCAGCGGCCGCAGCGGGTCCCGGGTTGCCGCGGGAGCCGCCGTCCACGTGGACGACGAGACGCATGGCTGGCGGGTCCTACTCCCCGTCGATCGGCGGGAACTCGCCAGGAATACCACGGCGGCGGCGGTCGCGGATGATCCGCTGCTGCTCCGCCGCCTCCTCCGCTGTGTCCAGCGCGCGCCGCTCGCCCTTGCGCCGGTCAATGATGACCTTCACGTTGCCATCGTCGGCGTAGTAGGTCGCGAGCTTGTCGTAGAGCTCGTCGGCCATCTCTTCGGGAATCACGCAGTAGATCATGGGCGGCGGCCGAGGAGACTAGCTGACCAGGGCAACGACGCCTCCGGCTTCCTGCGTCGCGTTGGCGACGCGATCACCGTCGTCGAGCTCGGCCAGCTCGGACCCCTGCTCGGCGATCCGCACCCCGGCGGCCTCGTTGCCGAGGTCGACCTCGAACCGGTACCAGGTCAATTCCCACCCCACGATGATCTGCACCACGGCGCCCTCGGTGGCCGATGGGCGAACACAGACGAACGGCTCGCCGAGCGAGCGACCCACACCTGCGACCGTCCGCGGGTGTGGCGAGGCGTTGAAGACCTCGACTGCGCGAGCAAGCTTGAGCTCGGCGTTGGTCGGAACCGCATGCACCTCGCGCGGCTGCGGCGCGGCATCGCGCGCCGCGGTTCGCTGTGCGTGCGAGCGCTCATAGCGCTCGTGGGCCATCGGCTCGGGCTCCTCCTCTGCGCGGGCCAGGTACGCCTCGCGCCGGTTCTTCAGGCGGCCCAGAAGCGAACGGGAGCGCCCCACGCCGTTGCGGCGCACGCCGATGTCGTCGAGCCCCTCCCTCAGCCAACCCTCGTGAGCGGCGCGAGCGGTGCACAGCTCGCAGACGATCCGTCGCGAGCCCCCCGCGATGAACGTCTCGGAGTGCTCGCCGCGCAGCAGGCGGCGGCCGCAGACGTCACAGGAGACGACGGTGTGGCTCGTGGTGATGGACTTGGGCGCCACGGCCACAGAGGCTAGCCCGTACCGCGTGAATGCCCGCTAATGGGCGGAAACCGCCTCCACCCTGGCCGTCAGGTGCGCGGGCACCTCCTCGTAGCGCTCGAACTCCATCGTGTACTCGCCGCGGCCGCCGGTCAGCGCGCGCAGGTCGGGCGCGTAGGTCAGCATCTCGCTCATCGGCGCCTCGGCCCGAACGTCAGTCATCGGTCCCGACGGCTCCATTCCCTGAGGGCGGCCACGCCGGGAGCTGAGGTCGCCGATGACGTCGCCGACCGATTCCTCGGGGACCGAGAGGGTCAGGAGCATGATCGGCTCGAGCAGCACCGCGCCCGCGCCCGCGAGCGCCTCCTTCATCGCGATCGACCCGGCCGTGCGGAACGCGTGCTCGGAGGAGTCGACGGAGTGGTAGCTGCCATCGACCAGGCTGACCCGGACGCCCTTGACGGGGTAGCCGGCCACCGGCCCATGCGCCATCGCGTCGCGGACACCCTTCTCCACGGCGGGGATGAAGCCCGTGGGGATCACGCCACCCTTGATCCGGTTGACGAACTCGAGGTCCTCGCCTGAGCTGAGGGGTTCGATCTCGATGTGGCAGTCGCCGAACTGCCCGCGCCCGCCGGACTGCTTCTTGTGGCGGCCGTGGGCCCGGGCCGATTTGCGAACGGTCTCCGTGTACGGGACCCGCGGCGGCTTGAGCGCGACCTCGGCCCCAAAGCGCGACTTCAGGCGGTCGACGATCACCTCGACGTGAACCTGCGTGAGACCGGCGACGATCTGCTCGCCGGTCTGCGGGTCGCGATGTAGGTCGATCGTCGGGTCCTCCTCCTGCAGTCGGCGCAACGCCGTGTAGACCTTGTCCTCGTCGCCCTTGGCCTCCATCGCGAAGGCCATGACAGGCGCGGGGAGCTTGATCGACGGCATCGAGATCGGCTCATCGCGGGCGGCCAGCCAGTCGCCCGCGCGCGTGTCCTTGAGCTTGGCCACCGCGCCGATGTCGCCCGGCCCGTATTCGTCGGCGTGCGGCGTCTCCTTGCCCTGGAAACTCAACAGCTGACCGATGCGCTCCTTGCCGTGGGTGCGCGTGTTGAGGACGTGCGTGTCGTGGTTGATCACGCCCTGATAGACGCGGAACAGGTTGATGCGCCCGGCGAATTGGTCAGCCCGGGTCTTGAACACGTAGGCGAACATGTCGGCGTGCTCGTCGGCCGGGTCAAAGGTGATCTCGGGCAGTTCGAGCCCGCCGTGCTTGACCGGTGACGGAAGGTCCTCGACGATCGCGTCCAGCAGGCGGTTGGTGCCCAGGTTCCGGGTGGCCACGCCGCAGGTCACCGGGAACAGCAGGCCGTGGTTCGTGCCGTCCTTGAGCGCGGTGACGATCTCGGAATGCGAGATCTCCTCGTCGGCGAGATAGCGCTCCATCAGCGTCTCGGAGACCTCGGACACCTCGTCCATCAACTTCTCGCGGTACTCCGCGGCAAGCGTCTGAAGATCGGCGGGGATCGCAATCTCGCGCGCAGCGCCCTGCTCGGCCGAGGGGTACTCGTAGGCCTTCATGTCGACGAGGTCGACCACGCCGCGCACGTCGTGCTCGGCGCCGATGGGCATCTCGGTGGCCACGACGTGGGGCCCGAACGCGGCCTTGAGGGAGTCGAGGGCGCGGAAGAAGTCGGCCCGCTCTCGGTCGAGCATGTTGACGAAGATCAACCGCGCGATGTCGAGCTCCTGCGCGCGGGCCCACAACCGCGCCGTCGAGACCTCGACGCCCATGACAGCGTTGACGACGAACACCGCGGACTCGCAAACGCGCAGCGCCCCCAACGCATCGGCGACGAAGCTGGGCTCGCCCGGTGTGTCGAGCAGGTTGATCTTGCGCCGCTGCCACTCAAACGAGGTCAGCGCCAGCGAGATCGACATCGCCCGGCTCTGCTCGTCCGGATCGGCATCGGACAGGCTCGTGCCGTCCGCGACGCTGCCCAACCGCGTCGTGACCTGCGCCTCGTAGAGCAGCGCCTCGAACACCGAGGTCTTGCCGCTGCCGCGGTGGCCCACCAACGCGACGTTGCGGATCTTGTCGGCAGCATGATGCATGGCCGCTAGCTCCTCTCCTCAGGGAATCGGGGCGAGCGTATCGGACCGCACAAGGCGGCTGCTGACTACTCGCTTTGCAGCCTCGATCGAAGCCGCAACACGGCCTTGGTGTGCAGCTGAGAGACCCGTGACTCGGTGACGCCGAGAACCTCCCCGATCTCGCGCAAGGTCAGGTTCTCGTAGTAGTAGAGCGCCACGACGAGCTTCTCGCGCTCGGGGAGCCTGGCGATCGCGTCGGCCATCCGGTCCTTGAGGTCCGTGGCGTCCATAACCGCGGCGGGGTCCGGGGCGCCCGGGTCCTGCAGCGTGTCGAGCAGGCTTACCTGGTCGCCGCTGGCGTCGGAGACCGTCCACAGCTCGTCGAGCGCCGCAACCGTGGAGTTGGAGATCTGCAGCAGCGCCTCCTGGAACTCGTCGACGGTCATGCCCAACTCGGCGGACATCTCGTCGTCGGTCGGGGCGCGCTGGAGGGTGTGCTCGAGCTTGGAGTTGGCCTTCTCGATCTCACGCGCCCGTGAGCGCACGGAGCGCGGCACCCAGTCGAGCGACCGCAGCTCGTCGATGATCGCGCCCTTGATGCGGGTAATCGCGTAGGTCTCGAACTTGATCTCGCGCTCGGGCTCGAAGCGCTGGATGGCGCTGATCAAGCCGACGAGGCCGTAGGAGATGAGATCGGCTTCCTCGACGTGCGCGGGCAACCCCGAGGCCATGCGACCAGAGACGTACTTGACCAGGGGGGAATAGGCGACGACGAGCCGCTCCCTGGCCTGCTCGTCCCCCGAAGACTTGTACCGCCTCCACAGGTCCTTGAGCTCGATCGCCTTGACGTTGGTTTCCAAGCTGGATTCTCTCTCGGCCCTCGCCCCGCTAGGCCCGGGGATGGGCCTCTGCGTAGGCGCGCTTGAGTCGCGCGGACTCTACCCGAGTGTAGATCTGCGTCGTGGAGATGGAGCTGTGCCCCAGCAGCTCCTGGATGGCGCGGAGGTCCGCGCCGCCGTCGAGCAGATGGGTGGCGAACGAATGGCGCAGGGCATGGGGATGGACCCTCCCGGCGACCGCGGCCTGGCGCGCCCACACCCGCAGGCGCCGGCGGACGTCGGAGGTCGAGAGCCTGCGTCCCGACTTCGAGAGGAACAGCGCACGCGCCGGGGCGGCGCCGCTGCGGTTGCCGTCCAGCGCGGGACGCCCGCGCTCGGCGTAGTCGGCGAGCGCCCGCAACGCTGACTCCCCAGTCGGGACGATCCGCGTCTTGGCGCCCTTTCCCTCCACGCGCACCTCCTCCGCGTCGAAGTCGACTGAGCCCATGTCGAGCTTGACGAGCTCCTCGGCGCGAAGGCCGCTGGCGTAGGCCAGCTCGAACATCGCACGGTCGCGCAACTCCAGAGGGGTCGAGGCGGGGATCCGGTCCAGCAGCGAGGCGACCTCGTCGGCCCCCAAGACCCTAGGCAGCTTGCGGCCGCGCTTGGGCGCAGCGACGAGGTCGGCCGGGTTCTGAGCCACGAGGCCGTGCTCGTGCAGGGTGCGAAACAGGGCGCGGGTCGCGGCGAGCTTGCGCGCCACCGTGCTCGAGCCGTTGCCCGCTTCGGAGAGCATCGCAGCGTGGCGGCGCAGCGTGCGGTGATCGATCCCCGCAGGTTCGAGGCCTTGCGCGGTCGCCCAGCCCGCGAGGCCGAGGAGGTCCGAGCGATAGGCAGCGCGCGTGCGGTCCGCGGCGTTCCGGCGCGCCAGGTCCGCGTCGAGCAGGGCGAGCGCCTGCGACCACGCGGGGCTAGGCTCGGGCCGCATGGGCGTGTTCTTCATCGACACCGACACGGGTCAGGTCGCCACCCAGCGCCAGCTCGTCGAAGCCGGCATCGCCCCGGAGTCCGGGCTGCCCACCCGTCCGTGGCTGCGCATCCAGGGCTCGGGCGACGCGTCGACCATGTGGTACGCGGTGCTGCGCAAGCAGGAGAAGGGCGTCTTCATCGGCACGCTGGCAATTCGACACGGCGACCACCATGCCTCTTTGCTGCAACGAGGCTGGGAGGAAGTCGCCCCTGAGTCAATTGGCGCGCCGGGGGCGCAGCCGTCGACGCTCTCCCCCTCGCCGCTCGAAGACGCCTTCGGCTGACGCTCAGGCGATGAAGATCGGCGCGCCGACCGGTACGTCGTCGTAGAGCTCCTCGACGTCCCAGACGTGCATGCGGATACAGCCGTGCGAGGCGTTGGTCCCGATCGACGCGTTGTCGGATGTGCCGTGTACGCCGACGCCGTTATAGACGCCGAGCCAACGGGACTTCAGCGGGTTCTCGGGAGTGCCTCCGGGAATGACCTTGCCGCGATCCTCGGGCGCCACCCAGTCGGAGTTCGGCATTGTCCAGGCCGGGTTCACCGCCTTGTTCTGGATGTGGTAGAGCCCGGCAGGGGTCTCGAGCCCGACCTTGCCGAGTGCGATCGGGTAGGTCTTGGTGAGCTTGAGGTCCTTGTACAGCCGCAGGCGGAAGCTCGCGCGGTCGACGATGATCGCCGTCGCGTACTGCCTGTCGATGTCGTCGGTGCCGACCTCGGGCTTCGTGTGGTCGGTGCGCGCGACCAACGTGTGGTCGGCGCTGGGGTCGACGATCGCCTTGCGGATCTGCTGGTGCAGCTCGCTGGCGCGGACGGCCAACCCGACGCGGCCCTCGGTCACCTGCATGCCCGAGGCGGCGAACTCGACCTTGGCGTCGATCGGATCGCGGTCGACGGTCTTGCGGATGCCGTCGAGGAACTGCACCACTCGGTTCTTGTCGAAGGTCGTCTCTGGCGCCAGATCGACGTCGACCTCGCCCCCGGTCAGCCGGCGGAAGCTGCGGCTGAACATGTTGCCGGAGTCGGCCTCGGCCATGGCAGCACCGACGACGGCGTCGACGTTGGTCGCCACGCCGCTCTGCTCGGCCGTCAGCCTGAAGCTGTTGGTCCCGTGGTCGACGCGGACCGGCGTCCGCAGCTCCGGGAGATACTCGCGCTCGAGGTTGGCCGACGCGGCCGCGGCATCAAGTCCGCCGACGTCGATGCCCGCGACCCGCACTCCTTCGGGGATCGCGTCGCGCCCGGCGTGATCGTAGGCGTAGATCCCGCCCACAGCGGCAAGCAGCAGCGTCAGTGCTGCGGCGGTGAGGATGAAGGCGCGGGACCGCATTGCTGTGTGCAGGGGAAACCTCTCCCCGGATGCGATCGAGTGTAGATCGGACCGAGGCGGATGACCAGTCCTGCAACACCCCGTACGAACGGCCTTTCCGAGTGGATCAGGCGGTCGTGCGGGCCAGCACGCCTTCGATGGCGGTCAGCACCGCCGGGCGGGCCTCCCCAGCTGTCTCGTGCTCGCGCAACCGCTCGAGCTGGGCGGTGTCGAGGTCGTCGAGCAACGCGATGATCTCGTCACTTTCGAGGTCGGCGTAGTCGGGCGTCGGCGGCGAGGCCGGAGGCCGCGCGGCGGACCGCGGCCGCGCCACGGGCTGGGCCGCGCTCATCGTGGCGAGCTGCGCTGCGGACTCCTCGCCGCGCGGCGCGACGTTGGCAGGCAGCGCGGGAGCGGCGTTGGCGGCCTTCACCGACGGGCTGTAGCGCAGGAACTCCTCGAGCTCGCGCTCGTATCGATAGCCCTCCCCGTCCGAGCGCATCAGGCTGGCCAGGCGCTGGTGCTCGCGAAGCTTCATCACCGACTCGCGCGTCGTGTAGCGGAAGCGGAAGCCGGTGGCCTTCAGCCTGCGGTTGTCGAGGGCGCGGCCGAACCGCAGGAGCCGCTCGAGCTCGGCGGTGAGCGGCACACCGGCGCGCCGCAGCGCCGCGGATCCGAGCGCCGTTCCCCACGGCAGCAGAACGGGCGCCAGCCGCTTGCCCAACAGGCCCGCGACCTCCGAGAGCGCCAGCACCCCGTCGGCGGCCGCGTTGTAGATCCCATCGATGTCGAACTTGACCGCGTGCTCGAGCACATTGGCTACGTCCTCGTCGTGGATGAACTGACAGCGCGGGTCGAAGCCGAGGATGGCCGGGACGGCGGGCAGGTCCAGCATCCGCGCGTGCGACGAGGGCCGGCCGCTGCCCAGGCCATTGGTGAAGCGCAGGACGGTGACGATCGTCTCGGGGTTGCGGTGGCGGAAGTCCTCGACGGCCGATTCGGCCTCGTAGATGTCTTTCTCCAAGCGCGAGCGCGGCGGGTGCGCGCGGCGCATCGTCTCGGTGAAGTAGGCCGGGTCGTCCTGCTCCACCCCGTAGTAGTGCGCGCTGGACTTGAAGACGAGCTTCTTGATGCCCTGGCAGGCGGCCAGGACGTTCATCGTCCCGATGACGTTGTTCTCGTGGGCGAGCCGTGGGCTCGTGACCGTCCCGTCGACGACCAGGCGGGTGTCGACCACCGTGTCGATCTCGGCCGCTTCGACGATCCGGCGGATCAGCGTGTGCGAGTCGGCCACCTGGACGAACTCGGTGCGCTGCAGCTCGACCTTCGGAGGCCGGCGATCGACGCCGATGACGGTCTCGACCGCGGGGTTGCGCTCGAGCGCCTGCGCGACCCGCCCGCCCCAGTGGGTCGACAGGCCGGTAACGAGAATCCGCTTAGAAGTCACCCGAACCACACCGACTTGCGCTCGCCGACCATGTCGAACAGCTCGTCCTGGATCGTTGCCCGGATGTCGTGGGCGACCGTCTGGACCAGGCTCTTGTCGTCCCACGGCTCATCGCCCATGTCGTCCGTGCGCACCGGGGGGAGAAAGCGGATCTTGAACTTGGCGGGCAGGTACCCGAGCATCCCCAGCGGGCCGAGGGCGGGAAACGTCGGGGTGATCGGAAAGTAGATCAGGCCCGTGAGCTTCTGCAGAAGCGGGACCTGGGCGAAGATCGGCGCCGCCTCCTCGGCCCCGACCAGGGCCACCGGGACGATGGGGACGCCTGCCCGCATCGCCGCCTCCACGAAGCCGCCGCGGCCGAAGCGCCGAAGCCGGTAGCGGTCCTTGTAGAGCTTCTCGGTCCCCTTGCGCCCCTCGGGGAAAACGAGCACGAGCTGGCGCTCGTCGTAGAGCAGGCGATGCACGTTGGCCGGATGCGCCGGCACCGCGCCGATCTTGGGCAGGAGCATGCTGAAGCCCGGATAGTCCTTGAAGAAGTGCTCGACGGTCAGGTACATCTTCCGGTTGCGAGGATGCTCTTCCTTGATCGCCTTGGCGATCATCGCCGCGTCGGGCGGCAGCGCCCCCGAATGGTTCGAGACGACGAGGGCCCCGCCCTCGTCGGGAACATTGTGGATGCCCTCCACCTCGCAGCCGAACCACAGCCGGTAGAAGAACTCGACCAGTGTGGCGTCGAGCGCCCCCTCGATCCGCTCGGACCGGCCCCAGTCGTCGACCTGGCGCTCGGGCTCTACTCCGGGCAGCAGGGCGCGCAGGTCAGCGGGCGCGAGGTCGGTCGACGGCGCAGAGGGACCGTCGAGCGCCAATTCGTCTCCGGGCGTGCCCACCGGCGCGGCCTCGCGCAGCGGCGAACGGTCCTGGGCCATCAGGCGACTGCCGATCCGCGGCTGCCGCTGGTCAGAATCGGCTCGAGCTTGGCGGCCAGCTCGGGCCACGTAGCCGCGCAGACCACGTCCTCGGTCTCGCAGACGTCCTGGTTCCACGGGTGGCCGATGGTCGCAGCGACGATGCCGACGTCGAGGGCGCGCTCGATGTTGACCGGGCTGTCGTCGATGAGGACGTCGATGGCCAACTCCTGGCAACGGAGGACCTTGTCGTAAGAGCAGTGCAGGTCGTCGTGGCGCAGGCCTATCTGCTCGAGCCAGCGCGCGGTCGCGCCGTGGCAGCCGTCGGCGCGGTGGCTGGTGATGTGGATGAAGTGCCCGGCCTCATGCCAGCCGTTGACGGTCTCGACCGCGCCCGCGTAAGGCGCGCCGGAGAGAATGGCGGCCTCGGTGTGGGTGTCCTCGATGCAGACCTGCAGCTGCTGGGGCTTGAGGCGCGTGATACCCCAGTCGAACTGCTCCGCGTACGGGAGATCGATACCGAAGCGCCGCCGAGCCGAATCCGAGAGGCGGTCCCAGTAATGGTGCAACGTGGAGTCGATGTCGATGGCGATGCGCATTGGGCGGCTCCTACCTAGAGTACGCAGGACATGGCGAGCCTCACCGACACCTTCGTTCCCACTAAGCCCACGAGCGACGCATACGGTCCCGAGGGCCGCTCGGAGTGGCTCGACATCGACTGGCGCGAGCACCAGCGCTGGACGCGGCTGACCGGCGCGACGGTCAACTACGTCGAGATGGGCGAGGGCGATCCTCTGGTCTTCATCCATGGCCTGTCGGGTTGCTGGCAGAACTGGCTGGAGAACATCCCCCACTTCGCCAAGACCCGCCGGGTCATCGCCATCGACCTGCCGGGCTTCGGCGCCTCGCCCATGCCCGACGAGAAGATCACGATCAACGGCTATGCCTCGTTGGTCGACGAGCTGCTCGATGGCCTCGGGATCGAAAGCGCATCGATCGTCGGCAACTCGATGGGCGGCTTTGTCGGCGCCGACCTGGCGATCGAGTTCGACACGCGGGTCGACCGGCTCGTGCTCGTGTCGGCAGCGGGCCTGACCGCGGCGGAGATGCACAACGACCACGTTCTCTCCGCCCTGCGGCGGGCCGAGAACGTGCTCGCGTACGGGGCCTCCTGGTTCGGCACCCGCTCGGACCGGCTATCGCGCCGTCCGGGACTGCGCAAGGCGCTCATGCTGATGGTCGCCGCGCATCCCGACCGGCTGCCGGCGCCGCTCGTCGCCGAGCAGCTGTGCGGCTCGGGCAAGCCGGGCTTCATGGACACCCTCGAGGCGCTGGGCACCTATCCACTTCAAGACCGCCTCGAGCGCATCGAAGCGCCGACGCTGATCGTCTGGGGCGACAAGGACCGCTTGGTCCCGCTGCGCGACGCGGACCGGTTCGTCGAGGCGATCGGCGAGAACGCCAACAAGGTCGTCTACGAGGACACGGGCCACGTCGCGATGCTCGAGCGTCCCGCGCGCTTCAACGCCGACCTGGAGAAGTTCCTCGTCGAAGGCGACACCGACGGCCGCACCCAGTAGCGCCCGGTCTCCTGCGTGCGGATCGCGCTGCCTGGGGGTCGCTCTGCGACCCTAATCCAGCACGATCCTCCCGCGGGCGGTCAGTCGACGATGGTGACGGCGCCGAGCGCGGCGCTGGAAACGAGCTTGGCGTACTTGGCCAGCACGCCGGTTCGGTCGGGGTTGGGCGGCGCCTCGTAGGCGGCGATCCGCGCGGCGATCTCGTCGTCGTCGAGATCCACGCTGATGGTGCGGTTGTCGACGTCGATGGTGACCGTGTCGCCCTCGCGGATGGCGGCGATCGGTCCACCGCGGGCTGCCTCGGGCGCGACATGGCCAATGGTGAAGCCGTGGGTGGCGCCGCTGAAGCGCCCATCGGTCATCAGCGCGACCTCCTCGCCGAGGCCGGCGCCGTTGACCGCGCCCGTGACGGCAAGCATCTCGCGCATGCCGGGGCCGCCGACCGGGCCCTCGTTGCGGATGACGATCACGTCGCCGGCGTTGATCTCGCCGTGGGTGACCGCATGCATCGCCGCCTCCTCGCCCTCGTAGACGCGAGCGGGTCCCGTGTGACCGCGGCGCTCATGGCCGGCGAGCTTGATCACGGCGCCCTCAGGCGCGAGGTTGCCGCGCAGGATGGCCAGGCCGCCGGTGGCCTTGAGCGGCTGGTCGAGCGAACGGACCACGACCTGCCCCTCGGTCTCCACCGCCTCGTCGGCGAGCTGCCCGACGGTCTTGCCCGACACCGTCGGACAGCTTTCGTGCAGCACCCCGAGCTCCTTGAGCCGCTGCGCCAGCACGGCCGAGCCCCCGGCGGCGAACATGTCGACAGCGTTGTAGCGGCCGCCCGGGCTGAGGTCGCACAGCAGCGGTGTCTTCTCGGAGATTCGGTCGAAGTCCTCGAGCTCGAGATCGATCCCCATCTCACGCGCGACCGCAAGCAGGTGCAGCACGCCGTTGGTCGACCCGCCCGAGCTGGTCACCGCGGCGATGGCGTTCTCGATCGACTCACGGGTGATCAGGTCGCTGGGCAACAGGCCGGCCTTGAGCACGTCCATGACCAACTCACCAGCCTGGAACGCCGCCTCGGCCTTGGTTGGCGCCTGCGCGGGCACAGCGCTCGGCCCCATCGGGCTGATGCCCATCATCTCGAAGGCCATCGCCATCGTGTTGGCGGTGAACTGCCCGCCACAGGCGCCAACCCCCGGGCTGGCCGCGATCTCGATCGCCCGCAGCTCGTCGTCGTCGATCTTGCCCGCCGCGTGGGCGCCGACCGCCTCGAAGACGTTGAGGATGCTGATGTCCTCGCCCTTGTGCCTGCCGACGGGGATCGACCCGCCGTAGAACATCAGACTTGGGATGTCGAGCCGGGCGAGCGCCATGACCGTGCCGGGGATCGTCTTGTCGCAGCCGCTGAGGCAGACGACCGCATCGAAGAGGTAGCCCCGGGCTGTCAGCTCGATCGAGTCGGCGATAACCTCGCGCGAGACCAGGCTCGTCTTCATGCCGCTGGTCCCCATCGTGATCCCGTCGGAGATCGCGATGGTGTTGAACTCCATCGGCGTCCCACCGGCGGCCCGGATGCCGTCCTTGACCTGCTTGGCCAGCGCCCGCAGGTGGTAGTTGCATGGCATCGTCTCGATCCACGTCGAGGCGACGCCGATAATGGGCTTGCTCAGAGCCTCAGCGTCGAAGCCGATCGCGTTGAAGTAGCTGCGGGCCGGCGCGCGTTCGGGACCCTCCGTGAGAGCGCGGCTGCGGTGCTTGAGATCCATGCGCGCGGAGCCTATCCGGGGCGGGCGGGGCCGCTACTGCGCCGCGGTGGCGCGACGGCGCATCTGCGAGCGTTCCCACTGACTCAATCGCCAGAGATCTCGACGAACCTGGCGAGGGTCGACCTGGCGACCCGGCAAGTGCATGTTGGCGGTCCCGATCAAGCGCCGCTCATCGCCCGTAAGCGCCATCCACTTGGCCAGGACGTCGTCGGAGTCGGGAAGCCGCGCGCTGCCGTAGGGACGCGTCTCGTCGGGGAACTCCACGCAGTACTCGTTGAGCAGCCGTCCGGTCTGAGGCAGGTAGCAGACGATCGGCTTGTGCGGGTAGACCAGATAGGCGTACGGCGCGCCGGACAAGCCACCGCGCGCCGCCCCGCGGTCGGGTCCCTCGGCGAGGCCGCCCCACACCCTGAGGAACCCGAGATCTCGGTACATGTTCCAGTCGTCCTCGTCGACGCACGAGCGCAGGAGCTCGCGGGCGCGCTGCTCGGCGCGGCGCTCACGGCCGGGGTCATAGCCCGAGACGGGAATCATCCGACGCCGGGCCCGATGGCGTTCGAGTTGCTCAGAAGCCAGTGGCCAGGCGACCTCCCACAGCAGGGCGACGATCACGATGGCGGTGGCGCTGAGGGCGAGAAGCATGCCGGCGCCGTGCCGCTCTAGCGTCCGCCGGCGGCGCGTGGGAAGAAGATGACGCGCTCGGCGTCGCGAGGGACGTCTTCGAACGAGCGCACCATCTGCGCGGCCCGACGCCCGCCTCCGGCTGCGGTGGGAACCGCGGCCCACATACCCAGCTCGAGCTGCTCACGGAAGGCGGCGACGAGGCGCTCCTCGTCGCCGGCGACCTCAATGTCGCCTTCGGTGAGCAGGATCTCGCCATGCCCGGGCTTCATGCGCAGGAACTTCATGAGGGAGTGATTATGGCACCCAGAACATGCACCGGCCCAGGGCCCGCGCCAAGATCGCGCAACCCGTCTCGCACTGCCTCCGACGCGACCTTCCGCGCCTCACGCGCGGCGCTGACCGGATCGTCGCCGAGGGCGAGCCGTGCAGCGAGCGTCGCGGAATGCGTGCAGCCTGAGCCGTGAGCGGCCCCGTCGGGGTGACGCTCGCCGGCTAGCTCGACGAGCTGCTCTCCGTCGAAGAGCACATCGGTGGCCTCTTCACGATGGCCACCGGTCACGATCGCGACTCGCGGACCGAGCCCGTGCACCGCCCGCACGAGCTCCTCGGCAGTCGCCCCCTCCCCCAGCTGCGCGAGCACCCTCGCCTCGGCCAGATTGGGCGTCGTCACCGTTGCGCGCGGGACGAGCTGGGTACGCAAAGCATCCTCAGCCTCGTCGGGCAGGAGGCGGGCGCCGGACTCGGCGACCATCACGGGATCAAGCACCACGGGCGTGCCGGAGGCAAGCTCGTCGAGGACGCCGGCAACCGCCGCAATCGCCTCCACGCCACCCACCATGCCGATCTTGACAGCATCGATGCCCAAGTCAGCAGCTACGGCGCGGACCTGGGCGCGGATCATCGCCGGGGAGATCGGCTCCACCGCCTCGACCCTGATCGTGTTCTGCGCGGTGACCGCAGTGATGGCCGTGGCGCCGTGCACGCCGCTGCGCGCGAAGGCCTTGAGGTCGGCCTGAATCCCGGCGCCGCCACCGGAGTCCGAGCCAGCGATGGAGAGCACGACGGGGACGCGGGCCACGGTCAGAAGCCTAGGGTCAGCCCGCCGCCCGCACGTAGGCGCCGCCCGGCGAACGGCGCACGTAGCCCAGCAGCTCGAGCTCGACCAATCCGGCTACCACGCCGTCGGCCTCCTCGCCTGGAAGCAGCAGCGCCGCCGCGGTCGCCGGACGGGCGCCGAGACGATCGAGCAGCGCCAGCAGCGGAGGGGGCAGGAGGGCGGGGTCCGGTCCGGTTGGCAAGCGTTGGGCGCCGGACCCCAGCAGCGTGTCGAGGATGTCCTGGGCGTTTCGCACCACGTCGGCGCCGTCGCGCAGCAACGCGTTGGTGCCCATGGCCATCGGGTTGGTCACGGCGCCCGGGACCGCCGCGACCGGACGGCCGAGATCCTGGGCCATCTCGGCGGTGATGAGCGAGCCCGAGCGCTCTGCGGCCTCGACCACGATCGTGGCATCGGCCAAGCCTGCGATGATGCGGTTGCGTGCGGGAAAGCCCCACTTGAACGGCCTGAACCCCGGAGGCATCTCCGACACGACACAGCAGCCCGGCGTTGCCACGATCCTGCGGTGCAGCGCGGCCTTGCTGCTCGGATAGGCCACGTCCGCGCCGCCCGCCAGGACGGCGACAGTCGGACCGCCGACCTCGAGCGCGCCGGCGTGCGCTGCGCCGTCGATGCCCAGCGCCATGCCGCTGACCACCGGCAATCCGGCAGCGGCGAGCCCGCGACCGAGCGCCCGCGCGACCTCAAGGCCGTAGGGCGTCGCCCGACGCGCCCCGACGATCGCGACCGTGGGAACACCCTCCTGCGGAAGTGCCGCCAGATCGCCGTTGAGGTGCAGGACCGCCGGCGCGTCGGCCATCTCCAGGAGCTTGCGGGGATACGAGTCGCGGTGACGGCACACCGCCACAAGGCCGGCCTCCGCGACGTGCGCGCGGGCCTCGGAAGGGTCCGCCGACGTCTCGAGGGCATGGACCACCCACTGACGACGCTTGCCCGCCACCGCCCCCAGAAGCTCATCCTCGCCGAGCGCCAGCAGCTGGCCGAGCCGCCGCTCGTGCCGTGCCCGTTCGACGTGAGGAGCGAGCAGCTCGAGGAGCCTGGTGCGGCGCAGGCACTGATCGCAGGCGCCGAACACTGTTTCCACCGGGTCGGTTACGAGCAGCGTCGGCATCGCGGTGAGAGCGTCAGGCCGCCGCGACGGCATCGCCGGCCTCCTCAAGACGCCACCCGAGCGCTGCCCGCACGTGGTCGGCAGTCACCCGATCCTGCCCCGCGAGGTCTGCGATCGTGCGGGCGACCTTCAGGACGCGGTGATGGCCGCGCGTGCTCAGGCGCCCGGCCTCGTACGCGGTGCGCAAGACGCGGTCGCCAAGCGCATCGAGTCGCACGTGCTCGGAGACAAGCGCTGCCGTCATCTCCGCGTTGACTCTTGCCGGGGTCTCGCACAGACGAGCACGTTGCCGCTCGCGCGCGTGTTCGGCGTCGGCTCGTGCGGTGTCCGACGTGGTGACAGGCCCAGCTGCCAGGTCAGCGGCGGACGGGCGCTGGACGTCGACCACCAGATCGATGCGATCAAGCAGAGGCCCGCTGAGCTTGCGCTGGTGGCGGGCGTGGTCGTTGTCGGTGCAGCGACATCGCGGCGTGCCCGCGTGCCCGCACGGGCACGGGTTCGTTGCGGCCACCAGGATGAACCGGGTCGGGTAGGCCATGGCCTGCTGGCCGCGAACAACCACGATCTCTCCGTCCTCCAGGGGCTGGCGCATCGACTCGAGGACGTTGCGGTTGAACTCGGAGAGCTCGTCGAGGAACAGCACCCCATGGTGGGCCAGAGTCGCCTCCCCGGGCGCCGGCAGGGGTCCACCACCAACCAGTCCGGCCGCGGAGATCGTGTGGTGCGGCGCGCGGAACGGCGGCTCTGAGATCAGCCCGCCGTCCGATCGCAAGCCGGCCACCGAATGGATGCGAGTGACCTCGATCGCCTCGGGACCAGTCAGCAGCGGAAGAATGGACGGCAGCCGACGGGCGAGCATCGTCTTGCCCGTTCCGGGCGGACCGGCCATCAAGAGGTTGTGACCACCGGCGGCGGCGATCGTCAGCGCGCGGATCGGTCCGGGGTGCCCGCGTACCTCACACAGATCGGCACGTTCGGCCTCATCGACGGGGCCCTCGTCGGCGGCAGACGAAACCGACGGCATGTCCCCGCGCAACAGGGCCACCGCGTCCTCGACCGTGTCGGCGCCCAGCACGTCGAGGCCGGGCACGAGCGCCGCCTCCCGGGCGTTGCCGGCCGGGAGGACGATCGCCTCGAGACCGGCTCGCGCCGCGCCCTCGGCGATCGCCAGAGCCCCGCGACCGGCGCGTAGCTCTCCGCTCAGCGAGAGCTCACCGAACACCGCGCAACGCTGCAGGGTCTCGGGCGCGACCTGGCCGGTCGCCGCGAGGATGCCACAGGCGATCGCCAGGTCGAACCCGGCGCCCACCTTGCGGACGTAAGCAGGGGCGAGGTTGACCGTCACCCGCCGTTGGGGGAACTCGAACCCCGAGTTCTGCAGCGCGAAGCGCACGCGCTCGCGCGCCTCCCGAACGGCGCGATCGCCCAGACCCACGATGGCGAACGCCGGCAGTCCCTGGCGGACGTCGACCTCAACGGTGACGCGCAGCGAATCGATGCCGCGGATGGCGAACGTGGTGACGCGGGAGAGCACGAGTTCGAAGCTACGGACGACAGGCGCGCGCAACTGCCCGGCTTTGTGCCGAATGGCCGCAGGTTTCGCGTCAACGGTTTCGGACCTCCATGCGCATCGCACTTCGCTCCGTCATCGCCGCCGCGGCCTTGGGCCTCGTTCGTCTCCCTGCCGGTCACCGACGCGTCCGTGCCCCCGGCTGAACCGATCGAGTAGCTGCGCAGAATCGTCACGAAGCCCGTGTCCCGTGCGGCGATCGCGCCGGAACACTGGGGTCGTGCCAGACCCACGCCATCAGCTCGGTCGCATCGGCGAACAGCTCGCGCTCGACCATCTCGAGCGGCTGGGCTACGCGCTCATCGCCCGCAACCACCGCACCCGCTTCGGCGAGCTCGACCTTGTCGTTTGCGGCGGCGACGCCCTGGTCTTCGTCGAGGTCAAGACCCGCCGCGCCACCCGTCCGGGCAGGCCGTGGGAGAACCTCCACGCCGCCAAGCGCGCTCAGGTCCGGCGGATGGCAGCCGCCTACCTCGCCGAGGTTCCCGAACGCCCGCGCGTCGACGAGTTGCGCTTCGACGCGGTGGGCGTGACGATCGACCCCCGCGGACGGCTCGTGGCGCTCGAGCACCTCGAAGGGGCGTTTTGACAGGTGCTCGACGGGACTACAGAGCCAGCTGCTGGTAGGCGGTCGAGGCGAAGCTCATCCGGTGCAACGGCGAGACGCCCTGACGCTGAATCGCCTCGCGGTGCTCGGGCGTCGAGTAGCCGACGTGAGCGGCGAACTCCCAGCCGGGGTGCTGCTCATCCGCGCGGCGCATGAAGCGGTCGCGTGAGACCTTGGCGACGATGGACGCGGCGGCGATGGCCGCGCTCGTCGCGTCGCCGCCCACGACCGGGCGTTGGTCGTGGCCGAAATCCGGGACCGGGAAGCCGTCGCTCAGGCAGATCGCGCCCGGCACGGCGACGCGCATCAGCGCCTCACGAAGCGCGGCGAGGTTGGTGACGTGAAGCCCACGCGAGTCGATGCCCCGAGCGCAGCGCGAGACCACAGCCACCTTGACCGCGGTGCGCATTACGACGGGGTAGAGCTGCTCTCGCGCTTCGGGGCTGTGCTGCTTGGAGTCGTTGAGCATCGCGAGCGCGCGGCGCTCGCGGACCCCCAGGGCCTCGATGTCGAAGAGCACCGCAGCGGCAACCAATGGACCGGCCAGGCAGCCGCGGCCCGCCTCGTCAGCGCCGGCGATCCAACGCGAGCCCAGCGAGCGGTCGAAGCGGAACAAACGGCCGCCCGACGAGCGCGGCTTGGACCGCTTGCGCGCCCTGCGATCAGAGGAGTCCGACGCGACCGGGAGGCCAATAGGTGGCAAAGGCGCCACCGATGATCCACTCCTTGGGAACTGGTCCCCAGAACCGGCTGTCCTTTGACTCTCCACGATTGTCGCCCATCATGAACCAGTGGTCGGGCGGAATCGTGATGGGGGTGCGGTAGTTACATCCCGCGCCGCCCCCGCAGGGCCGGATGAACTCGCTCTCCTTCTCGGCCTGCGACTCCCCGTTGAGGATGACGTGGCCGTCCTCGATCGCCAGCGTGTCGCCCGGGCCGGCGACGACGCGCTTGATGAAGTTCTGCGCGTCCTCCTCGGCGCCGGGCTTTGGGCACGGCGCGCCCTTGGGCGGCACGACCCCGCACTCACGATCGGGGCCCTTGCCCTCGCCGTCCCTGGACTCGGCGAAGGCGGGCGGATGGAAGACGACGACCTCGCCGACCTCCGGCGCGTTGAAGCGGTTGCCGATCCGGTTGACCAAGACCCGCTGGCCGACCTCGAGCGTCGGGACCATCGACTCGCTGGGGATCCGATAGGGCTTGACGAGGAGCGCCTGGATGCCGAGCGCCAGACCAAGCGCGACGGCGACGATGACGACCAGCTCGAGCAGCTGCGCCCCGCCGGACTTCTCCGCTTTGGGCGCCGGCTCGCGCGCGAGCGGGTTCTTCACGCCGTCTTGTCGGCGTCCGGCGCGGGGTCGCCCTCGCCTTCGGCCTTGGGCTCCGCGCCGGCGTTCGCCCCGCCCTCGGCGTCGGAAACATCCTCCGTCTGGGCCTCGCCGCCGTCGTCCGGGGCCTCGCCGGCGGATGCCGCGACCTCACCCTCGGGCGCATCGGGCTCGAGCGCGGCTTCCTCGACCGGCGTCTCGGCGACGCCCTCGGTCTCAGCGTGCGGCGTCTCAGCCGCCAGGTCGGCGCCGCCCTCGGCGGAGACGACCTCGTCGGCCGTCTGACCGGACGCGTCGGTCGCCCCGCCCTCGTCGCCGTGGAGCAGGCCGGCCTCCACGACCTCCTCCGGGCCGACGTAGCGGCGCTCGCGGACCCTGGCGCGCTTGCCGACGCGGTCGCGCAGGTAGTAGAGCTTGGCGCGCCGGACGTCACCGCGGGAGGCAACCTCGATCTTCTCGATCTTGGGCGAGTGGACCGGAAACGTGCGCTCCACGCCGACGCCGAAGGACTGCTTGCGGACGGTGAACGTCTCGCGCACACCGTGGCCCTGGCGCTTGATCACCACGCCCTCGAAGACCTGCGTACGGCGACGCGTGCCCTCGATGACCTGGAAGTGGACACGGACGCGATCTCCCGCCTGGAACGACGGGACGCGGCGCAGCTGCGCACGCTCAAGGGATTCGATGACGGTGCTCATGGCTCGGCTCAGAGAAAAGCCAGGGCTAGAGGAGCCCCGGCGGGGGCCACCATGGTAGCGAAGGTTCGTCAGCCTCCGCCGCGCTCGGCGCTGCGCGCACGCCGCCATGTCTTGATCTCGGCGTGGTGGCCGCTGAGCAGCACGTCGGGCACCTTCCACCCGCGGTACTCCGCGGGCCTCGTGTAGTGCGGATACTCCGGATTGCCGCCCAGCGCCTTGCTGAACGACTCCTCCGCCGCGGACTCCGTGTGGCCCAGCGCCCCGGGCAGCTTCCGCAACACCGAGTCGGCGACGACCATCGCCGCCAGCTCTCCGCCGGCCAGGACGTAACGGCCAATCGAGAGCGTGTCCGAGCAGAAGTGCTGGACGATTCGCTCGTCGAAGCCCTCGTAGCGGCCGCAGAGCAGCGTGATCGCCGGCTCGGCCGCAAGCTCGTCGACGTAGGCATCGTCGAGCTGCCGTCCGCCGGGGACCAGAGCGATGACTCGGCGCTGGGTCCTGAGATCGACCGGGTCGACGCCATAGAAGCTGTGCAAGGCCCGGTCGATCACGTCAACCCGCAAAACCATCCCCGCCCCGCCGCCGAACGGCGTGTCGTCGACGACGTTGCCGCTCAGCGTCGAGTGGTCGCGCGGGTTGAGCGCCCGCAACTCGTGACCCTGCTCGAGCGCGTTGGCCACGTGGCGCTGCGAGCGAAACCACTCGAACCACTCCGGGAAGAGGGTGACGACGTCGAGTTGCATCTAGATCCCCAGGAACTCGGCGTCGACGTCGATCCGGCGCGCCGTCACGTCGACGACGCGGATGGCGTCGTGGACCATCGGGACGAGCAGCTCGCCGACCACCAGCACCTCGCAGGAGGGGTAAGACATCAGCCGCTCGACCGTGCCGAGCGCGCGGTCTCCGGCCGTGACAGCGCAGCCGACCAGGTCCTCGGCCCAGAACTCGTCGTCCTCCAGCGCAGGCGCTTCAGCGCGCGCCACGGTGAGCGGCCGACCGCGCAGGGTCTCGGCTTGCGCGCGGTTCGACGCGAGGGACACGCGGAGGAGGGGCAATGCGTCGGTGCCCTTGCGGCCAAGGATCTCCGCAGCCTCGTCCCCGACGCAGATGCGGGCGCCGATCTCGAGCAGATGCCCTGCGGGGTCACGGACATGGAAGAAGCCGTCGAGGCCATGTGGCTTGCCCACCCGGCCCGCTGACACCGACACAGCTTTCTCCACAGGGCGTCCGGCCCCGCGCTTCGATGAGGTCGGTGGCCCTCCGGGCACCGGCTCAGTCAACGATGTCGACGAGCACACGGCGCTGCTCGCGCACCGCCACCGCCTTGACCACGGTGCGCAGCGCGTTGGCGGTACGGCCCCCGCGGCCGATGACCTTGCCGTAGTCGTCCTCGCCCACGGCAAGCTCGAGGACGACCGTGCCGTCCTCCTCCTCGAACTGCTCGACGACGACCTTGCCGGGCTCGTCGACGAGCGTCCGGGCCAGCTCCTCCAACAGCTCCTTGGACGAGCGCGGCACGAGTCCGGCTTAGGAGATGCCCTGGATCTTCAGGAGCTTGCGGACCTGGTCGGTCGGCTGAGCGCCCTGCGCGAGCCAGTAGCGGACGCGATCCTCGTCGATCTTGATCGTCGACGGCTCGGTCTGGGCGTTGTACTGCCCGATCGACTCGATGATCCGGCCGTCGCGGGCGGAGCGCTGGTCGGCGACGACGACGCGCCAGATGGGGTTCTTCTTCCCGCCGATGCGGGTCAGTCTCAGACGGACGGCCATATGGGAAGCAGGCTAGCGGCTCGTCAACGACCCTGACGCATCAGCGCGCCGAGGTCGGGCATCTTGCCTCGGGCCATGCTCTTCATCAGCTTGCGCATCTGGCCGAACTGCTTGACCAGGTTGTTGACCTGCTGGACGCTGGTCCCGGAGCCCTTGGCGATCCGCAGCCGTCGTGAGCCCTTGATCAGCTCGGGGCGCCGGCGCTCCTCCGCGGTCATCGACAGGATGATCGCCTCGATGCGGTCCATCTCACGCTCGTCGACCTTCAGGCCCTTGGCCTGCTGGCCCGCGACCCCGGGCAGCATCCCGAGCAGGTTCGACAGCGGGCCCATCCGCCGGATCGTCTTGAGCTGTGCGAGGAAGTCCTCAAGGGTGAACTCCCCCTTGCGCATCTTCTTCTCGAGCTCGTCGGCCTCGTCGGCCTCAAACTGCTGCTCGGCCTTCTCGATGAACGACATGACGTCGCCCATCCCGAGGATCCGCTGGGCCATGCGGTCGGGGTGGAAGCGCTCGAACTGGTCGAGCTTCTCGCCGGTCGACGCGAACAGGATCGGCTTGCCGGTGACCTGCTTGACGCTCAGCGCCGCGCCACCGCGCGCGTCGCCGTCGAGCTTGCTCATCACCACGCCGTCGAACGCGACGGCCTCGGCGAACTGCTGGGCGACGTTGACGGCGTCCTGGCCGGTCATCGCGTCGACGACCAGAAGCACGTTGTGCGGCTTGACCGCCTTGCGGATCGCGCGCAGCTCGTCCATCAGCGCCTCGTCGACGTGCAGGCGGCCCGCGGTGTCGACGATCAGGACATCCTTGCCGTCCTCGCGAGCGCGCTCGAGCGCCCAGGTGGCGATGTCGACCGGGTTGGCGTCGGTCCCCTTCTCGTAGACCGTCGCCCCGACCTGACCGCCGACGGTGACGAGCTGGTCGACCGCGGCCGGCCGGTAGACGTCGCATGCGGCGAGGGCCACGGACGAGCCGTGCTCGGCGTTTAGCCATTTGGCCAACTTCGCCGTGGCGGTCGTCTTGCCCGAGCCCTGCAGGCCGGCCATGAGAATCACCGTCGGTGGGCGCGGCGAGAACACCACCGCGTTGGACGCCCCGCCCATGAGGGCCGAGAGCTCCTCGTTGACGATCTTGACGACCTGCTGACCGGGGTT
>Ga0136633_1000582_pt1 | contig 27993 bp, 24 predicted proteins | sample AntDrymeUQ832206_2_FD_105494 | JGI IMG/M metagenome (GOLD analysis project Ga0136633, IMG submission 105494) | Polar desert sand microbial communities from Dry Valleys, Antarctica - metaG UQ83 (22.06) | ecosystem: Environmental > Terrestrial > Soil > Desert | place: Antarctica: Dry Valley... | reverse complement strand
TTCTACTACCGCTCGGCCTACTTCTTCGGCCCGGGGTCCAAGAAGAGCTGCACGGACATGCGAAAGGGCTGCTGACTAGAAGCGGATCGTGCCGTTCGAGCGGGCGCGGGCCTGCGCGAGCTCACCCGGGCCGAGCTGCTCGAGCGTCTCGGTGAGGACGCGCTCGAGGAGGCGTAGCCGGGCCCGTTCGGACCGCAGCTCGAGCAGCTCCTGCTTGACCTCGAGGCCCAGCTCGATGGTCGCCGCCATCGCGTAGGCGCCCATGCCCGCGAGCGCGCCGGAGTCCGGCGGCTGACCGGTCACCGCCGCCACCAGCATGTCGTAGGCCTGCTCGGCCGCGGCGCGCGCGGATGGATCGTCATCCTCGGAGTCGTCGTCGAGCAGGACGACGGGCGCCGCCGGATAGGGAACATGGACGAGCTCGCCCTCCACCCGCAGCGGCGTGTCGCCGCACGTGAGAACGTCAAGCCGGCCGTCGTCGTGCTCGGCCAGGACGTGGTCGATCGTGCACCGGCAGCCGATTTCGCGCAGCCCGTCATCGGCCGCCCACACGATCCCGAAGCCGCCTCCGGCGCCGCCGGCGCGCAGCCGGGTGAACATCTCGCGGTAGCGCTCCTCGAAGACGTGAAGCGGGATCAGCTCCCCGGGCAGCGCGACCAAGTCCAGCGGGAACAGCGGGAGCGGCTCGGCGGTCACCGCACACGCGCCACGGGATCGGGCGCGAGCCAGAGCACGCCAAGGGGCGGAAGGGTTACGAGCGCGCTGAACGGCTGGGAATGCCACGGCACGCCCTCGGCCTCGATGCCCCCGAGGTTGCCGGTGTTGGCCCCGCCGTAGGTTGCCGCGTCGGTGTTGACCACCTCTCGCCAGCTCCCCGACCTCGGGAGGCCGAGGCGGTAATCGTCGCGGGAAACCGGCGTGAGGTTGCACACGCAGACGACGACGCGCTCTCCCTCCGCGTTCTGGCGGGCGAAGGCGACCACCGACCGGTCGGCGTCGTTGGGCTCGATCCAGAAGAAGCCGCCAGGGTCGGAGTCGCGCTCCCACAGCGCGGGCTCGTCGCGGTAGACGTGGTTGAGGTCGCGCACCAGCGCCTGGATACCGGCGTGCTGCGGGTCTTCGAGCAGATGCCAGTCGAGTGAGCGCTCCTCGCTCCACTCCTGCTCCTGGGCGAGCTCCTGACCCATGAACAGCAGCTTCTTTCCGGGATGGGCCCACATGTAGGCGTAGAGGCAGCGCAGGTTGGCCAGCTTCTGCCACTTGTCGCCCGGCATCTTGGACAGCAGCGAGCCCTTGCCGTGGACGACCTCGTCGTGGGAGAGCGGCAGGATGAAGTTCTCGCTGAAGGCGTACATCAGCGAGAAGGTCAGCGAGTGGTGGTGGTAGCGACGATAGACCGGGTCCTGCTGGAAGTAAGCCAGCGTGTCGTGCATCCAGCCCATGTTCCACTTGAAGCCGAAACCCAGGCCGCCGACGTAGGTCGGCCGCGACACGCCCGGCCACGCGGTCGACTCCTCGGCCGCGGAGATCACGCCCGGGAACTCTTTGAAGACGACCTCGTTGAGCTCCTTCAGGAACGCCACCGCCTCGAGGTCCTCGCGGCCGCCGAACTCGTTGGGGACCCACTCGCCGTCCTTGCGCGAGTAGTCGAGGTAGAGCATCGAGGCGACGGCATCAACGCGCAGGCCGTCGATGTGGAACTCGCGCAGCCAGTACAGCGCGCTGGCCAGCAGGAAGTTGCGCACCTCGTTGCGGCCGAAGTTGAACACGAGCGTGCCCCAGTCGGGGTGCTCGCCCCGGCGCGGATCCTCATGCTCGTACAGCGCGCTGCCGTCGAAGCGCCGCAGCGCCCAGTCGTCCTTGGGGAAGTGCGCGGGAACCCAGTCGAGGATCACGCCGAGGCCGTGGCCGTGCAGGCGGTCGACGAACGCCCGCAGCTCGTCGGGACTGCCGAAGCGCGGCGTGGGAGCGAAATAAGAGGTGACCTGATAGCCCCACGAGCCTGCGAACGGATGAGCTTGCACCGGCAGCAGCTCCAGGTGGGTGAAGCCCATGTCGTGGGCGTAGGCCGCCAGCTCGTCGGCCAACTCGGCGTAGGTCAGGGAGCGGTTGTCCTCCAGGGGGTTGAGCCGCCACGAGCCGAGGTGGACCTCGTAGATAGAGATCGGCGCCTCGAGCTGCTGGACCTCCGCTCGGGTCTGGAGCCATTCGGCGTCGGCCCAGGCGTACTCGCTGTGGTTGATCACCGACGAGGTCTCGGGCGGCAGCTCGGCCTCGAAGGCGAACGGGTCGGCCTTCAGGCGGAGGTCGCCGTCGGTGGTCAGGAGCTCGTACTTGTAGCGCGGGGCGGGGGGGTCCGCATTCACGCCCGGCACGAACAGCTCCCAGATGCCGCTCGAGCCCATCGACCGCATCGCGTGTAGGCGGCCGTCCCATGAGTTGAAGTCGCCGACGACCGACACGGCGCGGGCCCCCGGCGCCCACACCGCGAACGAGACCCCCGCGACCCCTTCAAGCTCGCGGACCCGCGCGCCGAGGCGGCAGTAGAGCTCCTCGTGGCGGCCCTCGCCGGCGAGGTGGAGGTCCATCTCGCTGACGGTCGGCGGGAAGGCGTATGGGTCGCGCAGCGTGAAGCTGTTGCCGTCCGGATAGGCGACCTCGAGCTCGTAGGAGAGCGGTAGCTCGCCCTCGACGGTTCCCTCGAAGACGCCGGCGTCGTGCGCGCGGCGCATCTCGACGCTCTCGCCCGCCGCCCGCAGGACGATGCTCGCTGCCTCGGGGCGGAACGCCCGCACGACGACGTGCCCGTTCTCGAGGTGAGCGCCGAGGACGGAGTGCGGATCGGCGTGGCGCCGGGCGACGATGTCGTCGATCGCGGTCATGCGGCGGCCTCGTCGAGCAGCCGCAGGATCCCGGCTACGGGAATCCGCACCCAGTCAGGACGGTTGTTGAGCTCGTAGCGCAGCTCGTAGACGGCCTTCTCCAACTCGAAGATGGCCAGAAGCTGATCGGTGGCCGCCTGCCCCGGGGGCAGCAGCGATGAGTCCACGGTCTGGCGGTAGCCGCCGAGGAACGCCTCGCGGGCTTGCCCCTCCCAGCCCTCTGGGACCGGAGCGCCCGTCTGCTGCTCGCTGACCGAGACCGCGTAGGCGAACGAGCGCAGCATCCCCGCCACGTCGCGCAGGGGCGAACGCTTGCGCCGGCGCTCGGCCAGCGGGCGGGCGGGCTCGCCCTCGAAGTCGAGCACCAACCAGTCGCCGTCGGCGAACAGCGTCTGGCCGAGATGCAGGTCGCCGTGGTGGCGGATGACCCTGCCGCCGACAGCGACCTGCGTCAGCATCCGCAGGAGATCGCGGACCTCCTCGCCCCGGCCGGCGATCTCGGCCGCCTCGGGTCGGTCGCCCAGCTCCATGAAGATGCGCTCGATCTCCTCATCGATCGTGGCGGTCAGCAGCCCGAGTGACTCGGTCGATGGCTCCTCGGGCGCGAAGGACGGGTCGCCGGCGTCCGACCCCAGGACAGCGTGCAGGCGACCGATGACCTCGCCGAGCCGGGCCACGCGCTCGAGGAACGCGCTCGGGTCGCTCGCGAGCTCCTCGAGGGCGAGCTCCCAGCCGTCGCGCGCGCCGGCCACGAAGTGCTGGAGCATCCCGAGGGTGGCGTCGAGGTTGCGCCCCTCGATCTCGTACCAACCCGCCAGCCCGGGGATGTGCTGGAAGTCGTGCTCGGTCAGGAACCGCGAGATCTCCAGATCGGGGTTGATGCCCGGTTCGACACGGCGGAACACCTTGAGGATCAGCTCGTCGCCGAAGACGACCGAGGAGTTGGACTGCTCGGCGCCGATGGCGCGCGGCGGACCAGCGGTCCCCACCTCCTCGAGTGAGCGGAAGCGGATCGCCGACTCGTCGTGGGTGACCTCGGCATTTTCGCGGATCAGGTCGAGCAGGACCGTCGCGCTCTCCACCAGCGCGTCCTCGGCTCCACCGGCGCCGCGGATCAGCTGATAGGTCTCGTGGGTGCCCGCGCCGAAGACGGCCTCGACGAACGAGGCGCTGACGCCGTCGCGCAGCGGGACCTCTTCAAGCATGTCGCAGTGCGCGACCTCGCGTGCCTTGGAGCCGAACCAGCGCTGCTGCACGAGGTGCTCCGTGAGGCTCATCGATCTTCCTCTTCCTCGACGAGCTGAAACCAGAAGAAGCCGCGCGGCGCCAGCGTCAGCAGGTAGGGCAACTCGCCGATGCGCGGGAACTTCGTGCGCCCCAGCATCTCCACGGGCGAGCGGCCGGCGAACTCGCGCAGGTCGAGCTCGACCGCCTGGGCCGACCGGGCCATGTTGTGCACGCACAGGACGGTGTCGTCCTCGTGGCGGCGGATGTGGGCGAAGATCTTGGTGTTGTCGGGGTGCAACGGCTCGTAGGCGCCCAGCCCGAAGACCGGGTGCTCCTTGCGCAGCGCGATGAACTTGTGCATCCACCGCAGCAGCGAGGTCGGGATGCGCAGCTGCGCCTCCACGTTGACCGCCTGGTAGCCGTAGACCGGATCCATCAGCGGCGGCGCGTAGAGCGCGGCGAAGTCGGCGCGCGAGAACCCGCCGTTGCGGTCACCGGTCCACTGCATGGGGGTGCGCACGCCGTCGCGGTCGCCGAGGTAGACGTTGTCGCCCATGCCGATCTCATCGCCGTAGTAGAGGACGGGCGAGCCCGGCAGGCTGAAGAGGATCGCGTGCAGCAGCTCGACCTCGTCGCGGCCGTTGTCGAGCAGCGGCGCGAGCCGGCGGCGGATGCCGACGTTGATCTTCATCCGCGGGTCCTTGGCGTACTCCGCGTACATGTAGTCGCGCTCCTCGTCGGTGACCATCTCGAGGGTCAGCTCGTCGTGGTTGCGCAGGAACAGGCCCCACTGGCAGTTGTCGGGGATCGCCGGCGTGCGGTCGAGGATCTCGAGGATCGGCGTGGCGTCCTCGCGGCGCAGCGACATGAACAGCCGTGGCATGACCGGAAAGTGAAAGCACATGTGGCACTCGTCGCCGTCGTCGCCGAAGTACGCGACGACGTCCTCGGGCCACTGGTTGGCCTCGGCGAGCAGCACGCGGTCGGGGTAGTTCTCGTCGACCTCCTTACGCACCCGCTTGAGGAAGGCGTGGGTCTGCGGGAGGTTCTCGCAGATCGTCCCCTCCTCCTCGAAGAGGTAGGGGATGGCGTCAAGGCGGAAGCCGTCCATTCCCAGATCGAGCCAGAAGCGCAGCACCTCGATCATCGCGTCCTGGACGTCGGGGTTCTCGAAGTTCAGGTCGGGCTGGTGGCTGAAGAAGCGGTGCCAGTAGTAGGCGCCGGCCTCGTCGTCCCAGGTCCAGTTCGAGGTCTCGGTGTCGGTGAAGATGATCCGGGCGTCCTCGTACTTCTGGTGGGTGTCCGACCAGACGTAGAAGTCGCGCTCGGCCGAGCCGGCCGGCGCGGTGCGAGCGCGTTGGAACCACGGGTGCTGGTCGGACGTGTGGTTCATCACGAAGTCGGCAATGACGCGCATCCCGCGCTGATGGGCCTCGTCGACGAACTGGTGGAAGTCCTCGGTGGTGCCGAAGTCCGGGTGGATGCCGGTGAAGTCGGCGACGTCGTAGCCGCCGTCCTTGAGCGGCGACGGATACATGGGCAGCAGCCAGATGCAGTCGACGCCGAGCCACTGGAGGTAGTCGAGCTTCTCGATCAGCCCGCGGAAGTCCCCGTAGCCGTCGCCGTTGCCGTCGAAGAAGCCGCGGATGTGGATCTCGTAGAAGACCGCGCGCTTGAACCAGTGCGGGTCGGCCTCGAACCAGTGGGTGGGCTGGGCGTGGTCGGAGACGGCGCGCTGTTCGAGGTCGGTCACTCCTGCCCATTCTGTCCGCAACGGGAGGAAGCAAACGTCCTCGCCCGGCTGTTCCGGGCGGGGTCAGCGGCTGGCCCGGCTACCGCGCAATCCCGGCCACGCCAGCTGGGTCTGGGGGTTCAGGCGGTCGAGTTCCACGGTTGGCGGCAGGAGGTCCTCGTCGATCGACATGGCGTCGAAGCCCCGAGCCGTGGCGTCCACCGGATAGCCGTTCTCGAAGTTGTTGGCGAACACGTTGCCGTTGTAGAAGTAGGAGGACCACGGCGTCGATCGCAGATCGTCGGGCGCCGTTCCGTTGGCGATGTAATGGCCGATCTGGCGCGGGCGCGTCGGGTCGGTGAAGTCGATGAGCTGGGTGCCGCCGTGGTACCAGGACGCCGTCAGCACGTCGCGCTCGCTGTTGCGGAACGGGATCGCGTTGAAGTTGTGGGCGGTGCAGGGGCTCGAGTACCGAGTCTCCGGGATGCGGAAGCTGCCCTTGACGACGGGCCTGGCGGGGTCAGAGATGTCGTAGAACCAGAGCGCTCCGAGCGGTGCGTGGTGGGCGTCGGTGCAGCCTGTCGCGGCGATCGCGCCGCCCTTCTCGTCGCCGAGCGCGAGCTTCTTGCCGTCCCAGGAGAACTGCGAGGAGTGCGAGATCTGCATGCCGGGCGGATGCGGGATGTGGGCGATGATCCTCGGCTTCGCCGGGTCGGAGATGTCCCACATCTGCGACTCGGTCAGGCAGGCGGCCGCGGCCAGTTTGCGCGGGAGGAACACCGTGACGTCGTGGCAGCCGATGGTCGGCGTCGCGCCCGGGGTGGGCGGCGAGACGGTGGGGGTCGCGATGACCTTGGCCTGCTCCGGCGCGGCGAGAGGGACCTCGATGATCGAGAACTTCCGGTGCGACGCGACGCTGCAGTCCACCGCCTGGGCCCCGAGCGGGTAGGAGAGGACGTAGATCAGGAGGCGTTCGTTGGCGAGGTCGGGCACCAGCGTGTGCGTGTGCGAGCCGCAGTCGGTGTCGACGAACTTGATCTGGCGCGGGTTGGCGGGATCGGCGAGCGAGATGATGCGGATGCCCTCGAAGGCCTTGCCCTGCACGAAGTCCGGCGTCGCGGCCCCTGGGGTGAACACCTCCTGCCCGTTCTGGGTGATGGTGCAGGTCTCCGCGGAGCGGGCGCTGTCGACCGAGAGGAAGGCCAGGTCCTTCCACACCGAGACGTCGGCCTGGGGGCCGGGGCACTTGAAGTCCGCGATCTGCCGCGGGGCAGAGGGCGTGTCGATGTCGATCAGCCGCAAGCCGCCCGGGTGCTTCGAGGGGCCGCCCCCGTAGTTGCCCGCGACGGCCATGTCGCCCTGGAAGGCGAGGTCCGAGCCCGGAGACCACTCCAGCAGCCCCAGGTTGGCCAGCAGCGTCATGTTGCTCGCGTCGTCGTCGGCCGCATCCTCCGGAGTCCAGCTCCCCGCCGGAGCCGGAGCCTGTGGCGCCGCGCCGAACAGCCACTGGGCCTCGCTGGGCAGCTCGACGTGGTGCGCCGAGGCCCCGACCGGGATGGTCAGCAGCGCGGCGAGGGCGGCGAGGACGGTGGCGACGATCGGCATAACACCAAAATGTGGCTGATCGCCGCGAGTTCGTCAAGCGAGAACCAGCAGATGGGCCCCGCCCGGCTCGAGGCGGACGTAGTTGGGGCCGATGCGCCAGTCGAACCGGTCGCCGGACAGGAGGTCGTGCACGCCGAAGGCCGGCGGGAGGCCGAGATGGGCGGGCACGGTGACCGACCCTTCCTGCGTCCACTGCGGGTTCAGGTTCACCACGGTCAGGACGATGTCGTCTCCTGCGCGCTTGGCGTAGGCCAGGATCTCGTCGTTGACGGCGTCCATGAACCAGACGTTGGCCAGGTGCTGGAGCGCGGGGTGGTCTTGACGCGCCTCGTTGAGCCGCCGGACGACCGGTAGCAGCGGGCCGTCGAGCGATCGCTGCTTGATCTCGTACTTCTCGGAATCGATGTACTCCTCGCTGCCAGGGCGCACGGGGACGTTCTCGAACCGCTCGAAGCCCGAGTAGATGCCGTATGTCGGCGAGAGCGTGGCCGCCAGCACCAGCCGGGCATGGAACGCTGGGGGACCGCCGTCGACGAGGGACTCGTGAAGGATGTCGGGCGTGTTGACGAAGAAGTTGGGCCGGTAGTACTCCTGCATCCCTGAGGTTGCCAGCTCGACGACGTAGGAGACGAGATCGTGACGGCTGGTCTTCCACGTGAAGTACGTGTAGGACTGGTTGAAGCCGAGCTTGGCCAGCGTTCGCATCATCGCGGTCTTGGTGAACGCCTCGGCCAGGAAGATCGTGTCGGGGTGCTTGGCGCGCACCTCCTTGATCAGCCACTCCCAGAACGGCAGCGGCTTGGTGTGGGGGTTGTCGACGCGGAAGGCGCGGACGCCGTGGTCACACCAGTGCACGACGACGTCGAGGAGCGCCTGCCAGAGGCCGCGCCAGTCCTCGCAGTCCCAGTTGACGTTGTAGATGTCCTGGTACTTCTTGGGCGGGTTCTCCGCGTACTTCAGGGTGCCGTCGGGTCGGCGGTTGAACCACTCGGGGTGCTCGGTCAGCCAGGGATGGTCGGCGCTGCACTGGATGGCGAAGTCCAGGGCGATGTCGACGTCGTGCTCGCGAGCGACCGCGACGAGATGGTCGAAGTCCTTGATGGTCCCGAGCTCGGGTGCGATCGCGTCGTGGCCCCCATGGGCGTGGTGACCGATGGCCCAGGGCGAGCCCGGATCGCCCTCGCCGGCGATCAGCGAGTTGTTGCGTCCCTTGCGGTTGGTCTCGCCTATGGGGTGGATCGGCGGGAGATAGAGGACGTCGAAGCCCAGTTCGGCGATGTCGGGCACCACGTCGGCAACGCCACGCAGGCCGCCCCAAGAACGGGGGAAGAGCTCGTACCAGCTGCCGAAGCGCGCACGCTCACGGTCGACGAAGACCTCGAACGGGCCGGCGACGGCCGTGTCGGCCTTGTCCGGACAGCGGTCTGCGGCCGCGGCGACCTCCGGGTCCAGCGCCGCCGCGACCTTCTCTCGCCAGTCGACGGTTGGACCGGCCACGGTGGTGTGCGCCGCCTCCAGCAGCTTCGCGTCGGCGCCCTTGGCTCGCACGGCCGCGGCCTCGAGGAGCAGCGCGCCCTCGGAGAGCTCGCCGCCGAGGTCCTCCTGGCCGGCGTCGACCTTGCGGAGCAGCTCGTCGCGCCAGGAGGCGAACGGGTCGCTCCAGGCCTCCACCGAGAACTGCCAGGCGCCGCAGCGGTCGACCTCGAACTCACCGGCCCAGCGGTTGCCGCCGGTGGTCTCGTCGACGCGCTCCATGGGGCTCGAAGCCCACTTCCTGTCCGCAGGGCCGCGATGGCGGACCACCGCCCGCAGGGCCTCATGTCCGTCGCGGAAGACGTCGGCGGAGACCGCCACCGTCTCGCCGACGGTGCGCTTGGCGGGGTAGCGCGCGCAGTCGATGACCGGCTCGGTCCGCTCGATCTGGATGCGCGCTGGGGGTTGCTTCGCGCTGGGGCGGGGCACTTCTGGGCATTCTGTCCCACTCGCGCCATGGCTAACCCTCTCGTCACGACCCGTTCATCCGGGGTGCTGCTGCATCCCACGTCCCTGCCGTCGGGGCGGCTGGGGGCTGACGCCTTCGCGTTCGTCGACTGGCTGGCAGCCGCCGGTCAGGGCTGGTGGCAGTTGCTGCCGCTGGGTCCGCCCGACGAGCACCGGTCGCCCTACAAGGCGAGCTCCGCATTCGCAACCGATCCCGGGTTGTTGGCCGATCCCGACGCCCGCGTCGAGGAATCCGAGCGGCGCGCTTTCTTATCGCGCAACGCGTTCTGGATCGAGGATTGGCTGGCCTGGGGCGGCGACCTCGACGCTCAGATCCGCTTCGATCGCGAGTGGAGGGAGCTGCGCGCCTACGCGGTGGAGCGGGGCGTCCGGCTGCTCGGCGACCTGCCCATCTACGTGGCCGAGGGAAGCGCTGACCACTCCGCTCACCCGGAGATCTTCCAGACGGGGTTCGTCGCCGGCGCGCCGCCCGACAGCTACGCCGAGGACGGGCAGCACTGGGGCAACCCCCTCTACGACTGGCCCGCGCTCCAGCGCCGGGGTTACCGCTGGTGGGTCGAGCGGCTGCGGCGTAACCTCGACCTCTACGACGCGGTTCGCGTGGACCACTTCCGCGGCTTCGTCGCCTATTGGTCGATTCCCGAGACCCACGCGACCGCGCGTTACGGCAGCTGGAAGCGTGGCCCCGGCGCCGCGCCCTTCCGGGCCATGCAGGCAGCGCTCGGCCGCGAGCTGCCGCTAGTGGCCGAGGATCTGGGCGTGATCACGACGCCCGTCCGGCGGCTGCGCGACGAGCTTGGACTGCCGGGCATGGTCATCACCCAGTTCGGCTTCGACCCTTCCGATGAGACCTCGCCGCACCGGTTCGCGCACCATCCGCAGCGGGCGGTGGCCTACACCGCCACCCACGACAACGCGCCGGTGGCCGGCTGGTGGGCGGCCGCGCCCGAGCCCGAGCGGGCCGAGGCCGAGCGCGCGTTCGCCGCGGCGAACATTGACGCAGACGACCCCTCATGGGCGCTGATCGCGCTGACGCTGCGCTCCCGCGCGGTCGCGGCGATCGTCCAGGCTCAGGACGTGCTCGGCCTCGGGGATGATGCCCGGATGAACATGCCAGGCGTGGAGGGCGGCAACTGGCGGTGGCGGCTGGAGTCCGGCCAGCTGACCGCCGATCACGCGGCGCGGCTGCGGGCGGCCACGGAGGCCGCCGGCCGATGACGCAGGCCGGCAAGGCCGCCGAGCTGCGCCGGCTCCACGACGACGCCGACCTGCTGGTGCTGCCCAACGTGTGGGATGCCGCGAGCGCGACGACCGTGGCCTCTGTGCCCGGCTGCGCGGCGAGGCCTTCGAGGGCCGGCTCTCCGTGCTGGCCTTCCGCCCAAGCGTGCGACGAAACCGCTGAGGATCAGCGGTTTCGCAGCGCGAGGCGGACGCCGGGCGCCTCGAACGTGACCGCGAAGCCCGCGGGCGTCGCCGGCAGCGCCGCCCCGGGGCGCACCGCGACGGCGGCGAAGCAGTCGCCGTGCACGTAGGCGACCGCGTCCTCGGCCTCAACGGGCTCGTACGCCGCCGTCCCCTCCGGCCGGGCCGCGAGCGCCGCGCGGGTCAGGCGCGCCTTCGCCGACTGCGACGTCCCCAGCGCGTCCCAGTCCACCGGCCGGCGGTTGTCGGGATCGACCAGTGCGATGAACTCGTCCTCGTCGCCCTGATAGACGTCGGGAACGCCGGGGGACGTCAGCTGCAGCAGCTTCTGCCCGAGGACGATCGGCTCGGCGATCTCCGCCAGGCGCTCGGAGAAGGCGCGCACGTCCTCGCGCTCGAGAAGCCCGACCGTCCACTCGGCCACCCGCCGTTCGTGCTCGAGGTCGGGCTCGGCCCAGGTCGACGAGGTCTTGCGCTCGCGAAGCGCCTTCTCGACGTAGGCGCGCAGCCGGTCCTCGGCGAGCGGGGCGGCGACGACCGTTTGCAGGAAGAACCAGCCCTCGTCACGATCAGGCGCCGACGGCAGGACCTCCTCGGCAAGGCCGACGAACTCGTCGGCCACCCACGTGATCGCCGCCAATCGCGCCCGCACGTCGGCGCTGCGCTTGGCGTCGTGGGTCTGCAGCGTGGTCATCGCCAGCGGCCAGCGCTCGGCCCGCTCGACGTTCGCGCGATGGAACCGGTCGATCGAGATGCCGAAGCGCCCCGGATCGCCGCCGACGTCGTTGAGGGCCAGAAGTCGCCCGTAGCGATAGAACGCCGTGTCCTCAACGCCCTTGGCCATCACCGGCGGCGTGGTCTGCTGCCAGCGCGTCACGAAGTCCCGCGGACCGTCGGCGACCCACGCGACTCCGGCCTCCCGCAGCACGGCGAGGTCCTCTTCCGACGTCCCTCCCTCGCCGATGTAGGTCCGGTAGACCGGCAGCGCCGTGACCGACGCCTCGACGTCGCCGGGCGCGTCCGGCCACAGCCGCTGGAGCCACTCGACCTCGCGATGGAACGTTCCCGCGGCCATCTCGCGCTTGGCGTGTGCCGCGATCTCGGCGAACGGGCGCTTCTCGCCGTAGGCCGAGGTCAGGACGTCTTCGGCCGCCGAGTCGACGAACACCGCGATCGCGTCGTTGAGGAACTCATAGCCCGTTGTCCCGCAGACCGGCCAGTCGCCGCGCAGCTCCTCGTCGGGGTCGACGATCTTCTCGACCCACACCCGCTCCACACCGCGCTCGCGCAGCCGCCGCAGGTAGCCGACCGGATCCGCGAGCCCGTCGGGGTGGTCGACGCGCAGACCGTCGACAAGCCCCTCCTCGACGAGGCGCAGCGCCAGCGCGTGGGTCGCCTCGAACACCTCAGGGTCCTCGACGCGAACCCCCAACAGGCCGTCGATGTCGAAGAACCGCCGCACGAACCCCGACTCGGCATCATCGTCGAAGAACCCGCTGAACGGCTCGCCGGCGTCAGCGGCCATGTGGTTGGGCACGATGTCGAGGACGACGCCCAGTCCCGCAGCGCGCGCCGCGAGCGCGAGCGCCCGGAACTCATCCTCTCCGCCGAGCGCCTCGCTGATCCGCCCCGGGTCCACGACGTCGTAACCGTGGGTTGAGCCGGGCCGCGCCTCGAACGACGGCGACAGGTACAGGTGCGACACGCCCAGCTCGGCCAGGTACGGGACAAGCTCTCGCGCGGCGCAGAACCCGCAGTCCGGCGTCAGCTGCAGGCGGTAGGTCGCTTTCATCTAGACCCTCCGCAGCAACGACAGCGAGCGCGCCGTGACCTGCACCTGCGAGCGCGCGGCGAAGCGCCCGTCGCCCGGAGGCAGCGCGGGATCGGCGGTGCTCAGCTCGTGCGTCCACACGGCGCCGAAGCGCCGCACCGGCAGCGTGAACGTCATGTCCTCGTGCCACGCGTTGAACAGCAGCAGGAACGAGTCATCGGTGATGCGCACGCCATGCGGCGTCTCATCGAGGATCGCCTCGCCGTTGAGAAAGACGCCGAGCACGTGGGCGTCGGAGCGGTTCCAGTCCTTCTGCGTCATCTTGCGCCCGTCGGGCCGGAACCACCACACGTCAGGCAGCCCCGAGCCGGTCAGGTCCTTGCCCTGCAGGAACCGCTCGCGGCGGAACACCGGGTGCTCGCGCCGCACCGCCATGACGCGGCGGGCGAAGTCGATCTGGGAGACCTGCGCCTCGCTCCACCCTTCCCAGGCGAACCAGGAGATCTCGTTGTCCTGACACCAGGCGTTGTTGCTGCCGCCCTGCGTGCGGCTGAACTCGTCGCCGCCCAGGAGCATCGGCACGCCCTGCGACAGGATCAGCGTCGCCAGGAAGTTGCGTTGCTGGCGGGCGCGCAGATCGTTGATCACAGGGTCGTCGGTCTCACCCTCCACACCGCAGTTCCACGAGCGGTTGTCGTCGGTTCCGTCGCGGTTGTCCTCCTTGTTGGCTTCGTTGTGCTTGACGTTGTACGTGACGAGGTCGCGCAGCGTGAAGCCGTCGTGCGCGGTGATGAAGTTGATCGAGGCGAACGGCCGCCGGCCGTCTTCCTGGTAGAGGTCGCTCGAGCCGGTGAAGCGCGAGGCGAAGTCAGCGATGCCCTCCTCGCCGCGCCAGAAGTCACGTACGACGTCGCGGTAGATGCCGTTCCACTCGCTCCACAACACGGGGAAGTTGCCCACCTGGTAGCCGCCCGGCCCGACATCCCACGGCTCGGCGATCAGCTTGACCTGCGAGAGCACCGGGTCCTGGTGGATCGTGTCGAAGAACGAATGCAGCCGGTCGACGTCGTAGAGGCCGCGGGCCAGCGCGCTGGCGAGATCAAAGCGAAAGCCGTCGACGTGGCACTCGATGACGAAGTAGCGCAGCGAGTCCATGATCAGCCGCAGGACCTCGTTGTGAACGGTGTTGAGCGTGTTGCCCGTCCCCGTGTAGTCCGTGTAGAAGTGCGGGTCGTCGGGGTGCAGGCGGTAGTACGTCGCGTTGTCAACCCCCTTGAACGACAGCATCGGACCGAGGTGGTTGCCCTCCGCGGTGTGGTTGTAGACCACGTCGAGGATCACCTCGATGCCGTGCGCGTGCAGCGACTTGACCATCGCCTTGAACTCCGTCAGCTGCTGCCCGTGGGTCCCGCCGGCCGCGTACCCGGCGTGGGGGGCGAGGTAGCCGATGGAGCTGTAACCCCAGTAGTTGGTCAGGCCGAGCTCGTGCAGGAACTCCTCGTCGGCGATGTGGTGAACGGGGAGCAGCTCGACCGCGGTGACGCCGAGCGACTCGAGGTGCTCGATCGCCTCGGGCGAGCCCAGGCCCGCGTAGGTGCCGCGCAGCTCCTCGGGAACGTGCGGGTGCAGCTTGGTGAACCCCTTGACGTGCGTTTCGTAGATGACGGTCTCATTCCACGGGTGGCGAGGCGGTTGGTCGCCTTCCCAGTCGAAACGCTCGTCCACGACGATCGAACGAGGAACAGCATCGGCGCTGTCGCTGTCGTCGATCACGAAGTCGGCGTCGACATTGCCGGGATCGGGGACGTAGGGCAGCACGCTCGCGCGGTCGAACAGCACCGGGCCTTCGATCGCCTTGGCGTAGGGGTCGATCAGCAGCTTGGCCGGGTTGAACCGATGGCCTTTCAGCGGCGCGTACGGGCCGTGCGCGCGGTATCCGTAGCGCTGACCCGGGCCGAGGCCGGGCAGGTAGCAGTGCCAGTTGAATGCCGTGCGCTCGCGCAGCTCGACGCGCTCCTCGTGGCCGTCCTCGTCGAACAGGCACAGCTCGACGCGCTCGGCGTTCTCGGAGAACAGCGAGAAGTTGACCCCTTCTCCATCCCACGTCGCGCCGAGCGGGAACGGAACCCCGGGCCACACCTCGTGGCTCATCTGACGATCTCCCCCGAGAGGGGGGACAACGTCACTCGCGCGCCGCGGACGACGATCTCGCGGGGCTCGCGCGCGAAGTTCATCGCGAGGCTGACGCCGCCGGTGCGGTGGACGAGCAGCCAGTCCGCGCCGTGCTCGACGTCCTCGACGGGGCCGAGCTCGGAGCGCAGCGCGATCAGCTCGCGGTAGCGCTCGCGCATCCCGGGATGCTCGCGGCGGGTGAGCTTGGAGCGCGCGAACGTCCGCGGGTCCTGTGGGTCCGGGACGTCTTCGGCCGCGAACCCGGCGAACCCGGCGAACTCCCGCCGGCGCCCCTCGCGGGTGGCCACGGCGATGTCCTCGTCGATGTGGTCGGTGAAGAACGCGAACGGCGCGTCCTCGCCGTACTCCTCGCCCATGAACAGCATCGGGGTGTAGGGGCTCAGCAGGTAGCAGAAGGCGGCAAGCTCGCGGCACTCGGGCGGGAGCCGGTCACCCACCGCGCGGTTGCCGACCTGGTCGTGGTTCTGGGCGAAGACCATGAAGCGCTCGGGGACGACGTGCCCACCCGGAAGGCCGAACGAGATGTGCGGCTCACGGAAGGCCTCGGCGAGCTGGGCCATGGAGCCGAAGTCCTCGTAGTAGCCCTCGCGCTCGCCCGTGAGCACCGTGTGCAGAGCGTGGTGCAAGTCGTCGGCCCACACCGCGTCGCAGCCCCACTCCTCGACGACCTTCGGGTCGTTGAGGCCGCTCTCGACGGTCACCAGCGCGTCGGGCAGGCGCTCCTTGATCTCGGCCACGATGTGCTTCGGGCTCTCGTCGTCGAAGATCGCGTGGATCGCGTCGAGTCGCAGCCCGTCGATATGGAAGTCGTCGATCCAGCCCCGTGCGCTCTGCAGGATCCACTCGCGAACAGCGACCTGCGAGAAGTCGATCGCCTCGCCCCAGAACGTCGAGTGGCGATCGGTGAAGTACGGACCAAAGGCCTCATAGGCGCGGTCGCCGGAAGCTCCGACGTGGTTGTAGACGACGTCGAGGAGCACGGCGAGGCCCGCCGCGTGGGAGGCGTCGACGAGCCGCGCCAGCCCCTCGGGCCCGCCGTAGGCTCGGTGGGCCGCGCTCGGGTAGACGCCGTCGTAGCCCCAGCCGCGCATCCCCGGGCCGTCGGCGACCGGCATCAGCTCGATGGCGTTGACGCCCAGCTGGGCAAGGCCGGCCAGGTGCTCGAGCGCGCCGTCGAACGTGCCCTCTGCGCTGAAGGTTCCGACATGCAGCTCGTAGACGACGAGGTCGCGCAGCGCCGGTTGCGTCCACGCTCCGTCGGTCCAGGCGAACGCGCCCGGGTCGAGCACGCGCGACGGCCCGCGCATCCCCTCGGGTTGCCAGCGCGTGTATGGGTCCGGCCACGGAGTCCCGTCGAGGACGAACCAGTAATCGTCCCCCGCGGACGCTTCCGTCACGACTCCCTCGCGCAAGCCGCCGCCGAGGTCGGACAGCGCGTGGTCGGTCCCGCCGGTCCGGACGCTCACTCGTTGCGCCGCAGGCGCCCAGACGCGGAACTCCACGCCCTGCTCACTCGGCCGGGCGCCGAGTGGGCGGCGCGTGGGATCAGGCATCAAGCGGGCTTGCTACCCGTGATCATCAGGTTGTAGAACACCCGCGCCGGGAAGCGCGGCTCCAGCAGACGGTTATCGACCTGCTGGAGGAGGAGGTACCCGCGGTAGGCGTACTGCCGCCACGCCCACGGGATGCTCTCGGGCGTCGCCGAGGCCTCGAACGTGCGATTGGCCCAGCCGAACCAGTTGGCCAGAAGCTCCTCGCCGCGGACCCTGACGTCGGCGAAGCGCGCGGTGCGAGCGAACTCCGCGATCTCCTCCGGGGTGAACGCGTGGACGTCGACAAACGCCTCGAGCGAGTGGTCGTCGGGACACCCGTTGCCGTTGCCGTGATGGGAATGATCGGCCGGCTGGGCGCGCATCACGCGGCGCCACACGGGCGACAGCTTCGATGCGCTGCGCTTGGGATAGGCGGCGATCCTGTCGCCCACGCGGGAAGGCTCGCCGGCGAAGAAGAACACGCCGCCAGGCTTGAGCACGCGATGGAACTCACGAAAGGCGGTCTGGAGGTTGGGGATGTGGTGGAGCACAGCGTGACCCAGGACGAGGTCGAAGCTCTCGTCGGCGAAGGGCAGTCCCTCGGCATCGGCGGGCGCGGTCGTCACGTCGAGGTTCAGTCGTTGGGCGTTGGCCGCCAGCGTCTCGAGCATGCCGGGGGAGATGTCGCTGCAGGTGGCCTTCTCGATGACCCCTTCCTGCATGAGGTTCAGCGTGAAGTAGCCCGTACCCGCGCCGATCTCGAGGCTGTGCTGGAAGGGCCCCGGGTGCCGGCCGAGCAGCTTGCGGACCTTCCCCAACACCTGGCTGCGCCCGATGTCGCCGAAGTCGATGCCCCACTTGGCGTCGTACTCCGCGGCGGCGACGTCGTGGTAGCGGGTGTTGACCTCGCGGATCTGCTCGGCGGTGGGCGGTGCGGCCATGGGCGGCGCGCAGTCTAGAGCGCGGCCGTCACCAGACCGTTCGCTCGGGATCGGCCTCGCGCAGCCGGCGGTCCTTGGTGACGAGCGGGACGCCCAACTCCGCAGCGGTCGCGTAGAGCATCCGGTCGACAGGATCCTTCGGGAACTCCGCGCCGAGCGTTGCCGCGGTGACCGCGGCCGCCGGTTTCAGGTCGACGATCGCCACCCCTTCCATGGCCAGCGCCTGGCGCACCCACACGGCGAGCTCGCGGTCAAGGGCTATCCGGCCCCGGGCGACGGCAAGGGACAGCTCGAAGCAGCTCAGCGGAGACACCCCTATTGACGAGGCGCGATCGATCGCTGCGAGGGCTCGTGAGGACAGGAGCTCCCGACTCGACACCCACCAGAACCACGCGTGGGTGTCGAGAACGATCAGTGGTAGTCCTTCCAGTCCTCGTCGAAGGGCGCGAGCAACTCGTCCTCGCTGACCAGGAAGGTCACGCTTCCCCGTAGGTCGGCCGGAGGCTCCAGCGCGACGACCCGTGCCACCGGCTTTCCGCGCTTGGTCACCACGATCTCGTCGCCAGTGGCAGCCACATCGTCAAGCAGCGCCAAGCACTCAGCCTTGAACTTCGCGGCGGGGATCTCTCTCATGACCATGGTCACGGTACCATGGTCATTCGGACAGAAGCTAGGCTCCGCGAGTGGCCGAGCAGCCCGAGCTCTACCTCCAGCGCGACCAGCCGCCGGGCGTCCCGCCGCTCGCGCTGACCGGCGAGCGCACGCTTCCTGACGTCCCCGAGGAGAACTACTGGTTCCAGCGCCACCTCGTCGTCTATCGCTGGATCGCCACCCGGGTCGGCGGCCAGCATGTCGTCGACGTCGCGTCCGGTGAGGGCTACGGGGCCGACACACTCGCTGAGCGCGCGGGCTCCGTACTGGGTATCGAGCCCAACCCTGACGCCTTCGAGCACGCCGTGGCGCGATACCCGCGGGTGACCTTCCGGCGCGCGCTCGCCGACGACTTCGTCGAGCCCTGCGACGCCATCACCTTCCTGCAGACAATCGAGCACGTCGCCGACCCCGGCGCGGTGCTCGAGCACTTCAAGGCCCAGTTGCGACCAGGAGGCACGACGTACGTCTCCACCCCGAACCTGCTCACCATCGCTCCCGAGGGCGCTGAGAAGTCGGGGAACCCGTGGCACGTCAAGGAGTACCGCGCCGAGGAGTTCCGGGCGCTGTGCGAAGCGCACTTCTCCCACGTCGAGATCCTCGGGCTGTTCCACGCGCGCAAGCTGCGCGTGCACGAGCTGGCAATCCGCCACGCGCGCTGGGACGACGTCCACAAGCGACTGGGCTTCACCAAGCCGTTCTATGACCGCTTCACCCCGGCGATCGACGTGCGCGACTTCGCCCTGCGCACGACCGATCTCGACAGGGCGCTGGACTTCCTGGCCGTCTGCCGTCCATGAGCGGCCGCCTCGCGATCGTCCTGCACACCCACATGCCGTACGTGGAGGGCTTCGACACGTGGCCGTTCGGCGAGGAGTGGCTGTGGGAGGCGATCGCCACGAGCTACCTGCCGGTGCTCGACGTGCTGGAGCGGACCGGCGCGCCGATCACGCTCTCGCTGACCCCGGTGCTGTGCGACCAGCTCAGCGCGCCGGGAGCCATGGATCGCTGCCTCGCGTTCCTGCGCGACGTGCGGCCCGAGTCCCACCGCATCGACCTGGCGGAGCAGCCGGCCGAGCTGCGTCCGGCCATCGAGCGCTCCGCCGCCGACTACGAGCGCGCCGCCGAGCGCCTCGGCGGTGGTCTGGACCTGCTCGGCGCGTTCGCCCCTCATGCGGCCTGGACCTCGTCGGCGACGCACGCGGTCCTGCCGCTCGCCGCCACCGACGCGGGCGCCCGGCTGCAGATCGTCACCGGCATCGAGAGCCACCGCAAGCGCTTTGGCGACGGCTGGCGAGGCGGCTTCTGGCTGCCAGAGTGCGCCCACGCCAGCTGGCTGGATCAGCTGCTCGAGGACGCGGGCGCCCACGCGACGTGCGTCGACCTCACCGACGTGCACGGCCTCGGCTCGCGCAAGCACCTCCGGCCGCTGCGCACCGAAGCCGGCGTCACGCTGGCGCCGCTGGACCGGCAGACCATCGAGCTGATCTGGAGCGACCAGGGCTACCCCGCCGACGGCGCGTATCGCGACTACCACCACCGCACGCGCATGGACCACCGGCCATGGTCGGTCGACGGCCGGCCCTACGACGTGGATCGTGCTCACGCGCTGGCCGGCGAGCACGCTGTCGACTTCGTCGCCCGTGCGCTCGTGCGCTCGCAGGAGGCCGACGACGCTCTCGTCGTCTGCGCGCTCGACACCGAGCTGCTGGGTCACTGGTGGTATGAGGGGCCGCAGTGGCTCGAGGCTGTGGTGGCGGAGTGCGAGCAACAGGGGCTGGTACTCGAGCATCTCGACGACGCGCTCGAGCAGGTGGAGCCCGCCGACGCCCCGCCGCTGCCCGAGACCACGTGGGGCACACCTCGCGACCTGTCGACGTGGAGCGGGGCAGGCGTTGAGGACTTTGCCTGGCGGGCGCGCCGGGCGGAGCTGGAGGTCCTGCGGGCGGGGAGCGAGGCGACGCCGCGCGCGGTGCGCGAGTTGCTCGCACTGCAGTCGAGTGATTGGGCGTTTCTGGTCCACCGCGACCTGGCTGCGGCCTACGGCCACGAGCGCGCCGCAGGCCATCGTGACCTTCTCTCGCAGGAGCTCGCATCGCTAGGCTCAGAGGCCACGGAGCTGCGCAATCTCGCGCCCTACGCCACCGTCGCGCCGCTGCTCGCATGAACGTCCTGATTCTCTCGTGGGAGTACCCGCCGATCGTGGCCGGCGGACTCGCGCGGCACGTGCGCAAGCTCAGCGAGAACCTCGTCGACGATGCCGAGCTCGAGATCCACGTGCTGACCCGCGGCGCCCGCGACACGCCGGAGTATGAACTCTGGCCGGAGGCCAAGATTCGTTCTCAGACCGCGGGGCCGGATGCCCCGCGGAGGACTTCACCCAACGGCGTGCATGTCCACCGCGTACCGGAGACGAGCCATCCCAAGGATCTCGACGCGTTTCTGAAGTGGGTCGACCGGATGAACGCCGACATGGTCACCGTTGGCCGGGAGCTGGCCGAAGCGGCCGATCTCGTCCACGGCCACGATTGGCTGGTCGCTGACGCTGCCGACCGGCTCGCACGGCACGCCGGCGTGCCGTACCTGACCACGATCCACGCCACGGAGTACGGCCGCCATCAGGGCTGGGTCGACAAGCATCCGCAGTCCTACATTCACGCGGCTGAGACGTGGATGGCCCAGCGCGCCGACCACGTGATCACCTGCTCGCACTACATGCGCGGACACGTCGCCGACGTCTACGACCTCGACGAGGACCGCATCAGCGTGATCCCCAACGGCATCGATCCCGAGGACCTTCAGCCACACGCTCCGCAGGACCTGTTGGCGTTGCGCGCGCAGTTCGCCGCGCCCGAGGACAAGCTCGTTCTCCTCGTGGGTCGCCTGGTCTACGAGAAGGGCTTCCAACTCGCGCTCGACGCGCTGCCGGGCCTGATCCGACGGCTGGGAAACGTGCGATACCTCGTCGCCGGCTCGGGCACCCACGAGGCTGAGCTCAAGCGGCAGGCGCAGCGCCTGGGCATCGCTGAGCACGGCACGTTCCTCGGCTGGATCGGCGACGACGTGTTGCATTCGCTTTACCGGATCGCCGACCTCACCGTGGTCCCGTCGATCTACGAGCCGTTCGGCCTTGTCGCCCTCGAGGCGATGGCGAGCGGCTGCCCGTGCATCGTGGCTGACACCGGCGGGCTGCGCGAGGTCGTGCCCAACCGTGACGTCGGCCTGCGCTTCAAGACGCAGTCGGCGCGCTCGCTCTCGCACTGGGTTGCCCGCGTCCTCACCGACGAGCAGCTGCGCGATCAGCTCGTCGCCGAGGCGTCCGAGCACGTGCTGCGCTTCGACTGGGCTGACATCGCCGTCCAGACCGCCGAGGTATACCGGCGGATCGCCACTGAGCGCCCGGCGCCCGCGGCCGAGCCGGCGACGCGCTGACCCGGGCGCTACAGCGCCGTGCGCCGGGGGAGCCAGCTGACCGTCGACCCGCCCGCTCGTGCGCGCTTGGCCTCGTAGAGCTCGGTGTCGGCTCGGCGGTACAACGCATCGATGTCGGCGCCGTCCCCGGGCGCCGACGCCAGCCCACACGAGGTCTGGACGCGTGGTGACAGGTCCTCGAAGATGCGCCGGACCGCGGCCTGGGCGGCCTGGCGATCCGCGCCGGCGAGCAGCACGGCGAACTCGTCGCCGCCGAGCCGAGCCAGCGAGTCGGTGGGCCGCAGCGAGCCGCGGATCCGCTCGACCGACCAGCACAACAGCTCGTCGCCCGCCGCGTGGCCGTGGGTGTCGTTGAACTGCTTGAAGTTGTCGAGGTCGAGGAGCACGAGGCTCGACGGGTGCCCGAGGCGCGCGAAGCCGGCGAGCAGCGACGCGGCGGCGAGATGAAAGCCGCGGCGGTTCAGCGCGCTGGTCAGCGGGTCGGTGCGCGACGCCAGCGCCAGCAGCTCGCGCCGGCGCTCATGGTTGCGCGACTGCCACACGCACATGAGCGCCGTGGACGCCAGGGTGGCGGTGAAGATCAGCGTGTAGCCGCCTGGGGTGTCCGTGGCGATCGCCAAGCCGAGGTAGCTGCCGATCATCAGCACGCTCATCGCGACGACGAGCGACCGGGGATAGGAGATCGCTGCGAACACGACCGGGATCACCAACAGGGTGACAAAGACGCTGTCGCCGCCACCGTCGATGGCGGCGACGCCGATGATCAGCACGATGTCGAGCACGCTCCAGGCGGAGAACACGATCTCCCGATAGCGCGAGCGCACGATCCGCTCCCAGGGAAGGGCCAGGACCACGCCGCCGCCGAGCGCGCCCGCGCCGAACAGCGCCGCCAGCGCCGACTCGTGCTCGTGCTCCCAGCCGAGGACGTAGCCCAGACCCGCGAAGCAGATGATGAACGTCACCCACGCGCCGGCGGGCACCGAATCCAGGCGGAAGCGCAGCTCCGAAGGATCGAGCCCGCCTGCCAGATCCTCGTCGCCACGCATCGGTGTCCAAGGCTTGCACGGATGCAGGACAGCGGGCAATCGGCCTTCCGTCCACCGGTAGGGTCCTCACATGCGTGCTGGACTCCTGGCCGTGACGTTCCTCACGCTCGCCGGTTGCGGGGGCGAGAGCGACGAGGATGCGATCCGGGGGATCATCGACGAGCGCCGATCGAACCCGGCGTCGATCTGCGAGCACATGACCAAGAGTCTGCTCGAGCAGGTAGGCGGCGCCGAGAACTGCCGGCAGCTCGCCGAGGGCGATGACAACGTCGATCCGGACACCGAGATCGACGGCATCGATGTGGAGGGCGACCGAGCGACCGTGCGGATGGCCGGGGCCGACGGTGACCAGACGATCGCCTTTCGCCGCGAGGACGGCGAGTGGAGGCTCACCCGCAGTCCCTAGCGGGCTCAGGTGTTGCGCAGCGCGAACTTGCGCACGCGCTTCTCGCCCTTGGCCTCGAAGTAGTCCCACTCCGCGACCCCGAGCTCCGTCGCGGGCTCGGCGGCCAGCCACCACTCCTGGCCGATCCGCATCCAGTTGCGTGTCGCGTTGAGCTGGCCGAGCACCGCGAGCACGCCGGTCTGCATCCGCTGGCCCATCAGCTCGTCGGCGGGCAGGCTCTGCTGGCGGACGAGGTCGTAGAACTCCGAGCGCGGATCGGTCATCGCCGCCATCGCGGTCATGACGGTGTCGGCGTCGATGGTCAGCTCCTCGTCGGCCATGTACCAGCCGCCGACGGCCTTGACGTGGCGCATCAGCTTCTCGGGATCGATCTTCTTGGCGTCACGGAGATAGCCGATGTCGTCGAGCGCGGCGCGAACGCGTTGCGGATCGTTGGAGACCGCTGCCTCGATGGCCGAGATCTCCAGCTCGATCTGCTCGGTCTCCAGCCGCTTGGTCATCCCGAAGTCCAGGAACGCAACCCTGCCGTCGGGCATGAGCAGGTAGTTGCCCGGGTGCGCGTCGGCGTTGAAGTGCTGCAGGTGGTAGACGGAGCCGAAGCAGAAGCGGAACACGATCTCGCCGAAGCGGTCCTTCTCGGCCTGCGGGAGCTTCTTGATCTCGTCAAAGCCGACGCCGTTGATCCACTCGGTGACCAGCACGCGCTCGGTCGACAGGGCGGTGATCACGTCGGGCACGACGATGAACGGGTGGCCACGGTAGGCCCGGGCGAAGGTCCGCTGGTTGGCCGCCTCGATCTCGTAGTCGAGCTCCTCGAGCACGCGCTCCTTGAGCTCCTCGGCGACCGATTTGGCGTCGAGCCCCGGCGCCAGCGCCTTGGCCAGGCGCAGGATCAGCTTGGCGTTGGACATGTCGGCCGCCAGCGCCTTGGCCATGCCCGGGTACTGGATCTTGACGGCGACCTCTCTGCCGTCCTGCATGACCGCGCGGTGCACTTGGCCGATCGAGGCGGCCGCGGTGGCGTGCTCGTCGAAGGCGGTGAACAGCTCGCCGACCGGCTCGTCCCACTCCTCCTCGAGGACGCCCCTGACCTCCGTGAACGGCATCGACGGGGCATCGGCGCGCAGCTTTCCGAGCTCGGCTTGGTAGACGCCGCGGTACTCGTCGGGGATGAAGTCGGTGTCGATGAACGACGCGAGCTGGGCGATCTTCGCCGCGCCGCCCTTGAGCTGCCCAAGCGTCTTGACCATCCGCTCCGCAGCGGCCTGGTGATCGCCGCGCGCGCCTTTGAAGCCGGCCGAGCCGACGGCGGCCCCGACGGCCGCAGTGCGGCGAACGCGGCCGGTGCTGAGCTTGTCGGGTTCGCGGGCCACCGCGCGAACCCTAAATGACTGCCGCGAGGGCTGGCGCTCGCGGGGATGTCGAGTTAGTGTCGGCCCATGAGCGATCAGGCGACAGAAGCAAGGGCGCGCTCCCGGGCCGTGTGGTCGGCGGGCAACTGGGACGAGGTCTCCAAGCACCTGCCTCCGGCAGGGGAGGTCGTGCTCGACTTGGCCGGCGTGCAGGCCGGCATGGAGGTCATCGACGTGGGCACCGGAAGCGGCGGCACGGTGGCGATCCCGGCGGCGCTGCGCGGCGCCCGGGTGACCGGAGCCGACGTGGCGCCCGAACACTTCGAGCACGCCCGGCGGCGCGCGGCCGAGGCCGGCGTCGCTGTCGAATGGGTCGAGGCTGACGCAGCGGACCTGCCGCTGCCCGACGGTCGGTTCGATCGGGTCCTGTCGACCTTCGGGCACGCGTTCGCGCCCGACCAGGAGGGCGCGGCTCGCGAGCTCGTTCGGCTGTGTGCTCCAGGCGGGAAGATCGTCGCCGCCATGTGGACGCCGGAGGGCGTCAACGGGCAGATGTTCGCGGCCGTGGGCAAGCACATGCCATCGCCGCCACCGGGCTTCAAGCCGCCCGTCCTGTGGGGCACGGAGGAGCGCTGGGAGGAGCTCGTCGGCAGCCAGGGAATCGAGTTGGAGTTCCACCGCGCGTTCTGCCCGTTCGAGGGCGATGACGCCGAGACCTACCAGGCGGACTTCGAGGCGAACTTCGGGCCGATGGTGATGGCGCGCCAGGTCCTGGGCGACGGCTTCTCCGCGGTCCAGGAGGAGCTCGCCGGCCTGTTCGCCCGCAACAACAAGGCGACCGACGGGGGCATCCGCCTCGAGGCCGAGTACCTCGTGGCCGTGGGGACCAAGCCCGCCTGACGTCGCGAACGTCGGTGAGACCACCACCTAGTGGTGGCATGACCGACGTTCGCCGAGTTCAGCCGGGGCGGCGGAGGCGGATCGGTCCGCGGGCTGTTCGGACGTCGACGACCTCGCCGCGCTGCGTGACGGCGAGCTCGCCGCGGTCGGCCATCGCGGCGGCCGCGGCGCGCACGGCGTCCATCTGGTCGCGCCAGGCCTCGGGGGCCAGCGCCCGGGCGGCCTCCGACGGGCAGATCGTCGCGTCCGGATCGCGAGCGGCGAGCGTCGCCCGGATCGCCTCCTCGGGAGTCAGCCCCACCGAAGCGTGCGCGGACGGGGACGCATGCGCACCAGCCGCGCCGGAGCGCCGGCGACCACCGCGTTGGCCGGGACGTCCTTGGTGACGACCGAGCTCGTGCCGACGATCGCGTTGTCGCCGACGGTTACCCCGCGCAGGAAGCAGGCGCCGTAGCCGATCCACACGTTGTGGCCGACGCGGACGTCGCGCTTGTAGATGCCCTGGAGCCGAACCGGCCGCTCGACCTCGACGACCCCGTGGTCGAAGTCGATGAGCATCACGCGATCGGCGACGATGCATTCGCGGCCGATCGAGACGTGCTGGAACGCCGACACGGTGCACTCCTGCCCGACCACCGACTTCGCGCCGATGAACACCTCGCCCTCGTGGGCGCGGATCTTGGTGCCGTGGCCGATCCAGCACCAGCGGCCGAGGTGGACCTGGGCGCCCTTGCCGATCTCGAACTTCACCCGCGGGCAGACGAAGCACACGCCGTCGGTGACCAGGCGCCCGCGCCAGCGCAGCTTCAGCCACGCCCACCGCACCAGCAGCAGGGCGTAGTTGAAGGAGAACATCCGATTGCAGCGGGCGAAGCGCAGGAACGTCCAGACGTTGCCGCGCAGCGGCGGCGGCTCGTTGCGCAGCTCGACGGGCAGCCGGCTCAGTGGCTGGGGCGTGATTCCGCGCGGCAGCGGCGGGGCGTGGGTGGGTAGCGAGGCGCGTTCCAAGGTCAGCCGGAAGGGTAATCGCCCGCGGCCGAGCATCGAGTGGAGGGTTGTGGCGGCGATAGTGTCCGCCCGCCATGGCCTCCCGCGACGACGATCTCGCCCAGCGGCTGCTCGCCGGCGACAAGCGCGCGCTGGCCCGGGCGATCTCCCTGGTCGAGAACGACGACCCCCGCGGCTGGGCGCTCGTGCGCGAGGTCTACCCGCACACCGGCCGGGCGGCCATCGTCGGCCTGACCGGCGCGCCCGGGGCCGGTAAGTCGACGCTGATCAGCGCGCTGACCAAGCTGCGCCGCGCAGCCGGCCGCGAGATCGCGGTCCTGTCGATCGACCCCTCGTCGCCGTTCACCCACGGCGCGCTCCTGGGCGACCGGATCCGCCTGACCGAGCACTTCCTCGACCCGGGCGTGTTCATCCGCTCGATGGCCAACCGCGGGGCGCTCGGCGGGCTCAGCGAGGCCGCGCTGCAGGCGGCGCTGCTGATGGACGCGGCGGGCAAGCAGGACGTGCTGCTCGAGACCGTGGGGGTGGGGCAGGCCGAGATCGACATCATCGACCACGCGGACACCGTCGTGCTCGTCCTGATGCCGGGGTCGGGCGACTCGATCCAGGCGCTCAAGGCCGGGGTCATGGAGATCCCCGACATCATCGTGGTCAACAAGGCCGATCACCCGCTGACCGACACGATGGTCCGCGAGATCCGCGGCGTCCTGTCGTTGGCGCCGCAGCGCGGCTGGCGGGTGCCGATCGTCAAGACCGAGGCGCATCGTGGCGACGGGGTGGAAGAGCTCGTCGAGCGGCTCGACGAGCACCGCGCCCACATCGAGTCCGAGGGGACGTTGTCGGAGCGCCGCCGCCGCAACCTGCGCAACGAGGTCGTCGCGATCTGCACGACGCGGATGCGCCGCAAGCTCGAATCCGAGCTCGGCGAGGATCCCGAGTTTCAGCGGCTGCTCGACGAGGTCGTGGCCCGCCGCCTCGATCCGGCCAGCGCGGCGACCGAGATCCTCGCGCGCGAGCTCGCTGACGACTCCTAAGCGAAGCCGAAGCCGTCAGGCGGCGCCGTGGTCGCATCGCCGGTCAACCCGGCGACGAGCATCCACGCCGTGAGCGCGAGGGTCGCGGCGATCAGAGCCGCGCCGGTGCGGCGGTAGCGCCGCAGCCCCCAGCCCGCGATGGCGATGGCGAACGGCAGGACGCAGACCACCAGCCGTGTCGGGAACCACGCGCCGTCGATCTCGGGCGCGAGCAGAGCGGCCGCGCCGAATTGCGCGGCCAGCAGCAACGCGCAGAACGCCGCGACGACCTCGACGTGAACGTGATCGGGCGCAACCGCGGTCAGGCGCTCGCGGTGGGCGCGAACCAGCAGATAGGCGCCGGCGAGCACGAGGGCGAACACCGGGCCCCACCGCAGCAGCTCGCCAAGCAGCTCCGCCAACCGCGGCAGCCGCTCGACGACATCAGCGCTGTCGGTGATGCCCGTCGGCGGTCCGTCACGCAGCCTCGCCGCGTAGGGGGTCGGGCCGCCGAAGAGGCTGTTGTTGACGGTGATGAAGATGACCACCGACGTGAGGACCACTTCGAGCGCCACGAACCCGGCCAGCCCGCGCCGACGCCGGCGCAGCCAACGGGTCATGGCCATCGCGACCACGACCGCCGGAACCACAGCGGGCAGCGCGATCCACGGCACGAGCGCGAGCAACAGCGCCGCCCAGAACGCAGGCGCGGCCTGGGGGTCGTCACGGATGCGCAGGGCCAGCAGCGCAGCCCCTGCCAGCAGCGCCGCCGCCGGGATGTCCGGGCGGATGGTCGTGGCGGCGGCCACCACCGGCGGCGACAGGCCGACGCCGAGCGCGGCGAAGCTCGCCCACGGGTCGGGCACGACGCGGCGGGCC
>Ga0136633_1000581_pt1 | contig 27996 bp, 28 predicted proteins | sample AntDrymeUQ832206_2_FD_105494 | JGI IMG/M metagenome (GOLD analysis project Ga0136633, IMG submission 105494) | Polar desert sand microbial communities from Dry Valleys, Antarctica - metaG UQ83 (22.06) | ecosystem: Environmental > Terrestrial > Soil > Desert | place: Antarctica: Dry Valley... | reverse complement strand
TCCCCGCTCGCGTCGTTACTCGTCGCTCACGTACCCTCCGGGTACGCTCACTCCTCGCGCCTAGCGACCAGGGCGCAGTGACGCTCTCGGTGCTGACCGTATTTCCGGTGCGGAGCACTTAGCCAACTTTGCGTCCCCAACCACGCTCCAGGTGGTTGCGGCGACAATGTTCGGATCTGAGCCACCGAGAATCGGCTACCCGCCCCCGAGATGTCGCCGGAGGGTCGAACCGCCAAAGCGTCGCCTGCAACTAAGACCCCTGTGAGTACCAGGACCCGCCCGGCCCGATGTAGCTGCGGCTCTCTCCCCAGGTCACGTGGGCGACCCCGTTACCGTCGATCGCGAGGCCTCCGTAATCCCCATAGGGAAACTTGAAGCCACGTTCGGACTTGTAGGGCGCGCCCCCGGCTCGGTTCGACAGCCGCTGGGCGGGGGACCACGTCTCGCCGCCGTCCGAGGAAGCCTTGTAGAACGTGTTCCAGCGGCCGGTGCGGTCGTCCATCCAAGCGATGCGCACCTCCCCATTCCCGGTCGCGTCGATCATAGGAAACTCATGATCGACTCCCGATTTGGGGGCAACATTGCGCGGCAGCGACCAGGTCTCACCGTTGTCGTCAGACCAGCGAAGCAACAACCGAGCCCGCCCCGCCTTTACCTTGCTGGCGTTCCACAGCGCGTAGACACGCCCGTTGTCATCGGAGGCGACAGCGATCTGAGCACCGAAGAAAGCAGACGAGCATCCGGCGAAGTCGGGACAAGGCCGCTGCTCACGGGAGCGGTCGATGCCGATCGCATCCCAGCTGCGGCCCCCATCGGAAGAGCGCAACAGGTACAGAACGATCTGACCCTTGTAGTTCTGAGGATAAGCATCCTGGGCGCTGAATACGGTTCCATTGGGTGTCACCGTGAGTCCTCCGGCGAACCAATACAGCTTGTTGCGCTTTCCCAGTACGGGAGGCGACCACGTTGCACCCGCGTTGTGCGAATAGACCGTGTAGGGCGCGCCCGCTGCCGGTCCATCCGCGTTGAACGTGACATAGACGTCCTGACCGTCGGCCGAAACACCGATCCACGGCTTGTCGGAATACCGGCGGGCACCGTCCAGCGCGCCGCTTCGCGTCCATGTCATTCCGAAGTCATCAGAGAGTGCGAAGTTGACCTCGAAGTCGTTCATCCACACGAAGAAGACCCGGCCTTGATCGTCGACATCCATGACGGGATCGTGTTGACCCCCGACACCGGGACAGGCGCAGATGAAACGAGGCTTGCTCCAGGAGTCGCCGCCGTCCGCTGACACTCGGTAAACGACGGCGGGATCGGGGCACGCCTTGCACGCCTTGCTGCCGCCGTAGCGGGTGGTGGCCCAATAGACGTGCCCTAGATCGTCGGCGGCGATGTGCGGCTCCCAGTCATCGTGCTGCTCGGCCGAGAACTTGGTTTCGGGCGTGAACGCTGCTCTCGCTCCAAGGGCAGGTTGTAGGGCCAGCAAGAGAGCGCACGCGAGAACCGTGCTCAACAACTGCGCCGCGCGCTTATCAGCCGTCGGGCCCGTCACTGGGGAACAAGCCCGAACACGGTCGCCGGAGAACCGGAGCCTCCCTGGTTGCGAACACCTCCCACCACGATCCAGCCCCCAGTGGGAGGCATCTGCTGCAATCCGCCCAGATTCTCGAGGTGGATGCGGTGATTCTTGAGCAGCAGCGTGTTGGTCCTATAAAGCTCGTCGATGCCGGGATCCACGCCATGTGTGTCTATGCCGAGGCCGCCCAGAGCGCGCTTACCGATCAGCCACCGTGTGGCCTGTACCGAGATGCCGGGGAAGTGCAGCACACCGTCTGAGTCCTGGTTGAAGTAGGACTCAGGGTCGTCCCACCGCTCCTGCCAGCCCGACCACATGATGACCATGGCGTTGTCGGGGATCCGCCCGTGACGATCCTCGAAGCGTTTCAGGTCTGCGACGGTGAGCGCGTAGTCGGAATTGCGCCGAGATTGAGACCGACCATCGACGACCACTGCGGGGTGAAAGAAGTCCTCCGGAGCCATGTCCTCGGCGCAACGCTCGAAGGCGTTGAAATGGCAGGGCGAACCCCAGTGCGTCCCCGAATGCTCGCCGAGGCCCGCGAAGTTCAGCCGGAAGCCATCCTCTTCGACTGTGAAGAGAGTCTTCAGCCGAAACTCGGGGTCGCCCGGAAAGATGGGCATACCGGGTTTGTTGACGTGACTCAGGTACACGACCTTGTCGAAGCCCAAGACCTTCTCCGACACCCCCGAGGCGCGCTTGCCTCGAGAGAGCGACTGGCCCGCGAAAAACCCTACGGCCAGAGCGAGCGCCATTCCCACAGAAACTCCCTTGCGAGCGATGCCCATCGTCCCACCCCCTGCTTGTGCGGCTGACGCGCAGAGCTTATCGGACAGGGTCTGTGCTGCGCCCAAGGGGATCTTATCGACACCGGCCCCGCTCTCCGAGGCTCACGTTGAAAAGTTCGTCTCGACGCGCAAGAGCCGCCGGAGCGGCCCTCTACACGTGTTGCTGGGTCTGGAGGTTACGCAGCCTGGCCCAATTGGGACAAAAGCGTCTTGGTGAAGGCGTCGAGGTCGTCGGGCATCCTCGAGGTGATCAGGTTGCCGTCTTCGACGACTTCCTGGTCCACCCAATCGGCACCGGCGTTGATCAAATCGGTCTTGATCGACGCCCACGACGTGACGGTCCGGCCGCGTGCGATGTCGGCCTCTGCCAGCATCCAACCAGCGTGACAGATGGCTGCCACAGGCTTCCGAGCTTCGAATATGGCCTTGGTGAACGCGACCATCTTCGCGTTGAGGCGAATCAGATCCGGCGAGTAGCCACCCGGAATCACCAATCCAGCAAAATCGGACGCAGAAACGTCATCGATGGAGACATCGGTAATCACCGTCTCCATGCCCTTCTTGCCCTTGAGCTTCTTGCCGGCCTCGAGCCCGATTACGACCGGCTCGTAACCCGCTTCCTTTATGCTGTCGAAAGGTACCCGAAACTCCGAGTCCTCGAACATACCGTCCATGATGAATGCGACCTTGGTCATTGAACAACACCCTTCCCGAATCGCGTATCGACAACTGCTTCGTATGATGGTTACCCATTGAATGCCCCGACGACACTTTCTTTTCCTGCCGAGCTCCCGGTGACACGCCAAGGCGAGCACTGGTATGCGCGTTCGGGGAGCAAGCAACTGCGCCTGTCAAACCTGGAAAAAGTGTACTGGCCTCAGGAGGGCTACACCAAAGCCGACCTGCTCACGTACTACTTCTGCATCTCGCCGGTCATGTTGCCCCATCTCGAGGAGCGTCCGCTGACGCTCAAGCGCATGCCCAACGGAATCGCAGGCGATTTCTTCTACGAGAAGAACGCGCCCTCACACACTCCCGAGTGGATACCCACCATCCCGGTCGGCGCAGAGGGCAAGACCATCAGCTTCGTATCGGCTTGTGACGTCGCCGACATGCTGTGGGTGGCGAACCTCGGTTGCATAGAGTTCCATCCCCTGCACGCGCGCGGCCCCCGCCAAGATCGTCCCTCTTATGCTTTCTTCGATCTCGATCCCTTCCCCCCGGCGACATGGGACGAGGTAACCCACGTCGCATCACTCATCAAGCTCGTGCTCGACAACCTCTCGATCCTCGCTTATCCCAAGACCTCGGGGGCGACGGGAATGCAGATCATGGTTCCGCTCGACGGCAGTCACGATTTCGTCGAGGTCCGCCGCTTCATCGGTTGGGTGGCCGACCTCGTGCATGCGGCAGATCCACAGACAACAACGATGGAATGGGACATCCCCAAACGGGCGGGAAAAGTGTTCTTGGACGTCAACATGAATCGTGAAGGCGCCAACATCGCGGCCGCCTATTCGGTGCGGCCCGAGCCCGGGGCGACCGTCTCGACGCCATTCGAGTGGGATGAGCTCTCACACGTCCGCCCCGAGCACAACACGATCGCAACGATCTTCAAGCGCGTGGCGCAGATCGAAGACCCGTTCCTGCCCGTGGCGAGGGGGCCGGGGCAGAATGTGGGGGTCGCGCTCGCCTCGCTCGAAAGACAGGTGCCCCAAGGCAACAAGCGGCGCTGAGCGCCCGCAAAGAGTTAGGGGACGTCGGGCCGGTGGTTAGTCGGGAACCGTTCCCATTTGGCCACCTGATGCGGTGGTCAATAGGGGACCGTTCCCATTTGACCCCGCCGAACGCTGCGCGAGCGAGGGCCGGGGAGCGGGTAGTTTCGACCAGCGTGGGCCTCTATGTCGGTACCTCGGGCTGGGCCTATCGCGAGTGGAAGCCGGGCTTCTATCCGCCGAATGTCCCTCAGAGGCGCTTTCTCGAGCACTACGCCGCCATTTTGGGCGCGTGCGAGATCAACGCGACCTTCTACCAACTCCAAACCGAGTCCACCATGCAAAGATGGGCCGCGGCGTCGCCCCCCGGCTTTCGCTTCACGATCAAGGCCCACCGTCGGCTCACCCACGCAAAGGTCATCGGCAACGCCGAGTTCCTCGGTACCTTTCTGAACTCCCTTCAGCCGCTCACTCCGCACCTCGGGGCAATCCTGTTCCAGTTTCCGCCACACCGTCAACGGGACGACGACGCCCTTGGGAGGCTGCTCGCTACCCGTCCCGCTCACATCCCCTACGCATTCGAGTTCCGCCACGAGTCGTGGAACTACCCCGAGGTGGCGGCCCGCATCGCGGGGGCGGGGGCGACGGTATGTGTGGCGGAGACGTCGGGCGCGCTCCCCCAGTCTCTGCCGGAAGGTCCCATCGCCTACGTCCGGCTCCGCTCCGAGCGCTACGGGAGACGAGCTCGGAGTGCCTGGCGCCGCGCCCTGACCGAAGAGGGCTCGCGCCGCGACACCTACGCGTTTACCAAGCACGAGGGCTTGCCCTCGGACGATCCCTACGGCGGCGTCGGCCTGGCGGCGTGGTTGGCGTCGACGAGCAAGCCCCCCACCAGGCTCCGTACCCAGCGCTGAGGTAGTAGATCGCACAACTTGGGCATATAGGCACGAACGGTATTCGGTTGGACACAACCTGCGTTTGAGTACCTCAGCATCGATCGAACTAGACGGAATTGCTTAGCTCTTCCTTCTTTACTAATTGATGACCACCGTGCAAACTTCACGTTAAGTAAGTAATTTCCAGAGTTTGGCTTGGAGGGGGCCCGGGGCATGTTGGACGGCGTGGAGCAAGTCGGACACTCGATAGATGCCGACGCGCTCGAGGATTATGGGATCGGCTACGACCTCGGCGCTCGATGGGCGGCGGAACGGGCGTCAGCAGACGAGCTCAAGGCGGTCGCCGCCTACGCTCACGCGTCATGGTTCCGCCTCCACCTCCGCGTCGAGCACTCGCTTTCCTCATGGCTCGCCGCGGAGCTGGGCCACGGTTGGGCCGGTCTCGACCAACGCGGCCTGAGACGAGAGCCGTTGGTCGAGGGTTTGGTCGCAGGCGCGGCCTCGGTGCACGACGCGCGCTCTTCCCGAGCGCGCCCTCGGTGACCACCGCTCCCATCGGGAGCCGATCTCCTCCACCTCAGCAGCGCTCCGCGCTCCTTTCATGGAAAAGTCGTCTTTGACGCTCGCAGTTGTGTTGTCGCTGACCCCGGGTGCCGCCGTGGCCCACGACCATAGGCCGCCCAAAACCGTCTTGCGAAGCCCCGGCGGCCGTCGGGTCTGACATCCATGGACGTACGTGTGGTCGACCGATGCAGGAGACGGGACGTGCTCGTCAATTGCCGTCGACGGCATCCCCAACTACCAGCGCAAGCCACTGGTCTGGCGACCCCATCGGAAGATCCACCTCCGTCTGTTCAAGTGCCACAAGCCCACACGGCTCGTGATCCGCATGTACCGGCGGCTTGACAATGACGACAGACCCGCCGGCAGGTCGCGACGAGCGGATTACCGGCTCCGCCGCGTGCGGCTCAACGGCCGCCTCGTCTGGATCGCCGGCTTCTACGGCCGGCCTAAGGCACGCCACCTCTACCTGGACGTCCATGTCGAATATGAGGACGTCGACGGGTGCGGAGGGACGCAGACCATGGAGCTGGCCTTTCATCTACTCAGGAGAGCCAAGACCTAGGTTTGGGCGGGAGATCTCGAACAAATCAACAGGAGCCCCGGTCAGCGGGGCTGGTGTTGAAAGGATGCCCTTCAGACTTAGTCATACGATTGGCTGCGTGAGTGAGACCCGCGACTACTCCGACAAGCGCAGCTTCGAAGCCACCCCCGAGCCTGATCCCGCGGTCGCCGGCAACGTCGACCTTGCCACCGCCCCTCCCGGGAGCACCTTCGTAATCCACCAGCATCACGCCCGAAGTCTGCACTTCGATCTGCGGCTCGAGATGCTCAACGGCGAGGTGCCGGTCCTGGTGTCGTGGGCGGTGCCGAAGAACCTCCCCACGAAGAAGAAAAAGCCCCACCTCGCCGTCCACGTCGAGGACCATCCTTTCGACTACGGCAGCTTCGAGGGCTCGATCCCCAAGGGCAACTACGGTGCCGGGGAAGTTCGCATCTTCGACGAGGGCACCTACGAGGTGCTCGAGCAGGAACGGGGCAAGCTCAGTTTCCGCCTGCACGGCCGGAGGCTGCAGGGCGTCTACCACCTGCACCACACCGACGACAACCAGTGGCTCGCGTTCCTGCGAAGTGACGAGCGAGCGTCTCCCGAAGAGCCGCCGCTTCTGTCCCCGATGCTGGCCACGCTCATCGAGGAGTCGTTCGACGACGAGCGCTTCATCTTCGAACCAAAGTGGGACGGAGTCAGGACGCTGGCAGTGTGCTCGGATGAGACGCGGTTACTGTCTCGCAAAGGCCGAGACGTTACCGACACCTACCCGGAGATCGGCCGCCTGCACCAGCAACTCGTCGCTCTCCAAGCGGTAGTGGACGGCGAGATCGTCGCGCTGAAGGAGGGGGTCCCCTCCTTCGAGCTGTTGCAGAGCCGCATCAACCTTCAGAACAAACACGACATCGAACGTGCCACCAAGTCCCTGCCGGTGACTTTCATCGCCTTCGACCTGCTCTATCTCGACGGTCGCTCGGTGATCGAGCAGCCGATCGAGAAGCGCAAGGAAATGTTGGAGAAGCTCATCGTGCCGTCCCGCCATGTGCAGGTGTCTCCCTGCATCCAAACCGATGGGCGCTCGTTGTCCGCGGAGGTCGAGGCCAGGCACATGGAAGGGATCGTCGCCAAGCGGCTCGGCTCTCCCTACCGGCCCGGGAAGCGAACGAAGGAGTGGCTCAAGATCAAGGTCACTCACGAGGCCGACATCGTCGTCGGGGGGTGGTCGCGGGGCGAGGGGAGCAGGGCCGATTCCTTCGGAGCGCTCCTGGTAGGCGCCTACGAAGGCGAGGTTCTCCGTTTCCTGGGCTCCGTGGGAACCGGCTTCTCCCAGAAAACGATCTCCGAGATCATGCCGCTGCTGCTCGATCTCGAAACAGATGCCCGCCCCTTCGGGGAGGACCCCACCGGCACCAACCCGACGGGCTTCGGCAAACCTCTGCGCGCGCCCCATTGGGTCGATCCGGTGCTCGTCGCAACGGTCGAGTACCGAGAGCTGACCGCCTCAGGCAGACTTCGCGCCCCGGCGTTCAAGGGCTTCAGGGTCGACAAGGCCCCTGAGCAGTGCCTCTACTCGGGGCTCCCGCCTCGCGCGCGGGAGCAGTCGTGAGCTCCTCGCTCTCGAGCTTCCAGCGTTTCGAGGCCCGCTTCTATTCGGCCACCGCGTCGTGGCTCTACGACCCGATGGTGGTGAGCTTCGGCTTTAGGCTCTTAGCCGGACGGCTTCACCGCAAGGTGCTCGCACAGGGCACCCGAGCGGTGGAGGCCGCCGGCGGCCGGCCTATCCTCGACCTCCCCGTCGGCACCGCCTATTTCACCTTGAGATGGGGCCGGGGAGGCTTCGTGGTGGGCGCCGACATTGCAGCCGGTATGGTCGAGGAGGCGAAAGCGCGCGCCGACGGGCGAGGAGCGAAATGGCTCACGACGGCGCAGGCAGACGTCCAGCGTCTGCCGTTTCGGGACCGCTCCTTCGGAGCGATCATGTGCACGAACGGCCTGCAAGTCATGCCGCCGCTCCCGATCACGCTGGCCGAGCTCGGCCGGGTGCTCGACCAGGACGGCACGCTTCTTGTCTGCATGATCCTGTTCCCGATCGAAGCACTGCTCCCCCGCTCCTTGAAGGGTCGTCTGCCCACGGTCTTCAAGGGCCGCGCCCAGGTGCTCGAAGAGCTGCGAAGTGAGGGCTGGGAGGTCACGGCACAAGACAGGAGCCGGCTTGCCCTGCTGTTCGAGGCCCGACAGCGCGTGACTTAGCCGCGTTGCCTATTTAAACAACCGGACCCTCACGTCGCAGTCGAGCAGGAACGTACGGACCCTCTCCCAGCCCTCATAGGGCAGTCCTTCGGCCACCACCTCGGCAATGCCCGAGTTGGCGATGAGCTTGGCGCAGCCGAAGCACGGCACTCCCGTGATGTAGATCGAGGCGCCGTCGCGCTCTTCGGGAGAGGAGTAGAGCAGGGCGTTGGCCTCGGCGTGAATGGCGATGCAGTCGTCGTGGCCCCAGCCGCTGGCGGCCTCGGATGACGCTCGCGGGCAGGCGCCCTTGTCGCAGTGGGCGTGCCCCGAGGGCGGGCCGTTGTATCCGGTCGAGCAGATGCGCCTGCGTCGCACGACGACGGCCCCGTGCTTGCGACGAACACAGTTGGAGCGTGTTGCGGTCTCGCGGGCGATGTTGAGAAAGTAGCGGTCCCAGTCGGTCCGGGGGGCCTCCCCGATCCTGTGCCCAAGCGACACGTTGCTCTCCTTCTCGATCAGCTCGGCCTCTTAGCCCAAGCGGAACGAACCCTATCCTGTGCACTGTGACAGAGTCGATTCTCTCCGACGAGATCAGAACAGACCTCCTCCGCTCAGCCTGGGTGGTGGAGGCAGCGCGGGCCGAGGTCTTTGGGTCATGGAAGGCCCAGGCCCCCCGCTTCGAGGCGGCGCTCAGCCGAGCCGTCCGCCGCGCCACCATCGTCGAGGCCTCGCTGATTTCCGACGGCCGAAAGACAGATTCCGAGCTGGTCGCTCCTCACGCCGGCTGGATGCGTTCGGTGTCGGGGGCCGGAGCGTCGGATGAGCCTTTCTCGGAGCTCTTCCTCGTGCGCCTGGGCGACTGGGCGGGGGCCCACATCGCGCCCTATCTCGACGACGGGGCACAGGAGCTGCGGGCCCTGGGAGAAGAGGACAGGAACGCGGTCGAGTTCCCGCGTGAGCTGCCAGCGGTCCCCCAGCTCGAGCCTCTCCCCGCGGCGGCGGCCCCCGCAAGCGGGGTCCGGCTGCGCGTGGCCGTCCTCTCGGATCTGCACATCGGCTCTCGCTGGGGGGAGGCAAGCGCGCGAGCTGCGATGCAGGACGTCAACTCCTCGGGGGCCGAACTCTGCATTCAGCTGGGCGACATTTCCGATGCGGGCGAGGCCTCGGAGCTCGCGCGCGCGCAAGACGTGCTCTCCGGACTCGCGATGCCGTGGCACTGCGTGATCGGGAACCACGACGTCTACTCCCGCTCCGAGGGAGCGCTCACCGACCACTTTGCCGCCACCTTCGGACGTGCGGCGGAGGGCGCCCTGGTCGAGTACGAGGGCGTGCGCTTCTGCCTGCTCGACTCGGCCGATCGGTCCCCGTCGCCGTTCCCACCATTTGATCTCGTGACCGGGGAGTTCACGGGGGGCCGAGGGGGAACTGCGGAGAGGGGATATCTGTCGTCTGCGCAGCACGACATTCTGGCCGAGGTCGCATCCCCCGGCGGCGCGCCGACATTCGTCTTTCTCCATCATCCAGTGCAGCCCTTCACGAGCTTCCCGCCGATCATCTTCGGATTGCGGGACCTCGACAGCGGCAGGCTGCACGCCACTTGCGACTCAGGAAACGTATGGGGTGTGTTCTGCGGCCACACCCACCGCAACGCCCGCACCCGCGATTTCGACGGCGTTCCCGCCACCGAGGTCGCCACGCCGGGCGGCTACCCGTTCGGATACGGGCTTATCGATATCCTCCGGGACGGTTACAGCTACCGCTTTGTGCAGCTATCCGATCGCGCTTTGGTCGCAGAGATGCATACGCACACGAACGCTTTCCTGCACCGCTACGGGCTCGGCCCCCCATCGGCACGCAGCTTCGAGTGGCGGCGAGGCTAGAACTCCCCCGCTCGACTCTCGACTAGAGCGCTCGCTCGTAGGCGATGACCCCGTTGGCATCACGGGGGCCGGGACAGGCCACGCCCGCCAGTAACACCCGCAATCGCCGGTTCGAGTAGCGCGGGACGTTGGGCGCCGCCGCCCCCAACGGCCCCCGTACTCGGGTCTCCTCTCTCACCCTGCCCCAACCCGAACCGGCCCTGAAGCCCCTGGAGACGATTCTCTCGCCGCGCCTGCGGACCGCTACCAGCCAGGCCCGGCCCGTTGTCCGGGCGGAGGTCAAAGCGGGCCGGCTCCAGCCCCGGCGGCTCATGATCCTTGTAACCCGTGACCCCGACGCCGAGAACCTCAGGACCCTCACCACGCGGCGCCCCCGCGCCCGGGCTTCGGCCGCAGCCAGAATCCGGCCGGAGTCGAGAGCCACTGCGCTCGGCTTCGAGCGGGGCCGAACGGACACGGCGGCCCTTCCTTTGAGCCATCTCCGCAACGCCGTTCCCGCCCGGTGCTTGAACAGTCGCAGGCGGCCGGGCCCCGTGGAGGCGATGATTCTCATGCCGCCCTCGGTCGGCACCAAGGTGCCGGTCGGCGAGCCCACGGCGCTCCTGAAGATCGTGCTGGGAGCCCTGATGCGCGGCTTGTTCGAGCTCAGGTCGGTGAACCATGCAGTCCTGAAGCGATACGTGCCGCGAGGTGTTCGCCTAAGCCAAGAGATCACGCCCCGAAAGCGGCCGTTCGGCCCCCTTTCGAAGGCGAGGTCGGCACGCGCTCCCTGGCCCCGCTGAACCCTGACCGCGGGTCCCACCTTGGGACCATCCGGGTGATTCAGCCCGCTCAGCCGATGCAGCCACACGCCGGCCCCATTCGCCCGGCCAAAGCTCGCACCGCTGGTGACGATCCAGGCGGCCTGGTGGCGACGCTCGTCGCGCGCCACGGCGATCGAGGCGGGCCGATCGGAGCGGTCCTTACGGCCCGCCCCCGGCAGAAAGCCGTCCGCCACCTGTCCCCGAGTCCTCTTCCGCCACCTCCCCGGGGGGTCGCGCCACACCAGCTGCTGGCCCGCGCCGTGAGGGTCGTAAAGCGCCAGCAGACGGCCGCGCGCGGTGCTCACGAGGCGCCGGTTATTGGAGAAAAGGGTCGGATCGCTCGAGCCCTCGCAGCGCTGGGCCACCTTTGTCGCAGGCTCCGAAAGAAGGATCGCCCGGCCGGGGGCCGAGGGCGACAGGAGCGCGGCGACAAGGGGCGCCGCCACGATGAGCGCGGGCTTGTGACCCGTGGGGAAGGGGTCGGGCATATCTTCCAGTGTGCCCCACCGGTCAAGCTGGCAGTGTGCCCCACCGGTCAAGCTGGCGCTACACCGCCCCTCGCAGCCAACAACCAGAGGTTGGCCCGAAACCGACCGTATAGGACTTTTCGGGCCAAAAGTTGGGCCGTTGAGGTCCCGAGCGACTGGTTACTAGAGATCCGCGGGTCGGACCCGGCGTGGAGCGATAAGCCGGCGCTCAGCCGCGCGATAGAGCGGCGGCGCCAGCAGTCGGGGCAGCTGCAGAAGGTAGTACCAGCGCGGCACCGTGCGCTCGAAGACACGCCGGCGCACGGTGTCGAGGATGGCCTCCGAGACCTGGGCCTCCGTGCCCAGCAGGTTTCTGAGGACGGGGTACGTTTTCACCTGGGTCTGGGGAAACCCCTCGGTGGGAACTAGCCCGGGCTCGACCACGCCTACGTGGACGCCGCGAGGGACGAGCTCGGACTGAAGCGCCTCGGACCATCCCACGAGGGCGAACTTCGAGGCGCAGTAGGCCGGGGCACCCCCGACTGCCAGCCGGCCTGCGATCGAGGCTACGTTGATGACACTCGAGGGCGCCGAAGTCACCAACAGCGAAAGCAGCTCCGCGGTGCAGTAGACCGCGCCGAAGAAGTTCGTGGCCATCACTCGCTCGAGCGAAGCCACCCCACCAGGGTTCTCCAGCGGCGTGTGGTCGGAGAAGCCTGCGTTGTTGACGAGCACATCGAGGCGTCCGTAGCTGCTCGAGACATGTTTGGCCATGCTCTTGACGCTCGGTTTGGAAGACACATCGGTGACGTGGAAGCTGTGCCCTTGCTCCTCGCCCCCCATCTCGAGCAGCAGCGACTCCAGGCGGTCCTCCCGTCGGGCGATTGCGCAGACGCGCGCTCCTAGGGAGGCAAGGTCGAGGGCAGTACGTCGCCCGATGCCGCTCGAGGCCCCAGTTACCACGCATACTCGGTTCTCGAAGCTCACGCGGCTGAACCTTCATGCCCAAGCGATCGGCTCGGCGATCGCGAGAGAAAATGGGTGGGTAAAGGTCGCACAGCAGCCATTTACCACCACTCTGCGATGTGGGGGGCGTCGCGGGCCTCGATCTCGTAGCGGTTGTCGCGGTAGTAGTGGCCGCCTCGTTGCCACGCTGAGGCGGACGCCCACAGATAGGCGGGCATGAACAAAGCCCCCAGCCGCTCGTACTGCCGAACGTGCACGAGCTCGTGGGCGAGAAGGGCGTCGTCCAACTCGTCGACGCATAGGACTACGTGCCCAAAGGTGATGGCCCGGTAGCGCCAACCCAGCCGGCCGGGCCACGCGGCACCTTCGCACAACAGAACCCCCGAGAAAACGCGGCGCGAGGCAAAGAAGGGGGCCAGCAGAACCCCTATCAGGCTCGCCGGGCTCGCCCACAAGATCTTCAGCGCACGGATCAACGAGTGCCGCCGCCCTTCTCTGCGAGCCTCTCCCTGAACATCGGGATCAGCCCGCCCTTCAACACCATGCTCACCTGGCGTTTGGAGAGACGGTGGGCCAGCGTCACCTCAGCGTCCTTGGTCTCGTTGGCGGCGGTGATGCGGCGCTTCGGCTCCTTCAGCGTGTTGCGCAACTCCGCCAGGAAAAGCACGTCGCCCTGCTCCAGAGAGTCGAATGCCGATTCCTCCTCGAACTCGAGCGGGAGGATCCCGAAGTTCGGAAGGTTCTGCCAGTGGATGCGGGCGAAACTCTTGGCGACCACCACACGCAGGCCGAGGTAGCGAGGGGCGATCGCGGCGTGCTCCCGGCTCGAGCCCTGCCCATAATTGTGGCCTGCGACGATCGCATGGCCGTCTCCTTTCTTTGCCTTCAGAGCGCGCTCGTGGTAAGTGTCGTCGACCTGCCAGTAGACGAACTGGGAGATCTTCTCGATGTTGCTGCGAAAAGGCAGGACGCGCTGTCCCGCAGGCATGATCTCGTCCGTTGAGACATCGTCCTCCACCTTGAGGAGCACCTCGAGCCTCAGCTCGTCGGGCAGCGGCTCGAAGTCCGGCAGCGACGAGATGTTCGGGCCCTTGATGAGCTCGACCTTCTGAGACTCTCGAGCCGGCGGCACCAACATCTCGGTGTTGATCGCCTGTTCCTTCGGAGTCGCGAAGCGCGGGTAGCTCATGCCGAGCGAGCGGGGGTCGGTGATTTCACCGGTCAGTGCGGAGGCGGCGGCGGTCTCGGGCGAGCACAAATAGACGAGGTCGTCTTTGGTCCCCGAGCGGCCGGGGAAGTTCCTCGGCATCGTACGCAGGCTGATCTGACCCGATGCAGGCGCCTGCCCCATGCCGATGCAGCCCATGCACCCCGACTGATGCAGGCGCGCCCCCGCATGAATCAGGGGGGCTAGCAGTCCCTCGCTAATCATGGTCTCGAGCGTCTGGCGGGAGGTCGGGTTCACGTCCAACGAGACCCGCGGATGCGACTGCTTGCCGGCGACGATCTGCGCCACGACCGCGAAGTCCCGGAGCCCGGGATTGGCCGACGAGCCCACAACTACCTGAGAGATCTCCCGGCCGGCCACCTCTGTCACCGGCACCACGTTACCGGGGCTGGAAGGCGTGGCGATGAGCGGCTCGAGGTTCGAGAGGTCGATGCTCTCTTGCACATCGTAGGCACAGCCGTCGTCTGCCACGAGCTCTGTCCAGTCGTCGACGCGGCCCTCGCTCGACAGAAAGCGGCGAACCTCCCCATCGGAGGGAAACACGGTGGTAGTGGCGCCGAGCTCGGCCCCCATGTTTGCGATCACGTGCCTGTCCATCGCCGAGAGATGCTCAAGGCCGGCACCGTAGTACTCGACGACGCGACCGCGGCCCCCCTTGACGCCGTGCCGCCTCAGCATCTCCAGGATCACATCCTTGGCCGAGACCCAGTCCGGCAGCTCTCCGGTGAGCTCGACGCCCCAGATCTCCGGCATGGTGACGAACAAGGGCTCGCCTGCCACCGCCATGGCAACCTCGAGACCCCCGACCCCGATGGCCAGCATGCCGAGGGCGCCTGCGGCGGGAGTATGGCTGTCCGAGCCCGCCATCGTCTTGCCGGGAATGCCGAAGCGCTGCATGTGCACGGGATGGCTGACCCCGTTGCCCGGCTTCGAGTACCACAACCCGAATCTCTGGCAGGCGCTGTAGAGAAAGAGGTGGTCGTCGGCGTTTTTCTCATCGGCCTGCAGCAAGTTGTGATCGACGTACTGGGCCGAAAGCTCGGTGCGCACCCGATCGAGAGTCATGGCTTCGAGCTCGAGCATCACCAGCGTGCCGGTTGCATCCTGAGTGAGCGTCTGATCGATGCGCAGGCCCACCTCCTCTCCGGGGGTCATCTCCCCCGCCACGAGGTGTGACTTGATCAGCTTCTGTGCGACGTTGAGTCGTACATCTTTCGGCCCCATGTCCGACCCTCCTCGACTGCCGAATGCCTGTCAAGGACACGCTACCCGTGTTTTAGGGGACTCAGAGTGCCCAAAAGGGCACCGAGAGACGCTCAAAACGCGAATCGGGAGGGGGCGGGTTGGTGGGCTACTTCTCGAGCTTGTCTGCTCCATCGACAACATCGCGGCTCCCGAGCGGCTCGGTAAGGTCCACCTCGACCACCTTGAGGACTGCGAGCTCGGGGCAGACCTTGTTGGCGGAGTTGGATCCGGCTCCCTGGAACAGGGTCAGGGCGACCTGATCCCCGAAGTAGGAAACGTCGACCGAGTCAAGCACCGAACAGGGCTCGACCCCTCCCCAGAAGAAGACCCTGAGCGTGTCCTCGTCGAGGATCTTGATCCTGCGCCAGGCCCCGGGGATGACGTTCTCAGCGTCGCCCTGTGGGGTGACGAGCTTCGCTCCGCCACCGGGCCTATCGTTGCTGGGATTGTCGTTGGAGGGATTGCTGCTCACCACATCGTCGTCGCCGGAGGAGCCGGAGCCGGCGGGCTGAGTAGAAGGCTGCCCGCAGGCGGCGAGGATGAATAGAAGGGCGGTGAGGAGGGCGAGGAGTTTCATTGTCTTTGTCATGGCTCTTTGACGCAGCTTCGGGGGACGCTTGTTCCCGTCCGTTGCTGCCGAGTGGTCGTGAACTGTCGCTATACAGCATCTGACGACCACTCGGCGGGGGTTTCTCTCACTCTTCGAGGATCTCGGCCGCCTTCAAAGCCAACCAGACCTCCAGTCGATCCTCAGCCGAGCTGAGGTCCCGGTTGAGGAGCTGTTCGGCCTGGCGCACGCGATAGCGAAGAGTGTGCCGGTGGACCCCGAGCGCCTCCGCCCCAGGCTCCCAACGCCCCCCTGCCACGATAAAGGCCCGCACGGACTCCACGAGCTGGGACGAGCGCGACTCGTCCCTGTCCCTGAGCTTCCCCAGCACCGTGCGGACGTAGCCCTCCAGAAGTGGGGTCGGTTGGGCCGAGAGCAGGAAGCGGTAAGAACCGAGGTCAGAGGGCAAACCCAGGCGGCTGCTACTGGGGATCGCCCGCAATGCGAAGACGGCCGTCAGATAGGAGCGCCTGACTCCTGAGATCGAGACCGTCTCCCCCACTCCGGCGCGGACCGCAAGGACGCCGAGCCCAGGGCGCTGCGACGCCAGCTCCAGCTCGTCGAGCAGCTCGCGGGCCAGGGTCTCGGGGGCGTCGTGAGCGACTAGGCAAGCAACCCGTCCATGTGTCACCGTGGTGCGCGCCGCCCGGCACCGCCGCCCCAGGATGCCGTCGAGCTCCCACGAGAGGTCCTGAAGCCCCTGCTGATCGGAGACTTCCAGCGGTTCCAGTGCCAACGCGGTGAGGGCGGCGACTCCGGGGAATCCGGCGAGCTCGAGGCGACGCTCGAGATCCAAGCCTCGCAGACGCCCGGCGAACGCCTCCGACAGCAAATCTCCGGCGATACGGCGCTCGGCCTCGATGACCGCCCTCCGGGATGCCAGCAAAAGCCCCAGCACGTTCACGGCGTGGTGCACCACGATGCGATCGGGCGCCTGCAGCTTGCGGGCGGCGCCGTACACGAGCACCGCCTCCTGGCGCCGGCCCGAGACAACCCTCACCGCCAGACGCGACCCCTCGGGCGACGCCTCCGCAGAGGCATCGAGCTCGTGCCCTTCCGCCAAGCCGTGGGGCAAAGCGGTCCGCACCTCCTCGGGCGGCGGGGAGCCGGACCCCGAGCGAGCCACGACTCCCCCTCCCGAATCGAACAGGATCGCCCAGCCGTTGCGGAGCTCGCAGACCTCATCGAGCACGTCGGCCGGCCCCGCGCCTTCGGAGATCAACGAGGCCAGACGCTCGTGCATCTCGACCGACATCTGGGCGTCTCTGAGGCGCTCTTCGGACAGCTCCAAGCTGATCGCCTTCGTGATGGCGATGAAGGGAATGGGAAGGGGCACCTCGAGCAGACACAGCCCGGCCTCCTCGGCCGCCGTGACCATGGCATCGGGCACCCTTTCGAAGCCAAAGCCCACGCCGAAGCCCAGTCCCGACACCCCCGCCGAGACGAGGCGTGCCACGTACAAGCGCTGGTCGTCCTCTTCCCGCCCCAGCGACATCCCGGTGGTCAACAGCAGCTCGCCCCCGGACAACCACGGAGTGGGATCTGCCAGCTCCGAGATGTGCGCCCAGGTGATCTCCCTCTCGAGCCCCCGGGCACCGGCCACGACCGTCAGCCTCAGACCGGGCAGTTGCAGGAGTTCAGACACGGTAACGCTCACGATGCTACAGAGTGTACAAACGCCGCCTTGCTGACACGCCTGCTCGCACCTGCTCGATTGGCTACTACTGTTGTAGATTGAGTCGCGGGTGCAAGTTGTTTACCTGCTGATGGCCGCGAGCAGCGGGAGATCATGGGGGAAAGAACAGTGGTTCGCTGGATGGTGGTGTAAAGCATGGCGATTAGCTTGAACGTCGTGCCCGGGCCCATCTCGCGCGAGCTTTCCGAGAGGCGGGCCAAGGCCGTCCCGCGCGCCGTCTTCAACACGGCCCCCATTTTTATTGCCTCGGGCGACGGCGCCCTCGTCACCGACGTCGACGGCAACCGCTTCATCGACTTTGCCGGCGGCCTCGGGGTACTGAATGTGGGCCGGGCCAATGCCCGCGTCCTGCGGGCGGTGAGGGAACAGGTCGAGAAGACCCTCCACGAGTGCTTTCACGTCGCCATGTACGAGGGCTACGTCGAGCTGGCCGAAACCCTGAACTCGATCACCCCCGGAGATCACGCCAAAAAGACCATGCTGTCGAATTCGGGGGCCGAGGCGGTCGAAAACGCTGTGAAGATCGCCCGCTACCACACCGGGCGAGACGCCGTGGTCGGCTTCACGAACGGCTTTCACGGGCGCACCCTGATGGGCATGACTCTGACCGCCAAGGAGATGCCCTACCGGCACGGCTTCGGGCCCTTTGCGCCGGAGGTCTATCGCGCTCCCTTCGCCTACTGCTATCGCTGCCCGCTGGGGCTAACCCATCCCTCCTGTGGGATCGCCTGCGCCGAACAGCTCGCAGACCAGATCGACTCGCAGATCGGCGCCGATAGCGTCGCCGCGCTGGTGGTCGAGCCGGTCCAGGGGGAAGGCGGGTTTGTGGTCGCGCCCGACGACTGGATCCCTGCCCTGCGCCAGATCGCCTCCGAGCGCGGCATCCTCCTCATAGACGACGAGGTCCAGGCAGGCATGGGCCGCACCGGCAGGATGTTCGCGATCGAGCACTACGGAGTGGTGCCGGACATCGTCACCACCGCCAAGTCATTGGGGGCGGGCCTGCCGATCTCGGGCATCACGGGGGCCGCCGAGGTGATGGAAGACCCGCACGTCGGGGGCCTGGGGGGCACCTTCGGCGGCAACCCCGTGGCCTGCGCCGCGGCGCTGGCGGTCATTGCCGAGCTGACGGAGACCGATCTCATGGAGCGCGGCCGGATCCAGGGCCAGTTGATCCGCTCCCGACTGGACCCGCTGGCAGACGAGCTCACGCTCGTTGGGGAGGTGCGCGGTCTGGGTCCCATGATCGGCGTCGAGCTGGTAACAGACAAGAAGACCAAGGCTCCGGCCAAGGCCGAGGCCGCCGCCGTGGTGGCTCGATGCCTCCAGGGCGGAGTGCTGACGCTCAAAGCGGGGACTTACGACAACGTCGTCCGGCTGCTCGCCCCGCTCGTCATAGAGGACGAGCACCTGCACGAAGGGCTCGATGTCCTCGTCGAGGCGCTTCGGTGGGCCGATGGGGCATGAGGTAGTGGCATTGTTTTCGTTCATACAAACTTCCATCGAGAGGACAATCTAGATATGTCCGACGTGCGATTGGAAGATCTCACCAAGAGTTTCAAGGGCACCACCGCGGTCGACCACATCGATCTCGTCGTCGAGGAGGGCGAGTTCTTCTCCCTTCTCGGCCCCTCCGGGTGCGGCAAGACCACCACCCTGCGGATGATCGGAGGCTTCGAGGAACCCACGTCCGGCCACGTCTACCTCGGGGGAGACGAGGTCTCCGCCCTTCCTCCCTACAAGCGCAACGTCAACACGGTGTTCCAGTCCTACGCGCTGTTCCCGCACCTGAACGTGGCCGACAACGTCGCCTACGGGCTCAAGCGCAAGAAGGTTTCAGAGTCGGCGATCAAGGACCGCGTTCAGGAGATGCTCGCCCTCGTGGACCTGTCGGGCTTCGGGGCCAGGCGCGTCAACCAGCTCTCTGGAGGACAGCAACAGCGTGTAGCGCTCGCTCGCGCCCTGGTGAACTCGCCCTCGGTGCTCCTGCTCGACGAGCCGCTGGGGGCGCTGGACCTCAAGCTTAGAAAGCAGATGCAGCTGGAGCTCAAGCAGATCCAGCAGGAGATCGGGATCACGTTCATCTACGTCACCCACGACCAGGAAGAGGCAATGACGATGTCCAATCGTCTGGCGGTGATGAACGTGGGCCACCTCGAGCAGGTGGGTGCCCCGCAGGAGGTCTACGAGCTGCCCGACACCGCCTTCGTCGCCGGTTTTCTCGGCGCATCGAACCTGCTAGAGGGCGAGGTTTCCAGTACAAACGGCTCCGTTGCCAAGGTTGACTTGAACGCCGGCAGCACCGTGGCGCTCCCGGCCCGCAGGCTCCCGGCCGAGCACGGCCCCGTCAGGGTTGGCGTGCGCCCCGAGAAGATTCACATCAATGAAGCCACCAACAAGGAGGATAAGGAGCGCTCCCTGAACGCGATCGAGGCGACGGTGGTGGTGTCCACCTACACAGGAGTCAGCACGTCATACGAGTGCAAGTCCTCGGGTGGTTCCCGGATCGTGGTCTACGCGCAGAACCTCGGGGCGAACAGCGCTCCCATCGCCGACGGCACCAAGGTGCGTCTGTCGTGGGATCCGGAACACACTTTTGCAGTCAAGGCCGACCATTCAACCGAGCAAGCCCACGAGGAGGCTACAGCGTGACCGATTTGAACGATCTGATGATGTCCGGAGGAGTCAGGCGCCTGAGCCGGAGGGACCTCTTGCGACGCGCCGGAGTCGGCGCATCGGCCCTATCCGCATCGGCGCTCCTGGCCGCCTGCGGGGTGTCGGGCGAAACCGAGCAAAACCAACCCGCGGGCGAGGACAAGCTCACCACGAACAAGAAGACGGGTGAGCTCATCTTCGCCAACTGGCCCGCCTACATCGACAAGGCCGGGGGCGGGAGCCCCACGCTGGAACAGTTCGAAAAGTCATCCGGCATCGACGTCAGCTACAAGGAGGTGATCAACGACAACAACAGCTTCTACGCCACCATTCGCGAACCCCTGTCGAACGAGGAGCCGGTGCAGTGGGACATCATCGTGGTCACCGACTGGTTGCTCGCCAAGATGGCGAGCTTCGGCTACCTCGAGGAGCTCGACCACTCCTTGCTGCCAAACTTCGACCGGCACGCCGGTGACATCTACAAGGACCCGACCTACGATCCGGGCAACAAGCACAGCGTGGCGTGGCAGTCCGGGATCACCGGGATCGCCTGGAACCCCGAGCTCACCGGGCGCGAGATCACCAGTATCGAAGATCTCTTCGACCCCGCCTTCGCGGGCAAAGTGGGGATGTTCACCGAGATGCGCGACACCATGCACCTCGTGATGCTGGGCATGGGAATCAAGCCGCAGGACTGCACGACCGAGGACGCGCGCGCCGCCCAGCAGAAGCTGCTCAAGCAGCAGGAGGACGGAATCGTGCGCAAGTACTACGGAAACGACTACGTCGGGCCCCTCGCTCAAGGCGACCTCGCCCTCTGCATCTCGTGGTCGGGCGACGTCGTCGGAAGGACATTGGGCGAGAACTCCAAGATCCGCTTCACGGTCCCCGAGGAGGGCGGGTTGCTGTTTACCGACGCCATGGGCATCCCCCAGAATGCGGCCAATCCTATCGACGCTCACGCCATGATGGACTTCGTCTACCAGCCGAAGGTAGCGGCTCAGATGGCCGCATGGATCAACTACATCACGCCCGTGCCCGAGGCGCGGCCCATCCTCAAGAAGTCGAGCGACTCCTACACCCGCCAAATCGCGGCGAGTCCGCTCGTGTTCACAACCCCGGAGATGGAGTCGCAGCTCTACAGCTACAAGAACCTCAGCCTGGATGAAGAGCAGGAGTGGAACGAGCTCTTCAACACGGTACTGGAGGGGTGAGCTCGGCGGAACGGCGGGGCGCAGCTCCCTATCTCTTAAGCTTGCCCGGCGTTTCGTGGCTGATCCTCTTCTTCGCCGTGCCGCTCTACTTCATGTTGTCGTTCACCTTCTACGAGGGCACGATCGAGACCGGCTTCGGCTACTCGGCGGAGTGGGTCCAGACCTATACCGACGCCCTCAGCGGATATCGGACCCAGATCATCCGTTCTTTCATCTACGGCATCATTGTCACCTCGGCGACGCTGCTGATGGCCTATCCGATGACCTATTGGATAGCGACCAAGGGCGGTCAGCGCAAGAACCTGTTCCTGCTTCTTTTGCTGCTGCCTTTCTTCACGCCGTTTCTCATCCGTACGATCTCGTGGACCTTCGTGCTTGCGGACGAAGGTATCTTCCTGGGCACCCTGAAGGATACCGGATTGCTGTCTCAGGACTTTCGCCTGCTGGCGACCCCGACGGCCGTTATCTTCGGGCTCATCTATAACTTCTTGCCCTTCATGGCGCTGCCGCTGTACGTATCGCTCGAAAAGCTCGATCCGGCGTTGCGAGAGGCCGCCCAAGACCTCTACTCCGACCGGCGCGAGACGTTCATGAGGGTGACCTTGCCGCTATCTCTTCCGGGCGTGTTCGCGGGCTCGCTCTTGACCTTCATCCCCGTGGTGGGCGACTTCATCAACGCCGAGTACCTCGGGAGTCCCCAGACGTCGATGATCGGCAACGTCGTGCAGCGGCTGCTGCTTGTCAACGGTGACTATCCCACCGGAGGTGCCCTGTCGTTCCTCCTTATTGTGGGCATCCTCATCGGCATCTTCCTCTATGCCCGCCTGCTGGGGACCGAGGAGCTGACAGGGTAGTGGGCACGGCAGTCGAGAGCACGGCGCGTCCCGCCGCGGTGGGAGGAGAACCGAGGGCCACCCCTAGGAAGAGGCGGGAGTGGTTTCTTCCTACCTATACGACCCTCGTGTTCGCGTACTTGCTCGTACCGATCCTCATCATGACCCTGTTCGGCTTCAACGACCACACGGGTCGCTTCAACCTCACCTGGGAGGGCTTCACGCTCGAGCACTATCGCAACGTCTTTCAGATCCCCGAGCTCGTAAGCTCGCTCAAGAACTCGTTGGTGATCGCCGCGCTCTCGACGATTGTCGCTACCATTCTTGGAACACTGATCGCATTGGCGCTGACGCGCTTTCGTTTCCGCGGCCGCTCGGGGCTGAACCTGTTCATCTTCATCCCGATGGCGACGCCAGAGATCATCCTCGGAGTCTCGCTGCTGACGATGTTCGTCTCCTTGAACGTGACGACGGGCTTTACGACCATCCTCATCGCCCACATCATGTTCTCGATCTCCTATGTCGTCGTGACCGTGAAGGCGCGCACATCGGGCCTGGACGGAAGCCTCGAGGAAGCAGCCTCAGACCTCGGCGCCACTCCCTGGGTGACGTTCTGGACGGTCACCTTCCCACTGATCTTCCCCGGAATCATGGCCGCCGCGTTGCTCGCCTTCGTCCTCTCGATCGACGACTACGTCATCACCACGTTCAACTCCGGAGCCACTGTGACGTTCCCGTTGTGGATCTACGGTGTGTCGCGCTTCGGCGTCCCGGCGCAGGTCAACGTCATGGGCACCATCATGTTCTCGATCGGCGTTGTCTACGTGATCGTCAGCCTCGTGCGCGAGAAGCGTACGAAGAGCTTCACGCCGAGTGGTGGATAGAGGTTGCTGTGCAACCACTCACCACCACTCGGCGGGGGTTAGCGTTTAGCCGGTGACTTTGGCGCAGTAGGAGGCCAGGACCTCGATCGTGTGGTCGATGTCTTCCTCCGAGTGCTGCACCGAGATCGTCCACTGCTCCTCCTTGCCGGGGGTCTGATAGATGCCCCGGTTGACGACCCAGTACCAGTAGGCACCGAAGAGGTCGTCGTCGAGCTCGGCGAAGTCGCGATACCGCTCGAGCGGCCGGTCTCTGAAGGTAATCGACCCTTTGCTTCCCAAATCCGTCGTCACCGCCGGGATGCCGTGATCGTCTAGCACCTTCTGGCAGCCCTGCGCGAGCCTCGTGCCAAGTGATCGCAGGTGTGTGTAGGCGTCCTCGTTCAACACCTCGGTCAGGGTCGCAAGTCCCGCGGCCACACAGAGGGGGTTGCCGTTGAACGTCCCCAGCGCGGCCACGCCCTTCGTGATCTCGTCCATGAGCTCGGCCCGGCCCCCGAACACGCCGAGCGGCGTGCCGCCTCCTATTGCTTTGGCGAGACACACCATGTCGGGCTGCACACCGAAGTACTCGGTTGCACCCCCGGCGGCGATCGACACGCCGGTCTTGACTTCGTCGAAGATCATCACGACGCCGTGCTGGGTGCACAGCTCGCGCACACGCTCGAGGTAGCCGGGCAGCGGCACGACCACGCCGATGTTCATCATCACCGGCTCCATGATCAAGGCCCCGATGCGAGATCCGTGCTCCTCGAAGATCGCCTGCAATGCCTCGGGGTCGTTGAAAGGCACCACCATCGTCGAGTGTGCGGTCTCGTGTGGGATGCCGCGTGAGAACGGCACCGTCCAGGGCCGCTCTGTGGGCCCGCTCGAGTCCATAGTCGGCACTACCGAGTACATGACCGCGTCGTGGTGGCCGTGATAAGAGCCCTCGATCTTCAGCAGCACATCCCTGCCGGTGGCGGCGCGCGCAACGCGAATCGCATCCATGGTTGCCTCGGTGCCCGAGTTCGTATAGCGGATCTTGTCGAGCCCGAAGCGGCGCTTGATCTCCTCCGCAAGGACGATGGCGGGCTCGGTAGTGGTCGCAAAATGGGTGCCCAGAGCGGCCGCCTTGCGGATGGCGTCGGTCACCACCGGGTGGGCATGGCCTACCACCATCGAGCCGAACCCGTTGTGATAGTCGATGTAAGTGTTTTCGTCGACGTCTGTGACGTTGCTTCCCTTGCCCGATGTGAGATAGATCGGATAGGGGTCTCCGGCCTGGAACGAAGAGGTCACGCCGAACGGCATCGAACGCTCGGCGCGCTCGTAAAGGCTCTTCGAACGAGGCGTCCTGTCCTCGAAGCGACCAACTTCCTGCTGCTGAATCTCCTGGGCTTTGTCGTCCATGACCTTCGACACGGCGGTTGGCTCCTTTTGAGGTTTGCTCGAGCTGATCGGAACCCCCAGAGTAATCGGCTTCGGAGGGGCGCCGGTTGGCCCTATTGTCTAAGCATGCTGCTGGCGGTGTGCCACTCGGACTCATCGGGCTGGAAGAGCGTGGATGATCTCGCAGAGATCTCGGATCTGCGCTCGGAGGACGGCAATGTCGTGTGGGCGGAGGCCGACATGACGACGGTCGACGACACCGACGCCGAGGTCATGGAGGAGGAGTTCGGGCTCCATCGCCTGGCGGTCGACGATTCCCGCAGGCCGCGCCAGCGTCCCAAGCTCGAGGACTACGAGGGCCATCTCTTTCTGGTGCTGCACCAGCTCGATGAGGCCCACGGTCAGCTCGAGGCGGCTCAGATCGCCTGTTTCGTGGGCGATCGCTTCCTGCTGACCCTGCATCAGGGGGCCGGGCGCACCCTCGAGGCCGCCAAGAGTCGCTGGAGAGCAGAGAAAAGCGAGCCGAAGCTGTCCACAGCCTTTCTCATCCACACTCTCTTCGACGTGCTGGTCGATAGCTACGAGGAGATCGTTACCGCCCTCGAGGACCGCGTTGAGAACCTGGAGGAGAGAGTCCTGGATAGGGAAGTCCTCGACGACTTCAAGCCCGGCATGCAGCGGGGGGTCCAGCGGGAGCTCTACAACCTCAAACAATAGCTCTCTCGGTTGCGCCGCTATGCTCTGCCGACGGAGCGAGTGCTCGACTGGATCATGGATGGCCCCGGCCGCGAGCATTTCCCGACGGAGACGCGGGCGCTGTTCGCCGACGTCCACGATCACATCCTCCGGATCGGGGACCAGGTCCGAAACGTCGACGACCTCACCGACGCGGTGCTGGACCTCATGCGCTCGGAACAGGCAACCCGGCTCAACGACACCACCAAGCGGCTGACGGCGTGGGCGGCGATCATCGCGGTGCCAACCTTCATCGCCAGCGTCTATGGGATGAACTTCGCTCTGGTGCCGCCGGACGGGGGGCTCTTCGGTTTCTATTTCGCCCTCGCGCTGATGATTATCACGAGCGCCGGCCTCTACTTCTACTTCAAGAACAAGAGCTGGGTCTGAGCACAGGGCAGGGGTCGAGTATTGTCGACCGATGGCCGACGGGAGACAGAAGAAGATTACTCAGCAGATCACGTTCGACCTTTATCTCAGGGCTCCAGGCGCCGGCCTGAGAAAGGCCTACGCCGGGGAGCTCCGCAGGCTCCAGAGGCTGGGCTTTAGAGAGGTGGCTCGAAAGTCCACCACGCGCGAGGACAAGTTCAGGGTGACGCTCGAGCGGGACATCGAGCGCTATCCGGGCGTGCCCTTGGCTGCGGTACGTCCCTACCTTTAGGGACCCAGGGTCACCGAAAAATTCATCCGGCAGCATCCCCCACGAAGGGGTTCGAGCGACGTTCCTCCTCGAGAGACGTCGCCGGGCCGTGGCCGGGATAAACGGGTGTCTCAGGGGGTAGCTCGAAGAGCTTGCCTCGTACCGCCTGCAGCAACGCGACGGAGTCTCCTCCGGGAAGATCGGTGCGCCCCACCGAGCCGGCGAACAACGTGTCTCCGGAGAACAGCGCCCCCTCGCACACCAGCGAGATCGAGCCCGGTGAGTGCCCCGGAGTGTGGATGATCTCCAGCTCGGCCGAACCGGCGACGAGCCGGTCGCCCTCTGTGGTCCAGGAGTCGACCTCGGGAGGGGGCGGAAGGTCCGCTCCCAGGAACAGACGGCCGGACTCCTGCATCCACGACAGCAGGGCCTCGTCTGAGCGGTGCAGGTAGAAGGGGGCTCCGGTGGCGGCGCGCAGTTCCTCCGCCGCGAGGAGATGATCGAAATGGGCATGAGTCGCAACGATCGCGGTGACCTCGAGGCTCTGGGCGGCCAAGACGCCGAGGAGCTCTGAGGCATCGCCACCCGGATCGATGACGATCGCCCGGCGCGCCTCGGGATCCCCGACTACATAGCAGTTGCAGGCAAGCGGTCCCACGACTCGATGGTGAAGGATCGAAAGGCTCATGACGCACTCGATTTTACTTCCGGGACCTTACTTGGCAACATTGGCGCTGTATCCACTTCGGGGTATGGGCAGCGATCTAAGGTTGGAGGCGGTGGGCCTCGGGCCGAACTCTGTGGCCGTAACCACCTGAGAGATGGTTGGAGGCTCAAGGTTGGAGGGCCCGGTCAGGGCTAGACGCTCATCGTCCCGAGCGCCATTCCTGTAGCTTCCAACCGGCCCAGCCGAGCGCGGCCCCCCACCCGCACGCCAGCACCCCCGCGCTGAGCGGGTCGGGGGCCACGCGCGCCACTCCGCGCCGGCCGAACAACCCGGCCCCCAGGCGCGCCTCTGCCAGGGCCACCAGAATGAGCACGAGTATCCCGAACCACAGCGCCGCCGCCCCCACCACCTCCAGCGCGGCCCTCTTGTCGGCCGCCTGTCGGTGGGCGGCGGCCCCGCCCAGCAGGCACGCGATCAGCGGCACGAGAAGAAGCACGAACGCGACGCCGGGAGTGTCCGCCCCGCCCCAGTTGAGAAGCGAGTACTCGGCGAGCCGTCCGAAGCTGTTCCCGGCCACCGAGATGCGCCCGCCCACTTCGACCGGCGCACCCAGGGACAGCGCCAGGCAGATCAGCACGACGTTGGGGGCGAACGCAACCAGGTAGATGAGCGCGGCCGAAGCCGAGCGCCACGACATGTCGATCGGCACCGAGTTCCGCACCAGGGCTACGATTGTCCACAGCAAGAGCGCGGCGCAGGACAGCACCGCCCCCGAGAGCAGCATTGCCACTGCGGAGTAAAGCCCCTCGTAGACGATGCGGGACCGGGACTCGAGCGCTCGCCCCAGCGCGGCGAGCTGAACGGCGACCGATACTTCGGACCTGAGTGCTCCGAGGACACCGAAGAGCGACCCCCACACGGTCCCCCACAACAGCGCCTGGAAGGCTCCGATCGAAACCGGGTCGGGTTCTCCTCGAAAGCGGAAGACCAGCGCCGAGAGCAGGCACAGGAGCCCGAAGAAGCCTCCCGTAAGAGCACCGTGTGAAAGGGGACGCAGGGGTTGGTGTGCGGCCTTGCGGCCCGCGGCAATTCTCGTTGAGCTGCTCCATACCAACGCCAGCCCGAGAACGGAGAGGACGCCCAGTGGAATCACCGACACCTCCACCTCACCCAGGTGAAGAGGTGCGCCCAACGAGGCGAGTGCCAGGATCGCCCCGGCCGCGACGATGGCCACGGGGTTGAACCCTGTGCCGAGCTGCTCGAACTGAAGCCTCAACGCGACCAAGAGGAAGACACCCACGCACAACAGGCTCAGAAATGCGAGGCCCGCCGCCGCCGCCGCTTGCTTCCAGCCCTGGAGTGAGGGCCGGCGGCCTGGAGGGCGGATCCGATGTTCCCGGCGCAAGCGGTCGAGTACCTCGGTCGTACCCCTGCTCCGGCGAGCCCGGTCTCCGTTTCTAGGATCAGCCATCGCCCAAATCCTAGGTGCTGGCCTCCTCCAAGCGGTGGAGATCCGCCGGTTCCCGGCTTGCGCCAGGACCGGTCCGGCGTACCCTTGCGCCCCTCGCCACCTGTGGTGGGTGGTTGGCGGCTCAAAGTTCGAGGCCGGGCGCAGGATCACTTGGTAGCGCACAACTTGGCGCGCTCCAGGTAGTCGTCCACGACCTCGACCAGGTCGGCAACCAGCTCGGCGGCGCCGTCGTAGCCGTCACTCTGGAGCCGGTCCGAGAGCCCTTGCAGCGTCCCCGCCAGCAGCACCAGGATGAGATCCCCGAGCTCGGCGGGGG
>Ga0136633_1000580_pt1 | contig 28009 bp, 28 predicted proteins | sample AntDrymeUQ832206_2_FD_105494 | JGI IMG/M metagenome (GOLD analysis project Ga0136633, IMG submission 105494) | Polar desert sand microbial communities from Dry Valleys, Antarctica - metaG UQ83 (22.06) | ecosystem: Environmental > Terrestrial > Soil > Desert | place: Antarctica: Dry Valley... | reverse complement strand
CCGCCGTGGCTGCGTTGGCCGCGTCTTCGTCGGCGACGGCCTGGGCCGCTGCCGCGAGTTCTTCCGCCGTCATCTCGACGTCGTCCTCCTCGGGCTCCGGACGCGGCTCGCGCTCCGGCTTCGAGGGCTTCTCGACCTTCTTGATGCCCGGACGTCCCGACAGGATGGTGTGCATGGTGTTGCCCTCCATCCTCGGCATGTTCTCGGCCACCGCGATCTCGTTCAGCTGGGCGATCAGCTTCTCGAGAATGCGCCGGCCGATCTCCGGGTGGGCGATCTCGCGCCCGCGGAAGAACACCACGGCCTTGACCTTGTCGCCCTCGTGCAGGAAGCGCTGGATATTGCGCTTCTTGAAGTCGTAATCGTGCATGTCGACCTTCGGGCGGAATTTGACTTCCTTCACCTCGATGGTCTTCTGGTGCTTGCGGGCCTGCCGCTGCTTCTTCTGCTCGTTGTACTGGTACTTGCCGTAATCGGTGATACGGCAAACCGGTGGCACGGCCGTGGCAGCAACCTCGACGAGGTCCAAACCCTTGGACTTGGCCAGGGCAACGGCCTGCGCCGGCGCCATGATGCCCAACTGCTGTCCTGCCTCGTCGATGACCCGGACCTCGCGCACGCGAATGCGCTCGTTGATCCGGACCCTGTCGTCCCGTCGGGGACCCCGCATGCGATTGTCGAACGCGATAACAACCTCCTTGAACGCGCCCCGCGCGCCGGTCCCATGACCGACGATGCGAAGCGCTCCTACACCCCTACCGGCTGGCCCACCTGGCCCTTGCTCTCGATCTCGCGCTGCGCGTCGGTGAGGAATTCACTCACCGGACGGCTGCCGAGATCCCCACCCTGCCTGCTGCGTACCGACACCGTACCCTCGGCCACTTCCTTGTCGCCGACGACCAGCATGAACGGCACCTTCTGCAGCTGCGCTTCACGAATCTTGTACCCGATCTTCTCCTGCCGGTCATCAAGCCCGGCCCGCAGTCCCGCCGCGACCAGCTGAGCCTTGACCTGCGCGGCGTACCCGGCGTGGCGGTCAGCGATGGGCAGGACCACTGCCTGCAACGGCGCCAGCCACAGCGGGAACGCCCCGGCGAAATGCTCGATCAACAACGCGATGAACCGCTCGAAGCTGCCGAAGATCGCCCGGTGAATCACGACCGGCCGATGCGCGGCGTTGTCGGCCCCCACGTACGTCAGGTCGAACCGCTCGGGCATCTGATAGTCGAGCTGTATCGTCGCACACTGCCACTTCCGCCCGATCGCGTCGGTGACGTCAAAGTCGATCTTCGGGCCGTAGAACGCGCCATCACCCTCATTGAGGGTGTAGGCCTGGCCCGCGCCCTCGAGAGCCGCCTTGAGCTGCGCCTCTGCGTGCTCCCAGGTCTCGAGCGCCCCCAGATACTCGTCCGGACGGGTCGAGAGTTTGACCTCGTAACTCAGCCCGAGGTCGCCGTACACCTGTCGGACCAGCCCGAGCAGCCGCTGTACTTCCTCGCCGATCTGCTCCTGCATCACGAAGCAGTGGGCGTCGTCCTGCGAGAACTGACGTACGCGCGTGAGGCCACCGAGCACCCCGGAGGCCTCGTTGCGGTGCAGCGCCGTCTGCTCGTGCAAGCGCAGTGGCAGGTCGTGATAGCTCCGCACCTGACTGGCAAACACCAGCATGTGGCCGGGGCAGTTCATGGCCTTGAGCGCCATGTCCTCGCCCTCGTCGCCCTCGAGCACGAACATGTTCTCGCGATAGTGGTGCCAGTGGCCCGAGGTCTCCCATAACGCCTTGTTGAAGATGATCGGCGTCTTCACCTCGTCGTAGCCAGCCGGATAGAGCACCCTGCGCATGTACTCGGCCAGCCCGTTGTAGAGCACCGTGCCCTTGTGCAGCCAGAAGGCGGCGCCCGGGGCCCACGGATGGAACATGAACAGCCCGAGTTCCTTGCCCACCTTGCGGTGGTCGCGCTTCTTGGCTTCCTCGAGACGCACCAGGTGCGCCTGCAGGTCCTTGTCGCTGAAGAACGCCGTGCCGTAGACCCGCTGCATCGGCTGGTTCCCGGCGTCGCCCTTCCAGTACGCGCTCGAGGTCGTCGTCAGCTTGAACGCCTTGAGCTTACCCGTCGACGGGACGTGCGGCCCGAGGCAGAAGTCGACGAAGGTGTCGCGGTCCTTGATCGTGTAGACCGAGACTTCGGCTTGCCCCTCGGTCTTCTCCTCGATCAGCTGCACCTTCAGCGGCTCACCGCGGTCAGCGAAGAACCGGAGCGCGTCCTCTCGCGGCCAGCGTTGCTGCTCGAAGACCTCGTCGGCCTGCGCCAGGCGCCGCATCTCGGCTTCGATCTTCTCGAGATCCTCGGGCACGAACGGCGTCTGGACGACGAAGTCGTAGTAGAAGCCCGCCAGTTCCTCGCGCGCCGGACCGATGCCGCACTGCGTGCCCGGAAACAGCCTGGTGACAGCCGCGGCCAGCAGGTGGGCGGTGCTGTGTCGATAGACGTGCAGCGCGTCGGGTCCGTCAGCGGTGAGGATCTGCACGCGTGCGTCGGTCGTCAGCGGGAAGGAGAGATCGACCAACTGGTCGTCCACCTTCGCCACCAGCGCTGCCTTGGCCAGGCGCGGGGAGATATCGGCGGCCACGTCCCGCACGGGCGTACCAGCAGCCACGGATCGCGTGGACCCGTCGGGAAGTGTCACTACTACCGGGATCATGCCGCCAACACTGGTCTCCACAGCCGAGGCCGGCTGGAGTAACAACCGGTGAGCGGGTGGCTGGAAATGGTAGGCACGGGCGGAATCGAACCGCCGACCTCCTGCGTGTCAAGCAGGCGCTCTAACCCCTGAGCTACGCGCCTACAGCCGTTCGCACAAGCCCCTGTGCGAACAGGCATCTTACAGCGGAGCCGTTGGAGGACGCAAGAAACTACGCCGCCGCCTTTGCCGGCGCCTTGCCTGCCGCCGTCTCGAGCGCCTTGTCGAGGATCGGATCCTCGGTCGCGGCGGGCGCGCCGAACTCCCGGTCGGGTTCGGCGACGGGCACGGTGGGCACGAGACCAGTGCCGTGGATGGCCGTGCCCTTGGGCGACAGCCACCGCGCGTAGGTCAGCCAGAGACCGCTGCCATCGGGCAGCTTGACCAGCTTCTGGGACGCCGCGCGTCCGAGCGTACGCTCGCCGACGGTCTTGGCTCGGTCGTTGTCCACCAGCGCAGCCGCGAAGACCTCGGCTGCCTGCGAGGTGCCGTTGGTGGTCAAGACGGTCACCGGCAGCGTGATGCTGCCGTCGCCGGGCTTGGCCTCGGTCTTCTGCTGGCCCTGATTGCGCGCCTCGCGGATGGCCAGGGTCCCGGTTTTCACGAAGAGCCGCGCCGCGTCGGCGCCGAGCGCCGGGTCGCCGTCGGCCGTGTGGCGGAGGTCGACCAGCACCTGCGTGGCGCCCTGACGCGTGAGGTCGGCCACGGCCTGCTTCATCTGGTCCGCGGTGCGCTCGCCAAAGGCCGTCACCCGCAGCAGCCCGACGCCCGGCGCGGCGATGCGGCTCGAGACGTCGGCCGGCAGCGGTGCCGCGCGAGTCAGCGAGACTTCATGGGTATCGGTCTGGCTGCCACGCAGCACGGTGAGCACGACCTTGGATCCGACCGCGCCACCGAGCAGACGCTGGCCCTCGTGCAGTGACAGGTGCCGCGTCGACTTGCCGTCGATGGCGCGAATGTAGTCGCCGGTCTGCAGGCCGGCCTGCGCGGCGGGCGATCCATCGCGAGCCGCGACGACCCGCAGGTAGTACTGACGCGTGAGCGCGAGGCCGGTGCCGCCGGCCGGCGCCGCCGCGGCATCTTCCATCAAGGCGACCTGCGCGGCGTCAAGGTAGGAACTGTCCGGGTCAAGCCCTTCGGCCAGGCCGAGCATCGCCCCATCCAGCACCGTGTCGGCGCTGGGCTCCTCGACGTAACTCCCGAAGATCAGCGACACCACGTCGTCGAAGACGCGCAGGTGCGGATACGCGCCCGGTGGCGTGCGCTGCTGGCCCAGCAGGCCGCCGACCAGCGTGAAGAGCACAAGGGGCGTCGTCAGCGTCAGGACGAGAAGGCGGGTGCGAGTGGTCATCAGCGGGATTCAGGTCGCCGGCTACGGTCGTTTCAGCCATTGTAGGGGATCGACGGGACGACCGTCGACGCGGACTTCGAGATAGAGCGCGGCCGTGCCATCAGGCGCCTCACCGACCTCGCCGACGATGGCATCGACCCCAACCGTCGTGCCACGTTGGACGCCGACCGACGAGAGATAGCCGTACAGGCTGTACGCCTGTCGCCCGTGATCGACGATGACCAGCTGGCCGAAGCCGCTGAAGGCGCCGGCGAAGGCCACGCTGCCCGGGTGGACGACGCGGACAGGCGTGCCGACAGGGGTGGCGATGGTGACGCCGTTGCTGAGCGTGCTCGTCCCGAAGCGGGTGTCTCGCTGCCGCCCGAACCGCCCTGCCACGGTCCCCTGCACGGGCCACGGCAACTGCTGCCGGCGTGTGCCAAAGGGCACGCGCGCCGCCGACCCTGGCCCCGACCCTGGCAACGATCCTGGCAACGGCACCGGCGAGGCGCCGGCCATCGTCGCGTCGAGTCGGGCCCGGGCCGCCACCAACTCGGCCAGCCAGCGCCTGCGCTGGTCGCTCTCCTGCTCGAGCGAGGCCAGCAGTTCCTGCTTGCGGAGGTAGGCGGACTCGGCGGCCGCCCCTCGTGCCCGCGCCTCGGTTTGCAGCGACTGCGCTTCCTGCCGGCGCGCCGACACGCGGGTGCGGGTCTGCGCGAGGTCGGCTGCCACCTCCGTGTACGCCGCGAGGCGGCGGCCGTCGTCTTTGGCGAGGTAGTGCATCAGGCGGGCGGCACGACCCACATTCCTGGCACTGGAGGCATGCCACGCGATGCTCGCGTAGCCGACGCGGCCGAGCCGCTGCAGACGCCGCAATCTGGCGGCGACCACGGGGCGTTGCTCGTCGAGGGTCGACTGCAGCTGCGCCTGGCGGGTCGTCAGTGCGTCGAGGTCGGCCTGCAGCACGACCATCGCCTGACGTGCCTGCGTCTCCCTCGCGCGCTGCAGATCGCGCTGGACGTCGAGGCGGCGAAGTTCATCGAGCACCGACGAGGACTGTCGCTCGAGCACCCTGGCCTCGCGCGTCAGCGCCTCGATGCGGGTGCGCGTGGCCTGCTGGGCCCGTGCCGCTTCCGCCGCCTGCACCAGCGCGGAGGGCGGCGATGTGCCCTCGGGCGGTGCGGCGGGACTGGCCTGCTCCAGCGACGGCAATTGAGCCGTCAGGAGGAGTGTGAGGAGCAGGAGGGCAGCCACGGGGGCAGTATCCGACAGAATGCGAATTTTCAAATTCACAATGCATCAGGCGTTAGGCAATAACCGAAGGGCGTCCTGCTACGCTGTGCTCGTGCGCGTACTGGCCTTCGACCTCGGCGTCCGCCGGACAGGCGTCGCGATCAGTGACCCGTCCGGCACGATCGCGCGTCCGTTGCAGGTCGTCGAAGGCACGTCGCTCAAGGCGCAGTGGACCACCTTGCTCGACCTGATCTCCCGCGTGCAGGCCGACGAGGAACCTCTCGAGGCGATCGTGGTGGGTGTGCCGCACCGTCTGGACGGGACGCCCACCGACTTCACGCCCAAAGCCCTCGACTTCGTGGCCCGGCTGTCCCGGCGCGTCTCCGTGCCGGTGCTGCCCCTCGATGAGCGGCTGACCAGCGTGGAGGCCGAAGCGCTGCTGTCGATGCGCGAACACGACTGGCGCCAGCGCAAGACACATCTCGACGCCGCGGCGGCCGCGGTGCTGCTGCAGGAATACCTCGACTCCCGTCAAAGGACACCCACAGCGTGAAGCGACTGCTCGTCCTCCTGCTCCTCGTGGCCGTCCTCGCGTCCGTCGCTGGCGCCGTCTGGGTGACGCGCCAGGTCGCGGAGCCGTTCGCGACGTTTTCCGGCGAGCAATTCATCGAGATTCCTTCCGGGGAAAGCACCGTCGGGATTGGCCGACGGCTCATTGCCGGCGGCGTCATCCGCGACGAGCTGACGTTCCGCCTGGCGATGCGCTGGCACGGGCGAGGCCGTTCGCTGAAGGCGGGCGAGTATCGCTTCACCGGTCCGACGTCTCCGGCAGAGGTCATCGACCGGCTCGCGCGGGGCGAGGTCTACCTGGTGCCGCTGACCTTCCCGGAGGGGCTGACCGTCGCGGAGATGGCGCAGTTGTTTGCGCAGAGCGAACTGGGAACGGCTCAGGCCTTTGTCGAGGCGGCGCGCGACCCTGCCGCGATCAAGGCGATCGACCCGGACGCCGACACGCTCGAAGGGTATCTGTTCCCCGACACCTACAGCCTGCCGCGGCAGATCGACGGCACCGCCATGGTCAGCCGGATGGTCAAGCGCTTCACCCAGGTGTTCGATCAGGACATGCGACGCCGCGCTGAAGCCACAGGCCTGACGGTGCGGCAGATCATGGCCATCGCGGCCCTGGTCGAGAAGGAGACGGCCCGCGGAGAGGAACGCCCGCTGGTGGCGGCGGTCTACCGCAATCGCCTTCGGATCGGCATGCCGATGCAGGCCGATCCGACGGTGATCTACGCACTGAAGCGGGCCGGGCGCTGGAATGGCAACATCCGCCGGGTCGACCTCGACTTCGACTCGCCCTACAACACGTATCGGTACCCTGGCCTGCCACCCGGCCCGATTGCCTCGCCAGGCAAGGCCGCCATCGAAGCGACGATCGATCCCGCCACGGTGGACTACCTCTACTTTGTCAGCCGCAACGACGGCTCGCACGCGTTTGCCACGACACTACCCGAGCACAACCGCAACGTGCAGACGTGGCAGGTGGAGTACTTCAGGAAACGCCGAGCGCAGAACGCCGGACGCTGACAGGCATTCACGATTCAAAATTCCTTTAGCGTTCTGCCCAGCGCAGTTTCTGGCGCAGCACCTGGAAGTAGGCGTGCGAGTCGGGCTTGAGCAACCGCAGCGCATAGGGCGCGCGGTGGATGCGCACGCTGTCGTCGGGGCCGAGGATGTCGCCAATCTGGCCGTCGAAGGTGACGTACGTTTCTTCGAGCGACGATCGCGCGGCCTCGCCGGAGACGACGATCTCCAGGGCCGTCGCTGCGGGCAGTACCACGGGCCGATTGGTCAGCGTATGAGGGGCGATGGGGGTGAGCACCAGCGCGTCCACCCCGGGATGGACAATCGGTCCGCCAGCCGAGAGGTTGTAGGCCGTCGAGCCGGTGGGTGACGCGACAATCAGCCCGTCGGCCTTGAATCGCGCGATCAGCTGCCCGTCGGCTGACGCGACCAGATCGATCATCCGTGACAGGGCCCCCTTGGTGATGACCACGTCGTTCAGCGAGATGCGGCGCACCTGGACGCCGTCGGCCCGCCGCACGATGGACTCGAGCATCATCCGTCGTTCTTCGTGCGCGGTTCCGGCCAGCACCTGCGCCAGCGTTTCGAAGACTTCGGTGACCCGCACCTCGGTGAGGAACCCGAGGCTGCCGAAGTTCACCGCCACCACGGGTACGTCGTAGCCGCCCGTGGCCAGTCGGCCGGCTGTCCCGAGCAGGGTGCCGTCGCCACCAAGGACGATGATCAGCTGCTCGTCGCGGCCCAGATCCGCCGCCTCGCACGTGCGTCCGGGCAGCGGCGCGCGCGCCAACTGCGCCGTCGCCGCCTCGAAACACGGCTCGATGCCGCGGCTGTCGAGCCAGGCACCGAGTTCCCCGAGCAGAGCGGACGCCTCGGTGAGTCCGGGTTTTGCCACCAGGCCGACCCGACGGATGGGGGATGTCATGCACGACTCCTGAAGTGGGCGAGCCACTCGAGATTGCCTTCCATGCCCTCGATGGGCGATGCCGTGTGGCCACGCGCTTCAAGACCCAGTGCCTTGGCAGCCGCGGTGATCTCGGCGAGCACGCGTGACCGGACCGCCTCGTCGCGCACCACGCCGTGCCTGCCGACCTCCTCGCGCCCGGCTTCGAACTGCGGCTTGACCAGCAGCACGATGTCGGCGCCGGGACGGAGCAGGGGAGGCACCACCGGGAGAATGTATCGCAGGGAGATGAACGAGACGTCGGCGGTGACGATGTCGAAGTGCTGGTGGTCCGGCGGAAGATCGCGTGCCGAGAGGTGGCGCGCGTTGATGCGTTCGAGGCAGGTGACGCGTGCGTCGGAGCGCAGCCGCCAGTCCATCTGGTTGTGGCCGACGTCCAGCGCCACCACGTGCCGCGCCCCACGCCGCAACAGCACGTCGGTGAAGCCGCCGGTCGAGGCACCGACGTCCAGCGCCTCGCGGCCGTCCACGGCGATCGCGAAGACGTCGAGCGCGTGGACCAGCTTGAGGGCGCCGCGGCCGACATAGGGATGATCGGCCTGCCGCACCTGCACGTCGGCGTCCTCGCGCACCAGATGACCGGGCTTGGGCGGGGCGGAGGTACCGGGCAGGCTGACGTGACCGGCCAGCACCAACGCCCGAGCCCGCTCGCGTGAGGGGGCGATCCCACGCTGCACCAGCAGCGCGTCGAGCCGGACGCGGGCCGGGCGTGCGTCGGTCACTGGCGGCGGGTGAGGGTCCAGTCGAGGATCGCCGGCAGATGGCCCGACAGCCCGGCTCGTTCGAGCGCGGCGTGACCGCGCTCGGCGCACTCGCGTGCCCGCTGCCGGCTGCCCTCGACCCCGAACAGCGCCGGGTAGGTCAGCTTGCCGGCGGCTTGGTCTTTGCCGGCGTGCTTGCCGAGCGCGGCCGCATCCCCCTCGACGTCGAGCACGTCGTCCACGATCTGAAAACACAGCCCCAGTTCGGTGGCGTAGGCATCGACCGCGGCGACCTGCGACGGGGTGCCGCCGGCCATGATGGCGCCAGCACCGGTCGCCGCGCGAATGAGCGCCCCGGTCTTGCGCGCATGCACGTCCTGCAGCCGGTCGAGGTCGTCCTCGGCCCGGGCCTGGCGCGCCGCGCCTTCCCACTGCAGATCGAGCACCTGGCCCCCGACCATGCCCCACGCGCCGGCCGAACGGGCGATCAACGCAATCGTCGCCAGCTTGCGCTGTGCGATCGCCGCGCCTTCGATGGCGGGTTCGCGGGCCAGCACGGTGAAGGCCTCGGTGAGCATGCCGTCGCCGGAGAGAATGGCGAGTGCGTCGCCATACACGACGTGTGCGGTGGGTCGGCCGCGCCGCAACGTGTCGTTGTCCATCGCCGGCAGGTCGTCGTGGATCAGCGAGTACGTGTGGATCATCTCGAGCGCGCAGGCGGCCGGCAGCGCCAGCGTGCGGGCGTCGGGATGGCCGAGGCCGACCGCGTCGGCCGCGGCGAGCACCAGCACGGGGCGCATTCGCTTGCCCCCCGCCAGCAGACTGTAGTGCATCGCCTCGTGCAGCCGGGCGGGGCACTCGGGCGGTGCGGGCAACCACCGCGCCAGCGCGATCTCGAGGTCACGCCGGCAGCCGTCGGCGAACTCTTCGAAGGCCGTGGCGATCATGCGCGGTCGTTCGGCCGGGGCGACAGATCCTTGTCGAACGCCGCGGTCTCGTCGCGCAGACCGCCACTCTGCGTCAACACGGTGATGCGACGCTCAGCGTCCTCGAGCCGGTCATGGCAGAAGCGCGAGAGCTTGACGCCGCGCTCGAACAGGGCGAGCGATTGCTCGAGCGGCAGGTCGCCCTGCTCGAGGCTGCGGACGATCGCGTCCAGCTCGGTGATCGCCTGCTCGAAGTCGGTGGGTTCGGTCATGGACGTGAGGGAGACTCGGGTTCGATGGTGTCGACGCCGCAATGGAGCAGGCCGTCGGGCAGCTGCACGTGCACGCGATCGCCGGGGCTGACATCGGCGACGCTGCGCACCACCTCGGCACCCGGGACCTCCCAGCAGATGGCGTACCCGCGGGCGAGCGTGCGCAGCGGACTCAGGGCATCGAGTTGCGCCGAGAGCGAGGAGAGCTGACGGTCTCGCGCGTGACGGGACTGGACGAGCGCGGCCTGCGCGCGCGCGAGATGCTGGTCGACTCGTCGGCGCGCCTGGCCGACGCGGGCGTCAAGCCCGACGCGGGTCAGCCGGTCGCGACGGGCCTGCAGGGCGGCCTGCGCATCGGAGCGACGTGCGTGCACCGCGGCGCGGAGGCGGTCGTCGATCAGGCCGAGGCGACGCACGCGCGTCACGAGTTGCCGCTGCGGGTGCTGATCGTCGAGTCGCCGCGCGAGATCGCCCACACGCCGGCCACGCCGCTGCGCCTCCTGGCGCCACGCCGCAGACAGGCGGTGATCCAGTTCGCTGCAGTGCCGGTCGAGGTTGCGGAGGTTGTCGAGGTAGTGCGCAAACCCGGGCCGCTGCTCGATGCGCAGCAGGCGGGTGCGCTGGCGGTCGAGGCGACTGCGCAAGAGCAACGACATCTGTCGGCGGGCTCCCGCAAGCCGATCGCGGAAGTCGCTGGCCTGGCGCATCACGATCTCGGCCGCCTGCGATGGCGTCGCGGCGCGGACGTCGGCGACCAGGTCGGCGATGGTCGTATCGACCTCGTGGCCGACGGCGGAGATCACCGGCACCGACGCCGCGGCGATGGCGCGCGCCACGATCTCGTCGTTGAAGGCCCAGAGATCCTCGAGCGACCCGCCGCCACGTCCGACGATGAGGACATCCACCCCCGCGACGCGCGACACCCGGGCGATGGCTCGCGCGATCTCGGCGGCCGCGCCGTCGCCCTGCACCCGCGTCGGGCTGATCACGATGTCGGCCGGAGCACGCCGCGTCCGCAAGACCCGGAGGATGTCGCGCAGCGCCGCCCCGTCGAGGGAGGTGACCACGCCGATGCGACGGGGCAACATCGGCAACGCACGCTTGCGCGCCGACGTGAACAGGCCCTCGGCCTGCAGTCGTGTCTTGAGCTGCTCGAAGGCGAGCTGGAGCGCGCCGGCGCCCTTGGGCTCGATGCTGTCGGCCAGCAACTGATAGCGGCCGCGTGGCACGTACACCGACACGCGCCCCTTCACCAGCACGTGCAAGCCGGTGGTCAGCCTGAAGCGGAGGCGCGCCGCGTCGGTGCGCCAAAGGACCGCGGACAGCTGCGCCCCGCCATCCTTGAGCGTGAAGTAGATGTTGCCGCCGGAGTTCGTGCAGTCGGCAATTTCGCCCTCGACCCAGACGCGCGTGAATTGTTGCTCGAGGGATTGCCGGACGGCGTTGGTCAGCTCGCTCACCGAGAAGATGCGCGGACGTGCGCGCGGCTCCGGGCCTGCGGCTCGGGACCCGGGCATCGCCCCGCCGACGCCGACACCATCTGCCGCGATGTCACGCGCTGCCATTTGCTCCCGCGCACTCGTGCCATGGCCCGCGAGGTGCTCGGGGTGGGGCACTGGCGTGTCGAGCGGCTGCAGGTCCGCGGGGGCCAGTGGCTCGTCTTCAAACGGGAGGTCGAAGAGCGAGTTCACCGCAGGTCCTCGATATCGGTGGGCGTGAGGCTGAGGCGTTCGATGGCACTCGCGCGTCCCGACGCGTCGGCGGTGATGATCACGCCGTGCAGCTTGGGCATCCCCGTGGCCGTGTCGAACCTGGTCGGCAGGCCGCTCAGGAAGCGGGCGATGATCGGCGCGCGATCGACGCCGATGACGCCGTCGTGCGGTCCAGTCATCCCCACATCGGTGCAGTACGCCGTCCCGCCCGGCAGCACCTGGGCATCCGCGGTCTGCACGTGCGTGTGTGTGCCGACCACCGCCGTGGCCAGTCCGTCGAGGTGCCAGCCGAGCGCGATCTTCTCCGACGTCGGCTCCGCGTGGAAGTCCACAAAGACGATGTCGGCGTGAGCCTTGAGTCGTTCGACTTCGGCGCGTCCGAGTGAGAAGGGATCGTCGAGCGCCGTCATGAACACGCGCCCCATCAGGTTCAGCACGCCGACGCGCGTGCCGTCGGCCGTGGTCACGATCGTCGAACCTCGCCCAGGGGTGCCCGCCGGGTAGTTGAACGGCCGCAGCAGGCGCGGTTCCTCGTCGATGAAGGCCAGGATCTCCCGCTTGTCCCAGACGTGATTGCCCGAGGTCATCACCGCGATACCCGTGTCGAACAACTCTCTCGAGATCTCGCGGGTGATGCCGAACCCGCCGGCGCTGTTCTCGCCGTTGGCGATGACCAGATCGATCGCGCGGGTGCGGACCAGCGCCGGGACGGCGCGCTTGACGAGATCGCGGCCGACCTTGGCGAAGATGTCGCCGATGAAGAGGATGCGCATCAGGCGCTAGATGACTTTCTCGATGGGAATCACGAACTCGTGGCCGCTGTTGAGCCGTGGCAGTCGCACCCGCAGTTCGCCCTCGCTCATGGTGGCACGGGCCCGGGTCAGGTCCAGCGTCGCGGTGATACGGACGGCCCGGGCGAAGCGGCCAAAGCTGCGTTCGACGAGGTGGAACGCGGTCGCCCCGGTCTGGGTGCCGCCGGCCGGCCACTTGCAGCCGGCAATCACCAGTGTGTTGTTCTTGAAGAGCACCCGGACGTTGTCGGGGGAGACGCCCGCCAGGTCCAGGACGACTTCGAGATACTCCTCGCGCTCCACCACATCCATGGGCGGGGCATGCAACCCGCCGGGCGTGGCGTCGTGGGCCTGTTGCAGGTCGTCGAACAGTCGGCCGACCTCGTCGGCAAGTTCGGCCGCCTCTGGAAACGACAGCATGCCCGCGATGATCGCATGGTCCGCGCGTGGACGCACCCCCCTTAGAAGGCTCTAATCTGAGTCTGTCTAAGGCATATAAGATGCTTGACAAGCACTCATATAATTTTTGTCCTCGTCCTATGGCCGTCGATGGCGTGCAGGATCCGGAACGAGGCGGCCTCGATCGGCGCATGAGCGAGCAGCAAGGACGCGAGATGGCCCCGATAGCCGTCTCCACAGTCTGGGAGACAAGACATGACGATGGTGCGATTCGACCCCTTCCGTGAACTCTCGACGATGCAGGACCGCATCAACCGCATTTTTGGCGACGCCTACACGCGCCGCCAGGATGACGACCTCAACCAGCGCGGCGAGTGGTTTCCGCCGGTGGACATCTACGAGAACGCGCAGCAGGAGATCGTGATGAAGGCCGAATTGCCCGGCCTGGCGCGCGAAGACATCGACCTGCGGGTCGAGAACAGCACGCTGACGCTGCGCGGCGAGCGCAAAAGGGACACCGAGGTGAAGCAGGAGCAGTTCCATCGGGTGGAGCGGTCCTACGGGGCCTTCAGCCGTTCGTTCGCGCTCCCGACGCGCATCGATACCGACAAGGTGCGTGCCGAGTTCCGCGACGGCGTCCTGACGGTCTCGCTACCGGTGAAGGCTGAAGCCAAGCCGCGGCAGATCGAAGTCGCGATCAGCTGAGTCCGACGGCCCGGCACTGCGTCAGTGCCGGGCCCATCACCTCCTGCTGTCTGGATGGAGGGGGCCCTGCCAGTCAGTACGGTGCGATCGTGCTGAACTCGACTACACGCCGACTCGTCAAATCCGCAAAAGGGGACGACCGATGACGACGGTGTTGGTGCTGGTGTTGGCGATGGTGGCGACGACGATGGTGACCGGCCTGGCCCTGGCGTGGGGGGCGCTGCGCGCGCTGGTGTGGCTGGTCCTTCTGCCCCTGATGCTACTCAAGGCCGTGTTCGGTCTGGTCTTCGGTCTGGTCTTTGGAGCGTTGGGACTGGCCGTGGGGCTGGTGGTGGCGCTGGTCGTGGGTGGCCTTGGCCTGCTGGCCCTGGTGGCGCTGCTCGCCATTCCAGCCATTCCGCTCCTGCTCATCGCTGCCCTGGTCTGGATGGCGGTCAAGGGCACCACTGCGCTCGCCTCTGCGTGAACTGGCTCAGCCCGGAGTTGGAAAGGCGCCGCGTGCGTCCTCGTAGCCAGCGGCAGCGCGCAGCAGGAGCGTCTCGGCAAAGGCCGGTGCGGTCAGCTGCAGTCCGATCGGCAGACCCTGGCCATCGAGGCCGCACGGCACGCTGATCGCCGGCAGTCCCGACAGGTTCGCGCTCACCGTGAACACGTCGGCCAGGTACATCTGCAGCGGGTCCTCCATCTTCTCGCCGAGCCGGAATGCCGTCGTGGGCGCGGTGGGCATCGCCACGACGTCCACTGAAGAGAAGGCGTGTTCGTAGTCGCGCGTGATGAGCGTGCGTACCTGCTGGGCCTTGCGGTAATAGGCCTCGTAGTAGCCGGCGCTCAGCACGTAGGTGCCGAGCAGAATGCGCCGGATGACCTCGGCGCCAAAGCCGGCACTGCGCGAGGCCGCATACATGGAGGACAGGTCGGAGTACTCGCCGGCCGGCGCGCGATGTCCGAAGCGCACGCCGTCGTAACGCGCCAGGTTGGCGCTGGCCTCGGCCGTCGCCACGAGATAGTAGGTCGGGATGGCGTGGGCCGCGTGCGGAAGCTCGATGTCGTGCAGTGTCGCGCCACCCTCCACCATGGTCGCCAGCGCCCGCTCGATCGAGGCCCGCACGTCGTCGTCGACGCCGTCGGCGAGCAGTGCTCGCGCCACGCCGACGCGCAGCCCCTGCAGGCGCACGTCGCGGCCGGGCACCTCGAACGGCGGCGCGGTCACGGTGGTCGCGTCGCGCGGGTCGGGCCCCGCAATGGCGGCAAGCACATGCGCCGCCTGGCGCACGGTGCGTGTCATCGGTCCGATCTGGTCAAGCGAGGAACCGTAGGCGATCAGGCCGTAGCGCGACACCCGTCCGTACGTCGGCTTGAGACCCACGATGCCGCAGAATGAGGCCGGCTGACGGATCGAGCCGCCGGTATCGGAGCCAAGCGCGGCCGGCACCACGCCAGCGGCGACCAGGGCCGCAGAGCCACCGCTGGAGCCGCCCGGCGTGCGGGTGGGATCCCAGGGATTGTGCACGGCGCCGAAGGCAGAGTTCTCGTTGGAGGATCCCATCGCGAACTCGTCACAGTTGCTCTTGGCGACGATGATTGCGCCGGCCGCATCGAGCCGTTCCACGACGGCCGCGTCGTAGGGCGAAATGAAGGTGTCGAGCATGCGCGATCCCGCCGTGGTGCGGGTCCCGCGTGCACAGATGTTGTCCTTGATGGCGACCGGCACCCCTGCCAGTGGCAAGCGCGCACGATCTGTGTCGTCCATCGCATCCACCGCTGCCGCGTGTGCGCGAGCACGAGACTCAGTGACGGTCAGGACGGCGTTGAGGGCCCGCGCGTCCGCGATCGCCGCCAGGGCCGCCTCGCAGGCGGCCAGCGCCGTGGTTCCAGCCGGGATCAGATCGGCCGCGCTCATGCCCCGAGCACCCGCGGCACCCTGAACAAGCCGGTCGTCTCGTCTGCTGCCGTTGCGTTGGCGAGCGCGTCGTGCACGCTCAGCGAGGGAACCGGGTCGTCGCCGCGCAAATCGCCGGCACCTTCCACGATGTGCGCGGTGAGGGGCACACCCTCGGTAGGCACAGACGCGAGACGGCTCACGTAGTCCAGGATCTGGGCCAGATCAGCGCCAAGGCGGTTCCTCATGTCCTCGGTGAGGCGCAGATGTGCCAGGGCGGCGACGCGGTCGATCTCCTCGGTGCTGAAGCGATCCATCGGCGCCATCTTAACGAATCAGGCGTGGCAGTCCGAGAGGTGAGCCTCGCACTACAATGGGCCGGTGCTGACTCGTCGTGGCTTTCGCCTGTCCCTGGGCGTCCTTCCGCTCGCGCTGCTGCTGCTGACACCCACCCGGTCGCAGGCCTGGGGATTCGAGGCGCACAAGTTCATTGCTGACCGCGTCATTGCGCTGTTGCCGCCGGGCCTGCGCGAGCTCTTCGAGCGGCAGCGCACGTCGTTTGTCGAGCACGCGATCGATCCCGACCTCTGGCGTAACGTCGGCGTGGTCGAGGAGCCGCCGCGCCATTTCCTGGATCTCGACGCCTACGGGGCAGCGCCGTTCACACAGCTGCCGCGTGCGTACGACGAGGCGGTCACCAAGTTCGGCCCCGAGAAAGTCAACCAGGAGGGCACGCTGCCGTGGCGGATCGCCGAGATGCACGGCCGGTTGCGGCGCACCTTCGAGCAACTCGGGCGCCCCGACGGGCCAGGGTACGCGGTTGACAACGCGGTGTTCTTCGCCTCGGTGCTGAGCCACTACATCGGCGATGCGCACGTGCCGTTCCACGCGGTGGTCAACTACGACGGGCAGGTGACCGGACAGCACGGGCTGCACAGCCGCTTCGAGTCCGACTTGTTTTCGCGTCTGAAGCCGTCGCTGGTGATCGCACCGCCGGCCGTGCCGCCGGTGACCGACCCTCGCGATCGCGCCTTTGCCACGCTCATCGAAGGTGCCGCGCTGGCCACGCGTGTCCTCGAGGCCGACCGTAAGGCGATTGGCACGGGCGACCTCTACGACGAGGGGTACTTCAGGCGCTTTGCCGAGGGCGGCGCTGGACCGATCCTGGAGCGGCGCGTCAACGAGGCGATTGCCGCCGTGGCGGCCCACATCACCGGCGCCTGGGAAGGAGCCGGCCGACCGGACCTGTCCAAGCCACGCCCGCCGCGCCCTCCACAACGCAAGCGCGCCCCCCGTCCCACGGCACCCTAGCGGGCCGCGTGTTCAGAACGCCCGCACGTACGTGAGGTTGGCTTTCACCTCGACGTCGTGCGTGCGCGGCGGTGCACCGGGCCTCGCGATGGCGACCTTGTAGGCGCCGGCCGGCGCGACCAGCACCTGGTAGCCGTCACCGGGCACGCCCAGCGCCACCTCGGTGCCGTCCATGCGGAGGAGGCGCGCCGACCACTGACCGCTCCCCGACACGGGCGCGGCAGCGTCGCGGATCTGCAGCGCCCCCCACCCCTTGTCGAAGTTCAACACCTCGAGATGGCGCCCTGCTTCGCCGGGGTAGTCCACCAGCAGTCGCAGCGTCGCCCAGGCAATCCCGCTCACCTTGCCGTCCCTGTGCTGCACCAGCTGGACGTCGTATTGCCCGGCGGTGAGGGGCAGGCGGCGTTCACCACCGGCCACCAGCGGGGCCGGTCGCCCGTTGACGCGGGCGCCTGCCGGGTAGACCGTGACTGTCGTCTCCCGCGTCACCTCGGTCGCGCCACGGAACACGCGGACATCCAGGGCGAGAGGCGGAGCCGACTGCACCCCGACGGTGATCAGCGCCAACCACAGCAGAAACGTCGTCGTCATGTCGATAAGAGTAGCGGGAGTCGCCGGAAGGATCGGCGGGAATCGGGCACACCGAAGGGAAAGTCGGATGGTATGGTAGGACTGGTCACGACACGCATGTTCGACGTCTACCTCATTCCCATCGGCGGGGGCCGACTCGAGCCCTATTGCGAACCTGCCGAGGAGGCGCAGCCCATCGACCCGGATGCCGAGCGCGGCATGTTCCGCCGGCTGCTCGACAGGTTCCGTCAGATGCTCGCTGATGCCGAAGACGAGCGACGCCGGCGGTCCCGCGGCGAAGAGACTCCGGATCCCGGAACGACGCTGGGCCGGCTGCAGCAGCGGGTGCTGCGCAGCATCGCCGAGCACATCAACGAGCAGCGGCTGCTCTGGCACCTCCGCAAGCACACGGCCGTGACCCTGCACCACCCCGACGACGTCAGCGCCGAGCAGGCGTTGCTGATCATGCGGACGTCGCTGCGCAAGGACGGCGACCGGCATCTGCTCTGGCTGGTCGTCACGACGATTCTGTTCATCGCCTCCGGCGCACTGGCACTGGTGCCAGGGCCGAACGTGCTGGCCTATTTCCTCGGGTTCTTCGTGGTGGCGCGCTATCTGTCGTGGCGTGGCGCCAAGCACGGGCTCCGCGCGGTCATCTGGCACATGGCGCCGAGCACGGCGCTGTCGGAACTGCGCGAGGCCCTGCAGTTGTCGGGCGAGGCGCGGACGCCTGTCGTGCTCGACATCGCGACGCGCCTGCGGCTCGAGGATCTGCCCCTGTTTGTGGCGCGCATGGCGCCCGATCCGCTCGCAGCGCCCTAGCCCGAAGCCGCGACGGCGGCATGGTACACTCCGCACGCCTTGACGCTGCGTGAGCTCGCCGACCTGCTCGGGTGCCGCCTCGAGGGCGACGGCCAACTGACGATCACCCGTGTGGCGGCCCTCGAAGCGGCCGAACCCGGGGACGTCACCTTCTTTTCCAATCCCAGGTACGCCTCGCAACTCGCCGCCACGCGCGCGTCCGCCGTCATTGCCGCCGACGACGTGCCCGTTCCCGGCGCGGCGTTGCGCACCAAGGATCCCTACGTCGCGTTTGCACGGGCGCTCGCACTGCTGCACCCGCAGCCGCCGCCACCGCCTGGCGTCCACCCCACGGCGGTCGTCGAGGCCTCGTCGGTCCTGGGCCCTGACGTGTCGGTAGGACCTTACGCGTGCATCGGCGCCGGGGCCGTCCTCGGCGCTCGCACCGTGGTCCGGGCGCACGTCACCATCGGCGATGGCGTCACCATTGGCGAGGACTGCCTGCTGCATCCGCACGTGAGCGTGCGGGAGCGGGTGACGCTCGGGCATCGGGTCGTGGTGCAGGACCACGCCGTGATCGGCAGCGATGGCTTCGGCTTCGCGGCCGATGCCTCGGGTGCGCTGGTCAAGATTCCGCAAGTCGGGACGGTGGTGGTCGGCGATGATGTGGAGATCGGGGCCTCGACGGCCATCGACCGGCCGCCCATAGGCGCCACGGTGATCGGCGCGGGCAGCAAAATCGACAATCTCGTGCAGATTGGGCACGGCGTGGAGCTGGGCGAGCGGGTCATCCTGGTGTCGCAGGTCGGCATCGCCGGCAGCACCTCGATCGGCGCCGGCACGGTCCTGGCCGGTCAGGTCGGGGTGGCGGGTCACCTGACGGTGGGCAAGGGCGTGCGCGCCACGGCCCAGACCGGGATTCCGAACTCGTTGCCGGACAAGGCGTTCGTCTCGGGTTATCCGGCCATCGACAACCGCGACTGGCTGAAAGCCTCGGCCGTGTTCCGCAGCCTGCCGGCCCTCCGCAAACAGGTGCACGACCTGCAGCGGCGGCTGGCGTCGCTCGAGGCGGCGCCTTCCGACGGCCACCCGCCCGGCGAGTCGTAGCGGGCCGATCAGCCCATTTCATTGGAGGCCGGCGCCCGGCCTGCCATAATCACCAGCAATGACACGATTGCTCGCCCGGCCCGCTGCGGCCGCCGCGCTGGCCCTCTGCGTCGTGGCGGGGGCGCTGCAGGCACCCTCCGCAGCGACGTCGGTGCGGCCGCCGGCGTTCAAGTTCGAGGACTACACGCTCGCCAACGGTCTGCGCGTCATCCTGCTCGAGGATCACTCCACGCCAATCACTCACGTGGCCCTCTGGTATCACGTGGGATCGAAGGACGAGCGGACGGGGCGCACCGGCTTTGCCCACCTCTTCGAGCACATGATGTTCAAGGGCAGCCGCAATGTGCAGCCCGAAGCACACACGTCCTATATCGCCTCGGTAGGCGGCCAGAGCAACGCCTACACGACCGAGGATACGACCGTGTTCTGGCAGACGGTGCCGGCGCAGTATCTGCCGCTGACACTGTGGCTCGAGGCCGAACGCATGGCGTCGCTGCGTGTCGAGGAGGCGACGTTCAAGACCGAGCGGGAAGTGGTCAAGGAGGAGCGCCGCCAGCGGGTCGAGAACCAGCCGTACGGGCGCTTGTCGGAGATCATCTACGACCAGGCCTTTACCACCCACCCGTACAAGCACCCGGTGATCGGCAGCATGGCCGACCTCGAGTCGGCCAGCATCGACGACGTACGAGAGTTTCACCGCACGTACTACCGGCCCGACAACGCCACGCTGGTGATTGCCGGCGACTTCGAACCGGCGATGGCCAGGAGCCTGATCGAGCGCGAGTTCGGCAAGGTGGCCAAGCCGACCGGCACCGTCCCGCGCAACATCGCGCCAGAACCACCGCGCACGCAGGAGAAGCGGGTCACCGTGGAGGAGGACTGGCCGCTCCCGGCCGTCGTCGTGGCCTACCCGATCACGTACGACGGGCACCCCGACTCGTATCCGCTGCACATCGCGGCCAAGGTGCTGTCAGATGGCACCAGCTCGCGCATCTACCAGCGGCTCGTCTACAAGGAGCGCCTTGCGCTGTCCGCCTTCGGGCAGGCCAACCTGATTGAGCACCCGAACCTGTTCTACGCAGTGGCCATCGTCGCGCCAGGGCACACGCCCGAGCAGGTGTCCAAGGCGCTGATCGAGGAGATGGACAGGCTCGTGACAGAGCCCATCAGCGCCCGGGAACTCGAGCGCAGCAAGAATCAGTTCGCGCGCGACTACGTGCTCGGCCGCCAGACGGTGCAGAACAAGGCATCGGCGCTGGCTCACGCGGTCGTCCTGCATCGCGGCGACATCGCCACCGCCGACGGCGAGTTCGACATCTTCCAGAACATGACCGCCGCCGACGTCCAGCGGGTGGCTCGAACCTATTTCACGCCGCAGAGCCGGATGGTCCTGACGGTGATGCCGCGTGGGCAGCGCCCAGGGGGTGTGCAGTGATGGTGCGCTCGATGCAGACGCTGTGGGTGGCCGCGATTGCCGTCCTGATCGCGGTGACCTCACCACTCTGCGCGCAGGAGCGTCCGCCGCGGCCCCTCGCGGCGCGCGACGTGAAGATCCCGCCGTACGAGGTGCGGACGCTGCCCAATGGGTTGCGCGTGGTCGTGGTGTCGCAACACGAGCAGCCGGCGGTGAGTCTGCGGATGCTCGTCAAATCGGGGTCGGCGCAGGATCCCGACGGCAAGCCCGGCGTGGCGGCGATGGTTGGCGCCCTGCTGGACCAGGGCACCGCCAGGCAGTCGTCCGAGCAGATCTCGGATGCCATCGACTACGTCGGCGGCGCGCTCGGGTCCGGTGCCGGCACCGACCTGTCGTACGTGAACGTCCTCGTCCTCAAGGACAAGTTCGACTTCGCGCTGGACCTCATGTCCGAGGTGGTGCGAACGCCGTCGTTTCCGCAAGACGAACTCGACCGGGTGCGGCAGCAGGCGCTGTCGGCGATGGGCGTCAACATGCAGGACCCCGAGTTCGTGGCCGATGCGGTGATCGACCGGCTGGTGTACGGCTTCCATCCGTACGGGCTGCCCGGCAACGGCACGCCGGACTCGCTCGGCGCAATCACCCGCGACGACCTCGTGCAGTTCCATACGGCGTGGTTCTCGCCCAACAACGCCCTGCTGGCCGTGGTCGGCGACGTCAACGTCGAGGAGGCCTTCGCCGGCGTCACCCGCATCTTCGGCGACTGGAAGTCGTCGCCGACGCCGGTGCAGCCGGTGGCCGAGGTGCCGCAGCCGACGCGCCGCGTCGTGCTGGTGGACCGGCCCAATGCCATCCAGACCGAGATCCGCGCCGGCCATATCGCCATCGCCCGCAGGCACCCCGACTACATGGCCCTCAACCTCGCCACCAAGATTCTGGGCGGCGAAGGCGCGAACCGGCTGCAGAACGTGCTGCGGTCGGAGAAGGGATTGACCTACGGCGCGTCCGCGGACATGGACGCCTACAAGCTGACCGGCTCGATCATCGCCGAGACCGATACACAGACGTCGACCACCGGCGAGGCGCTGCGCCTCACCATCGATGAGTTCTCGCGCCTGGTCCGCGAGCCGGTCGGCGAGCGCGAGCTGTCGGGCGCGCAGGCCTATCTGGCCGGCAGCTTCCCGCTCAGCATCGAGACCGCCGATGACATTGCCCTGCAGGTGCTCAACCTGCTGTTCTTCGATCTCGACGTCAAAGAGCTCGAGACCTATCGCGACCGCATCAACGCCGTCACCAGCGATGACATCCAGAGGGTGGCGCGACAGTTCGTCAAGCCGGGGCGGCTGTCGATCGTCCTGGTCGGCGACGCGAGCCAGGTGCTGCCGCAACTCAAGGCGGTCGGTGTGGACAACGTCGAGGTCCTGCCGCTCGCGGACCTCGACCTGACGAGCCCCTCGCTGCGCCGCAGGGCCAGCGTGCCGACGCGGGCCCCCGGACGCTGATCCGCGCATGGCGGGCGTGATGATCTCGTGCGGGGAGCCCTCGGGCGACCTGTACGCTGGCGCGCTGGCGACCGCGTTACGGCGTCAGCAGCCCGAACTGGACATCTTCGGCTTCGGCGGCCCCAGACTGGCGGCCGCGGGTGGCAGGCTGCTCGGCTCGTACGAGGGCCTGGCGGTGACCGGACTCTCCGAGGTGCTGCGGACGCTGCCGCGCACCTGGCGCATGTACCGGCAGCTGATCGCGGCGGCCGAGCGGCAACGTCCTGACGTCTTCGTCGCGATCGACTTCGCCGACTTCAACTTCCGGCTCGGACAGGCGCTGCACAAGCGCGGCATTCCGGTGGTCTACTACATCGGACCGCAGCTCTGGGCCTGGCGGCCAGGACGGATGCAGGTCCTCAAGCGGTTCGCGGACCTCGTGCTGGTGATCTTTCCCTTCGAAGCGGCCCTCTACCAGCAGGCGGGCGTGCCCGTGGCCTTTGTCGGCCACCCCCTCATCGACCTGATCGACCAGCGGCAGTCGCGTGCGGATCTGTTGACCCAACACGGACTGTCGCACGACGCGCGGACGATCGCGCTGTTGCCCGGCAGCCGCCACAACGAGGTCGCGAGCACCCTCCCGGTCCTGCTCGACGCGTGCGCACGGATCCGCGCCGAGGAGCCCGACGTGCAGTTTCTCGTCGCCCGGGCGCCCGGCCTGCAGGACCGACAGTTCGAGGCGACCCGGCAGAGCCACCTGCCGATCGCCGTGCATCAGGGCGACACCGACGCCGTGCTGGCGGCAAGCGACCTCGTGATCACCGCGTCCGGCACCGCCACCGTCCAGACCGCCCTGCACGGCAAGCCGATGGTGATCGTCTATCGGCTCTCGCCCTTGACCTACAAGCTGGGCCGACGCTTCGTCAAGGTCGACACGTTCGGCATGGTCAACCTGATTGCCGGCCAGCAGATCGTCCCTGAGCTGATTCAGGACGACTTCACGGCAGAGCGCGTCACCCAGGAGGTGCTGCGCTTCATGCGTGATCGCGCCCGCGCCGATGAGGTCCGTGAGCGACTGGCTGACGTCGTGCGGGCATTGGGCGGACCAGGCGCGTCGGACCGTGCCGCCACGGCCGTGCTCGCTCTTGCTGCCCGTCACGCCGCAGCCCGAGACCAGGAGTCGTCCCATTGATGCGTGTCGCACGTCGCCGTACCCTCGCCGCCCTCGCTACGCTGGTGCTCGGCATGTGCGCCACCGGCCTGGCGTCGGTCGTCGTGCCGCTGTCGCTGGTGCAGTTGAGTACGTCGGCCGACGTGATCGTCGATGGCACCGTGGTCGACGTGCGGGCGGCACAAGGCCCTGACGGAATCGAGCGGCTCGTGCAGGTGCGTGTGGCGTCGACCTGGAAGGGCACGCCGGCTGGGGCGTTGTATGTGCGCCTGGCCGGTGGCAGGCTGGGGCGCACAGTGACCCGCATTCCGGGCGTGCCTGACCCCTCAGAGGGCGACCGCGTGGTCTGGTTCCTGGTGGCGCATCCGCGCGGTGGCTTCAGCGTGGTCGGCCTCTATCAGGGCGCCCTTGCCGCACTGCCGACGCCCGACGGGACGGCTCGAGTCCTGGCGCCGGCCACGGAGCCGTCGGCTCGCGGGGACGTCACGCGGTTGCCGCGCCGGATCGCGGACCTCGAAGCCGACGTGCGACTGATCACCGGCCACCGGGCCACGCAATGATGGTGGCCCGCCGCGTCTGCCTGATCGCGCTGCTTGCGGCGACCTCCGCCGTGCCGACGTCGGCATATCTGAAGTTCGGCTACACGATCACCGGGCAGTCGGTCGTGCTCAAGTGGCCGGAAGGCCGCGCCGTCACGTACGTCCTGGGTTCGCGCGGCGGCGGTGGCGTGTCGGCCGGCGAGTTCGGCGACGCGATCGGCCGCGCGTTCGCGCGGTGGGAAGCCGTGCCCACCTCCACAATCCGCTTCACGCAGGCCGGCACCACCACGCGCGCGCCCTCAGACAACGACAACGTCAACGTGCTGACGTTTGCCGACCGCCCCGAACTCGACCGCACGCTCGGCGCGACCAGCTACACGGTCGACATCGTCAGCGGCTCGCTGCTGGAGGCCGACGTGTTCTTCAATGCCGCATTCCCATGGTCGGTGGATACAGCGGGACGGCCCGGGCGGTTCGACCTCGAGTCGATTGCCACGCATGAAATCGGCCATTTGGTCGGGCTCGGGCACTCCGCGCTTGGCGAGACCGAGGTGGTGGGATCGGGTCGCCGCGTGCTGGCGGCCGGCGCCGTGATGTTTCCCATCGCGTTCTCGCCAGGCAGCGTCGGCGGGCGTCGCCTGCAGGCCGACGACATCGCCGGCGTGTCAGACATCTACCCGGACGGGGCGTTCCGCCAATCCACCGGCAGCATCTCCGGGCGGGTCGTCAAGGGCGGCGTGGGCGTCTTCGGTGCCCACGTGGTGGCGATGCACCTGCGCAGCGGTGCCCTCATCGGTGGCTTCACGCTGGACAACAGCGGCGCCTTCGTCCTGGCAGGCCTCGCGCCCGGCCCCGTCGTCCTGCGCGTGGAGCCTCTCGACGATGGCGATGTCGCCAGCTTCATCGACGGCCCGCGCGTCGACGTGGACTTCCGGGTGGCGTTCTCGCCGCAGGCCTTCTTCGTACCGCGGGGGGGCAACGTGCCCGACGTGATTATCGACGTGGTGGCAAAGTGACCCGGTGGCGGGGCGCGGATCGCTGGTCGCGGGACGCGGTGCTGTATGCGTGGGTCATGTCGATGACCGTGATGCGGGTGGCACCCGTCGCGGCGCAGGTCGCGGTTGCGCCAGGGGATGCCCCGCCGGTCGCGACGGTGCGATCGGCCCGCGTGCCGCGCCTCGAAGTCAGCCTGCTCGGCGGCGTCTTCGGCGGAGGTGACCTGGGGTCGACCGACGCCAATCTGCTCACCAATCAGCCGGTGAGCGGCCAGACGTTGCTGTTCACGACGCGCACCGAGATCACGGCGGCGCCGGTGGTCGAAGGGCGGGTCGGGATGCGCCTGCTGCGCGCGGTGTGGGTCGAGGGCGGCCTCTCGTACGCGCAGCCGGAGCTGGTGGCGGCAATCTCGCGAGACAGCGAGGGCGCCGCAGACGTGCGCGCCTCGTCGCGACTGACCCAGGTGGTCGCTGACGGCGGTGTGCAGTACCGGTGGTCCGGCCGACGGGTCGCGCCATTCGTGATGGCGGGCGGCGGCTACCTGCGCCAGCTCGACGACGCCCGCACGACCACCGCGACCGGCTCGATGTATTACGGGGGTGGGGGAGTGCTGGTACGACTTGCGCCGGCAGGCCGCGGCTGGATCGGCCGACTGGCCCTGCGCGGCGACGTGCGCGCCGCGTGGCTCCGCGGAGCAATCAGGCTGCAGGACGAGCGCGGACCCGCCGTGATCGCAACAGCGGGGCTGACGGCCCGACTCTGATTAATTCAGAATGCCTACCTGACCCCCAGGATGATCTCCGTGGTGAGTTGGTCGAGCTGTTCGTAGCCGAGGCCGCGGGCCGCGATGACCTGGCGGTCGAACGTGCGGTTGGCCAGGGCGCGGGCACTGTCGGCAGAGAAGGGGCCCACCGCTGGCTCGTCACCGTGGGCGCCCTCGAGGATGCCCTGGATTTCGGCATCCTCGTTCCAACGCAGCGCCTTCTCCTTCAGGATGAGGTACGTCCGCATGCAGCCGCGCGCAAAGGCCCTCACGCCCGCGTAGTCCTCGGTGCGGTAGGCATGCGCGTCGAAGTGCCGCGGCCCGTCGTAGCCGACATCCTCGAGGAACTTCACCAGGAAGAAGGCAGTACGCGGGTTGGCGGCCCCGAAGCGGAAATCCTGATCGAAGCGTCCGGGATTCTGGTCGTTCAAGTCGATGTGAAACAGCTTGCCGGCTTCCCACGCCTGCCCCACGGCATGCGTGAAGTTGAGGCCGGCCATGGTCTCGTGCGCGACTTCCGGATTGACGCCGACCATGTCGGGGTGGTCGAGGGTCGGGATGAAACCGAGATAGGCGGCGGTGGTGGCCATGTAGATGTCGCCGCGCGGCTCGTTGGGCTTGGCCTCCATCGCGAACCGGTACTGATACCCCTGGGCGATGTTGTACTCACACAGGAAGTTGACGGCCTCCCGCAGTCGCTTCACCGCATCGTCAGGGCGCCGGCACGCATCGGTCTCGGTGCCCTCGCGGCCACCCCACAACACGAAGGTCGTTGCGCCGAGTTCGGCGCCCAGGTCCATGGCGCCCATCGTCTTCTGCACCGCGTACGCCCGCACCTGCGGGTCGTTCGCGGTGAAGGCGCCGTCCTTGAAGATCGGGTCGGTGAACAGGCTCACCGTGGCCATGGGGCAGACCACGCCGTGGGTCTGCATGGCCGCCTTGAACTCGCGGACGATCCGGTCGCGCTCCCGCGGCGTGGCATCGATGGGGACCAGGTCGTTGTCGTGCAGATTGACGCCCCAGGCGCCGAGTTCGCCGAGCATCGCGACCGCGTCGTTGGGATCGAGGGGATCGCGCACCGGCTCACCGAAGGGATCACGGCCGCGATTGCTGATGGTCCAGAGGCCGAAAGAGAACTTGTGTGCGGGTTGGGGCTGGTAAGCGTCTGCCACGCGGGCGGTCTCCGGAAAGAGGTAGGGCTGCAGTGTAGATCACTGCAGCCCCTTCGTCTCATCACGGGCCAAATCGGCGGCAGGTCGGACTAGGACGCGAGCGCCTGCTCGATGGCCTTGCGCAGCTGCGGATCGTCGGGCGTCACCTTGCTGGGGAAGAAGGCCTTCACCTTGCCGTCCTTGCCGACGACGTATTTGGAGAAGTTCCAACCTGGCAGGTTGCCGGAGGCGCCGAGGAAGGCATAGATCGGCGACTGCTGTGGCCCGGCCTTGGTCACCAGCTTGGAGAACATCGGGAACGACACCCCGTAGTTGCGCTGGCAGAAGGTCGCGATCTCCTCGGCGCCGCCGGGCTCCTGGCCGCCGAAGTCGTTACTCGGGAATCCAAGCACCGAGAACCCCTGGCCCTTCATCTCGTCGTGCAGCTTCTGCAGCCCGGCGTACTGCGGCGTGAACCCACACTGGCTGGCGGTGTTGACCACCAGCGTCACTGTGCCCTTGTAGGCGTCCAGCGGCGCCGGCTTGCCGTTCAGGGTCGTGGTATCGAGTTCGTAGAAAGAGGCGGCGGCCGCGCCACCGGAGCCCTCGACCGTGGTCATGGTCGTCATCACAATCGCTCCGAGGGTGGCGGTGGCAAGGGTGAACAGCATGCGCATGCTGCTAGGACGCCCTGTGGTGTGACGGTGTTTCATGCAGCGCGTCGCGCACTGCTTTCAGGGCCGGATACAGCGCCTGGTAAGCGCGATACTGGCGGGCGAGGACGGCCCGGCCCTCGCCTGGTGCGACCTCGCTCGTGACTCGGACGACACGGTCGCACGCGGTGTCGACATCGGGCCAGACACCCACACCGACGCCCGCCAGCAGGCCGGCGCCATAGGCCGCCCCCTCTTCGGCTGCGACGGTCTGGACGGTCTGGCCGTAGACGTCAGCCTGTATCTGGCGCCACAGCGGCGAGCGCGCGCCGCCGCCGCCGAGGCGGATGGCCTGTACGGGCACCTGCATCTCGCGCAGGATCGTGAAGCTGTCCCGCAGGCTGAAGGCCACGCCCTCGAGGATGGCGCGAATGACGTGACCGCGAGAGTGCGACGCGGCCAGGCCGACCAGCGCGGCACGCGCGTCCGCATCGAGGTGCGGGGTGCGTTCGCCCATCAGGTACGGCGCCCAGAGCACGCCATCGGCGCCGGGCGGCACGGCCATGGCTTCATCGGTCAGGCGCTCGTAGGGGTCACGCGGGTCGCTGCCGATGGAGCCGAAGCGGTCCCGGAACCAGCGCAGGGAGAGGCCGGCGGCCTGGGTGACCCCCATGACGTGCCAGCGTCCGGGCACCGCGTGACAGAACGTGTGGACGCGCCCGCGCGGGTCCAGGGCTGGACGGTCGGTGGCGGCGAACACGACGCCCGAGGTGCCGATGGTGGCCGACACGGCGCCGCTGCGGACAATGCCCAT
>Ga0136633_1000579_pt1 | contig 28021 bp, 28 predicted proteins | sample AntDrymeUQ832206_2_FD_105494 | JGI IMG/M metagenome (GOLD analysis project Ga0136633, IMG submission 105494) | Polar desert sand microbial communities from Dry Valleys, Antarctica - metaG UQ83 (22.06) | ecosystem: Environmental > Terrestrial > Soil > Desert | place: Antarctica: Dry Valley... | reverse complement strand
GCACCGAGAGCGTCACTGCGCCCTGGTCGCTAGGCGCGAGGAGTGAGCGTACCCGGAGGGTACGTGAGCGACGAGTAACGACGCGAGCGGGGATGCAGGGGCGTTCGAATGCGAGCGAATTTACGGGGAGGTGCACCTAAGCTCCCGACTTGAATTCGGACCACGCGTCCTGGTAGCGACGGTCGACGGCAGGGGGCAGCGCGGTCTGGATAACTCCGGTCGAGAAGTTCGCCTTCTCCACGATCGCCGGCTTGAGGTTTGGTACCACGTATCCGTCGGATACCAGCTTCGAGGGCTTGAGCGACTCCAGCGGCGGCTGGTAACCGACCCAGGAGAAGTTCTTGAGCGCGTGCTTGTCCTCGAGCATGAAGTTCAAGAAGTGATGGGCCAGGACCGGATTCTTTGCCCCGGTGGGGATCGCGATCATGTCGCTGCCGATGGTGCCGTCTTTGGGCCACCAGTACTGCAGGACCCCGTCGGGGTCGCCGTAGGATTTGCCCGGCATATAGAAGGGCCCCGCTACGATGTCACCGGACCACGACTGATGCAGCGCGAATATGCCTTCCGGCAGACGGGAATAGGCGCCGTCGATCGTCGTCTTGACGTTGACGGCCTTCGACAGCTCGATCAGCTCTTTCTTGACTTGGGCAATGACCTTGGGACTGCCGGTGTTGATATCCGAGACGCCGTTCTTGAGCATGACCATAGACATGGCTTCCCGGTAGTCGTCGTAAATCCCGACCTTCCCGGCGTACTTCTCGTTCCAGAGCATCTCGTAGGGGTTCTCCATTGCCGCAACATCCTCTGACACCATGTCGGTGCGCCATGCGAGCCCAGTGGTGTAGACGGCATAGGGAACGGTGTAGCGGGAGCCCTTGTCATACCATGGGTCCACCAGCTCGGGCCACACGTTGGCCTTCAAGTTTCCTAGATAGTCGTGGTTGACGGGCTGCAGCAGCTTGGCGGCGGCGAGCTTAGGCACCACGTCGGCAGTGGGAAAGAAGACGTCGAAGTCGACCCTGCCGGTGCGGAGCTTGTTGACCGCCTCAGACATGTTGTAGAAGCTGGTGATCTCGAACTCGACCCCATACTCGCGAGCGAAATCCTTGACCACCCGCGGATAGACGTACTCGGACCAGTTGTAGATCTTGAGGGGGCCGGCCTCGGGCTCGAGCCCCGACTTGATTGCGGAGTTGTCCTCGCTTAAACCAATTGTCTGAGGGTCGGAGGGGCTGGCGAGCTTGAGCCCAGCCGGACCCCCTTCGCTGCCGGCACCGCCGCCGCAGGCGGCCAGCAGTCCAGAGGCCGAAGCGAGCGCTCCCCACGCCGCCGAACGCTGCAAGAAGGTACGGCGGTCCATGCCTGCAGGAGACCGCTCTCTGGGATGCCGCATGTCTTCTCTCCCCCTTATGGTTCTACGCCGATTCTGCCCCTCGGCCGGTAGGCCAAATACGGGCTTGTATGATCGTACTGGTGCGGGGGCCCTATGCAACGACTCGCGAGGGCGTCCACCAGCCATTTTCCACCACTTTCGAGAAGGCGAGTGCGAGATGAGTACGACTACCGCTCCGATCGCGCGCGAGGCGCTGCTGAAGACGCTCGGCCCCACCGGCGCGGGCTATTCCCTGCCGCAGGAGGCCTACGCCTCACAAGATGTCTTCGAGTGGGAGCGCGCCCACTTTTTTGAGGGGTCGTGGACATGCGTGGGCCGGGCGACAGACCTCGGCTCTCCCGGCGACCGCAGGGCCGTGCGCATCGGATCCGAAAGCGTCCTGTTGGTTCGGGGCGAGGATGGGGCCCTAAAAGGCTTCTTCAACGTCTGCCGCCATCGCGGGCACGAGCTCGCTGCAGAAGGTGCCTGCTCAAACTCCAAGGTGATCAAGTGCCCCTACCACGCGTGGGTCTACGGGCTCGACGGGCGCCTCAAAGGGGCACCGCATTTCGGGCCGCGCAAGGGCTTCGACCGGTCCGACTATCCCCTGGTCGATGTGCCGGTCACCGAATGGCACGGGTGGGTGTTCGTGAACCCTTCGGGGAATGCCGGGGCTTTCGAGGAGCACGTTGGCAACCTGTCGGAGTACATCGCTCCCTATCAGCCCGAGCGGCTCGAATGTCTTGCACGACATGAATACGTCATCGAGGCAAACTGGAAGATCATCGTCGAGAACTATCACGAGTGCTATCACTGTCCGCAGATCCACCCCGAGCTGTGCCGCGTCACGCCTCCGGACTCTGGCTTCAACGTAGAGCCCGAGGGAGCGTGGGCGGGTGGGACCATGGACCTAATGGACCACGCCGAGACGATGTCGCTGACGGGCAAGAGCTCCGGAGTACCTATCCCGGGCCTCGATGCGCAGCAGCTGCGCCAAGTGCTCTACTTCGGCTACTTCCCGAACCTGTTGCTGAGCCCCCATCCCGATTATGTAATGACCCATCGAATCGAGCCGCTGTCCGCGTCGCAGAGCCGCATCGAGTGCGAATGGCTCTTCCCTGTAGAAGCAACCGCCCGCGACTTCGATCCCTCCTACGCGGTGGAATTCTGGGACATAACCAATCAGGAGGACTGGGGCGCGTGTGAAGCGGTCACACGCGGCGCAGCGTCGCGTGGCTACCGGCAGGGACCCTTGGCTCCCGCCGAGGGCGCGGTGCACGACTTCATGACGATGGTGGCGCGCGGTTACCTCGGAAGCAGCCCCAGCGGCACGCGCTTGCGAGTGGCGCAATGAGATCGCACGACGCACTCATAGTCGGCGGCGGTCACAACGGGCTCGTAGCAGCCGCCTACCTGGCGCGCGCCGGGCTTCGTCCGCTGGTGTTGGAGGGGCGTCACAAGACCGGAGGGGCGGCCGCCACCGACAGCCCGTGGCCCGAGGCGCCGGAGCTCAAAGTCACCACCCTCTCCTACGTCATGAGCCTCATGCCCGACACGATTATCAAAGACCTCGACCTGGCGCGCCACGGATACAAGGTCTTTCCGATGGAGTCCTATTACCTCGCCTTTCCCGACGGGCGTTCGCTCAAGATGTTCGGCAACAGCTCCGGACACGACATCGAACAGATAAGGAAGTTCTCGACCAAGGACGCCGAGGCCCAGCCAAGATGGGATGCCTGGATCGCGGGGTTGGCCGACATCCTCGGCCCCCTGCTCATGCGCGTGCCACCATCGGTGGGCTCGGCCAAACCCAAAGACTTGATCGATCAGCTGCGACTGTTATGGGGCATGCGCGGCCTCGACGTTCGATCGACTGCGGATGTCACCAGGCTCATGACGATGAGCATCGCCGATCTCCTCGACGACTGGTTCGAGTCTCCTCAGATCAAGGCGGCGCATGCGATAAACGGAATCATCGGAACTTGGGCAGGGCCCTGCGAACCGGGCACCGCGTATGTGATGGCGCATCACTCGATCGGAGATGTGGGGGACGGCCGCCTCGGAAGCTGGGGCTTTCCCGAGGGCGGCATGGGGGCGTTGTCGCAAGCGGTCAGGGATGCGGCCGAGTCCTTCGGCGCCGCCGTGCGCACCGACGCGAAGGTCTCACGAATACTCGAAGACGGGGGCCGCGTCATGGGAGTCGTGCTCGAGGGCGGCGAAGAGATCTACTCGGACCTTGTGTTCTCGAGCATCCATCCGAAGCGCGCCTTCCTCGAGATGATCGAGCGACGAGCATTACCGTCGGAGTTCGTGAGAGACATCGAGCGCTGGAAGTCTCGCTCGGGCGTCGTCAAGATCAACCTCGCGCTGGGCGAGCTTCCCGACTTCATCGCCGACCCTGGCATCGACCCCATGGTGCACGGCGCCGCTATCGAGCTGGCGCACTCGGTCGACTACCTCGAGAAGGCATTTCAGGACGCCCGTGAGGGCCGGGCCGCCGAGCGACCGTTCTCCGATGGGTGCATCCCAACCTTCTTCGACAAGACCCTGGCGCCGGAGGGCACCCACATCGCATCGCTTTTTACGCAATGGGTGCCGCACGAATGGGCGCAGGAGCCGCACAAGAACGAGCTCGAGGCCTACGCGGACCGGGTCATAGACGGCTACACCGAGCTCGCCCCCAACTTCAAGTCCTCAATCCTCCACCGCCAGGTGCTCGGGCCCTTTGAGATGGAGCAGGAGTGGGGTCTGATAGGCGGCAACATCTTCCACGGCGAGCTGTCCCTGGAACAGCTCTTTCATATGCGCCCGGCCCCCGGCTACGCCGACTACCGCACCCCCCTTGCGGGCTTGTACCACTGCAGCTCTGCGACGCACGCCGGCGGTGGAGTGTGCGGCATCCCCGGCTATCAGGCGGCACGCGCCGCTCTGGCCGACCGCAGGAAGGCTGCGCTCAAGAAGAGGCTGACGCGAGCCAAGGCTTGAACCAGGCTTCCTCTCTCGACCGCATGCTCGAGGCGCGCTCGGTGGCGGTGGTGGGTGCCAGCTCTCGAGCAGGCTCGTTCGGGAGCGAGATGCTGACGGTGCTGCAAGAGGGCTCCTTTACGGGCGACATCTATCCCGTCAACCCGCGCTACTCAGAGATCGCAGGTCTCCCCTGTTACGAGTCGCTTTCAGCCTTGCCGTCCCCCGCCGACCTCGTCTTGCTGGGAGTCCCCGATCACGCCCTCGAAGGCCAGCTTCAAACCGCGGCTTCGTGTGGGTCCGCCTCCGCGGTCATCTTTTCGAGTTGCTACGAGGAAGCGTCACCCGACCGGCCTCCTCTCGGCGCTCGCCTCGCCGCCATCGCGTCCGGCGCCGGCATGGCGCTGTGCGGGACCAACTGCATGGGCTTCGTCAACCTCGAGCACTCGCTGCGGGCCGGCGGCTACCGACTGCCGTCGGACCTCGAGGCGGGCGGTGTCACGTTCATCTCGCATTCCGGCTCCGCCTTCTCGGCGCTGCTGCACAACCGCCGGAGGCTCCGCTTCAACCTGGTCGTTTCCTCGGGGCAGGAACTGGTGACGAATGCGGCCGACTACCTTGCCTATGCGTTGGACAGGCCCACTACGAAGGCCGTGGCACTTCTGCTAGAGACCGTACGTTCGCCTGAGGCCTTCGTCACCTGCCTGGACGAGGCGAAGAGGCGCGACATTCCCTTGGTGTTGTGCAAGGTGGGGCGGCATGAGCGCTCGAAGGCTCTCGTAACTGCCCATTCCGGCGCCCTTGCCGGAGACGACGGGGCCTATGAGGCGTTATTCGACGCCTTCGGTGCGCTGCGAGTGGACTCGCTCGACGAGATGGCCGACACTCTCGAGCTGCTGGTCACGGGCCGCCGGGCGGGGCGGGGGGGGATCGCCACCGTCCACGACTCGGGCGGTGAGCGTGCGCTGGTGGCAGACGTCGCCCACGAGCGGGGCGTGACCTTCGCTCCACTCCAGCCCAAGACCGTAGCGAGGCTCGAAAAGATCTTGGAGCCTGGGCTTGCCGCGGTCAACCCCCTCGACGCGTGGGGGTCCGGCAACGGCTACGAGGCGATCTTCTCGGAGTCCCTGAGGGCGCTGCTCGACGACGACAATGTCGCGGTGGTCGCACTGTGCGTCGACCTGACGCCGGAGAACAGTCCCGAGATCGGCTACGTCCCGGTTCTGAAGGAGGCCTGGGAGCACTCGCCCAAGCCGCTCGCGCTGCTCTCGAACCTGTCCAGCGCGATCGGGCCGCGCGACGCAGCCTCGCTGCGGACCGCCGGGATCCCGGTCCTCGAAGGCACCAACACGGGGGTCGCCGCCCTGGCGCATCTCCTGGCGCTACACGATTATCGCGAGCTGCCGGCCCTGCGCCCGCACCCGCCTCCCGCACCCGAGGTGAGACGTGTGTGGAGGGAACGGCTCGGCGCGGGGCCACTCGATGAGGCATCGAGTCTCGAATTGCTGCGGGCCTACGGGATAGCAGCGGTGGCGGCCCGGCGCGCCGGCTCCTGTGCCGAGGCCGTTAGAGCCGCGGCCGAAATCGGCTACCCGGTCGCGCTCAAGACCGCGGCCCCCGCTATCTCTCACAAGGCGCAGGTTGCCGGGGTAAGGCTGAGGCTTCGGAGTGAGGGCGAGGTCGAGGCCGCGTACGAGGAGCTCGCCGGCCGGCTCGGTCCCGAGGTAACGATCGCCGAGATGGCCGCCCCGGGTGTCGAGCTCGCCCTCGGGGTAGTGCGAGACCCTCAGTTCGGGCCGCTGTTGCTGGTCGCGGCCGGCGGCGTGCTGGTCGAGGTGATCGGCGACCGGGCGTTGGCGCTGCCCCCGGTGGACGAGGTCCGCGCCCAGCGGCTGCTCGAGCGGTTGAAGCTCCGCAGGGTCCTGAGCAGCAAGGGGGCCGACATGGGCGCGCTGGCGAGGGCGATCGCTACCCTGTCGACGCTGGCACTCGACCTGCCCCTCGAGGTGGCCGCGCTCGACATCAACCCGGTCATCGCCTATGAGGAGGGGTGCGTGGCGGTGGACGTGCTCATTGAGCGGGTGGGGCCGGGGCCGGAAAGGTGGCCAGAAGCGAACTGAGGACTTTTGACCACCGTTTTCGGGGGTCACAAGCGGACTGAGGACTTTTGACCACCGCGGGTTGGAGGGATCGGGACCTTGCCGGACACGGGCGCGGCTATAACCGCGGGATGCAGGTGCTCGCGCTGATACTCGCCGGAGGTGCAGGGAACCGCCTCGAGGTCTTCACCGAGGTCAGGGCCAAGCCCGCCATGCCCTTCGCCGGCGTCTACCGGCTGATTGACTTCCCGCTGTCGAACTGCATGCACTCGGGCATCTCCGACGTCTGGATCGCCCAGCAGTTCGTACCGCAGTCGCTCAACGACCACGTCTCCAACGGGCGTCCGTGGGACCTCGACCGCACCCACGGGGGTTTGCGCCTGCTGCCTCCGCATCAGGGCGCCGAAGACGAGGGGGGCTGGGCCCAGGGCAACGCAGATGTGATCCACCGCAACCGCCGCTTCATCCTGGAGGCCGCTCCCGAGGTGCTGCTCGTCATGAGCGCCGACCACGTCTACAAGCTTGATTTCTCCAAAGTGGTCGCAGCTCACCTCGAGCGGGGTGTGGACGCCACGATGGTGACGACGTGTGTGTCGATGGATCAAGCTGCTCGGTTCGGAGTGGTCAAGACGTCGCGCGACGGTCTCATCGAGAGCTACGAGTACAAGCCCGAGCATCCCTCGAGCGACCTCGCAACGACTGAGGTGTTTGCCTTCTCGACCGGCCCCCTGATGAGCCTGCTGCAGGAGTTGTGGGACGCCGAAGGCGAGCTCGCCGACCTGGGCGACGAGCTGCTGCCGCGCCTGGTGTCCGAGGGCCGGGCCGCTGAGTATCGCCTCGGCGACTACTGGCGGGATGTGGGCACGCCGGGGGCCTACCACGACGCTCACATGGATCTGCTCGATCCCGAGGTCGGCCTCGACCTCGACGATCCCGCGTGGCCGATCTTTACCCTCGCCCCCCAGAGACCTCCGGCCCACATTCACCCCGAGGCCCGCAACCTCAACAGCCTGGTGTCACCGGGTTGCGAGATTCGCGGCACCGTCGAGCACTCGGTGCTGGGGCCCGGCGTCATGGTGGAACGGGGGGCTGTGGTGCGCGATGCGGTCGTGCTGCACGACTGCCACATCGGAAGAGACGCGGCAGTTCTGCACGCGATCGTCGACGAGCGGGTGGAGGTGGAGATGGGCGCGACCGTGGGCGCAGGAGAGGGCGAGCTGGCGCTGGTTGGGCGCGGAGTTCGGGTTAGGAACGGGCTGGATGTGCCGGCGGGGGCCCGAGTGGCGCCGGGCACGGTGGTGTAAATAGGCGAACTTATCAACAGGAGCCCCGCTCACCGGGGCTCATGTTGAAAGAGTCGAGCTCGACCCTCGTGGGCAGAGACGGCTGCGCACCTCGCCGGGTCGTCGAGAGGGCCGCGGCGGCGTTGGCCCGCCGGGCTGCGGCCGCCAGGCCGAGCCCCTCGTCGAGGCCCGCCGCCAGCGCTCCACAGAAGCAGTCGCCCGCGGCGGTGGTGTCGACCGCCTCGACTGCGTGGCCGGGGACCTCCTCCGCGGCGTCGCCCGACACCACCACTGCCCCCCGTGCCCCCAACGTCACGACGACCTGGCCCGGCCTCAGCCGGCGAGCGGAGGCGACGACATCGCCGCCTCCTCCCGAGAGAAGCTCAAGCTCCCCTCGGTTGGGGACCAGCACGTCGACTTCGTCCAGCAGCGCGCCGGGCAACTGGGCGGCGGGGGCCGGGTTCAGAATCACCGTGCCCCGGGCGAGCTGCACCGCCCGCTCGACCGCAGCGAGGGGGACCTCGAGCTGAAGCAGCACGACTTCGGCACGCTCGATCAGCCCGGCCGCGCCCTCGACATCGGAGACCGTGAGCCGGGCGTTGGCCCCGGGACTCACCACTATGGCGTTCTCGCCTTCGGCATCGACTGTGATGAGGGCGATCCCGCTCGGCGCGTCGCGGCTCACGAGGACGTCGTCGATTGCGACGCCCGTCCCTTCCAGAGCGCCCAGCAGAAACTCGCCTTCGTCGTCGTCTCCGACCCGGCCCACCATCGCCACCAGGGCGCCCATCAGCACGGCCGCGACCGCCTGATTGGCCCCCTTGCCCCCGGGATGGCGTGCGTGGTCGCCGCCGAGGACGGTCTCCCCGGGCCGCGGGTGATGGGGAACCGGGACGACGATGTCGACATTGAGGCTTCCCACGACCACAATCACGGCCCGACTGTAGACGGCCCGCCGACGCAGCGTGTGGCGGGCTCGGCGACCGCACCAGCCCGCGGGACATGGACTTCGATTGGGCCGACGAGGCCATTCACGCGGGCTCCCGGCGAGCGACTGCATGGAGGGGGCCGGCCGCGGCTCTAGTGGCGCGCGCCGAAGAGCTTCTCTATCTACATCCGGCTCAGCAGCTCGAACAGCATCGCCTTGAAGCGCTCCCGGTCGACGTCGGTCACGACCGTAGCGTTCGGCTCTTTGTCGAGCACCCCGTAGAGGTCGACCAAGCTGTAGCCGCGCGTCAGCTCGCTCGAATATTCGACATCGACGAAGCAGTCCCTGGTCTCGAGAATGAGGTCCTGATCGATCGCCATCGCCATCATCAGCGAGTCGGGGTGGCTGATGCCGTCGATGGAGGCTCCTTCTATATGCGTGCGCATGAACTCCCACACGCCGCGGTTGACTTGAAGGTAGAATTCGGACAGCTTCGTTTTCATGTCGAGGACCGGCTGAAGCTCCTCGCGCAGAAAGATCCCGAAGTCAACGCACAGATCCCACGGCACCAGGGTGAGCTCGAAGCCCGCGGCCAGCACGACGTGGGCGGCCTCCGGATCGACATAGAAATTGAACTCGGCCGCGGGCGTGATATTGCCGAGCCGGTTGTTAGTGCCGCCCATCACCCACAGCCGCCCCACCCTGGAGGAAAGCTCGGGGTCCAGCGACAGCGCCAGCGCGATGTTCGTGAGCGGCGCCTGGGCGATGATCTCGAGCTCACCCGCGTGGCGGTGCGACAGCTCGATGATGGCGTCTGCGGCATGGCCCTTGGCGAGGGACAGCGTCAGCTCGGGGAAGTTCGCTCCACCCATCCCGTCGGCGCCGTGGACATAATGGGCGGTGACGAGGTCGCGCACCAGCGGCCGCGGCGCGCCCGCATAGACGGGAACGTCCGAGCGTCCGGCCAGCTCCACCGTATAGAGCGCATTGCGGGTCGCTTGCTCGAGGTAGACGTTGCCGCAACAGACCGTCACCGCCTCCAGGGCGACGTCTGGCCACAGAAGGCCGAACAGCATCGAGGTTACGTCGTCGCCGGCCGTGTCGGTGTCGATCAGAAAGCGGGTCGTGATGGGCTCCCTTGTTGGTGAGCCTCCATTGTGCCCGAGCAGGGACATGGGGGCCGGGGCGGCGAAGCCTTCAGGGCCGGCCCCATCCGCCTCTCGGCAAGAGGACCACGGCCGCGTTCTGGAAGTGGTTCAGATCTAAATCGGGTGGGTCTTCGTCAGGATGACATTGCCCGTGTCGGAGCCGATCGAACGCAGCTCCAGAACGTTGTTGGCCTTGTCGATCTCGACCAGGCCGAACGCGTTGATGGCGTTCTCTAGGTTCTTGATGTCGCCGGTGGGGCGGCTTCGCTGCCCGGCCCGGTCGGTGCCCGACGAGCAGAACTCGAAGGCCTCTTCCACTGTGTACGCGGACGGATGCTGGCCCATGTACTGCAGGTGAGAGTTGCCCGAGCAGATGAGTACCGCGTGTCCATCCTGGACGCGCTTCTTGAAGAAGCTCACGAGCTCCTCGTACTCATTCTTGAAATTGTTCTTCACATGGCTCAGCTGGCGCGGCATGAACAAGACCAGTACCGGCGCATTCGAATTCGACATGGCACTCTTGAGCCACGCCTTCTGTTTGACACCGAACATCGAGTCCCCGGTATCGGTGTCCCTGCTGTCGGAGAAACGACACGAGTCCGTGAAGAACAGATGAGCGTCCCCGTAGCGGACGGCGAAGTAGCGTTGGTCGAGGTTGCCTGAGAGCTGGTCCCAGGCCGATACCGCCCACTTTGCGTAACTTCCGCTCCAAGCATCCCCCCGGCCGTAGTCCTGGTCGTCTTGACAGCCGATCCAGAACCCCTTCTTGGTCATGCTCGCGATGCTGGAGGACGCCAACATGCGCGTCCAGCGGTCCTGGTAGCTCCCCGCCGTGCGGGACACTGCGGAGCGCGTCCCGAAGGCCGCATATCCGAAGTCGCCGAGGTGCACGAAGAAGTCGGCCCCCCGCGCGGCGGCCCGCTCGAAGGAGGGGTTGGGGACGTGGAAGTCCGTGCACGAGCCGAAGGCGAACGTGATCTTCTGTCCCGCAGCGGGCGGAGTACGCAGGGTGTGGACCGCGCTGGTCGCTCGTCCTCCGGCCCCCGTGATTGCGACCGCACGCCAGTAGACGAGCGAGTTTGCCGGCAGGTTCGCGAGCCAGCCTTTGGCAACCGCGGCTCGCTTGACGTAGCCGGATGCATCGCTAAAGTGCGAGCTAGCGAAGTTTAGCTGAGTGCTCCACTCGAAACGCACCTTCGCCGGGACCGTCGTGCGGGCGACGACTCGGGCGCGCAGGCCTTGATCGGTCGTGAATCGCCCCGCGTAGGAGAACACCGGGTAGGGAGCGGTCAGCTTCTTCTGTTGTGAGGAAGTGGCTTTGAACTTGGAGATCTCGACGGTCGCGGTCCACTTCTTCGCGGCGTCGTGCAGGAACACGCAACCGTAGGGAGCCGCCTTGGCGAGCGCGGCATCGGTGTGAGTCTTCGACACCGTCCAGTTGCGCGGCTGGACCCTTCCGGCCCGCCATACCTTCGCCTTCAAGGTGGTCTTGTCGCCTCCCGCCACGTGGAAGCGGATCATGAAACCCGTGTCGGTCTGCTCGGGGATCTGAGCCTTGTCCAAGACCTGTTCGCCCCTCATCGTGAAGCGCGACAGCCGCACGTGGTTGCGATCCACGTAACACGCGTAGAAGTCCCCGTAGTTGACGTAGCGGGCCACCAGCCCGAAGCGTGCGTCCTTGTTACGAGAGTAGATCTTGGCGATGATGTCGACGTCGCGCACGTCCTTGTTCAGGACCAGGACCGGACTGGGGTTCAGCGGATCGGCATTTCCCTCTGGATCCAAGACGAAGTAACCCTTGTGGGAAGAGATACCCCACGGCATCTCGTAACGAGGGCTGTACCAGTTCTTGCCCCAGCCCTTGGTCGTCTTTGTCCTACGGAAGCCGTCCGAGTACAGGGTCGTGGCCGCCTCGGCAACTCGGGAGCCCACGACCGCCGAGCCGGCTCCGGCAGCGGCGAGGACCAGGCCGCGCTGAAGGAACTCTCGTCTTTCCATACCCCGGTATCGGCGGGCCGGGTCCTTTTCTGAACAGCGCGCAATATCAGTCGAGCACCTCCGCCGAAATGTGTCACACCGCTCCTCTATGATCGAACGCATGTTCGAGTGGGTATGCGAGGCAGAGCAGATCATCGCCACGGGCGTGGACGCGCTTCAGCCCGAGGTGCTCGACAGCGACACCGCAGCAAGGCTGGTCGAGCGCTTCGCCCCTATCGAGCGCATCGCGGCGGCCGGCAAGACCCTCTGTGCCGGACGGGTGGCGAACTCGGGGGCAGGGCGTAAAGAGGGAGATCGTTCCGCCGCGCAGGGGGTGGCGAGGACGACCAAGACCTCGGTAGGACAGGCGGTGGGGATGCTCGAGGGGTCGGGGGTGGTGGCGGTTTGGTCCTCCGGCAGCATCCCGGGGGCCGTGAAGGGCCGAGAGCCGAACATTGTCGCCCTAACCACCTGAGGGAGTGGTTGGGGACGCAAAAGTTGGGCAGAAGAAGGCCGGGCACGCTTTCGGCGGGCCCGTAACCAGGTTAGAAGCGAAGTCGCTTGGCGGAGCGGCGCTAGGACATGGCTTCGTAGGCGAGGCCGACCGCGGCGGCGTAGATGCCGTGCATCAGGGCGTCCTCGCCGAGGGCCTTCGCTCCCCACTCCTGGCGCTTCGGCGCGAGGTCAAGGGCGGGCAGCATCGTGAGCGCGGAGCCCCACACGAGACCGAAGAACACCGTGGAGGCCGCCGTACCGCTCATGCCGGTGGCCCCGAGAAGGCCGCGCACGGCCCCCCAGCCGGTCCCGTAGCCCCAATGAGTGAGGTTGTTCAACTGCATCTTTTCCTTCTTGCTGCTGGTCGAGACCGGGAGCGTCTTCTCCACCGCGTCGGCCGGGGTCGTGCTGGGCTCGCCGCCCTGTACCTTCATCTGCGCCATCTGGTAGGCGGTCATCACACCGGTCCCGACCGCGCCGGCTGCGACACCCTTTACCAACGCTGCACTCACATCTCGAAAAGCCATTTGTCTTCCCCTCTCAGCTCAATTTGGGTAGAACTCTGTCCTGGAAGAACGAAAAACCCCACTGGTCGGGCGCGATTCGGGCTCAGCCACTTTCCTCTCCTCGCGGCAGGCGTGGCGAGCGGGAGCCGTCCGGCTCGATCACCTCGACGCGCTCGTCGGCTCGCTCGTCGGTCTCACGGTCACGGTCGTCTGGATGAGGCGCCACATGAACCAACGGGTTCTGTTTGTCCTCAGAGCGCTCCTCGGCGCGCCCCGCCCAGCGCTCCTCCTCCTGTTCCTCTCTCAAATTTCTTCCCTCAAATTTTCGGCCTCCTGGTAGGTTTCCGGTGGCTCTCGATTTGAGTTTCCCCAACCGGGCTGAGAACATGCCGAGGCCTCCACCATCCATCCGCTGAGACACCCCCGTGATAGGAATCCGCAAATGACTCAGGTCGAATTCCCCTCCAACGGTTCCACCGCACCGGGCTACCTGTCGACTCCGACTCCCGGCACCGGCGTCCCCGTCGTCGTATTGCAAGAGTGGTGGGGTCTCGACGATCACATACGCGATGTCTGCGACCGCTTGGCGGCCGAAGGCTTCGTGGCGCTGGCGCCCGACCTCTACAGGGGAGAAACCACGACCCAGCCCGACGAAGCCCAGCAAAAGATGATGGCGCTGTCCATGGGCCAGGCCGAGCGCGACATGCGCGGCGCGGTCGACTACCTCACCCAACACGAAGCCAGCGAAGGGCGGGGGGTCGGCTCGGTCGGGTTCTGCCTCGGTGGCGGGCTCTCGGTGTGGGCGGCGAGCGCCAATCCCAGAGTGGCGGCAGCCGTTTCCTACTACTACATCATGCCCCACGGCAAGCCCGACTTCTCGAAAATCGAGGCGCCCGTGCTGGGACACTTCGGGACCGCCGACGACTTCGTCTCGGTGGACGACGCCAAGGCTCTGGAGCAGGAGATGAAAGATGCCGGGGTCGACGTTCGCTTCGAGTTCTACGAAGGCAAGGGTCACGCCTTCTTCAACGACACCAACCGACTCGGCACCTACGATGCCGACGTCGCGAGGGAGTCGTGGGTCAAAACGCTCGAATTCCTGCGGACGAACCTAGCCTGACGGCTCGAGCGGTCCGGCGCTCATGCGCCGGTACCGCCCGAGGGTGTTACTTTCGAGCTAGCTCGCGCTCTCGTAGCGCGTCGCGACCTTGTCCCAATCCACGACGTTCCACCAGGCTTCGATGTAGTCCGGGCGCTTGTTCTGATACTTCAGGTAGTAGGCGTGCTCCCAGACATCGAGGCCCAGAATGGGTGTGTGACCCTCGATAAGCGGCGAGTCCTGATTCGGGAGGCTGTAGCACGAGAGGCTGCCTGCATCCGACACCAGCCACGCCCACCCGCTGCCGAAGCGGTTAGTTGCCTCGGCTGTGAACTTCTCCTTGAACTCCTTGGTCGAGCCGAAAGCGCTCTCTATCGCGGAGGCCAGCGTGCCCGACGGCTCTCCGCCGCCCGAGGGGCTCATGATGGTCCAGAAGAAGGAGTGGTTGGCGTGACCTCCGCCGTTGTTGCGCACCGGACCCTGGATGTCCGAGGGGACCTGGCTGAAGTTGCGCATGAGGTCTTCAATCGACTGTGAGGCGAGGTCATCATGGCCCTCAAGGGCTGCGTTCAATTTGTCGACGTAGGTCTGATGGTGCTTGCTGTGATGGATCTCCATCGTCTGCGCATCGATGTGGGGCTCAAGAGCAGAGTAGTCGTAGGGAAGTTCCGGAAGGCTGTGGGCACCTGCCATGGAAATGCTCCTTTCAAGTCGTGTCTAGGTCGGCCTTGGCATTCGACAAGATCCTACCCAGCCGGCCGGTTCGTATACCCGGGGTGGCCGACGGCGCGTGAGCGGGAATATCAGAGCCGGCCGGAGGGCGCATCGGGGCTTTGCTCGGCCTCCCGCTGGTGGTCGATGCAGAGCCGAGCCGCGGGTCTTGCGCGCAGCCGTTCCTCGCCTATGGGCCGGCCGCACACTTCGCAGGACCCGTAACTACCGTCCTCGATGCGCGCAAAGGCAAGCTCGATATCGCGCAGTTGCTCGTCGGTCGACTCGAGGATCGAGAGATCTTTCTCCCTCTCGAATGTCTCGGTCGCTTGGTCGGCCGGGTGCTGATCAACGGATGATAGCTCAGACACATCCTGGCCCCCGGCCGGCTCCCGCTTCACCTCCGACTCGAGTTCGGAGCGCGCGCCCAACAGGCGGCCTCTCTCCTTTTCGAGCCTTGTCCGCGCTTCTTTGAGATCCACTTATCCGGCTCCCTTGGTTGTGTCCCGCCCGGACGTGCTCGCGTAGTAGGCCGCGGCCATGTCCTCGTCGCCGTGACCAGCATCGATCGAGATGTCGAACTGGTCCCTAACTGCCTTCGCCACGCGGGGCTCGAGACCGTTGGCCTCAGCCGCCTCGATAACGAGGGCCGGATCCTTGCGGGCATGGACCAGTGGAAAGGCCGCCTCGAAGCTGCGCTGAATCATTGCCTTGCCCTGGAGCTGAGCATAGGCCGGCCCAAGCGGCCCTCCGTCGATGACGTCCAGAAACTGCTGCGGCAGGACACCCACGCTCTCGGCCAGGGCCACAGTCTCGGCGAGCCCGCCCACGAGCGCCAGAAGCCAGTTGTTGACCACAAGCTTGAGACGCGAGCCCGCCCCCGCCTCGCCCAACCACAATGTCTTGCTGCCGATGGCATCGAAGTAGGGCTGGGCCGTGGCTCGGCACTCGTCCGGCCCCGAAGCCATGACGCTGAGCTCGCCCGCCTCGGCGGGCTGCTTGGTTCCAAGCACGGGAGCGTCCACAAACGCAACGCCGCGCTCGGCGGCCGCTTTCGAGCAGCGTTCGGTGGCTGCGATGCCGATCGCACTAGTCTGAAGCCACCGGGCCGAATCCTCCATGGCCGAGGGGGCTTTCCCATCCCTCATGACGGACTCGACTGCGGCGCCGTCCGAGAGCATGGTGGTCACGACCGCGTCGGCCCCCGCGACCGGGTGGGAAGGCTCTGCGCAGACCTCCACTTCCGCGCTCAGCCGGACGCGGGCCTTATCGGCAGTGCGGTTCCAAGCCCGGACTTGGAAACCGGCGTGGGCGAGGTTGAGGGCCGTGGGAGCCGCCATGATTCCGGTTCCCAAGACTGCGACGACGCTTGTCATGAGTGGCTCACTCCCCCACGTCCTGACATGTCCAAGAACACTCGAACGCCACTGTGTACCCCGAGATGTGCACCGAAGAAGCTCCTTTGGGAATTTGGGGATCGCCGGGCCGAGTGGGCCCGGGGTTGCAATCGTTTTAGTCGTTCACCGGCGAGCCGGGTGAAAAGGTGCGTGGCCCATTAGTCCGGGTATCGTGGAAGGCATGGACAATGTAGAGCAGGATCTCATAGACAGGACGCCCTCTCAACTCTACATCGGGGGCCGATGGCGCGACGCTTCGGGAGGGGCCACTCTGAAGGTCGAGGACCCCTCGACCGGAGGGGTGCTGGGGGAGGTAGCAGACGCCACTCCCGGAGACGCCGTCTCGGCCCTCGACGCTGCGGTGGAGGCCCAAGGAAAGTGGGCGCACCACCCGCCGCGGGAGCGGGGAGAGATCCTGATGCGGGCCTTCGAGCTCATGAACGAGCGCGCCGAAGAGCTCGCCCTTCTCCTGACGCTCGAAATGGGAAAGCCGCTCAAGGAATCGCAAGCCGAGGTCACCTATGGCTCGGAGTTCCTGCGCTGGTTCTCGGAGGAAGCGGTACGCATCAGCGGCCGCTACTCGACCGCGCCCAACGGGCAGGGCCGTCTCCTGACCATGAAACAGCCTGTGGGTCCCTGCCTGCTGATCACCCCGTGGAATTTCCCGATCGCGATGGGGACTCGCAAGATCGGCCCCGCGATCGCCGCCGGCTGCACCATGGTCATGAAGCCAGCCCAGCTGACACCGTTTTCGATGCTGGCGCTCGCCGGCATCCTCGAGGAAGCCGGATTGCCACCGGGCGTCTTCAACGTCGTCACCAGCTCCAGCTCTGGCTCCGTCATGGGCCCTTTGATAGAGGACCGGCGCGCGCGCAAGCTGTCGTTCACCGGCTCGACCGAGGTGGGTCAGAAACTGATGGCCCAGGCTTCTGAGAACCTCCTGCGCCTGTCGATGGAGCTGGGTGGGAACGCCCCCTTCCTGGTATTCGAGGACGCCGATCTCGAGGCTGCCGTGACAGGGGCGATGATCGCCAAGATGCGCAACATCGGGGAGTCTTGTGTCGCCGCCAACCGCTTCCACGTGCACGAGTCGGTGGCCGACGAGTTCACCGAGCGACTCGGCGAGGCCATGGGCGCGCTCAAGGTCGGGCGGGGCACCGATGAGGGAGTGGATGTCGGGCCGCTGATCGACGACAAGCAACGCTCGATCGTTTCGGAGCTCGTGGACGACGCCGTCGGCAGGGGTGCCAAAGCGATCGTGGGAGGGGGCCGCGTCGAGGGCCCCGGTTACTTCTTCGAGCCGACTGTGTTATCGCAGGTGCCCGAGGATGCACAGGTCCTGCGCAAGGAAATCTTCGGGCCGGTGGCCCCGGTGATCGGCTTCTCCGAGGAGCAGGAGGCGATCCGCTGGGCCAACGACAGCGAGTTCGGGCTCGTCGCCTACGTCTACACACGCGATTTCAACCGGGCCCTCAGAGTCATCGAGGGGCTGGAGACCGGGATGGTCGGGCTCAACCAAGGCTTGGTCTCGAACCCCGCGGCCCCCTTCGGGGGCGTCAAGCACTCGGGCTTCGGGCGCGAAGGGGGGGCCGAGGGTATCGAGGAGTACCTGGCGAACAAGTACGTGGCGGTAGCGACCTAAGAGGGGCCGGAGCGGGGGCCGGGGGGTCGCCTTTCCCGCCGGAGGTTTGGTACGAAACGCCCGGGATAGCCGCGTTCTGTACCAAAGTTGGTCCCAAATCGATCAACGCAAGGCGTCTCGATACCGATGCTCGTCGACGACGAGTCGCCAGTACCCACTATCCGGGGGTGCGGCTCTGAAATCCTCGAAATCAAAAGTGAGGATCGGGAGGTCGTGGCGCTCCGCGTAGGCCATCAGGCCGGCGTCGACGAAACCCAGATCGAGGTCGCGGTACTTGCCATCTATCTCTGCTGCCCGACGAATCAGGCCCTGCGTCATGAAGTCGATGGCATGCTCTCCCCTGACCATTGCCGCCAGAAATTTCGCCGCCCCTTCTCGACTCACACGCGCTCGGAGCAGCTGGTCCACCTCGCCGATCACGGTGTCCAAAACGATGAGGTCCCGCCCCAGCTCCGTGACCAGGGCGGCGGCTAAAGCGTGAGCCCGGTCTCGGCGATTAACCGCGGCAAGAAGAGGTCCCGTATCGGTCAGGACCCTCACTCACTGGTGACCGGATCGCGCAGGTATATCTCTGCTCGACGACCAAGGTCATCAGGGCCGTCGCCCGTCGCCACGTAGCTCGGCTTTCGACCGCCACTCAGGGCTTTAGCGCCGGCTTCGATGAGCCTGGTGGCGGTGGCCGAAAAGGATTCTCCTTCAAGGGCAAGCTCACGAACGAGCGCATCGGTCCCTCCTGGAATGTGGATTGTCCGCCGTGCCACTGACTATTCCTCCCTGGTATGAAGGGAGCTATCATACCAGTCCTGCGTCTACTAAACCCGCTGGCTGCTCTTGCTCATTCACGCGTTCGAAGACGAGATGCATGCGCGCTTCCTCCGCGCTCGGCGGACGTGACTCGTCCCACGTTGTGCAGGCCAGAAGCGGGGTGAGCCCGGCCCGCGCGCCCTCTGTGGCGAGCTCATCGGGTGTGTACAGCCGCCAGTCGAATACATCGTCGTTTCCGAGCCAAACCCGCAGGCGTCGCTCGCGCAATTCGCTTCGCTCACGAATGACCTGGCCGGCGATTTCAAGAGTTCTCACGCCCGAGTTGTGCTCGAAGAAGCCACGGTGATAGACGTCCAGCACGAGACGACCGTGAAATCGCAGTCGGCCGGCCATCTGCCGCAGCACGTCGATGTTTGTCTCGTCGTCGAAGTAACCGAAACTCTACCACATACAGATCGCCGCGTCGAAGCTCTCGGTGAGTAGATGCAGCTGCCGCATGTCGAGGGCTCTGACGTCGATCTCGGCCCGCCGAGCCACCCACGGATCACGCTCCACTCCCGTGACTCGGTACCCGCGCTCGGCAAGCAGGCGAGCATGACGTCCGAACCCACAGGCGACGTCGAGTACGCGATGAAACTCGGGAAGAGGAAGCAGCCGAGCAAGGAATGCAACTTCTCGCTCCGTCTGCGCGGGATCCGGTCCGGCTGCGAAGGTCTCGTGCCACGATCGTGAATATTCGTTGACCATCAATCGGGCCAAGCAGATCAGAGGTAGCGGGCGAACCACTCCAGGATGACCTCGAAGCGCATCACCCGGTGGGCAGGCGATCCGGAGCGGCTGAGCTCGTGAGACTCGCTCGGGAATCTCACCATCTCGACGTCGCGGCCGAGGATTCGCAGGGTGGTGAACAGCTGCTCACCCTGCTCGATGTGGCAGCGCAGGTCGTTCTCCGAATGAAAGATCAGAAGCGGCGTATGGATGTCGCGCGCGTAGGTGTGGGGCGAGATCGCAAGATAGGCGTCACGGTCCTCGAACAGATACGAGCCCGTGTAGCCCTTGAAGTCCCAGCCAAAGTCACTCGACCCCCACGTTGTGTAGAAGTCGTTCACGGCCCTCTCGGAGCACGCGGCCTTGAATCGGTCGGTGTGGGAGACGATCCACGACGTCAAGTAGCCTCCGTAAGAACCCCCCAGAACGCCGAGACGCTCGGAGTCGCAGAAGCCGAAGCGCTCGAGCGCGGTGTCTACCACCGCCAGCACGTCCTCGTAATCGACCGATCCCCAGCCTCCCCCCAACTTCCCCGGCCCCCGGATCGCCCTCCCCCATTCCTCCGAGTAACCGGACGAACCACGGGGGTTCGAGAACAGCACCACATATCCGGCAGACGTGTACATCTGGAACTCGTCGAAAAACCCGGTGCCGTACTGCGCGAACGGCCCTCCGTGGATACTGAGCAAAACCGGATAGCTCTTACTCGCATCGAAGTCGTCCGGCCGCATGATCCAGGCATCGACCTCGGCGCCGTCTGAGGAAATTGCGGTGAAGCGTTCGGCCGGGCTCAAGCTGCGGCCGTCGACGAACGCCGACGTCACCTCGGTGAGCGCTCGCTCGCCGCAAAAGAGCTCGTAGGGCCTCGTGGTAACCGACGATGTGTGGACGAGAACCCCCGCTCTCATGTCATAGCCGCCGACGTAGTGCTCGCCCTCGAGGACCGCCTCGGGCTTGCCGGAGCCGTCCGCGGCGACTCTGTGGAGATGAAGGTTGCCGCCCTTCTCGACTCCGAAAAGGATCTGATCGCCGTCCCACAGGGGCTCTCTAACTTCCGGATAGGGACCGCATTGGAGGTCGAGCGACTCGGTCAGCACGCGTACGTCGCCGCTGGCGGGTTCGAAAACCGCGACCTGAGTGTGGCGGGGATCGTCGTCGGCCGAGGGATAGAGGTAGAAAGCGATGCGGGAACCGTCGGGTGACCACTGCGGGGAGCCCGTCGTGCCCCCTATCTCCGTTAGTCGTCGCGGCTCGCCCCCGGAGGCATCGACTTCGTAGATGTCGCGCACGAAGCTCACGTCCCAGTCGTCGTCCCGGGCAGAACAGAACACGATGCGGGCGCCATCGGGAGACCAGGCGGGATCCGAGTCCTCGAAGTCCCCCGAGGTGATCTGCTGGGGTGGCTCGGAGCCATCGGCGGGCGCCACGAAGAGGTGTCCCCTCCGGTCGCCCGTCCAGCCGACGGTATCCAATTTGAACTGCAGCCGCCGGAAGCGGCGAGGTGCTCGTTTGCTTTCGTCCGTCTCCTCGTAGGCGTCGTCACGAACACGCGCCGAGAAAGCGATTGAGGACCCGTCTGGTGACCACGTCACCTGCGCGACATCCTCGGTGAGGTCGCTGATCCTGCGGGCTTCTCCCCCTGCCGCCGGGATGACGAAAAGCTGGCTCGTCTTCGTGTCCCTGTCGGAGACGAAGGCAAGCTGGGAGCCGTCCGGTGACCAGCGTCCGGCCCCGTCCTGCTTGGCGCCCGACGTGAAGGCCCGGGGGTTGCCCGAGCCGTCGGCCGCGGTCAACCAGATGCGGCTGGTGTAGTCGTTCGAGGCTCGGTCGAGACCCGAGACGGTGTATGAAACCAGCCGGCCGTCCGGGGAAAGGCGTGGGTCAGACGCCCACTGCAGCTCGTACAGATCCCCTGGGACCATTCCCCCCACTTGAACCCTTCCTATAGCCGTGGTGCAGGACGCCGGCCGCTCACCCTATAGCCGGGGAGAAGGGCGTGTCGCGGCTGTCAGCGACCCAACGAAAGGCGTGGCCGGACCCCGGCGAGAGCCACAGCAGAAGCCGCCAGGATCGCGGTGGTGCTCACGATGAAGACGACCGCACCCAGCCCCGAGAGATCGAACGGAGCGCGGCCCCCCAGTGCTTGCAGCCCACTAAGCAAGACCAGGCCTGCATAGCCGCAAGCCGCGACTCCTACGATCTTCGTTCGTTGGCTTTCGCTCCGCCCGGAGAAGCTCAGCAGCCAGGCGAGCAGTGGCAGCAGTTGCAGCGCGTGCAGGGCGGCGGCGTGCGAGAGGTTGAGGATGCCGTCCTGCCCGAAGACCAACGGAGACGTCACCGGCCCGATCTCCTCCTGGCGCGATCCTTCCCGGATCAACAACCCCCCCGAGGCCCTGTCCCACCACCATCAGGAGAAGACCGGCCCTGATCGCGAGTGCGAAGCTCGGCGGAGCATCTAGCGACTTCAAGCTCCATAGCGTGATGACGACGATGTCTGCAACTACCACGGCGATCAGGAGGCCCATGGTCGCGAAGACGGCCGAGTCGAAACCCGTGGTGGAGTTGAAGTGGGAAGCCACGCCGCGCTGCGCCTGCAACGAGATGAGCGCCGTCTCCCCGAGACTGGCGACGCCAACCGAGCCGAGCAGGAGCCAACCGGCGGCTTTCCGGCGGGGCAGGAAGGTCATGACCCAAGCCAGCGACGCACACACCAGGGCGAACGACAACGAGAACAGCAGAGGCTTGCGCCACGACAACGGACCCTCCCAGGGCCGGTCGTCGAGCCCGAAGACGGCGGCATGCAAGGCGGCGCTGACCAAGAACAGGGCCGAGAGCCGGTAGAGGAAACGTTGATACGCCTGAGCCACTCTCCAATAGCCGTTCAACGAGTCGAGCAAGGAGTCGATCATCCGATCCATTCTACGAAGAGCCCGGAGGCAGCACGTCGTCGAAGCCCTAGACTGAAGTTGTGCCTGACAAGGCTACGCGCCCCGACCACAGTAGCCTGGACCGCTTGGCCTATGCCCAGGAGGGAAACTTCACGTCCGGGCAGGCCGCAGAAATGGGTTCAAAGCCCAGCCGCTGGCCCCTCACGCACACGATGGCCGCTTCCAGGGCGTTCGTCGCGGCCTTTATCAGCTGCGCCACTACCCGACGTTTGCCGACGGTACGATGGAACCTCTGCCGTATTCCTTGAGGCCACGGCTCCCCTTTCGATCGTCGGCACGCTCAGCTGCCGATGTGACCAATCGGTCGCTTCTCATGCGAGCACCACGGCTCCCCTTTCGATCGTCGGCACGCTCAGCTGCCGATGTGACCAATCGGTCGCTTCTCATGCGAGCACGCGGTGCGGATGTGGGCGCGAGGCCGAGCTCATGACGAAACCGACGATCCTGACGGTCGACGACGATCCGGTGGTGTCGCAGGCCATCACCCGTGACCTGCGAGCCAAGTACGGATCCGACTACCGCATCGTCCGGGCGACGTCGGGCGCTGAGGCGCTCAGCGTAGTCGCCGAGCTGGCGCTGCGGGGCAAGCGGTCGCTCTGATCGCTACCGATCAACGGATGCCGGAGATGACGGGCATCGAGATGCTCGAGCAGGCACGGAGTCACGCCCCCGACGCCAAGTTCCTCCTGCTCACTGCGTATGCCGACACGGACGTCGCCATCAAGGCGATCAACGACATCGGCCTCGACTACTACCTGCTCAAGCCATGGGACCCACCGGCCGAGCGCCTGTACCCCGTCATCGACGACCTCTTGGGCGACTGGCAGCAGGCGCATCCGCAGGACACCGGAGACGTGCGGGTAGTCGGGCACCGCTGGTCGGAGCGGAGCCACGAGGTCAAGACCTTCCTGGCGAGAAACCACGTGCCCTATCGGTGGCTCGACGTCGATAGGGACGACGAGGCCCAGCGGCTCCAGGGACTCGCGCACGCCCAGGTCGGCGATCTCCCGCTGGTACTCGTGCACGACGGCGAGATCCTCCGGTCCCCGTCCACGCTCGACCTTGCCGGGGCTCTCGGCCTGCGCACGCGCGCCGAGCAACCGCTCTACGACCTCTGCATCGTCGGCGGCGGTCCTGCGGGGCTCGCCGCCGCGGTGTACGCCGCGTCCGAAGGTCTGCGGACCGTCGTGGCGGAACGGGAGGCACCCGGGGGCCAGGCCGCCCAGAGCGCATCGATCGAGAACTACCTCGGCTTCCCGAAGGGCCTGTCCGGTGCCGACCTCACGCACCGTGCCGTCGCTCAGGCCGCGCGCTTCGGGGCGGAGATGGTGCTGGCCCGCGACGTCGTGTCGCTCGAGACGCGCGGGCCGGTGCGCGCGGTGCGCTTCGGCGACTCGGAGGAGCTGGAGGCGCGTGCGTTGCTCGTGGCCACGGGAGTGTCGTACCGACGGCTCGAGGCGCCCGGCCTCGAGGCGCTCTCGGGTCGCGGCGTGTACTACGGCGCAACCCCGAGTGAGGCGATCCAGTGCCAGGGTGACGAGGTGTACGTCGTCGGCGCTGCGAACTCGGCCGGCCAGGCGGCCTTGAGCCTGGCTCGCTACGCGAAACGCGTAGTGCTGGTCGTGCGCGGCGGAGCGCTCGAGGAAAGCATGTCGGTCTACCTCGTCGCCCGCCTCCGCGCCGCGCAGAACATCGAGGTGCGGCTCTGCAGCGAGGTGGTGGGGGCTCGCGGTGACGGCCACCTGGAGGCCATCACGCTGGCCGACCGCGACTCGCGTGGGGAGGAGGAGGTGATGACGAGCTGGCTGTTCGTCTTCATCGGAGCATCACCCCGGACCGACTGGCTGGGCTCAGATGTGGTTCGCGACGAGAAGGGGTTCGTCATCACCGGGCACGACCTCCTCGCTTCTTCGCAGCCGGTGTCATGGCCTCTCACCCGTGCCCCCTTCGCCCTGGAGACCAGCGTGCCCGGTGTGTTCGCGGCCGGCGACGTGAGACTGGACTCGATGAAGCGCGTGGCGTCGGCCGTCGGTGAAGGGGCCATGTCCGTGTACCTAGTGCACCGCTACCTGGCGACGATGTGATGCACCTCGACGAGGTGAGACTGGACCCCATGAAGCGCGTGGCGTCGGCCGTCGGTGAAGGCGCCTTGTTGTCCCTCGTGCACCGCTACCTGGCGACGATGTGATGCACCTCGACGACCTGCGTCCGCTCGGCCTGTTCGACGGGCTGGGCGACGACCAGTTGCTCGAGCTGATCGCCGCGGGAGCCGAGGTGCGGTTCGTCCCAGGCGAGGAGCTGTTCCGAGAGGGTGAGCCCGCCGACTTCTGGTGGGTCCTCGTAGACGGCAGGATCGAGCTGGTGCGCCACGTCGGTCGTGAGGAGACGCTGCTCGGGGCCATGGATGTGCCCGGCCGGTGGGCCGGTGGGTTTCGCGCCTGGGACGAGCACGGCGTCTACCTCGCGACGGGTCGCGCCTCGGTGGGTGGCCGTGCCCTGCGCGTACCGGCCCCGGCCCTGGGGGAGTGGTCAAGTGCCTGGTTCCCGTTCGGTGCACACCTCATCGAGGGACTGTTCCGAACCGCTCGCAGCTTCGAGTCCGTGACACGGCAGAAGGAGGCCTTGGTCGCGCTGGGCACCCTCGCGGCCGGGCTCGCGCACGAGATCAACAACCCGGCCGCAGCGGCAGCCCGAGCCATCGACGCCCTCGGGGACGCGTGCGAGACGCTGCTGTCCTCCCTCGGACGCCTCGCGGCAGCTTCGATCTCCGCAGACCAGTTCGCCGCGCTCGACGCGCTGCGTGGCGAGATCGAGCCACAGCCGGGCACGGTGGATCCCATGGTCATGGCCGATCGCGAGGAGGTCCTGTCGACCTGGCTGTCTCGCCACGGGGTCGAGGAGGACTGGCTGATAGCCCCGTCGCTCGCCGGAGCAGGCGTCGACATCACCTGGTGCGAGCGGGCATCCGAGGTGCTCGGGGGCGGCGCACTCGAGCCGGGGTTGGAGTGGGTGGCCAGCACCCTGTCGACGGCGACCCTGCTGGCCGAAATGAAGGAGGCCACCCGGCGCATCTCGGACCTGGTGGCGACGTTCAAGTCGTACTCGCAGCTAGACCGGGCCTCGATGCAGCAGACCGATGTCGCCGAGGGGCTCGAGAGCACCCTCGTGATGCTGGGGCACCGGATTCCGAAAGGAGTCACCGTCGTGCGCGACTATGGCGCCGACGTCCCTCGGATCGAGGCGGTTGCCGGCGAGCTCAACCAGGTGTGGACGAACCTCATCGACAACGCTTTCGACGCGATGGCGGGAGAGGGCACGCTTCGCGTGTCGGCGCGCGCCGACAGGAACGGCGTGGTCGTGGAGATCGGCGACACGGGCTCGGGGATGTCCCACGAGGCGCATGACCATGCGTTCGAGCCCTTCTTCACGACCAAGGGCGTGGGGAAGGGCACCGGTCTCGGTCTAGACATCTCCCGTCGCATCGTCGTCGACCGGCACGGGGGCGAGATCACGATCGACGCGCAACCGGGTGAGACGGTGCTGCGCGTACGGCTCCCGCAGCGCCCCCCGCCGACGAAGTCGTGAGGCGCCTGGGGGGGCCGGGTGGGTAGTAGTGCAGACTGATGTGCCTTCCATCATTGCCGGGCGGGGCCGGTAGCGGTGCCGAGCTCTGCCAGTCGCCGTTCGAGCAAGCGCCGCTCGGCGTCGTCATGGACCAACGCCATCGCCCGACCGTAGGCGACGCGGGCCTCCTCCGTTCGACCGAGGCGGCGCAGCAGCTCACCTCGCGTCGAGTGCAGGTATAGGTAATCCTCGAGGGCAAGGCAATCGATGATGCCGAGGCCCGCCTCGGGACCAGCCGTCTCGGCGACCGCGACAGCCCGGTTCAGCTCGACTACCGGCGAGTCGGTGAGGCGGGCAAGCTCACCGTAGAGGGCGGCGATCTGGGGCCTATCGCGCGGCTCGGCTGCATGCAGGGACGCGATCGCCGCCTGCAAGACGTAGGGACCACCACCGCGCAGGGCGATGGCCTGATCGAGCACCGCCCGCCCGTCGGCGATCTGCACTGGGTCCCAGAGCGAACGGTCCTGGTCGGCGAGCAGTACCAGGTCCTCTTCCCGAAACCGCGCCTCGCGACGGGCGTCGTGCAGCAGCATCATCCCCAGCAGACCATGCACCTCCGGCTCGTCGGGCATCAGCTCGGCGAGCGCCCGCCCGAGCCGGAGCGCCTCGGCCGCCAACTCGCCGCGGCCACCGTAGCCCTCGTTGAAGATCAGATAAACTGCCAGAACGGCCGCGAGCCGATCGGGGAGCAGGTGGCTGGGAGGCACTCGAAACGGGATCCCGGCGGTCTTGATCTTGCGCTTCGCCCGCACCACACCACCAGCAGCTGAGCCATCGTCGGTTCAGGGACCAGAAAGGCGCGGTTATCTCGCCGGTGGTCAGGCCGCCAAGCGTCCGCAAGGTGAGTGCGACCTGCGCGTCGGTGGTGAGTGCCGGATGACAGCAGGTGAAGACGAGCTCGAGTCGCTCGTCGGGAAATCTGGTTGCGTCCATCCTGTCCTCCGCTGCCTGGGGCATTTGGAGCAGGCGGGTCTTCGCGGCCAGCGTGCGATCGCGGCGGATGCGGTCGATGGCTCGGTTGCGCGCCGTCGTCACCAGCCAGGTGGTGGGGTTGGCGGGGCTTCCGTCGCGCGGCCAGCGCTCTGCGGCGATAGCGAAGGCCTCCTGCGCGGCCTCTTCGGCGAGGTCGAAGTCGCCGAGGAAGCCGATCAGCGCAGCGAGGACATGCCCCCACTGATCGCGAAAGGCCTGCTCGAGGAGCGCTACCACTCCACGATCGGGCGCACCTCCACCGCGCCGCCCATGCGAGCCGCCGGGATCCGCGTGGCTAGTTCGATTGCAGCATCGAGGTCTTCGGCCTCGAAGTGGAGATAGCCGCCGATCGCCTCCTTGATCTCGACGAACGGGCCGTCGGTGGTGAGCGTCTTGCCGTCCTGCACCCGAACGGTGGTTGCCATCTCGGGAGAGTCCAGCTGATGGCCCGGGTTGACGCCGGGGGTCTCGTTGATCGCCTGGTAGTCCGCGTAGACCGCCTTCTGCTCGTCCTCCGAGAGGGTCGCCCACTCGCCCGGCGACCGCGGCGTCGGGGCGTCAACTTGATGGATCAGCAGCATGTACTTCATCTCTTCCTCCTTCTGGGGAATGGTCGCCTACTAGACGAACGAGGAGCGACGAAATCGACAGCTCCGCGCCAAAGATCCACGGGCCCTGGCTCAACTTGGCGAAATCTACTTCTCGATCCCTGCACCGCAAGGCACTTACCGCAAATCAAATCTCAGCCCTCGCCGCCCCTACCGCCTGGATCACCGCGTTCTGAGCAACGCTACGCCAGATCGCCCACCGACTCCTCGTGATCGAGGTCGTCGCCGTCCTGGATCCCTGACGCAGCGCCCAACTCGCTTGCTCGAGCAGGCCGGCGCTCCGGCACCGAGTCGGTCGCTGGCGATGACTAGGCTCGTGAATGACTTGGCCGAGCCCACGAAGTGGCGACGAACGGCGTCTCGGGCTCTTTGTAGATCTCGCTGGGAGAGCCGACCTGCTCGACCAGCCCGGGGTATGACCACGACGGTGTGTGCGGGCTCAAGCGCCTCCTCCTGGTCGTGAGTGACCAGCTGCCTCGTGACGCCCAGCTCCTGTGAAGCTCTTCGAGCCGGCGCCTGAGGTCCTGACGGACGCCACTTCGTTTGCCGCTGCGCCGGTGCGTGAACAAGTGTGGTGGGGGGCCAGTACACCCTAGCTCACACATAGCATCAGATCGTTCCGGTCCCTTTAACCGGGCTTCTAGCACCACATCGTTCCGGTCATGGTCACCATTTCAAGGAGAACGGCAGCTCTTCGTGCCACGGATGGCCCTCG
>Ga0136633_1000578_pt1 | contig 28038 bp, 24 predicted proteins | sample AntDrymeUQ832206_2_FD_105494 | JGI IMG/M metagenome (GOLD analysis project Ga0136633, IMG submission 105494) | Polar desert sand microbial communities from Dry Valleys, Antarctica - metaG UQ83 (22.06) | ecosystem: Environmental > Terrestrial > Soil > Desert | place: Antarctica: Dry Valley... | reverse complement strand
AGCTCGGTGACGCTCATCTCGCGAAGATCGCTGACGTCGAGGTCGTTCCGCTCGCGGGCGGCCTCGAGCTCTTGCTGCTCGTCGAACTCGCTCACGGGGGCGCGCGACACGGGCACGCGGCGGCGGGGGCGTCGATTGCGGGATCGGGGATCGGGTCCGTTTGAGGACATATGGTTAGGGGTCACCTGCGGTCGGGGGCCGGACGGGCTCTCGCGCGGAATCGCTCCGCAGCGGAAGGGCCGGGTGGGGTGAGCACAAGAATAGAGCGCCGAACGGGCGTTCGTCAACGGGGAAGATGGTCCAGGGTCACGCTGGCGCCGTTCCGAGCGCGGTGGGCTACTCGGAGTAGCACTCCGGGGATGAGCTCGCGTGCTCCGAGGCTACCGGGGCCGGATCAATGGCGTCGCTGCGTGCTCATGCGCGATTCGCTACCCGGAGTGGCAACTGATGTGCGAGGGCCCGGGATGCCATACCCCGCCCGGTCGGCGTTAACCGCCCTTCGCCCCGATCTCGTCGCCGGATCCTCACCCCGGTGGGACAATGCCGGCTTCTCGGCATCAAGCGCCCTCCCCGAGGGCACTCGATTGGCGGCCGACGCCCGATCACGCGTGGAGCGGGCCTCGGCGACGCCTTGGCCTGACAACGAGCTCATAGGCGCCCACGCCGTGGGCAATTGGGAATGGCGAGCGGCTCAGGCGCCCGGCTTCGTCGCCGAGGCCGCGACCTCCGCCTTCGCCTGGGGCGTCTTCTCGGCCGCGGCCTTGCGCGCCTTGTCCCAGTCCGCCCGGAACTGGGTGATGCCCTTGTCGGTCAGCGGGTGATGGACCATCTGCTGGAGGATCTTCATCGGCATCGTCGCGATGTGGGCGCCGGCGAGGGCCGACTGGGTAACGTGGAGCGGGTGACGGATCGAGGCCGACAGGATCTCCGCCTCGATCCCGTGGATCGCGAAGATCTCCGCCAGCTCGCGGATGACGATCATCCCGTCCTGGTTGATGTCGTCGAGGCGGCCGACGAACGGGCTGATCAAGCTGGCCCCGGCCTTCGCGGCGAGGAGGCCCTGGTTGGCCGTGAAGATGAGCGTGCAGTTGGTCTTGATCCCCTCTTCGGCGAAGCGGGACATCGCCTCGAGGCCTTCTTCGCTCATCGGCACCTTGACGACGATGTTCGCGGCGAGCTTCGCGAAGGCGCGACCCTCGCGGAGCATTCCCTCGACGTCCTCGGCGACGACCTCGGCCGAGACCGGTCCGCTCGTGATCCGGCAGACCTCCTGGAGGATCTCCTCGTAGCTCCCGCCGACCTTGGCGTAGAGCGTGGGATTCGTCGTGACCCCGTCGAGGATCCCCCACCGGGCGGCGGTGCGAATCTCTTCGATGTCGGCGGTGTCGAGGAAGATCTTCATCGGAAACTCCTTGCCGGCGCCCCTTGGCCAAGGGCACGGCTAGTGTACGTCGCCCGCCCGGAAAACCGATGGCTCGGGCCCGCGCCACTACTCCGTGAACGTCAGCCGCATGAGGGACCCGTGGCCGGTGAAGGCGAAGACACCGACGAGCGCCGAGCCATCGGGCAGGACGGTAACTGTGACAATGCAGCCAGGGACTTCGAGCAGCTTCGCCTGGACGGCACCCTGACTGGCCGGCCTTCCCACGGTTGGCTCACCGTTCGCGCGGCGATAAAGCCCGAGAAAGTCGAGGCCATTGCAGCTCCCATAGAGCAGGCCGGGCCCAAGGGAGGTCCCTTCCGCCCATGCCAGGCCCGCAGTTCCGTTCGTATCGACGATCCAGACCGGCTCCACGTCCCGGATCGTTCGCGTCCCGAACGAACCGTCCGCGGGGTAGCCGTGATTGCCACCCTGCTTGATCTGCAGGACCTCTTCACCGCGGAAGCCGTTGTGGACCGTGCCGTCGTTATCGATCCCCCACAGCTCACCCTGCGCGTCGAAGGCCAGCTCGTAGACATTCCGCAGTCCCGAGGCGAAGATCTCGACCGCATTCGTGGCGGGGTCGAGACGGAGCACGGTGCCCAGCCACTCCGGGTGGGGCGTCATTTCCGTGCTCGGCGAAGCCAGCTCACCAACGTTCCCGATTGAGAGGTAGATGGCGCCATCGGGTCCGGTTTCGACGCCGTTGAGGCCGTGCTCGCTGCCCGCCACGGGCAGACCTTCAAGGTCGGTCCGCCGATCGGTCAGCGAACCGTCCGCAGCGATCGCGAACGACACCAGGCGGCCACGCGCAGCACGAAGAATCTGAGCCTCTCCGGCGTAGTAGTCGTCCGGGTTGAGGGTAAGGCCCGTGCAGGAAGGAAATGCCGGGTCACACGGAAGGTCGACGATGTCGGCCACATACAGCCGACCCGCTGCGATCGCCAGACCACGCGTGTACTCGAACCCATCGGCGACGACGCTGGTCGCGAGGGTTCCCCCGGCGCTCGGCAGCTCGAACGCGATGACCATCCCCTCGCCCAGGGACGCGTAGCCGGCCGACGCGGTCCGCATCACGATGCCCATCGGATCGCCGGGCAGCTCGAAGGCCTCCACGGTGGCGAGACCATGTTGCTCGGGAGCGGCTGTTTGACGAGCCACGATCAGGTCGGCGCCGATCACGGCGGGGACCAGCAGGAGCGCCAGGGCCAGGTCGTATCGATACGGCCGGGCGGGCCCGATCCGCGACAGTAGCGACGCGAGCGCCGGAAGAGCCCGCGCGTAGAGAAGATCGACGAGCGCGACGGCGACGACGGCCGCCCCGACAAGTACGCCGATGTTGACCGGTCTCGCCAGGGCGCGGAAAACCTGGGGCGAGAGGTGTCCACCAAGGACGGCGACCGTGAGAAATCCGGCCGCCCCTATCAACGGCAGGAGAGCCACCCGCCCCAGGCGAACTTGGCCTTCTCGTCTCCTCAGGGCGCTGGCAGCGAGCGCGAGGGCCCCGACGACTGTGAAGAGCGACAGCCATTGGCCGCTGCCAACTCCCGTCAGGGCTTCCACGGGATCCTCCCCCAGTTGATCGACGTAACTGGTTGGCGCCGCCGTTCTGGGGCGCCCGGGAGGGATAGTAACCTACCGTTACGTCGCGGAAGCCTGCCGGCAGCTCGAGGGATCATTCGGCGCCGCCGGTTTGCCCGCCGGGGCAGTTTCCGATAGCATTGGAAAAACCCCGGAGGTCCCGACCATGGCTAAGTATGTCTTTGTGACCGGAGGCGTCACCTCCTCACTCGGCAAAGGCATCACCGCCGCCAGCATCGGCCGGATCCTCAAGGCCCGCGGGCTCCAGGTCTCTATCCTCAAGCTCGACCCGTATATCAACGTCGACCCGGGGACCATGTCCCCGTACCAGCACGGCGAAGTGTTCGTCACCGACGACGGGGCCGAGACCGACCTGGACCTGGGCCACTACGAGCGGTTCATCGACGAGAACCTGACCCAGCTCAGCAACGTGACCACCGGGCGGATCTACCAGGCGGTCATCGCCAAGGAGCGCCGGGGCGACTATCTCGGCGGGACCGTCCAGGTCATCCCCCACATCACGAACGAGATCAAGGAACGGATCTCGCGCGTCGCCCGGCAGGGCGATCCGGACGTCGTGATCGTCGAGGTCGGCGGAACCGTCGGCGACATCGAGAGCCTGCCGTTCCTCGAGGCGATCCGACAGATGCGCAAGGACGTTGGGCGGGCGAACGTCCTCTACGTCCACGTCACGCTGCTCCCGGAGCTCGCAGCGACCGGAGAGCTGAAGACGAAGCCGACCCAGCACTCCGTCAAGGAGCTGCGCGGGATCGGGATCCAGCCCGACGTCATCGTCCTGCGCAGCGATCGCCCGGTGAGCGACGAGATCCGCGAGAAGATCGCCCTCTTCACAGACGTCGCCACGGATGCCGTCATCCCGGCCGAGACCGCGGACACGATCTACGAGGTGCCGCTGCTGTTCGAGGCCGCGGGTCTCGGCCGGCTCCTCGTCCGCGAGCTGGGCCTCGGCGACCCGGAGGCCGAACCGGATCTCGACACGTGGCGGGCGATGGTCGAACGGATCAAGCGCCCGAAGCCGACCCTCGAGATCGCGCTCGTCGGCAAGTACATCGAGCTGCCCGACGCCTACCTCTCGGTCACGGAGGCGCTCAAGCACGCCGCCTGGGCGCACGAGGTGGACGCCAAGGTCCGCTGGGTCGACTCGGAGGCCTTGACGAAGGAGAACCTCCACGACCGCCTCGACGGCGCGGCCGGCATCCTCGTGCCGGGCGGGTTCGGGCATCGCGGGATCGAGGGCAAGGTTCTCGCCGCTCATTACGCCCGCGACCACCGGATCCCTTACCTGGGCCTGTGCCTGGGCCTTCAGTGCGCCGTGATCGAGCTGGCCCGCCAGGTCGTCGGTTCGAAGGATGCGAACTCGACCGAGTTCGACATGTTCACGAACAACCCGGTCATCGACTTCATGCCGGACCAGCGGGAGCTCGAGGACAAGGGCGGGACGATGCGCCTGGGGCTCTACCCGGCTCGGCTGACGCCCGGCTCGAAGGCCGCCGCGGTCTACGGCCAGGAGGTCATTTACGAGCGGCACCGGCACCGGTTCGAGGTCAACAACCGCTACCGGCAGACCCTCGAGCAGGCCGGCCTGATCCTGTCCGGCCAGTCGCCCGACGGCCGACTCGTCGAGATCGTCGAGCTGGCGGACCACCCGTGGTTCGTCGCGAGCCAGTTCCACCCCGAGTTCAAGTCCCGCCCGGAGCGCCCGCACCCGCTGTTCGACGGTTTCGTCGCAGCCGCCCTGGCCGTGCGCGACGGGCGGGATCCGCACTTCGCACCGCGAATCGATCGAACTCTGCCGATCGAACGTGAGCGACGCGCGCCCGCCAAACCGAACTCCGAGGCTGCCCGCACTTCCTAATCGTCCTCCAGAAGAGGCCACGCCCGGTCCTTCTCGGAGATGACCGCCACCGGGAGAGGCCAGGAAAGTGCCAGCATCGGGTCGTCATGCCGCACGCCACGCGCCGCCTCGGGCGTGTGGACCGTGTCGATTTGGTAGAGCGTCTCGCTCTCGTCTTCGAGCGCCTGGAAGCCGTGGGCGCACATCGGCGGCACGTACAGGCCGCGGCGGTTCCGGGCATCCAGGACGACCGCGACGTGGCCGAGGTAGGTCGGCGAGCCCGGCCGCAGATCGACGATGATGTCGTGGATCGCCCCACGAGTGCAGCGGATGAGCTTTGCCTCGACGGCTGGCTCCGCCTGGTAGTGGAGGCCGCGCACGGTGCCCTTGCGCCGGTTGAACGAGATGCTCGTCTGGACGAAGGCGGTCGCAAGCCCGTGGCGCTCGAACTCGAGCGGATCGAACGTCCGGGCGAAGAACCCGCGCTCGTCGTGGGCAGGCTCGATGTCCACGACGAATGCGCCGCCGATTGCCGTTTCCGTGAACCGCACGTCGCCGTCCTTCCGTTCGACGGGCCAGGCCCCCGTCAGCCCCGCGGCCCGTCGCAGCCACCAGTGGCGGCTCGCGGGCGAAGGGTAGCGCAGCGTCGGGCACTGCGAGCGTGCGCCGACGGGGTCGGCTAGGCTCACCCCCGATGGAACAGCCAACCAGCCCCAGGATTGTTGGCGTCATCCCCGCGGCCGGCCACGCCACGAGGCTGCAGCCGCTGGTCGGGTCGAAGGAGGTGACCCTCGTCAACGGTCGCCCGGCGATGGACTACCTCCATGATCGGATGCGGCTGTCTGCGTACACAACCGTACGGGTCGTCACCCGACCGGAAAAGGCCGACGTCATAAGCCATGCCCGCGACCTCGGCGCAGAGATCGTCCTCGGGCACCCTGCGACGCTCGCGGACTCGCTTCGCCTCGGCGTCGAAGGGCTCGGCCCCGCTGACGTCGTCCTCTTCGGCTTTCCGGACAGCGTTTGGACGCCGGTGGATGGGTTCGTCCGGCTTCGGCAAGCGCTCGAAACGGGAAGTAACCGGATCGTCTTGGGGCTGTTCGGGACCCGCCATCCCGAACGGTGCGAGATCGTCTCTTCCGGGCCGGATGGGATCGTGACCGGGATCGCGTTCAAGCCGCCTCGGCCGACCAGCAACGTGATGTGGGGCTGCTTCGCCGCGCGCGCCGGCGAGCTCGGAGGGCTCGAGCGGTTCACGGAGCCCGGCGCCTTCCTCGACGAAGTCTGCCGCCGCCAGCCGGTCCTCGGCGTACGTCTCGGCGAATACCTGGACATCGGGACGAAAGAGGCGCTCCGCGCGGCATCGACGGATCCGCTCGTGACGAGCCAGCCGTGATTGCCCCGACATGACAGGCGCCGCGGACCAGGTGGCCGAGGGGACCCGCTTCGGCCAGCAGATGTACGAGCTGATCGAGCGGCTTTACCCGATCAACCGAAGCATCACGGGGGACGGGGTCCGGGAGACGCTCCGCATCGTCTCCGAGGTCCTGCCGATCGAGATTCGGGAGGTGCCCACGGGCACACCTGTTCTCGACTGGACGGTGCCGAATGAGTGGAACATCCGGGACGCGTACGTTGCGGATTCGTCCGGCCATCGGGTGATCGATTTCCGCGAGCACAATCTCCACGTCGTCGGCTACAGCACGCCACTCCGCCGCAGGATGTCCCTCTCCGAGCTCCGGCCTCACCTCCACACGCTGCCGGACCGCCCGGACCTCATCCCGTATGTGACGTCGTACTACAAGGAGACCTGGGGGTTCTGCCTCGCCCAGGTCGATCTCGACCGCCTGCCGGAGGGCGAGTACGAGGTCGTCATCGACTCCGACCTCAAGGAGGGCTCGCTGACGTACGGCGAGTGGTTCCTGCCCGGCGAAACCGAGGACGAGGTCCTCATTTCCGCCCACACCTGCCATCCCTCACTTGCCAACGACAACCTGTCCGGGATTGCCGTGGCCGCCCACCTCGGTCGCAGCCTGATCGGGACCCGGCCTCGCTATTCCTACCGCTTCCTGTTCGCGCCCGGGACGATCGGCTCGATCACATGGCTCGCTCTCAACGAAGACCGGGTCGGCCGGATCAAGCATGGGCTTGTTCTCGCCGGCGTCGGGGATCGCGGAAGTGCGGCCTACAAGCAGACGCGGCGGGGTGACTCCGAAATCGACCGGGCCGTGGCCCATCTCCTCGAGGCAGGCGCGCATCCGGAGGCGGTCCGGGCGTTCTCGCCATGGGGCTATGACGAGAGGCAGTACAACTCGCCCGGCTTCGAACTCGCGGTCGGTTGCCTCATGCGAACGCCCCACGGCACGTACCCGGAATACCACACGTCCGCGGACAACCTCGGCTTCGTTCGAGCTGAGAGCCTGGAGAGCTCGCTGGAGTTGTGCCGCTCGCTGGTCGACCTGGTGGAGCGGAATCGAACCTACCGGAACCTGAGTCCCAGGGGCGAGCCGCAGCTCGGCCGACGAGGGCTCTACCCGTCGACGGGCGGGGGCCCGGCCGGACCGGATCGAATGGCCGTCCTGTGGGTCCTGAATCAGAGCGACGGCCGCCACTCGCTGCTGGACATCGCAACCCGCTCCGGCCTCCGGTTCGAGCTGATCGCGGCCGCTGCCGCCGCCCTGGAGGCTGTCGACTTACTGGCTCCCAGCTCCGACTGACCGGTCGACCGCCCGCCCGGGGTGCGCGGCGGCACCGGAAAATCGGACTGGCGGGCCCGGGAAGCGCTCGGGCGCGCGATCGTGCTTACACTTCGGGGCGCCGGGCGAACCCGTGCGTTCGGCGCCCATGCTCGAGATGGCGGAGGAGGAGACAGGTTGACCCAGGCTGGCACCGGCACGACCCCGGCGCTCACGATCCCCGGCGACTCTGGAAGCGCCGCACGTCGATGCCGTTTCTGCGGCTCGAGCGACCAGGACGTGGTCGTGGACCTCGGTCCTTCCCCGCTGTCGCAATCGTTCCTGCGGCCGGACCAGCTCGACCAGATGGAGCCCTTCTATCCCCTCCGGGTGACCGTCTGTCGCGAGTGCTTTCTGGTGCAGCTGCCGGAGTTCGCCTCGCCCGGCGAGATCTTCTCCGACTATGCGTACTTCTCATCGTATTCGGAGAGCTGGCTCGACCATGCACGCCGCTACGCCGAGCGGATGATCGCCGAGCGCGGCCTCGGCCGACAGAGCCTGGTCGTCGAGCTCGCCAGCAACGACGGCTATCTCCTGCAGCACTTCGTCGCCAGAGAGGTCCCGGTCCTCGGCATCGAACCGGCCCGGAATGTCGCCGCCGCCGCAATCGAACGCGGCATCCCCACCACGGTCGAGTTCTTCGGGACGGCGTTGGCGGAGCAGTTGGTGGGCGAAGGCCGGCGAGCGGACCTCCTCGTCGGCAACAACGTCCTGGCCCACGTGCCCGATCTCAACGACTTCGTGGCAGGGATGGCCCGGCTTCTCGCCGACGACGGCCTGCTGACAATGGAGTTTCCGCACCTTCTTCAACTTCTCGACGAGAACGAATTCGACACGATCTACCACGAGCACTTCTCGTACTTCTCGCTCGAGACCGCCCAGCGGGTATTCCGGGCCCACGGTCTGACCGTCGTCGACGTTGACGAGCTGGAGACGCACGGGGGGTCTCTCCGCATCCACGTCCAGCATGCCGCCGCCGACCCGGCGGTCCGCCCGAGCGTGCCGGCGCTGATCGAGCGAGAGCGTGCGGCCGGTCTGGGTCGGATGGAGCCGTACCGGGCGTTCGGCGGCCGGATCGAAGCCGTCAAACGCGACGTCCTGGAGTTTCTCATCGGCCTGCGCCGCGAGGGACGAACCATTGCCGGCTACGGGGCCCCGGCGAAGGCGAATACGCTCCTCAACTATTGCGGCATCCGGCCCGACCTCCTCGCCTACACGGTCGACAGGAACCCGTACAAGCAGGGCCTGTTCACGCCGGGAACCCGGATCCCCATCCATCATCCGGACCGGCTCGCCGAAACACGTCCCGACTTCATCTGGATCCTGCCGTGGAACCTCGAGGACGAGATCGTCAAGCAGCTCGACTACGTGCGCAGCTGGGGGGCGAAATTCGTGGTCGCGATTCCAGGGCTTCGCGTCATCGACTGACCCGGCGCGTGATGCCCAGCGACCGAGCCGACGTCGCAATCGTCGGGGCCGGCATTCTCGGCCTCGCCTCAGCGTACCGCCTGCTCGAGCGCCGGCCCGGGCTGCGCATCGTCGTGCTCGAACGCGAGGCCGAGATTGCCTCGCACCAGTCGGGCCACAACAGCGGGGTCCTGCACGCCGGCTTGTATTACACGCCCGGCTCGCTCAAGGCCCAGCTCTGCCGGGAGGGCAAGGCGGCCGTCGAGCACTTCGCCGCGGAACACGGCATCCCATTCGAACGCTGCGGCAAGCTGGTGGTGGCCCTGTCTGCGGCGGAGCTCCCGCGGTTCGAGGCTCTCCGCGAACGCGCCGAGGCAAACGGGGTCGAGGGTCTCGAGGTGGTCGGCGCCGAACGGATCCGCGAGATCGAGCCGCACGCCGTCGGGATTCGGGGCCTGTGGAGCCCAGCCACGGGGATCATCGACTTCCGGCGAATCGCCTTGGCCCTTGCCGACGAGGTCCGAAAACGGGGGGCCGAAATCCACACGTCTCGAGCGGTCCAGGGGATCGAAACGCGGAGCGAGGGCCTGGTGGTGGCCACCAGCGGGGGGGACCTGCTCGCCCGCAACCTCGTGGCCTGTGGAGGCTTGTGGGCCGACACCCTGGGATCGATGACCGGCGACCGCGGACGCGAGCGGATTGTGCCGTTCAGGGGCGACTACTACACGCTCACTGAAGACGCTCGCTCGCTCGTTCGAGGTCTGGTCTACCCGGTGGCGGATCCGCGCTTTCCCTTCCTCGGCATCCATTTCACAAAGCGGATCGACGGGCAGGTCTGGGCGGGCCCCAATGCAGTGCTGGCTTTGGCGCGCACCGGGTACCGTCGGAGAGACCTCGACCTTCGCGATCTCGCTGGAACACTGTCCGATCGCGGCTTCCTCCGCTTGGCGGCGCGCTATTGGCGAGTGGGACTGGCGGAGATCTGGCGGGATCTCTCCAAGCGGGCGTTCGCCAACGAGCTACGCCGCTACGTGCCCGAGCTCCGCGACGATCAGCTCAGGTTCGGGCCGTCCGGAGTGCGGGCCCAGGCGGTGGACCCGGACGGAACGCTCGTTGACGACTTCAGATTCGGCGGCGAGCAGCGGGTTCTCCACGTTCGGAATGCCCCTTCGCCTGGGGCGACAGCTTCGCTGGCGATCGGCAGGGTCATCGCGGAGAGGGCTATCGAGCGCTTCTCACTGGCCTGACCGGGAACTGGAGTTCACGGCAGCTCGGGTATCGGGTCGATCCAGTAGAAGTGGTCGTCGATCTGGGACGTCTCCAGCAGGTGTTTGATCTGCTTGATACGGGTGTGGCCGCGGAACTGAAACTGCCCGGTACTCATCGAGATCGCCTGGAAGACGTCGAGCAGCTGCTTCGCACCGCGCGCCACGTCGAAGCGACACTCGAAGCCAGGCAGCCGCTCGTGGATCTTGTCGAAGTTCACGCGGTAGTTACGCTGGTCCCCGGTGCTGTCACCGAACACGAGCTCACAGCCGGGAAACGTTTCCGAGATGATCTCGGCGACCTGGCGGACCTGGTAGTTCTGGAGGTTGCTGCCCACGTTGTAGGTCTGGCCGTGGATGGCATCCCTCGGTGCCTGCAGCACGCAATCGATCGCGCGGCTCATGTCGAGGATGTGGACGAACGGCCGCCACGGCCGGCCGTCGCTGCTCATCCGGATGACCTTCTCCGTCCAGGCGTGACCGGCCAGGTCGTTCACGACCAGATCGAACCGCATGCGGGGCGAGGCACCGAAGGCCGTGGCGTTGCGCAGGAACGTCGGCGAGAAGGAATCGTCCGCCATGGGGCCCACGTCCCGCTCGACGAGGACCTTGCACTCCGCGTACGCCGTGAGTGGCTCGACCGGCGAATCCTCGGTGCTGTCGCTCTCGCCGGCAGAGCCATAAACGCTGCACGACGACATGTAGACGAACCGCTCGACGCCCGCCTTTTTGGCCATCGTCGCGAGGCGGACGCTGCCGTGGTGGTTGATCTCGAACGTGATCGCCGGGTTCAGCTGGCCGACCGGATCATTCGACAGCTCGGCAAGGTGGACGACGGCATCGAATCCACGCAGGTCCTCTTCCTCGAGGGACCGGATGTCCTTGTTCAGCCAGCTCGGTGCGGCCTTTACGCCGTTGTACAGCCAGCCGACCCGATGGAAGCCTGTGTCGACCCCGACGACCTCGTGGCCACGCGCCAGGAGGTACGGCCCCAGGACCGTCCCGATATAGCCTTCGCTGCCGGTGAGCAGGACCCGCATCTACTGCCAGACCTTCCAGGGCGCGTCGCCGGAGTCCCACAGCTCCTGGAGCAGGTGCTTGTCGCGTTGGGTATCCATGCACTGCCAGAAGGAATCGTGGCGATACGCCATCAGCTGGCCATCTGCCGCCAGCCTCTCAAGCGGCTCCTTCTGGAAGTAAACATCGTCGTCGTCGATATAGTCGAGGACGCCCGGCTCGAGGACGAAGAAGCCCCCGTTGATCCAGCCTTCGCCGGCCTGTGGCTTCTCCGAGAACACGGCCACCTGATCGCCGGCCAGCTCGACGTGACCGAATCGGGCCGGTGGACGGACCGCCGTCAGGGTCGCCAGCTTGCCGTGGGATCGATGGAACTCGATGAGGCGCTGGATGTCGATGTCGGCGACGCCGTCGCCGAAGGTCATCATGAACGTGCCGTTGACCAACGGGGCGACCCGCTTCATCCGGCCCCCGGTGGCGGTGCCGAGGCCCGTGTCGACGAGCCGGACGGTCCAGTCCTCCCGCTCTCCGGCCTGCAGCTCGACGGTGCCCGCCTTGAGCTGGACCGTCAGGTCCCCGGCAAAGCTCGCGTACTCCGCCATGTACCGCTTGATGTGCTCGCCCTTGTAGCCGAGGGCAATGATGAAGTCCGTGAACCCGTAGTGGGCGTAGATCTTCATGATGTGCCAGAGGATCGGCTGCGGACCGATCTCGACCATCGGCTTGGGCTTATCGGTGGTTTCTTCCGACAGGCGACTGCCCACGCCGCCCGCCAGGATCAAGGTTCGCACGACCAGCTCGACTCCCGCGGGCAAAGCCCGCTCCTCCTCAGGTGGTGATTGGCGCTCCCGCCTCCCGGTTGCGCCGGCCAAATGCTCGCCGCCCTCCTTCGGCATGTCAAACGCCTCTCCCCGGACCCGGTGTCAACCGGCACCGGGGTGTATCGCTGCGTCTGGCGGGTTGCTATGGCAAGGTACGCGGGAATTGGATGTACAGGGGAGACTCAATGCGACAGGTGACGATTCTCGGAGCGGGCATCTCCGGATTGGCGACCGCCTATCATGCGGGCCACGACCGGTGTGTCATCTACGAGGCCAAGTCGCATTACGGCGGACACATGGCCAGCCACACCCGGGACGGGTTCACGTGGGATGACGGCCCGCACGTCTCGTTTACCAACAGCGAGCACGTCCAGGAGCTGTTCGCGGAGAGCGTCGGCGGGAAGTTCGAGGAGAGCGAACCGATCGTCGCCAACTACTACAAGGGTCACTGGATCGACCATCCGTCCCAGTCCAACCTCTACCAGATCCCCGAGCCCCTCCGGACGCAGTGCCTTGAAAGCTTCCTCCACACTCGCTCCCTGGACGCGACTCTCCAGAAGCCAACGAACTACCAGGAGTGGATCGAGCAGGCCTTCGGGCCGGTGTTCGCCAACGAGTTCCCGGCCGCCTACACGAGGAAGTACTGGACGACCGAGCCACGCAACATGGGCACGGACTGGATCGGGGCCCGCGTCTTCTATCCCAGCGTCGACGACGTCAAGGGCGGCTACGAAGGCCCCCTCGGCCGATCCACCTACTGGGTCAAGAAGTTCCGCTACCCATCCCACGGAGGCTTCGGAGCCTTCGCCGACGGCTTCGCCAAGGGTGCCCGGATCAACTACGAGCAAGCCCTGGAGTGGGTCCACTTCGAAGAGCGGAGGCTTGGCCTCTCGAACGGGCTGATCACCGACTACGACGCGCTCGTATCCACTCTTCCCCTGCCCGTCCTGATCCGCCTCTCGGAGGATGCGCCGGCCGACGTCCGCGAAGCGGCCGAGGCCCTTCGCTGCACGAACGCCTTCCTCGTGGAGGTCGCCGCGCGACATCCTGCGCCGCGCAAGGACCAGTGGGTATACGTTTATGACGAGGACAAGCTGACGACCAGGATCAGCTTCAGCGAGCAGTTCTCACCCCAAAACGCCCCGCCATCGAACACCGCCATTCTCGTGGAGGTGTACGGGTCCCCGTACCGTCCCCTGCCCACCGATCGCCACGCCGTGGCGCGACGGGTGGAGCTCGAGCTGATCGAGATGGGCCTCCTCGAGGGCCTTGATTCGGTGATCTCCACCCATGTTCGCTACGTCCCGTGGGCGCAGGTCATCTTCGATCACAACCGGCAACCGGCGCTCGACGTGATTGAGCCGTACCTCGAACGAATGGGGGTCGTCAACGTCGGTCGCTTCGCGGAGTGGGGCTACCTGATGACGCACGACTGCGTGCTCAAGGCCAAGCGGGCGGCCGAACGCTACCTGGGCGAGCCGGTCAGGAGCTAGCGACGTACGCCGCCCTCCGTCCGCCGGCTCCGACGGCGACCGCTCGCCAGGGGCCCCCACGTGCGAAAGGCCGCGAGGAGGCAGCCGACGAGGAAGACGGCAAGATTGACTGTCAGGATCGCGGCCAGGAGGCCGGTCAGGTCCATCTGATCTCCTTTCGGAGACAGGCGGGTTCGTAGAATCGAGGTCGACCCAAGCTTCGTTCGGACGCCCGGGCAGGCGCAATCGGACGTTTGGCCTATACGGGGATCGGCGGTCGGCCCGGGCGCCGGAGTACGGCTGCCTGGGGATGACCGATTGAGGGTTTGGGGGGCGCCGGCCGGTTGCGTCAGCTGACTGGCGGATCAGCGATAGCGTCGACGATCATTCGACGGACCGGACTCTCGCATGGCCGGCAGTATACGCGCGCCGTCCAGCCCGTTGCTTGGGTGCATCACAGTCGCGCGAATGCGTATGTTCCGAGCGGCCTCAGAGACGGACCCGGAGTAGCTCGACGTCGAGGGAGGCGGCCCAATCGTTATTGATCCAGGTTGCGTCGCAGTTCTTGGCGTCCCAGAACGGGTTGGGATCGCCGTTCGCGTTCAGCCAGTTGACCCGGTTGCCGCTGACTGTGTTGCCCGAGCAGGCCTTGCTCGACTGGTTCCAGACGTAGATCCCGACGTTCGCCGGTGGCCGCGCTTCACCGTAGACGATGTTGTCCGCGATCTCGTTGTTCGTCCCGCCGGCGATGAAGATGCCGCATGCGCCGGGGTTGAGGAGGACGTTCCGGCGGGCGATGTTGTGCGTGCCGCCCTCGTCGCTGAGGCCGATCCCGCAGCCGCTGGTGCTCGTCGCTGCCGCGGTCCCCTCGAAGTGGTTGTCCTCGACGATCACATCGTGGCTTTTGTAGATCGACACGATGTCCTCGGTATCGCCCCCCTTGCCCTTGTTCCAGGCAATGAGACCGCCAGCCACGTTGACGAGCTGGACGAGATTTCCCCGGTTGAGGCCGACCCGCGCATGGGGGCCGATGATGTTGGAGTAGCGGGTCTCGCGAACAATGACGTTCGAGCTGTCGGACACGACAATTCCCTGGGCGACGTTGATGAAGTCCACCGCCCGGATCGTGACGTTCGAGCAGTTCTCGATCCGGATCGCGATGACGTTCGGCCCGAGGTCGCGGAACGTCTTGTTCTCGATGACGACGTCGCGGCAGTCCCGAAGACTCAGCGCCTGCGAGGCTGGGCGGTCGCCGAGAGGAGTGGACCACGCAGCAACCGGCGGCGGGGTCTGGTCAGCGGTGCGGGCAGGCGTAGCCTTGGCGAAGGTGTCGGGCTCACCGGAGGCTCCCTCCGGCGGGCCTGTGGGAGCCGGCGAGGCCGCCGGCAGCGTCACGAGCAGGCCGAGAGTGACCAGGAGGAAGGTACAGACAGCGATGATGACGAGGCTGCCTCGCCAGGGGGAGTCCATGGGATGCCCATCCTACCCGGGATGGATGGATGAGCGGCCAGGCCGCGATCGTGCCTCGCCGCGCGTCAGGCGCTGATCAGAGTCGGACCCGGAGAGAGGCGGGGTCGAGAGGAGCTGCCCCGTCGTTCGCACTCCAGTTCACGCCGCAGTTGCCGCCATCCCAGAACGCGTTGGCCGCACCAGTCGCGCCGATCCAGTTGACCTGATTGCCACTGACCGTATTGCCCGAGCAGCCCGAGCCCGACTGGTTCCAGACGTAGATGCCCACATTCGATTTCGGGTCCTGGGGACCGTAAAGGATGTTGTCGACGATCTGGTTATTCATGCCGCCGGCGATGAAGATGCCCACGGCTCCGGGGCTGTAGAGGATGTTCCGGCGGGCGACGTTGTTCGAGCCGCCTTCATCGGAGAGGGCGATCCCGGAGCCCGACGTCGAGCTCCAGTCCGTGCCCTCGAAGTGGTTGTCCTCGACGACGACGCTCGAGCTCATGAAGATCGAGACAATGTCTTCGGTATCGCCGCCCTTGCCCTTGTTGTGGTCGATCAGGGCCCCTCGGACCCCTTGCAATTGGACAAAGTTGCCGCGGTTCGACCCGTTCCGCTCGTGAGGGCCCAGGATGTTCGAGTAGCGTGAGTCGCGGACGGTGATGTCGGTCGAGCCGAGGACGTAGATGGCTTGGGCGACATTGATGAAGTCGACCGCCTGGATCGTGACCCGCTGGCAGTTCTCGATCCGGATAGCGATCACCCCTGCCCCGAGGTCGCGGAACGTCTTGTCCTTGATGACGACGTCGCTGCAGTTCCGGAGGTTGATAGCAGGGGACTCAGGTCGGCTGCCGAACGCAACGGACCAGGGGCTGCCCGCGGCAGCGGGAGCCGGCGACGCGGCCGTAGGTGTTGGGGTGGGCTTGGCTGTGGGAGCAGCCGTTGGTGATGCGGTTGACTTGGCTGTCGGTGCAGCCGTTGGATCGGAGGTCGGCTCGGCTGTTGGATCGGCCGTCGGATCGGGGCTCGGATCGGCGGTCCGCTCGGCTGTTGGATCGGGGCTCGGATCGGCGGTCGGCTCGGCCGTCGGATGGGAGGTCGGCTCGGCTGTTGGGTCGGCTGTCGGATCGGGGCTCGGCTCTGGGGTGAGCTCAGGGCTCGCGGATGGCTCCTCGACCGGGCCCGGCAGGGACGGTCCTTCTGCGTTCGCCTCCGCGGCCATGTGGACCACGTACTCATTCCCGAATCCCCCGGCCCCTTCCCGAAGCATCAACCGCGGGCGATCATGCTGGCGTGCGATGTCCCACGCGGGGTCGGATCGCGCCACTCGCGTCGGCGTCGGCTCAACTACGGGCGGAGCGTCACCAGCCACTTGCGGAGCGAGTTGCTCCGGGAGTTTGAGGGACGGCGGCAACGCCAAGGCAAGGAGGACAAGCGCGACGCTGACGGTGCGTGCGCGGTCTCGCACGAAAACCATGAGCGGCCAGCGTATCCCAGACGGGAGCCCGCGAAGTGGCGAACTCGGCGCCGACCCACCCAGCGGTCCATGGAGGTCGCAACAGACGCGACCTCCTGGGCTCGTCGGTGGGGGATCAGAGACTTACCCTGAGGGCAGAGGGGTCGAGTGGCGCTGACCAGCTGTTGCCCCCCGTGGAGATTGCGCCGCAGTTGCCGGCATCCCAGAACGCGCTGGATGCACCGGTCGCACTCAACCATCGGACCTGATTGTTTCTGACGGTGTGACCGGCGCAGGTCGCCGTGCTGTTTGGCGGCTGCTTCCACACATAGATGGCGACGTTCGAGCGCGGGCGCTGGGCCTGGTAGATGACGTTGTCGACGATCTGGTTGTTCGTCCCCCCGGCAATGAAGATCCCGACTTGGCCGGGGTTTAGCAGCACGTTCCGGCGGGCGATGTTTCCTGAGCCGCCTACGTCGCCGAGCGCGATCCCGGAGCCTGAGCTGCTCGTCCAGTTCGTCCCTTCGAAGTGGTTGTCCTCGACGACGATGTTCTGGCTGGCAAAGATACTGACGATGTCCTCCGTGTCGCCTTCCTTGCCCTTGTTGTGGTCAATGAGGCCACCGTTGACGTGGTTGAACTGGACGAAGTTCGCCCGGTTCAGCCCGACCCGCTGGTGGGGCCCCGTGATGTTCCGGTAGCGACTGTCCCGAACGGTGATCTTCGACGAGTTGACCGCGTAGACGCCTTCGGAGACGTTGATGAAGTCGACGGCTCGGATGGTGACGTTCGAGCAGTTCTCGATCCGGATCGCGATGACGTTCGGCCCGAGGTCGCGGAACGTCTTGTTCTCGATGACGACGTCGCGGCAGTTCCGAAGGCTGATCGCGCCAGATGCGGGGCGAGTGCCGAACGGCACGGACCACGGGTTGCCGGACGGCGGGGGCGGCGGGGTTGGGACGGGGGTCGGCGCGGGCGGGGCCGGCGGCACGGGTGTAGGCGCGGGCGGGGCCGGCGGCACGGGTGTAGGCGCAGGCGGGGCCGGCGGCACCGGTGTCGGCGCAGGCGGTGCGGGCGGGGCCGGCGGCACGGGAGTCGGCGCCGGCGGTGCAGGCGGGGCCGGCGGCGGGGCCGGTGGCTCGGGTGGCACTGGCGGTGTGGGCGGAGCCGTGGGGGCAATCGCCACGGGCACCGGATCAGGGGTCGGCACTACGGGCACCGAATCAGGGGCCGGCGCAGGGTCGGTGGCCGGTCCCGGATCGGAAGCAGGCGCTTGCGTCGGGGTGCCATCGATCGGCAGCTCCGCCTGGGGCGTTGGGCGAGGCGTTGGAGCCGCGGCGGAAGAGCGAGCCGGAGCAGGCGCGCGGGGCCCGGCCGGGGCCGGTGTCCGCTGTCCATCGACGTCGGGTGCCGCAGCAACGGCCGGTGGGCCGGCAGGCGGCGGGGCCGCGGCGTCAGCTGCGTCCCGGGCGGAAGGTGCCCGCCCGGCGGTTGCCGTCCGACCGGTGGGGCCCAGGGTTGTGGCGGCAGCGATGATTGGGACCACAAGGGTGATGGCGAGGAACAGGACGGAGGTACTCGCCAGCCAGCCGGAGCGCCGACGAGGGCTTGTTCCCGTGACGGGGAGTTGCCACGGCGGCAGGATCCTGTCCTTCGGGTCGGCGATCCGGATGTTTCGCACGGTCGTCCTCCTTCGGCAGCAGCTGCCGGGAGGCGCGCGAAGCCACAGGCGTTCTCGGCCCAGGCCCCTCGACATTCGGCAACCCGGCCACCTGCCCCTCGCAGGTCCGTGGCTTTGCGGCCCCGCCTCGCGGCGGGTGTGCCCCTTCGGTCCGATGGGTCAGGACGAGTCTTGCGCGGTCGACGGTCCGGTGTCTGTAGCCCCTTCCTCCCAGCCCGGGCGGCGGGATGGTGCGGCGAGCGGTGGCGAGGCGGGGCGCGAAGTGTGGTCTGCGCCCGTCGGAGTCCCACGCTCGTGGGACCCGGGGGCAGTACAGATGGTCATCGCGGGCGGAGGCGCGACGGAGGGCGCCATGCTAGCCTTCGGCGCTTATCAGCCAGTTGACGGTCGGGGCCTCGACCGCGACCCCTGTCGAGTCCAGGAGTGATCCAGATGGACTTGCCCGCCCGGTACGACGTTGTCGGCGTTCGCGTGGCGGCGATGACGTTCGAGGATGCGATCCGGCTCCTGCTCGACGCGCCCGGCAACCGGCGTATGGGGGTGCACTTCTGCACGACACACACGCTCGTCGAGGCTGACGATCAGGCCTGGCTGCGCGATGGCCTCAATGCGGAGGACGCGATCGCAGCCCCGGACGGGATGCCCCTGGTGTGGGTTGGGCGGGCAAAGGGCCAGCGAGTGGAACGCGTCTGCGGTCCGGACACGATGGTGGCCCTGATGGACCGTGCCCGGACGGCCGGCGGGCGCCACTTCCTCTATGGAGGCGCGCCGGGCGTTCCGGAGCGGCTGGCCGAGCGCCTCGAAGCACGCTTTCCGGGCCTGAACGTGGTCGGCACCCACTCGCCACCATTCCGACCGTTGACGGCGGAGGAAGACGCCGCCGAGGTCGCTCGGATCAACGGGACGCACCCCGACTACGTCTGGGTCGGCCTCGGATCACCCAAGCAGGACAGGTGGGTCATGGACCATCGGGAGCACCTGACCGCGTCGGTCGTCCTCGCCGTAGGTGCCGCCTTCGATTTCCACAGCGGAAACCTGCGCCGGGCGCCGCGCTGGATGCAGCGGACCGGCACGGAGTGGGTCTTTCGCCTCCTGGCGGAACCTCGTCGGCTCGCGAAGCGCTACACCGTCACGAACTCGCGGTTCGCCTTGCTGCTCGCCCGCCAGCTCCTGACGCGGCGGTCGGCGCGCCCCTGATAGCGGGCGCTAACGGTCGGGCGGCGGTCAGCGCCCCTCGGCTCGGAGCATGGCCGGAATTGTCCGCAGCATGATCCGGATGTCCAGCCAGGTCGACCAGCGGTCGATGTATTCCAGGTCCTTCTGGACCCATCGGTCGAACTCGGGCTCGCGCCGCCCTTCGATCTGCCACAGGCCGGTGATACCCGGCTTCATCGACAGGCGCCGGCGATGCCAAAGGTCGTATCCGGCCACCTCCTGCGGCAATGGCGGGCGCGGCCCGACGAGGCTCATCTCGCCCAGGAAGACATTCCACAGCTGGGGAAGCTCGTCCAGGCTGGATCGGCGGAGGAACCGGCCTACGCGCGTCACTCGCGGATCCGAGGTCAGCTTGAACGCGTGGCCATTGACCTCGTTGTGAACCAGCAGGTCCTCCAGCATCTTGTCCGCGGTCGTCACCATCGAGCGGAACTTGACCACCTCGAAACGGCGGCCATGGAGCCCCACGCGCTTCTGCCGGTAGAAGATCGGGCCCCGGTCGGCCAGGTAGATGGCAGCCGCGAGGCCGCCGAGAAGCGGAGCCAGTACGAGCATTCCCATCGCCGCGAAGGTGACGTCGATGATCCGCTTCGTGGCGAGGGCGATGGTTGCGTTGGGTCCGGTGACGATGGACAGGACCGGCGTCCCGTCGAGATCCTCGACGTGACCCGTCCCGATCGACAGGTGCGGCATCGGAACTGGCATCCGGACGATCTTGCCCTCGGTCTCGCATAGCCCGGCGATCGACTCGACGAGCGCCCAGTCCTCGGTGACGAGGCAAATCGCGACCTCGTCAACGACCTCCTCGTGGATGATCTCGGGCAGCTTGTCCACCGAGCCAAGGTATGCCCATCGAGCGGGCAGGGTGTCGTTCGGCTCGCCCACGAAGCCGATGATCTTCAGCCCCAGCTCCGGGCGGGCCTCGAGCCTGCTGGCGAACGTCGTGGCGAGGGGTCCCGTCCCCAGCACGACCACGCTGCGCAGGTTCTTGCCGCGCCGGCGAGCGGAACCGAAGAACCAGCGAATGGCGACGCGGGCAGCGAGAGTCGCCCCGAGCAGAAGGCCGAAGAGGACGAGCAGGTACAGGCGGCTGACGTTCTGCAGCCAGAAGAGATAGAGGAACGCGAACGTGGCCAGCGCCTGCCAGACCAGTGCCCGGATCACGACCCGCGCGTCGCTCTGGAACGACCATCGGTCGCGCAGCCGATAGGCGCCCTGGGCCCAGAGAATGGCCACCCATGTGGAGACGAAAAGAAGGAGCCCGAGAAGTGGCTGGGAGAGCGCCAAGTCCCCGCGCGGCGCGTCCACTACGGACAGGGCGAAGGCAAGCGCCGCCGCGATGCCGATGTCGGCAATCATGAACAACGCGTGAAGCTCTGTCGTGTAGCGGCGGATCATTCGATGGTGTGCTCTTCAGACTGCAAGCAGGGTCCGGCCACGACGCCAGGGAGGGGTGACCTTTGGCTGGGCAGCTATTTGTCGCGTGCCAATTTACGTCGCCCAATCGGCCGCGTCCCGAGCGGCCAATAGCTCTCCCCTTGAGCGTGGAGTACACAATAGCCCACGCAACGCTAGTCGGAAAGTACCAATGACGGGTAGTACTGCCAAGTGTTGCCCCGGCGCACCAACGGATCCTGCCGTAGGCTGTGCCGCGCTCCCGGGTTGATCACACGACGGACCCCCTCCGCCGACCACGCCACCCGGACGAGGTCAGCCAAGTCAATGACCGCCACATTCTCCATCGTCACGCCCGTGTACAACGACGCGCGCTGGCTACCGGGCGCTATCGAGAGCGTCCTGCGCCAGACCTATCCCCACTGGGAGATGGTCATCGGGGACAACGCTTCCGAGAGCGACCTCGCCTCGATCGTCGCCGGCTACCCGGACGAGCGTATCCGGTATCGGCGGTGGGAGCGACACACGGGCGTCGCCGACAACCACAACCGGACGCTCGTCCTTTGCCGAAATGACTGGTTGCAGGTCCTCTCCGCGGATGACCGGTTGGTCCCCGAATGCCTCGAGCGGATGGCGGCGCGCATCGACGAGGCGACCGCCGCCGGGCGTGAGCCCGCCCTGGTGCTCACGGCCGCCCGTCCAGTGCTCGAGGACGGTACCGACGCCGGGCAGTTCAGCGGCAGCTGGCGGGTCAAGCACTTGCCGAGCGGCACGTACGGACCGGCCCAATGGCTGCGGCACGTGGCGGAGCCCGGGCAGGTGCCGTGGAACATCGGCTCGATAGCTCTGGCCCGTCAGGTCTGGGAGGTCATGGGTGGCTTCTTCCGCGAAGAGGCGGGTTGGTTCGACCTCGACATGACGCTCCGCGCCTCGGCGTACGGCCCGGTCGAATACCTCGACGAAAAGCTTCTCGCCAACACCGTGCGGCCCACTGCGGTCAACAAGGAGCTGACGCGCAGTGACCTTGCCGGGCGCCGCCTCACCGCGCTCGGCCTTGCGATCCTTTCGGGCCTTGCCGTCCACGAGGCCCGCCGGGCCGTCTCGCCCGCCGAGCGTCAGTTCGTCGAGCGCCAGGTCGCGGTGACGCTCGTGGGACGCGCGCTGCAGCAGCGTTACCTGCCGGGTGGCCGGGGGCGTCGCGGCGCCTTTGGGGACCTGCGGCGGGCCTTCGGCTTTGACCGGCTCTGGTTCCTCTCGCCTCGCCATGCCCTGCGCGCGGCGCTGGCAATCGCGGCGCCGCGAAGCGTGATTGTCCGGGCCAAGAGCTGGTTCACCCGAACGGGGCGCGTCCTCTGACGGTCGCCGCGCCGTAGTCTGGATCGCAGCTGAGGCGCCCTGACTGGGGCTATCGTCTGCATGCCATGCGCTTCGTGAGCTACTACTCGCGCGCCGTCTCGGATGCGTCCGGGGTCACCGTCGCGTTGTGGGCGTGGGCAAATGCGCTGGTGGCCGCCGGCGAGGAGGTGCTGGTCGTCCATGCCGGCGGCCGGCGGCGCAGCCCTGATCCGGCCCTCGAAGTGCGTGGCGTACCGGACGTGATCGTCCGCCACCTGGGCAGCCAGCGCGCGACATACGTGCCAGTCGGGCTGGGCGGGGTGCTCCGCCGGGGCGACCTGCTGCTGCTGCACGAGGGCTGGGTCCTCAGCAACCACGTCGCTGCGGCGCTTGCGATGATCTTGCGCATCCCATACGTGGTCGTCCCCCATGGAGCCTATGAACCGGGGGTCTTTGCCATCATGAAGCGGCCGCGGCGCGTCCGCAGGATCCTCGAGCGGCTGCTGCTCGAACGCGCGCTCGCGGCGCATGTGTTCTGGGACTCCGAGCGCCCGCTCATCACTGCGGTGGCGCCGCGAGCGCGGACCATCGTCGCGCCGATCGGCGCGACGATGCCCGCCGATCATTGGCTTGGCGGCGGTGGATACCTCGCGTGGCTCGGGCGGTTCGACCCGGTCGTCAAGGGCCTTGACGTATTGCTCGAGGGGCTTGCCTACCTCGAGCCTGACGTCCGCCCCCGCCTTCGGATGCACGGGCCCGACTACAACGATGGGATCGCAGCGACACGAGCGCACGTCGAGCGTCTCGGGCTCGGGCCGTGGGTCACGATCGGTGACCCCGTGTACGGCCGGGCCAAGCGTGATTTCCTGATTCACGCCGACGGGTACGTCCATCCGTCGCGCTCGGAGAGCTATGGCATCGCACTCGTCGAAAACCTTCAGCTTGGTGTCCCGTCAATCGTGTCGGACGTCATCCACATCGCTGCCCCGCTTCGTGCGGCCGGCGCGGCGCTCGTGGTGCCGCTCACCGCCCAGGGGATTGCGGCCGGGCTGCGGGCGCTGCCTGCGGCGGCCGATACGCTGCGCCACCGAGGCCCCGCATTCGTGCGCGAGGAGCTCGCCTGGCCCGTCGTGACAGGGCGGTTCCTGGCCGGCCTGCGCGACCAACTCGGTCAACCTTCCGCGGGCGGTACCGGCTGACCGCGGTCGACGACGGCGCGCACCCGCTCGGCGCGCGCCCGCGGCAAGGAGCGGGCAAACATGATCGTGCATACGGCGGCGCTGACGAGGCCGGCCCCGGCCAGGCCCCACGCCGCGCCTGAGGCACCGCCGAGCAGCGCGCCGGCGGTCGCAAGGAGGAACCCGATCGGCGCGTCGACGAGCCGGGCGCGGAGGCTCGCGGCCGCGTCCGCCAGCACCCGCAGCCCGACCACCGGCCCCGCCGCGAGCGACACGCCCGCGAGCCACAGGCCGATCGGCAGCAGCACGCTCCGGGCTGGGTCCCAGCTGGGGCCGAGGAGCTCGCGGCCGAGAGGGCCAGGCAGGGCGATCAGCACACCAAGCCAGGCGATGGTCACCAGCGCCAGCGCCCCGGATACGACCACCATCGCCGGGACGAAGCGCGCCGGATGTTTCGAGCGTACGCGCACACCCTCCGGCACCGCGACCAGATAGGCCGCCTGGACGAGGACAGACAGCGGACCGAGGAGTAGCTGTGCCCCGCGGATTGACCCTGCGGCCGCCAGCCCGGCGACGGCGCCGACGACGTACATGGCGCCCTGGCCCGCCGCGAGCCCAACGCCGGCCTCCGCGGCGTAGCGGGGTCCGAGGTCGCGGTGCTCGCGCAGCCACGGAAGCGCCCGTCCAATGCGCGGACGCGCGCCCGTGAGCCACACGCCCACCGCGCACGAGGGCAGGCTCGAGAGTCCCCACAGGAGGATCGTGCCCGCCGGCTGGGCGACTGGCAGCCCCGTGCCAAGCCAGAGCACCGGTAGGACGACAACGCCGTACACGAGGTCGACCGCGAACGCCGAACGGCCCCGACCCGCCGCAAACAGCGCGGATCGCCAGCCGTCCTGAACGAGGAGGGGCACGAGCGCCACGCTCAACGCCAGCAGAGCCGGCCCGAGCGGCGCGGGAAGGAAGTTGCCCACGAGCGCGATCGGGATGCCAGCCCCGATCCCGGCAAGGACCAGTGCGCCACCGGCGCCCGCGACGGCTTGGCGCCAGCGCTCCGGGGTGGTGGCCGAGTACCGGATGACGAGAGGTTGCGCTGCCAACGCCCGCGCCACGTTTACGACGATGAGGTAGGTCGAGAGCGCCAGGGTGAATGCCCCGAATCCATCCGGGTCGACACTGCGCGCCACGATCACGCCGATCGCGAAGTTGATGACGCTGGACAGGGCCTGGTCGCCGAGCGCCCAGCCGGCCCGTCCCGCCACCCTGCCAGGGCTCCCCGACGGATCAGCCTCGCTCAAGCGCGCCCCCGCGCGCGGGGGACTGATCCGGCGAACCGGGCGCGCTCCGTCAGCACGTCCTCGTAAATGGCGACCAGCGCCGAATAATTGGCTTCGGCGGTGTAGCGCTCCAGGTAGCGAGTTCGCGCTGCGATGCCCATCTCCGCCAGTTCGCCCGGTCGTCGCCGCGCACGGTCGACAGCGTCCGCCAGCGCGGCCGGGTCGGACGGCTCGAAGAGTCGGCCGGTGCTCCCCTGCTCGATGAGCTCGGCGGGCGCGCCGGCCCGTGCCGCCAGCACGGGTGTCCCGGCCGCGAAAGCCTCGATGACCGACAGGCCGAACGGCTCAGGCCAGCGCGACGGGAAGACCAGCGCAGCGGCCCCACGCATCTCCTCACGGACGGCGTCCGGCCCGAGCTCGCCCAGGTATGTCACCGAGAGGTCGCGCCCCGCGACCTCTCGCACGAGGACCTCGAGCGGCCCGGCCCCAGCGATCCGGAGAGGCGGCGGGTCGACCAGCATGGACCACGCCTCGAGCAGCGTATCGACGCCCTTCTCGACGGTCAGCCGGCCGGCGAAGAGGAAGGCGTCGCCGGACCGCCCCACCCCGGGGTCCTGGGCGACGAAGTTCGGCTTCACCCGTACGCGGTCGGCACCGATACCCGCCGCGGCCAGCATCCGGGCGACCGCTGATGACGGCGCCACGAACCGGTCAACTCGCCCCCACGCTTGCGTGAGGCGGCGGGTGGCGATCGTTCCGGCGGCCACAGCGCTCGCGGCGCGGGACCCTCGGTAACAGGCGTGGATGATGCCCGGCCAGGCGAGCGACCTCCCCAGGCAGTCATGGCACGGGCGGCCGTCGCGGAAGAAGTTCGCGCTCGGGCACGCGAACCGATAGTTGTGGACGGACTGAACCACGCCGCCGGGCCACCCGACGAGGGCCCGGTACGTCGACGGCGAGAGCACCGGAAAGGTGTTGTGGACGTGGACGATCGCGGGCTCCACGTCGCGCACGAGGCGCCGGACACGCCGCGATGCGCGCGGTGACCACAGGGCCTCTGCTGCGGCCCGCAGCCGGCCGGTCGTCGTCCGATCGTCGATCGACTCGTTGTCCGCGAGCAGCACCCCGACGCGGTGGCCGTGCGTCCGGAGGAGCTCGATCTCCGCATCGACCGCGGCGTCCTCGCCCGCTCGCTGCCGATACCGGGCGTGGACCACAAGGATCGCGGGTCGTGCCGAGGGCGCAGCCTCGGTCACGGCGCGCCCGGCTGGGTACTCGGCGCTCGCATCAGGGACGGATCTGGTAACTGCCGGACGGCATCGATCGCGACCAGCCCGGCTCCCATCACCGCCCAGTACCAGATGCCACCCTGGGGCCCCTGGAGTGACCCGTCGAACGTGGCATTCACCAGCAGGGCTGCCCAGTAAACGAGCAGCCAGACCAGCACCGCTGCCCATCTGGACGAGTGGAGCGCCCGCGCTTTCCGGACGGCGGCGAGGACCGCTACGGCCCAGGCCAGGTTCAATCCGACCCACAGGCCGAGTCCCGGCACCCCCATTCGCGCGAGGACATCAATGTGGGCGTTATGGGGTGCGCGCAGCGAGCCATCCTCGAGCACCTGGAATCCGTCGTCGTCGGCGAGGTTCACGCCGAATCCCTTGCCGGTCCAGAAGTATTGTCCGTTGACGGTGTAGTCGACGATCGCGCCCCACCAGCGGAGTCTGTACTCCTTCGTCCCTTCGAGCGACGCGTCGTCGGTCTCGGAGAACACGCTCGTCACGTTCTCGATGACCTGGCCGACCGAGATCGGGCGTTTCCCACCGAGGTCGACGACCGGGTCGATGTGGATGACCGCCACCAGCCCAATGAGCCCGATAAACAGGGGCGTGATGAGCCGGGCCGGGGCGCGGCCGAAAAGCACAGCCAGCCCCGACATGGCTATGGCCCCCATCCCGCCGCGGTTGATGACGCCCATCAGGATCGCCGTCGGCAGCCACGCCAGCCAGACCATGAACTCGGGGACGCGCGTCCGAACGTCCGCGTACAGGCCAAGGAGCACGAATGCGGCGATACCTGCCATGTGCACGGCGGAGTCGCCTGGCTTCGGGTTGATAAACGCAACTGCGGAGCCCGGAAAGGGGGGCAGCGATTCTCTGGGGATGGGCACGTTCACGAGAATGAAAAGGCAGAGCGGAACGATCAGACCTCGATACCGGTTGACCGCTCCCAGCAGGTCTGGGCCTCTCGCGAGGGCGGCTATCGCGATCGCAAAGAAGCCGTAGCCCCAGCTGACGGCGTCGCGCAACGCATCGATGCCGTACCGGCCGATGTAGGGCACTGTCTGGAGCAGGCCCCAGGCCATGAACGCGAGCAGCAACACACGGACGAGGTCGAACCGGAAGACAGGCCGGCCGAGGGCCAGCGCGAGCACGCCGAGACCAACGACCATCTCGCCCACGTAGACCGGCGCGACGCCGGCGTGGGCGAGGCCGCGGCCGAGAAAGGCGTAGCCGACAAGGAGCGCTCCAAGTCCCACAACGAAGGCCCGCTGGGGCCGGCCGGGCGAGGCCAGCAACCACAGGAGGAACAGGGCGAGCCCCACGGCCAGTAAGACCGGCCCCGGCGCGAGGACGGCGCCCACCGTCGCAGCGGGGACGAGGACAAGGAGCACGAGGAGCTTGGCGCCGCCCCGGCGGAGGACGGCCCTGCGAAACCCTCCGGCTCCGGGGCCGGTGACCCGCAGGTCGACCGAACGCGTGGCGGCCGGTAGCTGCTGGCGAATGTCCACGGCACCCCCATTCGCGGGACGAGCGGGATGTCCCGTCGACCGGACGGCAGTATACGTCGCGACCCCCGGAAATCCCGGGGGCAATCAGCGATCCCGCCCGACCTCGTCCCGATCCCGCCGGGAGGTCCGGCCGATCGCTTGTCTGGCCAGTTCTCGGCGCGCTGCGGGTGCCGCCAGGGCGAACGCGCCTATGGCGGCGGCGCCCAATATCAGGGCGGAGTAATGGTCGCTCAGCGCGAGATACCCGCCATAGGCGGCAGTGGGAACCGACGCGACGGCGGACGCGACGGGGAGCACGGCCGAACGTGACCGCGCGAAGGCGAGGACCAGGCAGAGCGAGGCGACGAGCACGATCACCCCTGCCGCATAGCTGAGTGGCGGCTCCAGCTGGGCGACGTACCGAATGCTGGCCAGACCACCACCACCGGATCCCGCTCGCACGAGCACCCCAGCGACGATCAGCCAGCTAACGGCGGAGAGCCGCCGGTGCCAATCGCTCATCCCCAACCCGGAATCGCGCGCGTTCCCACAGCCGACCAGGTTTGCCCTACGCGGCTGGCCCGGCCGACGCCGCCCCGGCCGCGGCGACCGACGATCGAGAACGCTCGTACCACTCGATGGTCTTGCGGAGTCCATGTTCGAACGAGGTGGTTGCGATGAAACCGAACTCGCTCTCGGCGCGGCT
>Ga0136633_1000576_pt1 | contig 28069 bp, 31 predicted proteins | sample AntDrymeUQ832206_2_FD_105494 | JGI IMG/M metagenome (GOLD analysis project Ga0136633, IMG submission 105494) | Polar desert sand microbial communities from Dry Valleys, Antarctica - metaG UQ83 (22.06) | ecosystem: Environmental > Terrestrial > Soil > Desert | place: Antarctica: Dry Valley... | reverse complement strand
GGGGTGGCGCGATCTTCCCGAACGCCGGCCGCTTCTTCTACGCCGGCGCGCAGATCCGCTTCTAGCATCACGCGCGTCCAAAACCTTCAGGGTCGCCCTTCGGGGCGGCCCTTTTCTTTTCTACGGCGCACGCTGCCAGTCACCGTCGCCGTCTCGCGCATAGCCGGCGCGCTCCCCGAGCCGGAACGCCTCGCCGTCCCACAAAGCGACGCGAACGCCGACGCGGTCGTTGCGGGCGGCGTCGATCAGGTTGAAGCTCTGCGCTTCGCCCTCGCGGATGCGGGTCGAGGTGGCCGTGCCAGCCTGGACGACCAGAGCGGGGCCGGCGCGCTCGACCATCTGCCGGGCGGAACCGGCGAAGCTGCGGTGGAAATGGCCGGCGAGGAGGAGATGGACGCCGGCGTCCGCCACCGCCGCCAAGGCGCCCTCGTGGCGACCCACCGCCTCGGTCATCCCCTCCGCCTCGCCGATCGGCATCGCGAAGAGAGGATGGTGGGTGACGAGGATGCGCGTGCGCGCCTCCCCCACCGCGGCGAAACGATCGCGGATGATCGCCATTTGGGCTTCGTTGATCCGCCCGTCCTTGAAGGTCAGCGAGCGCGCGGTGTTGATGCCGAGCACCGCGATCCGCTCGTTCTCGAACCAGGGGCAGAGCTGCGCGTCGATATAGCGGCGATAGCGGGCGAGCGGTCGGATGAAGCGGTGCACAACGTCGTACAGCGGCACATCATGATTGCCGGCGACGCCGAGCACGTTGAGCCCGGCCCCGCGCAGCCGGCCGAGGAAGGCGGCTGCTTCGCGGAATTGCTCTCGGCGGGCGCGCTGGGTCCAATCGCCGCTGACCACGACGAGGTCCGGCCGCTCCGCCGTCAGCCACGCCTCGACCCCGGCGACGATCGCGGGATCGTGGGCGCCGAAATGGACGTCGGAAAGGTGAGCGATGCGGGCCATGACGTCTGAACGTGCCGGGCGGCCGGCGGTTCAGACCCAGCGTCTCTCGAACCTGTCCCCCAGCGTCGTTAGCAGTTCATATTGGGAGAGGCCCGATTGCGCGGCTGCGCTCGGCAGGTCGTAGTCGAGCTCGAGCACGTCGCCCTCGGCAAGGTCCGGCGCGTCGTCGACCTGGATCGCGGTCAGGTCCATTGAGACGCGGCCGACGACCGGGGCCAAGCCGCCCGCAATCTTCGCCCGCCCCCTCCCGGAAAAGCCGCACAAATAGCCATCGGCATAACCCAGATTGACGATCGCGAGCTCGCAGGCCGATTCCGCGACGAAGGTCGCGCCATAGCCGACCGATTGACCCGCCTCGACACGGCGGCGCTGAACGATCTCGGCTTCGACGCGAACGACCTGGCGGATATGGCCGGCGGCCTCGGGCCGCGGAATGCCGCCATAAAGTGCGAGGCCGGGCCGGGTCAGGCCGAAGCCATAGTCACGGCCAAGGCAGATGCCGGCGCTGTTGGCGAGGCTGAGCCGCTTTGCGCGGACCGCTCCGGCGACGGCGATGAAGGCGTCGCGCTGGCGCTCGTTCATGCCGCCTTCCTCCTCCGCACAGGCCAGGTGGCTCATCAAAGTGTCGATGCGCAGGCCGTCGAGCAGGCCGCTCCGCGCCTCTTCAGGCGTCAGGCCGAGGCGATTAAGCCCGGTGTCGATCATCACGTCACAGGGCCGGCCGGTCTCCTTCCAGCGGGCGACCTGTTCGGCGCTGTTGAGCACCGGCTTTGCGGAGGAGGCCAAGGCGGCCGCCGTGTCGTGCGGGCCGACGCCGTGCAGGACGGAAAGGTCGAGGTCGCTCGGCCAGGGCTTCAGCGCCTGCGCCTCCGCCCAGGTCGCGACGAAGAAATCGCGGCAGCCCGCCGCCTGCAGCCGGTGCACGACTTCGCGCGCGCCAAGCCCGTAACCGTCCGCCTTTACCGCCGCGCCGCAAGCCGCGCCGCCGCCGCGATGCGCGAGCCAGTGCCAGTTGGCGACGAGCGCATCGCCGTCGAGAGTGAGCCGCAGGGGACGATGGATCATTCGATTCTGAGCCTTACGGGATTGACCAATGCTCTAAACCGTTCGGACTGAGCTTGTCGAAGCCCTTCATTTCGTGGCGGTGAAGTGAAGGGCAGCCCTTCGACAGACTCAGGGCGAACGGACTCAGATTTGCCGTTTGCCCTCATCGTCGGGCAGCAGGAACCACGTTACCACCAGCGCCATCGCGACCACGCCCCATGTATACCACAAGCCCGCATAGGTGTCGCCGGTCCGGGCCACGACATAGGCGCTGATCAGCGGCAGGAAGCCGCCGAAATAGCCGGTACCGAAATGATAGGGAATCGACATCGAGCTGTAACGGATGGCGGGCGGAAACATCTCCGACAGCAAGGCGGCGACCGAGCCGTAGGTCAGGCCCGACAGGAAGGTGAGGCCGAGAATGCCGACGAGAATCAAGGCGAGCGCGCCGATGCCGGGCACGAAGCTCCCCCCCGGCGGGGCTCCCGCGCCATCGCCCGCCGCATAGCCGATCAGCCAGAACAAAGGAAAAAGCAGCAGCAGGGTCAGCGCATAGCCGAACACGATCGGCTTCTTGCGGCCGATCCGGTCGGAGAGTGCGCCGGTGCCGATATAGAAGACCAGTCCGAGCATCGCCCCGGCGGCGGCGAGCAATTGAGCGGTCGTCTCCTCGACCCTCAGCGGCCCCTGCAGGAAGGCGAGCACCGAAAACATCGCGGTGTACCAGATCACCGTCAGGCCGGCGGCGACGCCGAAGAGCGCGACGAAAAGCCGCTTGGGATTGCCCGGATAGGTGAAGCTTTCCTTGAACGGATTGGCGGCGGTTGTTCCCGCCTCCTTCATCGCTTTGAACACCGGGCTTTCGGAGAGCTGGAAACGCATCCAGAGCGACACTGCGAGCAGCAGGATCGAGAACAGGAAGGGCAGCCGCCAGCCCCAAGCGATCCACGCCTCGGCCGAGACCATCGCCTTGAAGGCGAGCACCACCGCGAGGCTCAGGATGAAGCCGCCGACGACGCTCGCTTGGATGAAGCTGGTGTAGAAGCCGCTCTTTCCCGGCGGCGAATGTTCGGCGACATAGATCGCCGCGCCGCCATATTCGCCGCCCAGCGCCAGGCCCTGGGCCACGCGCAGCAGGATGATCAGCAAGGGCGCGGCGACCCCGATCGCCGCGTAGCTGGGGATCAGGCCGATGCCGGCGGTCGCCACGCCCATGAGCGTGATGGTGACCAGGAAGGTGTATTTCCGGCCCAATCGGTCGCCCAGATAGCCGAACAGGATCGCCCCCAAGGGCCGGAAGGCGAAGCCGATCGCGAAGGTGGCCCAGGCGAGCAGGGTCGCGAGCAGTTCGTCGCCCGGCGGGAAGAAGCTGCGCTGGAGGATGCCGGACGCGGTGAGCGTTCCCCAGATGAAAAAATCATACCATTCGAAGACCGTGCCGACCGACGAGGCCGCGATCACTTTGCGGACGGTCGCCTTATTCTCTTTGTCGCCTGCGCTGGCCGCCATCTGGCTCTCCCCTTTTCGCCGGTCTTAGGCCGCGCCGCTTCGGTCAGGCAAGATCGGCGGCGGCCCGTTCCCAATTCCGGCCGTCGAACGCCCTCACGCTGATGGCGAGCGCGCTTGGATCGTCCACCGCGTTCAGGTTGACGCTCCAGGCATCGGGATGGGAGCGCGGCTGGTAGAAGCTCTTCACGCCGCAGATGCCGCAGAAGAGATGCTCCGCCGCGCCCGTGCCGAAGCGATAGGAGGTTAGCGCCTCAGCCCCGCTCAGCAGGGTGAAATCATCATGCGGGACCACGAGGTGGCGAAAGCCGGTCATCGCGCAGATCGAGCAATTGCAATCGAGGACCTCGACGGAGGCCGGAACCTCCGCCTGAAACCGGACGCTCTTGCAATGACAGCCGCCTTCGATCTTCATGGCCACGTCATGGACCAATGTTTTCCGCCCGTCATCCGCCCCGATACGCGCCTGCTCGTGCTCGGCAGCCTGCCCGGTGCCGTCTCGCTGGCGGCGGGGCGCTATTATGCCAATCCGCGTAACCTGTTCTGGCGGCTGATGGGCGAGGCGACCGGCCGCGATCTCGAAGCGCTCGATTATGAAGCGCGGCTGGCGGCGCTGCTCGACGCCGGGGTGGGCCTCTGGGACACGGTCGCCGAGGCGACCCGGCCCGGCAGCCTCGACGCGGATATTCGTCTGCATCGCCCGAGCGACCTCGCCGCCTTGGTAGCGACCCTGCCGGCGCTGCAGGCCATAGCCTTTAATGGGAGAACGTCGGCGCTGATCGGGCGAGCGGCGCTGGGCGGGGGCGCGGAGCTGGCGCTGATCGACCTGCCCTCAAGCAGCCCTGCTTATGCGAGCCTGCCTTTTCCGCGAAAAGCCGAAGCCTGGGCGGCGCTCAGCGCGTTCCTGCGGTGAAGGCGATCACGCGCTCGGCGAGGTCGGGGCGGCCGATGACGAGATCGGGAACGAGCGTGTCGGCGCAGTTATAGGTCAGCGCCGAGCCATCGATGCGGCTTGCATGCAGCCCGGCGCCGAGTGCGACGGCGGCGGGGGCGCAATTGTCCCATTCGTGCTGGCCGCCGGCATGAAAATAAAGGTCCGCTTCGCCCGAGACGACCGCCATCGCCTTGGCGCCGGCCGAGCCCATCGGCAGCAAATCCGCGCCCAGTGCTTCGGCCAGCGCCTTCACGTCCTCCGGCGGCCGCGAGCGGCTGACCGCGATGAGCGGGCGCTCGCGCTGTGGGCGCTCCCAGCCCGCGGGCGCGTCCGAACGATAGAGACCGCCGCGCGCGGGCACCGCCACCGCGCCAAGCGCTGGCCGGCCATCGACGCAAAGCGCGACATGGACCGCCCAATCGTCCCGCCCCTCGCCATATTCGCGTGTGCCGTCGAGTGGATCGATGATCCATACCCGCGAACTTGCCAGCCGTGCTTTCGAATCCGGGCTCTCCTCGGAAAGGACCGGATCCTGCGGGCGCCAACGGGCGAGGCTGGTGATCAGATAGGAATTGGCGACCTTGTCGGCGACGAGGCCCAATGTCGCGCCGCGATCGAGCGCGTCCTCGCGCAAGGTCAGCAACAGCCGCCCTGCCCCTTGCGCCAGATGGGCTGCCAGATCCTCGTCCGTCACGACGTGCGTGATGCCCGCGCGCGCGACAGCAGGCAAGCGACGGCTCCGAAAATGAACAGGTCCGGTTAACGACCTCTTTACCGTTTCGGCGTTAACCATTGCCGCGACGGAGAACTCTCTGTCGAAGGGGATTTATCATGAGCATCATTCTCGCTGCCGCTTTGCTGACCGGGAAGACGGTTCTGACTGAAATCGACCGCCGCTCGCTCGAGACGCAGGCGCGCGTCGAAGCGCGCCGGCCTGTGGCCGCGTCCGGCCCGGCCCGGGTTCCGGCCGTTCGCCGGCCGGCCGGCCGCCGCGCCAGCAATGCCGGTCTCGATCTTTCCCAGATCACCACGATCTGCCGCGCCGCCGGCAATCAGGACGATCCCGCGACCTTCCTGACCCGGATCAGCACCGCTTATTCGCTCTCGTCGGGCGATTCGAGCTCGCTGCGCTCCAGCTGCGCCGCTTATCTCGCCGGCCGGGCCGACGCGCAGCGCCCCAACTGAAGCGTGACCCGCGCGGCCTGATCGGCTAGCGCGGCGCGCGGTGGAGCGCGCTGATTTCCTGATCATCGGCGGCGGCGTCGCCGGCCTCTCCGCCGGCGCGCGCCTCGCCGCTTATGGCCGCGTCATCGTTCTCGAAGGCGAGGCCGCAATCGGCCATCACAGTTCGGGCCGAAGCGCCACTTTCTCCCATTACGGCATTGGCAATGCGACGGTGCGCGCGCTCACGGCGCAGAGCCGCGATTTCTTTCTGACCGGCGGGGACGGTGCCTTGGCCCGGCTCAGCCCTGCCCTCTTCGTCGCCACCGAGGAGATGCGCCCGACGCTCGATGCGCTCGGCGAGACGATGGCGGCGCTGAGCGATGCGACCGAGATCGTCGACGAGGCGCAAGTGCGCGCGCTCTTCCCGCCGCTGCGGACGGGCGGCGCGCATGTCGTCGCGGGGATCGTCCACCGCGACGGGCTGCGGCTCGATTCCGACGCCTTGCTGCAACATTATGTGCGGACGATCCGCGTGGCAGGCGGAACGGTTCTCAACGAACGGCGCGTGACGGCGATCGACCCCGCATGGACGGCGGCGACCGATCGCGGCGAACGCTTCGGCGCACCGACCTTGATCAACGCCGCTGGGGCGTGGGCTGACCAGATCGCAATACTGGCCGGCGTCCCGCCGCTCGGCCTTAAGCCGCTGCGCCGCACGATCATCGTGGTCGATCCGCCGGCCGGCATGGATGCGCGCGGCTGGCCTTTCGTCAAAACGGCCGTGGACGATTTCTACATCCTTCCCGAGGGCGGAAGACTCGCCGCTTCGCCGGTCGATGAAGTCGAGACCGAGCCTTCCGACGCCCAGCCCGAGGAGTACGACATCGCCCTCGCCGCCTGGAAGGTCGAGCAGTACACGACCCTCGACGTGACCCGGATCGCGCATCGCTGGGCCGGTTTGCGCACCTTCACGCCGGATCGCACCCCGGCCGTCGGCTTTGCCGCTGAGGCGCCCGGTTTCTTCTGGCTGGCGGGGCAAGGCGGCTTCGGGCTGCAGACCGCGCCCGCCGTCGCCGAAGCAGTCGAAGCGCTGACTACCGGGGCGGCCTGGCCGAAAGCGCTTGCCGAGCGCGGCGTTGCGCGCGAACATCTTGATCCGGCTCGCTTCGCCTAACATATCGCCCGCAGGATCGATGCTGAACCAGCCTCCCCCCGATTCCGGCGTCTCCCCCGAAACCTGGGCCGGCATGCCCGAGGACGACCGCGCCCGCATCGCCCAGACGATGCGCGAACTGGCCGAAACGCGCGCGCGCGCCGCCGCGCTTTATTATGCCGAGATGGACAAATCCGGCGCCGGCTGCCCGCCCTGGATCAGTGCGCCCGCGCATTTGCGCGACCATTATCTCAAGCTGGCCTTGTTCGAGCTGAAGCCGCGCTACATCGGCATCGCCGATGTCGAGAGCGGCAGCCCGCGCATCGTCGGCGCCACCGTCGATGGCCATCGCCGGCGCGGCAGCGCGGTCGTCGAGCGCATCCGGACGATCACCAAATATGCGCTCTATTCGGTCTTCTCGGTGGTTGCGATCCTCGTCCTGTGGCTCGCCGTCACCGCGCCGCTCAACCAGTCGCTGCAGCCGATCGCGGCCCCCAATTTCCTCGTCGTGGCTGCGGACGGCCAGCCGATCGCCCGGCGCGGCGCGGAGCGGGCCGAGCCCGTCGATGTGCTGCAATTGCCGCCTTATGTCTCGCAGGCCTTCATCGCGATCGAGGACCGCCGTTTCTACCGCCATCTCGGCATCGATCCCTGGGGCGTCGCGCGGGCGATGTGGCGCAACTGGCGCGCCGGGCGGGTCACCGAAGGCGGCAGCACGATCAGCCAGCAACTCGCCAAGACCAGCTTCACCGGCGGCGAGCGGACGATGGGCCGCAAGGTGCAGGAGGCGCTGATCACGGTCTGGCTGGAGGCTTGGCTCACCAAGGAGGAAATCCTCAGCCGCTATCTCTCCAACGTCTATTTCGGCAACAATGTCTATGGGCTTCGCGCCGCCGCCCGATTCTATTTCAACGTCGAGCCGGAGCAGCTCAACCTGTCGCAGGCGACCTTGCTCGCCGGCCTCGTCAACGCCCCCAACCGGCTCGCCCCCAATCGCAATCTCGAAGGCGCCGAGCGGCGGGCACGGCTGGTGATGCGGGCGATGACGGAGGTGGGCTTCGTCGATGAAGCCAACCAAAGGCGCGCGGGCGGCACAAGGCTTCGGCTGCGGACGCGCGACGAATTGCCCACCGGCACCTATTTCGCCGACTGGGTGCTGGCCGGCGCGGAGGCGCAGGACGAACAGGATTATGGCGAGCGGCGGATCGAAACGACGCTCGACCCCGCCTTGCAGCGCGCGGTGATCTCCGCCTTTCGCGCTTCCGGCATCGGCGCGCATCAGGCGGCCCTGGTCGCGATGCGCCCGACCGGCGAGGTGGTGGCGATGCTGGGCGGCCGCGACTATGGCCGCAGCCCCTTCAACCGCGCCACCCAGTCCCGCCGCCAGCCGGGCTCGACCTTCAAGCTCTTCGTCTATCTCGCCGCCCTGCGCGCCGGGATAAGCCCGGACGACATGATCGAGGACATACCAATTACCGAGGGCGACTATCGCCCGCGTAATTCGGGCAATGTCTATCGCGGCGAGATCAGCGTGGCGCAGGCCTTCGCCCAGTCGAGCAATGTCGCCACCGTCCGGCTCGCGCGGCGGGTCGGCCTCGCCAACGTCATCCGCGCTGCGCGCGATCTGGGCATCACCGCGCCGCTCGCCGCCGACGATCCGAGCATCGCGCTCGGCAGCGCCAATGTCAGCCTCATCGAAATGACCGCGGCTTATGCGGCCGTGGCGGCGGAACGCTATCCGGTGACCCCGACCGGGCTGCTCGAGCGGCCCGAGGACCTGGGCATATTGGACCGCTTGTTTCGCCCGCTCATGGGCATTGCCCGCGGCGGATCGGGCGATCCGGCTTTTGGTCCGCTCAGGGAGATGCTCGCCGGGGCGGTCGCGAACGGAACGGGGCGCGCCGCCGCGCTTTCCGTGCCGACATTCGGCAAGACCGGCACCAGTCAGGACGCGCGCGACGCCTTGTTCATCGGCTTCGCGGGAGACCTTGTCGTCGGGGTCTGGGTCGGCGACGATAATAATCAGCCGATGCGCGGAGTCGCGGGCGGCGGGCTGCCGGCGCGCATCTGGCGCAATTTCATGACGCGGGCGCTGCGCGAGGGCGGGCTGGAGACGGAAGAAGAATGACCGATATCGCCGCCCCCGCGCCGCCGTCCAAGCCGCCCCGCATTTCGCGCGAGCGGCTGGTCAAGCGCCTGCTCAAGATCGCGCTCGCTCTGTTCATCCTGGTTTTGCTCTGGCTGATTATCTCCGCGCCTCTGTCGAGTTCGCTGCAACCCGCCGGCGCGCCGGGCCTCACCATCCTTTCCGCCGAAGGCGAGCCGATCGCCCGGCGCGGCGCGGTGATGGCGGAGCCGGTCGATGTCACGGCGTTGCCGCCTTATGTCGGCCAGGCCTTTGTCGCGATGGAGGATCGCCGCTTCTTCCGCCATGTCGGCATCGACCCCTGGGGCATTGCCCGGGCGATGTGGCGAAACCTGCGCGCCGGCCGCGTTCGCGAAGGCGGCAGCACGATCAGCCAGCAACTCGCCAAGACCAGCTTCCTCACCCCCGACCGGACCTGGGGCCGCAAGGCGCAGGAGGCGGTGATCACGCTTTGGCTGGAGGCCTGGCTTTCGAAGGAGGAAATCCTCAGCCGCTACCTCTCCAACGTCTATTTCGGCGACAATGTGTACGGGCTGCGCGCCGCCGCGCGGCATTATTTCGATGTCGCGCCGGAGGAGATGACCTTGGCCCAGTCGGCGATGCTGGCGGGCGTCGTCAACGCCCCGTCGCGGCTCGCGCCGACGACCAATCTCGATGCGGCCCGCGCCCGGGCCCGGTTGGTGCTGCGGGCGATGCAGGAGGCGGGCTTCATCAGCGAGGCCCAGCTCGATGCGGTTCGCCCAGCCCGCGTGCGGCAGGGCGAAGCCGACGACGTACCGACCGGCACCTATTTCGCCGATTGGGTGGCACCGCAGACCAGCGCACTCGGCGAAGGCACCTATGGCGAACGGCAGGTTACGACGACGCTCGACGGCGATCTGCAGCGTGTCGCGGCTCGTGCTGTCCGCCGTGCTGGATTGGGTCAGGCACAGGCGGCGCTCGTCGCGATGCGGCTGGACGGCCGGGTCGTCGCAATGGTCGGCGGCCGCGACTATGCGCAAAGCCCGTTCAACCGCGCTACGCAGGCCAGACGGCAGCCCGGCTCGGCGTTCAAACTGTTCGTCTATCTCGCCGCCTTCCGCGCCGGCTATCGGCCCGACACACCGGTCAACGACGTTCCGATCGATGTCGCTGGCTGGCAGCCGCGCAATTACAACAATGCCTATCGCGGCACGATCACAGCGCGCGAAGCGGTGGCGCAGTCCTCAAATTCGGTCGCGGTGCAGGTGCAGGAACGGGTGGGTCGCGACGCCGTGATCCGCGCCGCCCGCGATCTCGGCATCACCACCCCGCTTCGCCCGGTCCCGACGCTCGCGCTGGGCAGCGAGGGGGTCAGCCTGCTCGAGCTCACCGCCGCTTATGCCGCGGTCGCCTCGGGGCGCTATCCGGTCCGGGCACGCGGCCTCCCCGACGACGCGCCAGGCTGGCTCAACTGGAGCGCTCCGGCCGAGGCGCAGAGCCGCGACCGTGCCTTCCCGATGCTGCGCGACGTGCTCTATTCGGTGGTCAATCGCGGCACCGGCCGCGCTGCTGCGCTTCCCGTGCCGACCTTCGGCAAGACCGGCACGACCTCCGACTATCGCGACGCCTTGTTCGTCGGCTTTGCGGGCGATCTGGTCGTCGGAATCTGGGTCGGCAATGACGACAATAGGCCCCTGCCCGGCACCGCCGGCGGCGGCGCGCCGGCGCGTCTGTGGCGCGCCTTCATGACCGAGGCGCTCGGCCTTCGCTCAGCGCGGCGGCCACCGCCTGTGCCCTTGTCGCAGACCGACCGGGCCGAGCCGGGCAAGGCCGTGGCGGAGGAAGCGCCGCCAGCGACCCCCGCGCCAGAGGAACCGGGACTTCCTTCGCCCCCGGTCACGCCTGACGTGGTCATCGCGCCGCCCACGCCCAAGCAGGAGCCGCAAACGCAGCCGCCACAGCAATGATCAGACGGCGGGCGGCGGACTCACGAACGGAGCCTCGGGCACGCGCCGCGCGCGACGATGATCGTAATATTTCTTCGCGCCATAAGCGCCGATCGCGAGAATACCCAAAGGCGTGAAGGCCCGACGGACGAGCCAGGGAATCGCAGCGCCGATCAGCGCACCCTTCGCGCCGTCATGTGGACCGGCCACCCTGTTGCCGATGGCCGCGCCGATGAGGTTGCCGATCATTTTCGTGTCTCCGCCCTGTTCGTGCTGCAAGAGCGTCGCTTGCGCGCCAAGGTTCCGTGATCAAAGCAGGAAAAGCTCCGCCGCAGCCTCGACGATCGCGTCCACGTCGAGGCGGTAGGCGCGGTAGAGATCGGGCAGCGTTCCGGTCTGTCCGAAGCGGTCGACGCCGAGCGGGCTGACCCGCTGACCACGGACGCCGCCAAGCCAGGACAAGGACGCGGGCGCGCCATCGATCAGGGTGACGAGGCCGGCACCGGGGGCGAGCGGCGCGAGCAGGGTTTCGATATGCGACGGCCCGCCGCTCCCGCCCTTCCAGCGCGCCGCCAACCGCGCGCTCCAGCCGCGATGGAGCAGATCGGGGGAGGTGATGGCGAGCAGGCCGAGGCCGGGAACGTCATCCTTCAAGGCCTCCCAGGCGGCCAATGCTTCCGGGGCGAGCGCGCCGGAATAGACCAAAGCCGCCGTTGCGCCCGCATCGGGCTCCTTCAGCCAGTAACCGCCGGCGAGAGCGTCCACCTTCCACGCTTCCCCGCTGCGCTCGACCTGCGCAATCGTTCGCGTCGTCAGGCGCAGATAGACACTCTCCCCGTCTGGCGCCTGCATCAGGCGGAACGCCTCCTCCATCATCGCCGCCAGCTCGTCGACGAAGGCGGGCTCATAATGGCGGAGGCCCGGCTGGCCGAGCGCGATCAAGGGCGGATTGATCGACTGGTGCGCGCCGCCCTCCGGCCCGAGCGTCAGCCCCGACGGCGTCGCGACGAGGAGGAAGCGCGCGTCCTGATAGCAGGCGTAGTTGAGCGCATCGAGGCCGCGCGCGATGAAGGGATCGTAGACCGTGCCGATCGGGAACAGGCGCTCGCCGAAGACATCGCCCGCCAATCCGAATGCGGCGAGGACGAGGAAGAGATTGTTCTCGGCGATGCCGAGCTCGACATGCTGGCCCGCCTCATGCCCCGCCCATTTCTGCGCGGAGGGGATTTTCGCCGCGGCGAAGACATCCGCCATGTCGCGGCGGCGAAACAGGCCGCGCTGATTCACAAAGGCCCCGAGATTGGTGGAGACCGTTACGTCCGGCGAGGTCGTGACGATGCGGTCGGCAAGCGCGCCGCCGGTGCGGGAGAGATCGAGCAATATCTTGCCGAACGCTGCCTGGGTCGATTGCTCCTCGCCAGCCGGGGCAGCGATGGCGGGGACGTCCACCCCGTTCCACGGGCGCGCGCGTTTCTCGCGGGCGATCCGGCTGCGCTCGACCAGCGCCCGCGCGGCCTCGGCGCTGTTGCCGCCGAGCCCGGCCCAAGGCTCCCATTCCTCACCCTCGGCGATCCCCATCGTCTCGCGCAAGGCGGCGATCTGGCCGGGATTCATCAGCCCGGCATGATTGTCCTTATGGCCGGCGAAAGGCAGGCCATTTCCCTTGATCGTGAAGGCGATGAACAAAGTCGGCACATCGTCTTGGCACCCATCGAACGCCTCGACCAAAGCGTCCATGTCATGGCCGCCGAGATTGGTCATCAGCGCTGCCAGCGCCGCATCGTCGCGCGTGGCGAGGAGCGTTTTCGCCGCCGGTGCATCCTTGAGCAGCCGCTCGCGCCAAGCCGCGCCGCCGAGATAGGTGAGCGCCGCATAATCGGCATTGGAGACGTTATCGAGCCAGGCCTTCAGCGCCGCCCCGCCTTTCTCGCGGAAGGCAGCCGCCAGCGCCTTGCCGTAGCGCAAGGTGATGACGCGCCAACCGCAAGAGGCGAAAATCTGGTCGAAGCGCGAGAACATGCGGTCCGCGCTCGTCGCGTCGAGCGACTGGCGGTTGTAATCGATGATCCACCAGCAATTGCGGATGTCGTGCTTGTGCGCCTCGATCAGGCATTCGTAGATATTGCCCTCGTCGAGCTCGGCATCGCCCATCAAAGCGACCATCCGCCCCGCATCCGCCGCCGCCATCATCCCGTGCGCGACGAGATAATCCTGCACCAGGCTGGCAAAGGCAGTGATCGCGACGCCGAGGCCGACCGAGCCGGTCGAGAAATCCACCGGGATCGCGTCCTTGGTGCGGCTCGGATAGCTTTGCATGCCGCCGAACCCACGGAAATTCTCGAGCTGCGCCCGGCTTTGCGAGCCGAGCAGATAGTGGATCGCATGCAGCAGCGGGCCGGCATGCGGCTTGACCGCGACCTTGTCGTTTGGCCCGAGCGCATGGAAATAAAGCGCGGCCATGATCGCGGTCATCGAGGCGCAACTCGCCTGATGGCCGCCGACCTTCAGCCCGTCCGGGCTCTCGCGCAAATGATTGGCGTTGTGGATCGTCCAGGCCGCGAGCCAGCGCAGCCGTTCGTCGATCAGGTGGAGCGCGTCGAGATCCGCACCTTCGGTCTTTTTCAGCATGGCACGGCCCTAGCGGCTCGCCGCGGGGGGGAACAGCGCGAGCGCGCGGCTTGCTTCACGAAGTTCACGACTTTCACACGGAATCGCGGGGGGTAGTGTCACCTTCAAGGGGTCGCCCGTCACCCACTTTCCGCAAGACCACATGCCACCCATGGGGAGGAACATAAACGAAACGCGGGTGTGTAGGAAAGCTGGGATTCGGAGCGGACTGTTCCCTCTTGGACACTGTCCCTGGTGGCAAGGGGGACGGCCTCAAGGCAAGCAAAGGGCTTCGACAGGCTCAGGCCGAACGGTGTAGGGGGCGGATTGAGTCGGGCTTGAAAGCCCGTGCGGGGGGAATCATCGGTATGAAGAAGGCAAGTCTCGGCGCGCGGCTGCGCTATGGGTTCGACAAGAGCATGGCGGGGGGGACGATCGCGCTGATCGGCTGGCTCGGGCTGGTCAGTCTTGGGCTGATCGTCGTTGCCGGGATCGTCGTTTCGCTGTTCGACATCGCGCCGGCCGGCGAAGAGCCGATGGGCTTTATCGAAGGCACTTGGGCCTCGCTGATGCGCACGCTCGATTCCGGCACGATGGGCGGCGACGCCGGCTGGCCGTTCCGGATCGTCATGTTGCTGGTCACGCTCGCCGGCATCTTCGTCGTTTCCGCCCTGATCGGCGTGCTGTCGAGCGGCCTGGAAAGCAAGCTCGACGAATTGCGCAAGGGCCGCAGCCAGGTGCTGGAGCGCGACCACACGATCATCTTCAACTGGTCGCCGTCCATCTTCGACATCATCTCCGAGCTTGTCATCGCCAATGAAAGCCGCACCCGCCCCCGCATCGTCATCATGTCCGACAGGGACAAGGTGGAGATGGAAGACGAGATCGCGGACAAGGTTGGCGATCTCAAGAATACCCGCATCGTCTGCCGCTCCGGCGACCCGACCGACTTGTACGATATCGGCATCGCCAATCCGCGCACCTGCCGCTCCGTGATCATCGTCTCGCCCGAGCGGGACGATCCGGATTCGCGCGTGATCAAGACCATCCTGGCCTTGGTCAACGATCCCGGGCGGCGGCCGGAGCCCTATGTGATCGCCGCCGAGATTCGCGACGAGGCCAATGCCGAAATCGCCCGCGTGGTCGGTGGCAGCGAAGTGCAGCTCGTCCTCGCCGACGATCTGATCGCGCGGATCATGGTGCAATCGACGCGCCAGCCGGGCCTCAGTGGGGTCTATACCGAATTGCTCGATTTCGACGGCTGCGAGATTTACGCGATCGAGCAGCCGGAGCTCACCGGCCGCAGCTTCGGCGAAGCTGTGATGGCCTATGACGCATGCGCGCTGATCGGCATTTGCGGCGCGGATGGCGTCGTCGCGCTCAATCCGCCGATGGAAACCATCATCGAGGAGGGCATGAAGGCGATCCTGATCGCCGAAGATGACGACCGGATCGCACGCGCCGAGCCGCCGGTGGACCTGCGCGGATTGACGGCGGCCAGCGCGGGCGATGGCGATCCGGCGCCGGAACGCACCCTTCTGATCGGCTGGAACCGGCGAGCGCCGACGGTCGCGCTGGAGCTGTCACGCTATGTCGGGCCGGGCTCGTTGCTCACCGTCGCCGCCGACACGCCGGAGATCGAGGAGGAGATTGGCGCGCTGCGGCTGGAGGGCGACAACCTTCGCGTAGATTTGCAGCGCATCGACACAGGCCGCGCCGCGGAGGTCAATAGCCTCGATCCGCTCAGCTACGAGCATATCCTCGTGCTCGGCTATAGCGACCATATGGAGGCGCAGCCGGCCGACACGCGCACGCTCGTCACTTTGCTGCACCTGCGCCGCATCGCCGAGGTGGCGGGGCGGCCGATGAGCGTGGTCAGCGAAATGATCGACGTGCGTAACCGGGCGCTGGCCGAGGTCACCAAGGTCGATGATTTCGTGGTCAGCAACAAGCTGGTCAGCCTGATGCTCGCCCAAGCCTCGGAGAATGAATATCTCGAGGCGATCTTCAAGGATCTGCTCGACGAGGAAGGATCGGAAATCTGCCTGAAGCCCGCCTCGGCTTATGTGCCGGTGGGAGAGGCAGTCCGCTTCTATGACGTCGCGGCGGCGGCGGCGGCGCGCGGCGAGGTGGCGATCGGCCACCACCGGTCGGGGGGAAGCGACGGGAGCGGCCGAGGGCTGGGCGGGATCATCGTCAACCCGACCAAGTCGGAGGCGATCACCTATGGCGCTGAAGACCGGATCATCGTCATCGCCAAAGATTGAGGCGCTTGCCTGCGCTCAATTGGGCCGCGGACGGGAGAAAGCGCGCGCCCTAAACCGATATCCAGCCGTTGAGCCATCGTCCCGAATGGGCCGGAGGCGATCCTTGGCGAGCATTTACCGTATCGCCGCCATGAGCGGCTTCCTGCTGGTCGCGGCTGGTGTCGGCCCGGCCCAGGAGATCCCCGTCAGCGGTTCAAGAGTCGGCGGTGGGGATCAGGCCGCCGACCACCCCGAGCACAACCTTGGCATATTGCCGTTCAGCGCCGGGCTGCCCGCATCCCGTCCAGGCTCCATGCGCCCGGACCGGCCGCGGCGAAGAACAGGAAGATGAAGCAATAGAGGATCGCCGCGTCGCCGCCGTTCATCACCGGATAAAGCCCCTGAGTCGCGTGGGCCATCCAGTATGCGACCGCCATCTGGCCTGAGGCAAGGAAGGCGGCGCAGCGGGTGAAAAGGCCGAATAGAATGAGCGTCCCTGCCACCACCTCAATCGCGCCCGCGGCGCCCATCAGGCTGAACGGCGGCACCTGACCCGGCTGTGCGCCAGGCGGAAAGCCGATGATCTTCACCAAGCCGTGGAAGAGAAAGAGCAATCCGGAACGATGCGCAACAGCCCGTGCGCGTAACTGGAATAGCCGGCAATATTCATGGCATGTCCCCTCATCGAAGCTCGACGCGGATGGTATCGCACAAATTGACTGCGGGGAAATCGCGGGTCTGGCCGCCCTCGAAGGTCGCGCGAATGGTCCATGAGCAGAGTTCGATGTCGCGCGTGTAGGAGGCCGCGCCGCGCTCGCCGTCGGGAAGGTCGCGGGGGCTGAGGATATCGGCGCTCCATGGCGCGCCCTCGCCCCGCGGCGTAATCGCGATGGCGGTGATCGTCCGGCCGGTCCGGTTGAAGATGATGAAGTCGAGTGCCGCGGCGGTTTCGGGCAGGTCGCGGCCCGATGAGGCGCTTTCAGCGGACTGTGCGGTTGCGGCCGTAGCGGACGTGAGAGCGAGAATGGAAGCCAAAAGCCGGAAGCTCATACGGTGCCGTCCCTTGCGCAAAGCCTTAGCCGCCCGAGAGCAGCTTAAGCGGGCTTTCGATCAGTTTTTTCAAATCTTGCATGAACAAGGCCGCGTCCCAGCCATCGACGACGCGGTGATCGCACGAGAGCGACAGGTTCATCAGCGTCCGGATCTCAAGCTCGCCGTCGATCACGACCGGCGTCTCGCGCTGTTTGTTGACCGCGACGATGGCGACCTCCGGACGGTTGATCACCGGGGTCGATGTGATGCCGCCCATCGGGCCAAGGCTGGAGATGGTGAAGGTGGAGCCGGACAGGTCCTCGCGGCTCGCCTTGCCGGTGCGCGCCGCCTCGGCGAGGCGGGCGATCTCAGCGGCGAGGTCCCAGGGGCCGCGGTTTTGCGCATCGCGGATCACCGCGACCATGAGGCCGTTCGGGGTCTGCGTCGCCATCCCCATATGGACCGCGCCGTGGCGGGTGATGATTTGCGCATCGTCATCATAGGTCGCGTTGATCTGCGGGTAATCGGCGAGCGTGCGGGCGAAGGCGGTGATCAGGAACGGCAAGACAGTCAGCTTGGGATTAACGCCGCGGTCGGCGTTCATCATGGCGCGCGTCTGCTCCAGCGCGGTTACGTCATATTCCTCGACGAGGGTGAAATGCGGGATGCGGCGCTTCGCCTCTTGCATGTTCTCGGCGATCTTGCGGCGCAGGCCGACGACTTTGATGATATCGTCGGCACGCTTCGCGCGCAGCCCGGAGGAAACGCCACCGCCATTGTAGAGCAGGTAAGCGTCGAGGTCGGCGTGGCGGACGCGGTCGCCGGAATATTTTACGCTTGAAAGATCCACGCCGAGATCACGGGCGCGGGCGCGTACCGCAGGGGAGGCCAATGCTCCCCTCCCGCGCGCGGGAGGGGTTGGGGGAGGGGCTGTAGAGGGGCTGCCGACAGCCCCTCCCCTCTCGCCGCCGCGCGGTTCATCCCCTCCCGCAGGCGGGAGGGATGGGTCGGCGCGCCATTCGCCATCGCGGCGGTCGGCTTCGACGGGCACATTCTCCTCGCGGCGGTTGGCCGTCGATCGCCTTTCCTCGGGCGCGACGTCGGTCGTCGGCACCGTATCCTCAAGCGCCTCGGGCACGTCAACCATGCCGTCCGCCATCGGCTCCTCGGTCGCGGCACCCGCCCCTTCCGTCTCGATCACCACCAGCACCGAGCCTATCGCGATCATGTCGCCGACCTCACCGGCCACCGCCAGCACCTTGCCGGCGACCGGCGATTCCATCTCGACGGTCGCCTTGTCGGTCATCATGTCGGCGAGCTGCTGATCCTCGTCGATCCTGTCGCCGACCGCGACGTGCCAGGCGACGATCTCCGCTTCGGCAATGCCTTCGCCGATGTCGGGCAGCTTGAATTCATAGCGGGCCATGAGCGATCAATCCTTCAGGACGGCTTTGAGCGCCGGGCCGAGCCGCGCCGGGCCGGGGAAATAGGTCCATTCCATCGAATGGGGATAAGGCGTGTCATAGCCGGTAACTCGGATCACCGGCGCTTCGAGATGGTAGAAGCAGCGTTCCTGCACCAAAGCGGCAAGCTCCGCGCCGAAGCCGGCGGTGCGGGTCGCTTCGTGGAGGACGACGCAGCGGCCTGTCTTGCGGACTGACGCTTCGATCGCTTCGATGTCGAGCGGGACGATGGTGCGCAGATCGATCACCTCCGCATCGATGCCGTTGTCCACCGCGGTGGCGAGCGCGACATGGACCATCGTGCCGTAAGCGAGGATCGTCACCGCCTCCCCCGCCCGCGCAATTGCCGCCTTGCCGATGGGGACGGTGTAATAGCCCTCCGGAACTTCGGCGCGCGGGTCTTTCGCCCAGGGCGTTACGGGACGGTCGTGATGGCCGTCGAAGGGGCCGTTATAGATGCGCTTGGGCTCGAAGATGACGACCGGATCGGGATCCTCGATCGCGGCGATCAGCAAGCCCTTGGCGTCGTGAGGATTGGACGGAATCACCGTCTTGATGCCGGGCATGTGAGCGAAGAAGGCCTCGGGGCTCTGGCTGTGCGTCTGGCCGCCGAAAATGCCGCCGCCATAGGGGCTTCGGATCACCATCGGGACACTCCATTCGCCGGCGGTCCGGTAGCGGATGCGGCCGGCTTCGGAGAAAATCTGGTCGAAGCCGGGGAAGATGTAATCGGCGAACTGGATTTCGGCGACGGGTTTGAGTCCGTAAAGCCCCATGCCGATCGCGGCGGCGACGATGCCGCCCTCGGCGATCGGCGCGTCGAAGACGCGGCTCGTGCCATATTTTTTCTGAAGGCCCGCGGTGACGCGGAAAACGCCGCCGAAATAACCGATATCCTCGCCCAGCACGACGATGTCGGGATCGCGCGCCATCATCACGTCATGGGCGTCGTTCAGCGCCTCTATCATGTTCATCGCGGGCATCAGCCTACACCCCGCTCGGTCTTGGCAGCGTCACGCTGCTCGGCGAGGTGCCAGGGGAGATCGGCGAAGACATCGGCGAACATCGAATCGACATCATCGAAATGGCCGTTGCCGAGCGTGCCCTGCTTCTCCGCCTCCTTCTGGGCGGCGCGGACTTCCACGCCCAGCGCTTCCTCCAGCGCCGCATGGCGCTCCTCGTCCCATTCGCCGAGCCGTATCAGATGCTGCTTCAGCCGGGCGATGGGATCGCCGAGCGGCCAAGCCTTGCCGGCATCCTTCGGCCGATAGGCGGTGGGATCGTCCGAAGTGGAATGGCCTTCCGTGCGATAGGTGAAAAGCTCGATCAGGGTCGGGCCCAGGTTCGAGCGGGCGCGGTCCGCGGCCCAGCGCGTCGCGGCATAGACGGCCAGCGCATCATTGCCGTCCACCCTCAGGCCGGCAATGCCATAACCGACGGCGCGCGCGGCGAAGGTAGTGAGATCGCCGCCGGCGATGCCGCAGAAGCTGGAGATCGCCCATTGGTTGTTCACGACGTTGAGGATCACCGGCGCGCGATAGACGCCGGCGAAGGTGACCGCGTTGTGGAAATCGCCCTCAGCGGTCGCGCCGTCGCCGATCCAGCCGGCGGCGATGCGGCTGTCGCCCTTGATCGCCGAGCCCATCGCCCATCCCACCGCCTGCGGATATTGGGTGCCGAGATTGCCCGAGATCGAGAAGAAGCCGTGGGCGCGATCGGAATACATGATCGGCAGCTGGCGGCCCTTCAGCTTGTCGCCCTTGTTCGAGTAGATCTGGTTCATCATCTCGACGAGCGGATAATCGCGGGCGATCAGCAGACCCTGCTGGCGATAGGTGGGGAAGCACATGTCTTCCCGGTCCAGCGCGTGCGCGGCGGCCACCGCCACCGCCTCTTCACCCAGCGCCTTCATATAAAAGCTGGTCTTGCCCTGGCGCTGGGCGCGGAACATTCGCTCGTCGAAGACGCGGACAAGCGTCATGTCGCGCAGCATGCGGCGCAATTTTTCGGCGTCGAGCTTCGGGTCCCAGGGGCCGACCGCCTTGCCCTGATCGTCCAGTACCCGGACCAGGCCGTAGCAAAGCGGGTGCGTCTCCGCGGCCGGGGCAGCGATGTCCGGGCGCGGGGCTTCGCCGGCGGCGGGAATGACGATGCCGCTGAAATCGACCGGATCGCCGGGGCGGGCGTTCGGCTCCGGGACATGCAAAGAGAGCGCCGGCCGGTTGCGGCGCGCACTGTCCTTGGCCGTGTCTTTGGCCATTCTCTGCCCTCAACCCTTCTTGGCTGCTTCGTGCGCGGCGATTCCCTTGGAAGGAACGCCGCCACTAGTCAATTTTCTCTGGCCCGACCCTCCACCCCCAACGGACCTTGCTTCCGAGCCAGGAGAGCGCGACGATGTCTTGTTACGATTCCGTCACGAGGTGAAGCGCCATGAAGCAACTGAAATCGGCCGTTCCTGCCCTTACGATTATCCTCGCCGCCTGCGGCACACCGGCCGCTCAGACGCCGGCCAACGGCACGGCGAACGCCAATTTGGCGACGCCGGCGGCAGGCAACACCACTGCGAGCGCCTCCACCGGCGCGTTGTCGCCCTATGTCGGCCGCCTTCCTTCGGACGACGTCGCTGGCGCGACCTTCGTCGCGAATCCGCTTGTCCGCAGCGCCGTCGAAGCCGCAGTGCCCGACGCCGAGGTGCGCCGCTGGGTTTTGCGCGGCGATGTCACCAGCAATCCGATCGTTATGCGCGAAGGCCGGCTGTTCGCCAGCGGCTGCGAATCCCACAATTGCGGCCGGCACTGGACGATCCAGATCGATCCTGCCGGAACCGCGGCGGAAGTCTGCTACTCGACCGACGGATCGGCCTCACAGCATTATACGGCCGGGCGGGCGGCCCAGCGACGGGATGGCCTTTGCCCGAGGAGCGACGGCCAGTGAGAAGATATAGCAGATTAGGTCTGAATTGGCTGGCCGCAGTTTTGATGGGCGCGACCATCGCCGGCTGCGCGACGACACCGACGACGCCCGCGCCGGCCTTCTACGTGATGCGCCACCTCAATACGCCAGCGGGGGAGCGCGACCCGGATTTGCTGCCGGAGGGTCGGCGCCTGGCGGGATTGCTCTCGGAGCGGCTGCGCGCCCGGCCGCCGGCGACGATCTTCGTCAGCACCTTCAAGCGCACCCGGCAGACCGCCGACCCGCTCGCGGCGCGGCTCGGGCTGACCCCGTTCGTCTACGATCCCGCCGACACGCCCGGCCTCATCGCGCGGGCTCGCGCCGCGCCTGGGCCGGTGCTGATCGTCGGCCATTCCAACACTGTGCCGGACATCGTGCAGCAACTCGGCGGGGAGCGGCCCGCGAACCTGACCCATCCCGATTTCGGCGATTTGTGGCGGATCGCACCCGGCGGCGCGACGGTGCGGGAGCGGATCGCGGACTGAGCCGTCTGCTCGAGAGCGTCCCCACGTGGAGAGCGTCCTTTGGCTTGGGGCCTTGAATGCCCCTGCACCCTGACCGCTTTATGCGCTGGCGCGGGCTGAGTTGACCGGATTTCGCCTAAGCGACATCCGGCTTCTACAAATCGATCACCGCCGCGATGCTCTCGAGCTTGCGAACGCGCTCGCGCAGGTCCGCCATCTCGATCAGGTCGGCCGCCTCGCCGCGCGGTTCGCGGCGGACCGGGCCGGCCAGCTCCAGGCGTTTGATCTCGAGCCAGCCCTGCCAGCCCTTGAGCATGGCCAGGGCGGCGATGGCGAGCGCGAGCAGGCCGAAGCTCGCCATCGTAAGGGTGGTCAGTGGTTCGCTCATCTCGTCCTCCTGAACAGATGAATTGGGGTGAGACTAACGGAGCTCTTCGATCTCGCGGGCGAGGCGGCTGTTGGAACTCGCCGTATAAGCCTCGATCGCCTGCATCCTGAGGTCCAGGCTGCGCATCCGCTCGCGCGCCTCGTCATTGTCGGCGACGCGCGCCGGTGCGAGATCGTCGCGATGGCCGCCGCGCTGGCGCTGGCCGACGATCGCCGCGACGCCATAAGCGACGCAGGTGAACCAGAAGCTGCCGATCAGCGCCATCAGCACCACGGCGATCCGCACGATCGTCGCGTCGATCCCGGTCGAGCGGGCGATACCGGCGCAGACCCCAAATAGCTTCTTCTCGTTCCGATCGACTTCAAAAGCCGGCATGCGCATCCTCATTTCATCCTCCCTAGGTCGCGGCCAGGCTCGGCCGCCTCGAAATTCTCTTCGTCGCGCGGCGCGAGGCGCGGCTGCGCATCCTCATGGCCAATCGCGCGTTCCAGCACCGCCAGGCGGCTTTCCATCCGCTCGATCAGGGCGATCACCGTCTCGGCGTCGATCGCGTCAATATCGCGCTGCATCGGCGCTGCGGGGTCCCGCTTCGGCCGCACCATCAGATAGATCACGAGGCCGACGAGAAGCGCGGCGATGACGCTGCCGACGATCGAGGCGATCTCGATCGCTTCCATGATGTAGTTGCCGTTGAGCGAGATGGTCATGCCGCCTTCCTTTGCGCCGCTTTCATCGCCGCCAGTTCGGCATCCACACGCTCGGACACCCGCAGCTCAGCAATCTCCTCCTCGAGCGACTTGGGCGGCGCCGCGAGCAGCAGCGCATCGGCATGGCCCTCGGCGAGATCGGCGCGGCGCTCGAGCAAAGCGAAGTTGGAAAAGGCCTCATCGACGCGCTCGCCGGCATACATTTCGCGCATCCGGGCGCGATTGTGGGCGCTCTCCATGCGGGTCTGGAAGGCATTCTGCCGAGTGCGCGCCTCGCGCAATTTCGCCTGGAGCTTGGCGATGTCGGCCTCCGACGCGCGCAGCCCGGCGTCGATCTCGGCAACCTCCTCGTCCAGCTCTTCAGCCAGCTCGGCGAGCTTTTCCTTTTCCATCAGCGCGCCGCGGGCGAGATCGTCGCGGCCCTTGGCCAGCGCCAGCCCGGCGCGTTCGGTCCAGCTGTCGCGCAAAGAAGCGAGCTGCGCGATCTGGCGGCGCTTTTCCTTCAGATCGGCGATGCAGCGCGCCGCGCCGGCGCGCACGTCGACCAGGCACTCCTCCATTTCGAGGATCATCACGCGGATCGTCTTCGCCGGATCCTCCGAACGCTCGACGAGGTCGATAACGTTGGCGGCGATGATGTCGCGGGTGCGGGAAAAGATGCTCATTCCGAAACTCCGGTTACTGGCATTGGCAGGGCAAGCGGGCCGCCCAGGGGGTGGAACGAGCCCGCTTGCCCGTTCGGTCAGGCGTTCGCCTGCGCCGAAACCGGGGCCTGGACCGCGGCGATGTCGGTGCCGCTGCGCTCGAAGGGGGCGGCCGGGCCGACCGCGGTGGCGACGCAGGCGCTGGAGATGAGGATGGCACTGATCGCGGCGATGAGGCTGTTGCTGTTGAACATGGGACTTGCTCCTGTTTGAAACCTTGGTGAACCTGTGCCCACAAGGGTTACAAGAGCCGTGCCAATCGGGTTTTGTGGCGGATTTCCGGGATTTTTGGGTGATATTGGGAGCGCGGCGCCTGCTACGCTCCAGCCGCTAGTTGGTGATTTCCACCAACTCTTGGGAGGGCAGGGCATCCTCCTTGCGGCGGCGCTCGCCATTGTCCCGGCGCGTCAGCTCCATCAGCTTCGCGCCGGCCAGAAAGATCGTGCCGGTGCAGGCCAGGAAGAAGAGCCAGCCCACAAATCCGGGGTAGCGATCCATATAATGGAAGCCGCGATCGACCGCCCCGAGCGCGAGCGCGTAGATCACCGCCATCGCCTCCCAGCGGGTCTTGATCATGAACAGGCGTTTGAGCAGCGCGAGCATATCGGGTGAACAGCAAGATGCGGGCCAGCGGCGGAAAACCGCCGATCATGACGGTTAAAGAGTAACCTTTTGTAAACCATCCCGACAGGGCCGGCGCGCCGGCTTCACCCCTTCGGGTGGAAATAGTCGTAAAGCCCGCGTGCGGTCGCGCCACTGATCCCGGGCACCTTCTCCAGATCCGCCAGCGCCGCCGCCTTCACCGCCCGCGCCGTGCCGAAATGCATGAGCAAGGCGCGCTTGCGGCCCGGGCCGATGCCGGGGACATCGTCGAGGCTCGAGCTGACGAGGCTCTTCGCCCGCTTCTGCCGGTGGGCACCGATCGCGAAGCGGTGCGCCTCGTCGCGGAGCCGCTGGAGATAGAAGAGCGTTGGCGAATTGGGCGGCAAGGTAAGCTCGCGGCCGTTGGGGAAGTGGAAGGTCTCGCGGCCGGCGTGGCGATCCGGCCCCTTGGAGACGCCGATCACCGGCACGTCGTGGACGCCGGCATCCTCCATCACCTCGCAGACCGAGCTAAGCTGGCCCTTGCCGCCGTCGATCAGCAGCAAATCCGGCCATTCGCCGCGCGAGCGATCCGGATCCTCCTTCTCCAGCCGGGCGAAGCGGCGGCCGAGCACCTCGCGCATCATCGCGAAATCGTCGCCGGGCGCGGTCTCCGGCCGCTTGATGTTGAACTTGCGATACTGGCTGGTGCGGAAACCCTCCGGCCCGGCGACGATCATCGCGCCGACGGCATTGGTGCCCATGACGTGGCTGTTGTCATAGACCTCGATCCGTTTGGGCGGCTCGGCCAATTCGAACAGGTCGGCGACCTCGCGCAGATTTCGGGCCTGGGTCGAGGTCTCGGCGAGGCGGCGGTCCAGCTCCTCCTCGGCATTGCGCGCGGCCTGGCGGATCATCCGGGCCTGATCGCCGCGCTGCGGGGTCTTCAGGCTCACCTTGCGCTCCGCCTGGGCGCTGAACGCTTCGCAGAGCAGATCGACCTCGGGCACCGCGCGATCGGTCAGGATCAAGCGCGGCGGCGGCACCTCCTCGTAAAACTGGACGAGGAAGCTTTGCAGCACCTCGGCCTCCGGAACATCATTGGTATGGGCGGGGAAGAAGCTGCGATGGCCCCAATTCTGGCCGCCGCGAATGAAGAAGGCCTGGATGCACATCGTGCCGCCCTTGCAGGCCAGCGCGAAGAGATCGGCGTCGCCCAGTTTCTCGGCGTGGATCGTCTGGCTGCCCTGGATGTAGGTGAGTGCGCGCAGGCGGTCCCGGTAGATCGCGGCCAGTTCGAAATCCATCGCCTCCGAGGCGGACGTCATCAGCCCCTGCAGCTTGGTCTGCACCTTGGTCGAACGGCCGCCGAGATAGTCCTTCGCGTCGCGGACCAGCTCGTCATAGCCCGCCTCATCGATGCGGCCGACGCAAGGCGCCGAGCAGCGGCGGATCTGGTGGAGGAGGCAGGGCCGCGAGCGATTGGCGAAGAAGCTGTCCGAGCAGCTCCTGAGCAGGAAGAGCTTCTGCAGCGCGTTCAATGTCTCGCGCACCGACCCGGCGCTGGCGAAGGGGCCGTAATATTGCCCTTTCAGCCGCCGCGCGCCGCGATGGAGCTGGACGCGCGGGAAATCATGATCCTCGCGCAGCAGGATGAAGGGGAAGCTTTTGTCGTCCCTGAGCAGCACATTGTAGGGCGGCCGGTAGCGCTTGATCAGCTGCGCCTCGAGCAGCAGCGCCTCCGCCTCATTGTTGGTGGTGACGATCTGCATCGCCCGGGTCTGCGAGACCATGCGCTGAAGGCGCTTCGTCAGCCGGGGCACCTGGGTGTAGCTGGTCACGCGGTTCCTCAACGCCCGCGCCTTGCCGACATAGAGCACGTCGCCGCGCGCATCGAGCATCCGGTAGACGCCGGGGCGAACGGGCAAGGTCTTCACCGTGGCGCGGATCGCGGCGATGCCCGCATCGAGATCGGGCGCGCCGTCGCCGCGCACCGTATAGGTGGCCTTCTCCTCGTTGAAGCGGGTCGGGGCGTCGGGCTTTTCGGTCACGAGGGGGATTTAGGGGTTTGGCGGGAGAACCGCCACCCGCCGACAAGCGGCCCTTCCAAGAGAGTCATCCCCCAGCTAGAGTGCTCCATTGCGCGCGCCCTCTCGAACAGGAGTCCTGGGTCTCCGGCTTTCGCCGGGATGACTCTTGGGGCAGAAGATCTCGCGTGGCCGGCTATCTCTACATTCTCGCGAGCCGAAGGAACGGTACGCTCTACACCGGCTGCACAACCGATCTGCCCAAGCGGATTTACGAGCATCGCAACGGCCTCGTGCCCGGCTTCACGCGCCGATATGGCGTGAAGCGGCTGGTTTATGTCGAAACCTACGATGACATTAGCGACGCCATCGTCCGCGAGCGCCGAATCAAAGAATGGCGACGCGCGTGGAAGATTGAGCTGATCGAGAAGGGCAATCCGCGTTGGGACGATCTTGCGGTGACGCTGCTCGGGTTCGAGCCACTGCCCAGCTAAGTCATCCCGGCGGAAGCCGGGGCCCAGATGGGACGCCCCAACGCACCGCCCCGTGAGCAGAGAGGAGGTCTGGGTCCCGGCTTTCGCCGGGATGACTCCGTGTTATCTCATTCCAGCACCAGAGAAAGCTACCGCCCCAACCCTGCGATAGTCGCATCGACCAGGCTCTTATCGCCGGCGGCGTCGAGGCGGTCGCGGATGAGGACTTCGGCGGCGGCGGCGGCGGCGGCGGCGGCGCGGGCGCGAACCGCATCGACGGCGGCGCGCTCGGCGGCGGCGATCTTGTCCTCGGCCATGCGGGTGCGGCGCTCGACGAGCGCGGCCGCGTCGCTTTCGGCCTGGGTCAGGATGCCGGCGGCCTCGGTGCGGGCGCGCTCGATCATCGTCGCCGCTTCCGCATCTGCCTGGTTCGACTTGGCCTCATATTCGGCGCGCAGCGCCTCGGCCTCGGCGCGGAGCTGCGCCGCTTCGTCGAGCTGCTGACGGATACCGGCGATCTTGCGGTCGAGCGCGGCGGCGATGGCCGCCGGCACCTTCTTCCAAAGCATCAGCGCGAAGACCGCGACCATCGCCAGTGCGACCCAGCCCGAAGCGTCGAAGCCCCAGGCGGTCGGTTCGGCATGCGGCGCGGCGTGCTGCTCGGTCGAGGCGTTGTGAATGGGCTCAGCCATGGGCCATCGCATCCTGTACCGCGCGGTCCGCCTCGGACTTGCCGACCTTCAGACCGGCGAGGCGCTGGACCATGTCCTGCGTCGCCTCCGCCGCGATGCTCTCGATATCGGCCAGCGCCGCATCGGTGGCCGCCTGTAACCGCGCGTCCGCCGCATCGGCCTGCTCGCGCAGCGTGGCATCGGCGGCCGTGACCCGTGCCTCCGTCGCCCGCGCCGCATCCGCCTTGGCGGCGGCGGCGAGCTTGAGCGCCTCGGAGCGGCTGTCGTTCATGCGGACGCGATAGCCCTCCTCGGTCGCGTCGGCGGCCTCGCGCGCGGCCTGAGCGGCGGCGAGATCGTCGGCGATCCGGGAATCGCGCGCGTCCATCGTTCCCATGATCTTCGGCAGCATCGCCCGGCCGACCCCGAAATAGAGGATGGCAAGAGTCAGCGCGAGCCAGAAGAGCTGCGAATAGAGGACGTCCGCGAGCTGATTGATCTGAGGCATTTTGGTCCTTCTCTAGAGACGGGCCAAGACCCGCCCCCTGCTCTTAACGGGCGTAGAGAATGATCATCGCGACCGCGAAGGCGATCAGGCCGAGCAGTTCGGCGGCCGCGAAGCCGATGAACAGGCGACCCTGCTGGCCGTCGGCTGCAGCCGGGTTGCGCAGCGCGCCCTGCAAGAACGAGCCGAAGACGTTGCCGACGCCGGTGGCGGCAGCGCCGACGCCGATGGCCGCGAGGCCCGCGCCGATAACCTGGGCAGATGCGAGGTCCATGATAAGCTCCCTTTTTTAAATCAAAAACTTAGTGAAGATTAACCGCGTCGTTGATGTAGAGCGACGTGAGCAGTGCGAAGACATAGGCCTGGATCGCGCAGACCAACAGCTCGAGCGCGCTGACCCCGGCGATGAAAACGAAGCTGAGCAAGGCGATGCCGGGGCCCAT
>Ga0136633_1000573_pt1 | contig 28130 bp, 27 predicted proteins | sample AntDrymeUQ832206_2_FD_105494 | JGI IMG/M metagenome (GOLD analysis project Ga0136633, IMG submission 105494) | Polar desert sand microbial communities from Dry Valleys, Antarctica - metaG UQ83 (22.06) | ecosystem: Environmental > Terrestrial > Soil > Desert | place: Antarctica: Dry Valley... | reverse complement strand
GACGACCCCCACGCCGGTCCCGGCGATGTCGTAGTGGTCGTCGGGCATGACCCCAGGGTGCTCGGCCGTCTCCCCGCCGACCAGCGCGCAGCCGGCCAGGGTGCAGCCGGCGGCGATGCCACCGACGATCTCGGCGATCCGCTCGGGCACCACCCGGCCGACAGCGATGTAGTCCTGCATGAACAGCGGCTCGGCGCCACACACGACCAGGTCGTCGACGACCATGCCGACCAGGTCGATGCCCACCGTGTCGTGCTTGTCCATGGCTTGCGCGATGGCCAGCTTGGTCCCGACCCCGTCGGTGCTGGAGGCCAGGAGCGGGTCGTTGTACTTCCCGAGGCGGAAGAGGCCGGCAAACCCGCCGAGGCCGCCGACGACCTCGGGCCGGGTGGCGTGCGCGACCTTTGCCTTCATCAGCTCGACGGCGCGGTCCCCCGCGTCGATGTCCACGCCGGCGGCGGCATAGGAGGCCTTCGTCATGTCGGCCTGGTCACGAAGGAGCGTTGCAGGGGGCAGGTCGCGGTCGCTCACGGCCGGGTCAGCGCGTCCGCTGCGCCCTGGCCACCCAGCATCGGCTCCTGCGCGGGCACGGGCGTGGGGTCGGCCGCCGTCACGGACCGGCTGATGCCCTCCAGGACCTGCTTGTTACCGATCACGTCCTGGTCAGGTAAAGGGATGGGGTAGTCACCGGTGAAGCAGGCTCGGCACAGCTTGTCGGCCGGCTGCGCGCTGGCACTGGTCAGACCGTCGAGAGAGACGAAAGCGAGCGAATCGGCGCCGATGTGGGTGCGGATCTCCTCCACCGTCAGGCCGCTGGCGATCAGCTCTGCCTTGCTGGCGAAGTCGATGCCGTAGAAGCAGGGGTTCATCACCGGCGGGCTGGAGATCCGGACGTGCACCTCGCTCGCACCGGCCTCGCGGAGCATCCGCACCAGCGCCCGCTGGGTGTTGCCCCGCACGATCGAGTCGTCGACGACGACCAGCCGCTTGCCCTTGATGACCTCGCGGAGCGGGTTGAGCTTGAGCCGGATGCCCAGTTGACGGATGGTCTGTGAGGGCTGGATGAACGTGCGGCCGACGTAGGAGTTCTTGACCAGCCCGAGGCCGTAGGGGATGCCGCTCTGCTCCGCGAAGCCGATGGCGCCAGGTGTGCCGGACTCCGGAACCGGGATCACCAGGTCGGCGTCGACCGGCGCCTCAAAGGCCAGGGTCCGGCCGACCTGCACGCGGGTCGTGTAGACCGATTGGCCGCCGATGGTGGTGTCGGGGCGGGCCAGGTAGACGTACTCGAACAGGCAGCCCTTGGGTGTTGCCTCCGCGAACCGGCTGGTGCGGATGCCGTGCTCGTCGATCGCGATCAGCTCGCCGGGCTCGACCTCGCGGATGAAGGTGCCACCGACGATGTCCAGGGCAGCCGTCTCGCTCGCGACGACGTAGCCGCTCTCCAGCCGACCGAGGACCAGCGGGCGGACGCCGTGCGGATCCCTTGCGGCGTAGAGCGTCTGCTCGTCCATGAAGACGAGGCTGAAGGCGCCCTGCAGAGTCGGGAGGACGTCGAGTGCGGCCTGCTCGAGGGAGATGTCGGCGCTGGCGGCGAGCAGCGCTGTGATCAGGTCGGAGTCGTTGGTCGCGCCCATCGAATCCTTGTTGAGGCCGAGCTCGGCGACCTTGCGGGCGAGCGCGCTGGTGTTGGTCAGGTTGCCGTTGTGGCCGAGCGCGAGGCTGCCACCACCGGGCTGGTTGCGGAAGGACGGCTGGGCGTTTTCATAGGTGCAGGATCCGGTCGTGCTGTAGCGGCAGTGGCCGATCGCGATGTGCCCGCGCATGCTGCCAAGGATGGTCTCGTCGAAGACCTGGGCGACCAGGCCCAGCTCCTTGTAGACGACTGTCGCAGCGCCGTCGCTGACCGCCATGCCGGCGGCTTCCTGCCCGCGGTGCTGCAGCGCGTAGAGGCCGTAGTAGGTCAGCTTCGCGGCGTCTTCGCCCGGGGCCCAGACCCCGAACACCCCGCACTCCTCGCCGATCGGGCGCTCGTCTTCGTCCGGGAGGTCTGTGCTCGTTCCGTGTGCAGAAGGCACGCGGGGGTCTCCTCGATGAGGGGGAGGGAAGCCGGCAACCACCAGTGTACGGCCCGGATCAGACGGGACTAGCGCCAATGGCGTACCCGCCGTCCGCCGGGACGGTTGTCCACAACCTGAAGGCAATGCGTCCTGGAGTCCGTTGCCTTCGACACGCTGGCCAGGTGAAGGGATTGCCAATCTTGACTTGTGTGGCGCAGAATGGCTGAACGGACAGTTCGCTTCTTGCCCCACCACTTCCGCCGGAGCAACTCATGAGCCGAAAGTACGCCGCCGGTCCCGACATCGACCTCGACGTCGACGTCGTCAGGGACAAGAAGGGTCGTCGGATCACGGAGCGACGCGCGCAGGCGATCGCCATCGAGACTGTGGCCAAGGCTGGCGTGGGTCGGCCTTCCCTGACGGGCCCGGGCACCCACTCCCCCGAGATCAAGGCCCGTGTGCCGGCGGAGCTTCGCGACCGCCTTACGGCGGCAGCCCGGGACCGGGGAACCACGTCATCGACCCTGATCCGAGAAGCTCTGGAGCGCTACCTGGCTTCGTAGTTGAGCAGGGGCAACAAGCTGGAGAGGTCGGATCGCTCGCCGCTGGCCATGATCCGGCCGGTCCTGACCAGCTCCTGCCAGGTCACCCGCCCGGTGCAGACCAGCACCCAGGCCAGCGGTTCAGCCTCCACCACGTTTGGCGGCGTGCCTCGGGTGTGCCGCGGCCCCTCAAGGCACTGCACCGCGGTGTACGGCGGAATGCGGACCTCGACGCTCCGGCCCGGATGCCTCTTGGCGAGGTCCTGGGCCAGTTCCCTGACGGCCTGCCGCAACTGCGCGGAGTCCGGATCCAGCCCCTGGTCGAGTGCGGCGAGCACCGCCTCGACCGCGCCCATCAGCCCGTGCTGGCGCCGAACAACCGCGGCAGCGTGCCCTCGAAGGCGTCGCGCAGCTCGTCCAGCCCGGCCTCGAGGACCCCATCGACCGCCAGTGCCTCCCCGCCCGAGCGGCCCAGTTCTGCCACGGGGACCCCGTGCTCGGCGCACAGTGCGGTGAACCGCTCCAGGTGCTGGGGGTTGAGGCTGACCAGGGCCCGTCCGGCTGACTCGCTGAACAACTGGATGAAGGCGGAAAGCTCTGCGGGCAAAGCGATCTCGGCACCGATGCTGTTCGACAGGGCGGACTCGACGATGGCCTGCGCGAGTCCCCCGTCAGACAGATCGTGGGCGCTGCCGAGCAGGCCAACCCCGCCGATCAGGACCTGAGCGAGGGCCTTCTCCCGCGCCAGGTCGACGCGGGGCGGGTGGCCGCCAAGGTGGCGGTGCTGGGACCAGGCCCACTCCGAACCGCCCAGCTCCTCATGGGTGTCGCCGAGCAGCAGGATCACGTCGTCGGCCTGTTGGAAGCCCATCGGGGTCCGTCGGGCGACGTCGTCGATCAGGCCGAGCACACCGACGACCGGCGTCGGGTTGATCGGCGTACCGGCTGTGGAGTTGTAGAAGCTCACATTGCCGCCGGTGACCGGTGTCTCGAGGAAGGTGCAGGCCTCGGCCAGGCCGCGGGTAGCCTCGGCAAACTGCCACATGACCTCGGGGTCTTCTGGACTGCCGAAGTTGAGGCAGTCGGTCACCGCGATCGGCGTCGCACCCGTCGCGGCGACGTTGCGGTAGGCCTCGACGAGGGCGAGCTGCGCACCGGCGAAGGGGTCGAGCCGGGTGTAACGGCCGTTGCCGTCGGTGGCGAGAGCGACGCCGAGGCCAGTCTCCTCGGACAGCCTGACGACGCCAGCGTCCTCGGGCCAGGCCAGCACGGAGTTGCCCATGACGATCCGGTCGTACTGCTCGACCACCCACCGCTTGGAGCACAGGTTGGGGCTGGCGATCATCGCCAGCAGCAGTTCCTTGGATGCCTCCGGGAAAGGCGGCAGCGGGCTGCTGTTGAGGGCGTCGAGGTCAGCCGGGCGGGCGGTCGGGCGCTCGTAGACCGGGCCGTCGTCGGCGAGGGTGCCGGGGATGACGTCCACCACGGGCTCGCCGTGCCAGAGGATCTGCAGTCGGTTGCCCTCGGCGACCTCACCGATCGCCGTGGCGATGACCCCCCACTTCTGGGCGATCGCGAGGACCTTGTCGAGGTTGGCCGGGGTGACGATCGCGAGCATCCGCTCCTGCGACTCCGACGCGAGCACCTCGGTCGGGTCCATCGAGGCCTCACGCAACGGAACGCGGTCGAGGTGCACGACCATGCCGCTCTTGCCGGCCGCGGAGGTCTCGGTGGTGGCGCAGGTCAGGCCAGCGCCGCCGAGGTCCTGGATCCCCTCGACCAGCTTGCCGTCGAAGAGCTCCAGGCAGGCCTCGATGAGCAGCTTCTCCATGAACGGGTCGCCGACCTGGACCGCCGGGCGGTTGGCGGGGCCGTCCTCCTCGAACGTGGCGCTGGCGAGGACGCTGACGCCGCCGATGCCATCCCGGCCGGTCTTGGCGCCGAGCAGCACGACGACGTTGCCGACTCCCCTAGCCGCGCTGAGCTGGATCCGGTCGACCGGCATCACGCCGAGGCAGAGCGCGTTGACCAGCGGGTTGCCCTGATAGCTGGGGTCGAAGACGATCTCGCCACCGATGTTGGGGAGTCCGAGGCAGTTCCCGTAGCCACCGATGCCGGCGACGATGCCGGGGAGCACCCTCCTGGTGTCGGGGTGGTCGGCGTCGCCGAAGCGCAGCGGGTCCATCACCAGCACCGGGCGGGCGCCCATCGTGAGGATGTCGCGGACGATGCCACCGATGCCGGTGGCCGCGCCCTGGTAGGGCTCGACGTAGCTGGGGTGGTTGTGCGACTCGATCTTGAACGTGACCGCTAGTCCCTCGCCAACGTCGACGACGCCGGCGTTCTCGCCCATGCCGACCAGCATCCGGTCGCCCTTGGGAATGGTGCTGAAGTGCCGCTGGAAATAGACCTTCGAGCTCTTGTAGGAGCAGTGCTCGCTCCACATGATCGAGTACATCGCCAACTCGGACTGGGTCGGGCGTCGGCCGAGGATCTCGACGATCTGGGCGTACTCGTCGTCCTTGAGGCCGAGCTCGGCGAACGGCATCTCCTGGTCGGGAGTGGCCTGGGCGTTCTTGACGGTGTCGATCACGCGTTGACCAAGGTCTGGAGCACGCTGCTGAAGAAGCCCAGGCCATCGAGGCTCGGGCCGGTGAGCAGCTCCACGGCGTGCTCGGGGTGGGGCATGATCCCGACCACGTTGCCGCGCTCGTTGCTGATGGCCGCGATGTCGCGCAGCGAGCCGTTGGGGTTGCCGCCGCTGTAGTAGGCGACGACCCGGCCCTCGGCTTCGAGGGCGTCGAGGGTCTTGGTGTCGGCGACGTAGCAGCCCTCGCCGTTCTTGACGGGGATCACGATGTCCTGGTCCTTGCCGAAGGAGGAGGTCCAGGCGGTCGCGGTGTTGGCCAGCCGCAGGTGCTGGTCGCGGTGGACGAAGTGCAGGTCCTGGTTGCGGGTCAGCGCGCCCGGCAGCAGGTGGCTCTCGCAGAGCACCTGGAACCCGTTGCAGATGCCGAGCACCGGCATCCCGCCGCCTGCGGCGTCCATCACCGACGGCATCACGTTGGCGAACCGGGCGATCGCACCACAGCGCAGGGCGTCGCCGTAGGAGAAGCCACCGGGCAGCACGATGGCGTCGACGCCGTGCAGGTCGCTGTCGGCGTGCCAGAGCGGGACCGCCTCTGCCCCAGCTAACCGGGCTGCGCGCTGCGCGTCGCGGTCGTCGAGGCTGCCAGGGAAGGTTATGACGCCGATCCGGACCTGTGCTGCCACCTGCGCAAGGCTACCGGTCCGACCACCGCGTCAGGTCTGGCCCACGCTTCGGTGAGGGCCAGCTCTAGGTCGCTGATGACGGTGCGCTGCACGCTGATCGCCTCCAGGGAGTGCCTCAGGATGCGCTGCCAGTGAACACGGGGTGACAGATAGGCTTGATTCGTGACCGTGCACCGGATCGTCGTCAACGTGATGCTCAAGCCTGAGATCCTCGACCCACAGGGGCAGGCAGTCGCCAATGCCTTGCCCAGCCTGGGTTTCGACGCCCCGGTGAGCCTGCGGATCGGCCGGCACGTTGAGCTGTCGCTCGAGGCTGCTGATGCCCCTGCCGCGCTCGAGCAGGCCACCAAGATCGCCGACACGCTGCTCGCCAATCCGGTGATCGAGGACTACTCGGTCGCCTTGGCGTGAGCACCCTGCGCAGGATCCGGGCCGCCCTCGTCCGGGCCCGGCGGTTCACCAGCAGCCCTGACTACTGGGAGCGGCACTATGCCGCGGGCGGCACGTCCGGCGGCGGCTCCTACGGGCGGGTCGCCGACTTCAAGGCCGATTTCCTCAACCGACTGGTCGCTGAGCGCGACGTCCGCTCGGTCGTCGAGTGGGGCTGCGGCGACGGCAACCAGCTCTCGCTCGCGCGCTACCCGTCGTACCTCGGACTGGATGTGAGTCGCACCGCCGTGGAGCTGTGCCGCACGCGGTTCGCCGGCGACCCGACCCGGTCGTTCGAGCTGGTCGACTCGCTGCCGACGCGCGAGCAAGCGGGTCGCGTCCGGGCCGACCTGGCGATGTCACTCGACGTCATCTACCACCTGATCGAGCAGGAGGTCTTCGAGCGGCACCTGCAGGCGCTGTTCGAGAGCGCCGATCGGCTGGTCGTGATCTTTGCCGTCGACGAGGACCGTCCGGTCACCGCTGCGCACGTGCTGTTCCGATCCTTCACGGGGCTGGTCGCCCGTGAGCAGCCGGAGTGGTCGCTGGTCGACCGGCAGCCGTGCCCCTACCCCAACACCGGCGACGACCTGAGCGGCAGCGACGCCGAGTTCTTCGTCTACGAGCGCAAGTAGCTGTCGAAGCTGCTGCCGGTCAGCCGTTCGTAGGCCTCGACGTACTTCGCCCGCGTCTGCTCCACCACCTCATCCGGCAGCGGCGGGCCCGGGTCCTTCTTGTCCCAACCGCTGGCGGTCAGCCATTCGCGGACGTACTGCTTGTCGTAGGACAGCTGCGGGTGCCCGGGGTCCCAGGTGTCGGCCGGCCAGAGCCTCGACGAGTCGGGGGTGAGCACCTCATCACCGAGAACCAGGGCACCGTCGAGCAACCCGAGCTCGACCTTGGTGTCCGCCAGGATGATCCCCGCATTGGCCGCGACCTGGTGGCCGCGGGCGTAGACCCGCATCGTCACGTCCCGCAGCTCAGCGGCCAGGGTGGGTCCGACCTGCTCCTCGACCTCTGCGAAGGTCATCGGCACGTCGTGCTGCCCGACCGGCGCCTTCGTGCTGGGCGTGAAGATCGGCTCCGGCAGCTGTGCGCCGTCCACGAGCCCCTCGGGCAGCCGGATCCCGCTGACCACCCCGCTGGCCTGGTAGTCGGTCAGCCCGCCACCGGTGAGGTAGCCCCGCGCCACGCACTCGACTGGCACCATGTCGAGCTTCTTGACCAGCACCGACCGGCGCTCGACCTCGTGCGCCCACGGCTCCAGCTCCGGCAGGGCCTGCACGACGTCAGCGGTCACGACATGGCTCGGGACGACGTCGGCCAGCTGCTCGAACCACCACAGGGACAGCCCGGTCAGCACCGCTCCCTTGTCCGGGATCGGCGTCGGCAAGATCACGTCGTACGCCGAAAGCCGGTCGCTGGCGACCAGCAGGAGCTGGTCCTCGCCGACCGCGTAGAGATCGCGGACCTTGCCGGAGTGCACCAGCGGCAGCGGAAGGCTCACGTCAGGGCCTCGAGTCGCTCGAAGACCGGGGCCAGTCGCTCGAGGTAGCGCTCCGGTCGGCAGACCTCATCGAGCCTCGCCTCGTCGAGCTCCTTGTCGGCCTTCTGCGCCTGCTGGGTCAAGGTCTCCCGGAAGGGTCGGCCGGTGTTCCAGGTCTCCATCGCCGCCTCCTGCACGAAAGCGTAGGCGTCCTCGCGGGACAGGCCGCTCTCGACCAGCTCCAGCAGCACGGTGCTGGTGTAGATCAGGCCGCCGGTGCTCTCGAGGTTGTCGCGCATCCGGTCGGGGTTGACCACGAGCCCATCAACCAGGCGGGTGGTGATGTGCAGCAGGTAGTCGGTGGCGATCGACGCGTCCGGCAGCGAGACCCGCTCTGCTGAGGAGTGGCTGATGTCCCGCTCGTGCCAGAGCGGGATGCCCTCCATCACCGGGATGACCTGCGCTCGGACGATGCGGGCCAGGCCCGCGATGCGCTCGCTGACGATCGGGTTCTTCTTGTGTGGCATGGCCGACGAGCCCTTCTGGCCCTTGCCGAACGGCTCCTGCAGCTCGCGCACCTCGGTGCGCTGACCGTGCCGGACCTCGAGGGCGAAGGCCTCGCAGACCGTCGCCATGATGGCCAGCGCGGAGACCCACTCGCTGATGCCGTCCCGGATGACGACCTGGGTCGCGGCATCGGTCGCGGTGAGGCCCAGCTTCTCGGCGACGCCGGCCTCGACGTCGTTCGAGATGTTGCTGTAGGTCCCGACGGCGCCGCTGATCTTCGCGATCGCCACGGCGTCCCGCGCTGCCCTGAGCCGGTCGCGGCTGCGGGCCATGGCGAAGGCGATGTCGGCGACCCGGTGGCCCCAGGTGGTCGGCTCGGCATGGATCCCGTGCGTGCGGCCCACCTTGACGCTGGCCTTGTGCCGCAGCCCGTGATCGCGCAGGGCCGCGACGAGAGCGTCGGCCTTGGCCAGCAGGATGTCCGTCGCCTCGACCAGCTGCAGGGCCAATGCCGTGTCGAGCAGGTCCGACGACGTCATACCGAAGTGGACGTAGGCAGCTGCCTCTCGCGGCTCGGTGTTGTCGGCCCAGGCGGTGAGGAAAGCGATCACGTCGTGCTGGGTGACGGCCTCCTCGGCGGCAACGGCCTCTGGCGTCGGCGGGATGGCCCGGCGGACCGGCTCCACGCAATCCGCCGGCACCGTGCCCGCCGCGGCGTGCACCTCGAGCACGAGGGTCTCCACCTGGCACCACAGCTCGTACTTGTGGGCCTCGCTCCAGACCCGGCCCATCTCGGGCAGCGTGTAGCGCTCAATCACTGGCGACTCCTCACGTCAGCGGACGGCGGCCTTCTCGAAGTCGTCCTTGAAGCGCCACAGTCGCTCGCGCAGCACCGAGTCGCCGACGGCCAGCATCTGCACGGCGAGCACGGCGGCGTTGAGGGAGTTGTCGATGCCCACGGCGGCGACCGGCACGCCCGGCGGCAGCTGGGTCAGCCCGAACAGCGCGTCGTGACCGTCGAGGGTGGAGCCGGACAGCGGCACGCCGACCACCGGGAGCACGACATGGGCGGCGACGATGCCGGCCAGCGCTGCCGAGCCGGAGGAGCCGGCGATGACAACCTCGATGCCTCGCGGCTCCAGCTCGGACATCCAGTCGGCCAGGGCTCGGGGGGAGCGGTGCGGCGACATGCAGCACTCGTCGAAGGCGACCCCGAATCGGGCGAGCAGGGCGCCGGCCTGCGCCATCTGATCGTGCTCTGCCGGACTCGCGTAGATGATGGCGACCCTGGCGGTCCGCTCGGCACCTTCAAGCGGCTGGGCCATGGCAAGGGTCTGGGTCACGGCTTTCTCCTCTGCGCTGCGGGGACGGTGATCTCACCACGGACCGCGCGGGCAGCGATATCCGAGCGCGAGAAACCACCCCGGAGCTGCACCTGCGCCACGCCCTCGTAGGCCTTTGTCCGCGCCGCCTCGAGGGTCGGGGCGACGGCTGTCACGGCCAGCACCCGGCCACCGCTGGCAACCACCTTCCCCTCCTGCACCGCAGTGCCGGCGTGCTGCAGGGTGACCCCCGACGGCAGCTCCCCGATGCTCACCTCGTCCCCGGACACCGGACCGCCCGGGTAGCCCTCCGCCGCGACCACCACGGTCACCGCAGAAGCATTTGCCCACTGCAGCGGCGGGTGGTCGGCCAGGGTGCCGGTGGCGCAGGCCATCAGAAGTCCGGCGAGCGGTGTCTCCAGCAGCGGCAGCAAAGCCTGGGTCTCCGGATCGCCGAAGCGGCAGTTGAACTCGCAGACCGACGGGCCACGGGAGCTCAGGAACAGTCCGGCGTAGAGCAGGCCGATGAACGGAGTCCCCCGCCGGGCCATCTCGTCAACCACGGGCTGCAGGACCGTCGACATGACCGCTTCGACCAGCCCCTCAGGCGCCCAAGGCAGCGGTGCGTAGGCGCCCATCCCGCCGGTGTTGGGCCCGGTGTCACCGTCACCCACCCGCTTGTGGTCCTGCGCCAGCAGCATCGGCACCACCGTCCGGCCGTCGGTCAGGCCGAACAACGACACTTCCGGCCCGTCGGTGAATTCCTCCACCACTACCTGTGATCCGTTGCTCCTCAAGGCATCTCGGGCGAACTCGAGGGCTGCGTCGAGGTCGTCGGTGACCAGCACCCCCTTACCACCCGTCAGCCCATCGGCCTTCACGACGTACGGCGGACGGCGGCCCTTGAGCGCGAGGATCGCCTCCTCCTCGGTCAGGCAGGTGTCGGACGCGGCCGTGGGCACTCCCGCCGCGGCCATCACCTCCTTGGCAAAGGTCTTGGAGCCCTCCAGCTGCGCCGCGGCCTTCGAGGGGCCGAACACCGGGATCCCCTTGGCCCGCACGGCATCGGCCACGCCGGCAACCAGCGGCGCCTCCGGTCCCACCACGACGAGGTCGAACCCCACGGCCAGGTCCGCCACTGCGGCGGGGTCGGTGGCGTCCACCGGGACGTTCTCGGCAACTTCCGCCGTACCGGCGTTGCCGGGTGCGCAGACGAGGCGGGTGACCGCAGGATCCCGGACCAGGGCCTGGCACAGCGCGTGCTCACGCGCACCGTTGCCGATGACGAGGACCTTCACCTGCTGAAGGCTACTGACGTCCCCAGCAAGTGCCTGATCACCGCATGCCCACACGGGAGAGTGCCATCGTCGTCCTCGTTCCCGAGGCCGGACCGCTCGCTGCGCGTGCGGATGATCAGACAGGTTGAGGGACGCGGGGGCACGACGTTCTGCGGCTCGGTTCGGTGCCTACGAAGTCTTACCGAACCTGGTGCATAAAGGGAGGCGCCTCAGTCGCGGGGATGGCCGAGCGTCCTCCGTGGCCCTGTCTGATCGTTTGCAGCGACGGCCGCGCCGGCTGAGCGTGCGGATGATCAGACAGGCGTGCAGATGATCAGACAGGGGGGAGCGGTTTAGAGCAGCGGGCGCAGCTCGAGGGTCTGCTCGCGATCAGGGCCGACGCCGACCGAGCTGAACGGAGCGCCGCTGAGCTCCTCGAGGGCCCGGATGTAGAGCTGGGCGTTCTTCGGCAGGTCATCGAAATCGCGGGCGGCGCTGATGTCCTCGGTCCAGCCATCGAAGCACTCGTAGACCGGCTTGGCGTGGTGGAAGGCGGTCTGCGTCATGGGCATCTCGTCGTAGCGGACGCCGTCGACCTCGTAGGCCACGCAGACCGGGATCTGGTCCCAGCCGGTGAGGACGTCGAGCTTGGTCAGGACGAAGTCGGTGACGCCGTTGATCCGGGCTGCGTAGCGGGCGATGACGGCGTCGTACCAACCGCAGCGTCGCGGGCGGCCGGTGGTCGTGCCGTACTCGTGGCCGAGCGCGCGCAGCTGTTCCCCGTCCTCGTCGAGCAGCTCGGTCGGGAAGGGGCCCTCGCCGACGCGGGTCGTGTAGGCCTTGATGACGGCGATGACCTTGTCGATGCGGTTCGGCGGGATGCCTGATCCGGTGCAGGCGCCGCCGCTGGTCGCGTTGCTCGAGGTGACGAACGGGTAGGTGCCGTGGTCGACATCGAGCAGCGTGGCCTGGCCGCCTTCGAGGAGCACGGTCTTGCCGTCGTCCAGCGCCTGGTGCAGCAGGAGTGAGGTGTCCGCCACCATCGGGCGGAGCCTGTCGACGTACGAGAGAAGCTCTTCGACGACGGAGTCGACCGTCACGGCCTTGCGGTTGTAGACCTTGACCAGGACCTGGTTCTTGAGCTCGAGAGCGCCCTCCACCTTGGCCCGCAGGATCTTCTCGTCGAACAGGTCCTGCACGCGGATGCCGACGCGGTTCATCTTGTCGGCGTAGGTCGGGCCGATGCCGCGACCGGTGGTGCCGATCTTGCGGCTACCGAGGAAGCGCTCGGTCACCCGGTCGAGGACCCGGTTGTAGTCGGCGATGACGTGGGCGTCGGCGGAGACGACCAGCTTGTCGCAGGAGATGCCCCGGGCCTTGAGGCCGTCGATCTCCTGGAACAGGACCCCCAGGTCGATGACGACACCGTTGGCGATGACCGGGGTGCAGCCGGGGCTGAGGATGCCGCTGGGGAGCAGGTGCAGGGCGTAGGTCTCGTCGCCGATGACGACGGTGTGGCCGGCGTTGTTGCCGCCGTTGAACTTGACCACGTAGTCCACCCGACCGCTGAGCTGGTCGGTGGCCTTGCCCTTGCCCTCGTCGCCCCACTGGGCGCCGATGAGGACGAGTGCCGGCATGACGTTCTCCTTGTTCCGCGGGCAGGACACGCAGAAGGCCCTTCACCTGCAACCTGCTGCAAGCGCGAAGGGCCTCTTGCGAAGAGAGCCTACCGGTTCAAGGCGCCGCGCGCAGCCGGGTCGCTCTCGTCGAGGAAGGTGTTGACGCGATGCGCCTCGTCGGTCTCCTCGATGGCCGCGGCCGCGCGCCCCAGCGCGTGCAGTGCGCGGAGGAAACCCTGGTTGGGCTCGTGCGACCACGGCACCGGGCCGTAGCCCTTCCAGCCGTTGCGGCGCAGCGCGTCGAGGCCGCGGTGGTAGCCGACCCGCGCGTAGGCGTAGCTCTCGATCACCTGGCCGCGCGTGAACGCCTCGTCCGCCAGCGCTGCCCAGGCCGCGCTGTGCGTGGGGAAGCGGGCGGCCACGGCAGCCGGGTCGGTGCCGGCCTCCAGCAGGCCACGTGGCTCCGGCTCGTCGGGCAACCGGGTGGGCGGCGGCCCACCGAGCAGGTCCTTGCCAGCGAGGCTCATGCCCTCAGCATGCCAGGGACGCCGATCAGCTGATCGGCAGCTGCCAGGCGGCGTTCCAAACGGTCTTGTTGACCTGGCCGGGCGTGGCCTTCAGACCCTTCTCGGCGGCGAACCGGGCCGCGACCTTGGCCGACCGCGGGCCGAAGCGGCCGTCGACGCTCAGGTCCCAGCCGCGGTCGACCATGCGGGCCTGCCAGCGGCGCACGTCTCCGCGCTCCTGCTTGACCAGGGCCTTGTTCAGGGCCTTACCGGAGAAGCGCGGCGGCGTGGTCGAGGTCACGGCGGGACGCGCGGCCTTCTTGCTGTGGGTGTGGCGGCTGCTGCGCGAGGCGTGCACGTCACCGCGGCCGAGGCCGAGCTTGCGGGCGCAGGCCGGCCACGGCTGCCAGCCGCGGTTGGCTTGGAGCTGGCGCGCGGCCTGGTCCTGCGTGGGCGGCGCGGCCTGGTGCGGCTTGCCGGAGTAGCCCAGTCCGCGCCAGGTGCGCAGGTCGAACTGGTAGGCCCCGTAGTAGCCGTTACCGGTGTTGATCGAGTAGTTGCCGCCGCTCTCGCACTGGCGGAGCCGCTGGAAGTCCCTGGCGGAAGCAGCCTCAGCGGGCGAGCTGACCGTGAGGCCGGCTCCGATGGTCGCGGTCATGCCGCCGGCCGCGAGGGCTGGGGCGGCCTTGCTCGGCTTGGCGTGGCGGGGCTTCTGGGCGCGCAACAACGGCACGTGCAGTCCTTCCCTGTCGCCTGCGAGGTGAGCTGTCGGGTTCGGGCTGGGCTGCCCGGCTCTTGGTGGAGAGCTTCACCCCTAGGGCCTACGGCCCCTTCGTGGTTCCCCCGCTCCTGCCCCAGAACGATCGGTGACGGTCACCACGGGGCAGGACTCGGCGTGGATGTGACCGTGCCACCCCTTACGGCGTGGCGAATGGACACGGTAGACCAATTCAGTGACCTCGGCTAGGGGAGCGTGACCGGGCTCACCCGCTGCTGGTGCCCGCTGAGCGCAGGTCCTCGCAGGCGCGGACGACCCGGGCGGCCATGGCGGCCTCCGCGGCCTTGCCCCACGCCCGCGGGTCGTATTGCTTCTTGTTGCCCACCTCGCCGTCGACCTTCAGCACGCCGTCGTAGTTGCTGAGCATGTGCCCGGCGACCGGCCGGGTGAAGGCGTACTGCGTGTCGGTGTCGACGTTCATCTTCACCACGCCGTAGTCGAGGGCCTCGCGGATCTCCTCGAGCAAGGAACCGCTGCCCCCATGGAAGACCAGGTCGAACGTCTTGCCGGTCTTGGCCTGGACGGCGTCCTGGATCTCCTTGAGGATGGTCGGCTTGAGCTTCACGTTGCCCGGCTTGTAGACGCCATGCACGTTGCCGAACGTCGCAGCCAACATGTAGCGCCCCCGCTCACCGACACCGATCGCCTCGGCCGTCTTGAGCGCGTCTTCTGCGGTCGTGTACAGCTTCTCGTTGATGGCGTTCTCGACGCCGTCCTCCTCCCCGCCCACGACGCCGATCTCCAGCTCCATGACGATTCGGGCCTTGGCGCACTTCTCCAGCAGCTCCTGCGCGATCTGCAGGTTCTCGGTCAGCTCGACCGCCGAGCCGTCCCACATGTGCGACTGGAACAACGGCTCCTCGCCGCGGTCGACGCGCTCCTGGCTGACCGCGATCAGCGGCCGCATGTAGCCGTCCAGCTTGTCCTTCGGGCAGTGGTCGGTGTGCAGCGCGATCAGGACGCCGTACTGCTTGGCGACGACGTGGGCGTACTCAGCCAGGGCGACCGCGCCGACCACCATGTCCTTCTGCTGCGGGCCGGACAGGTACTCCGCGCCGCCGGTCGACACCTGCACGATGCCGTCGCTGCCGGCGTCGGCGAAGCCCTGCAACGCCGCGTTCAGCGTCTGCGAGCTGGTGACGTTGATAGCCGGGTAGGCGAAGCTGCCAGCCTTCGCGCGGTCCAGCATGTCGGCATAGGCCTCCGGCGTCGCGATCGGCATGCGTTTCTCCCTTGTACGACGGATGGGTGCCGATCCTGCCAGACCTCCCGCGTCGGTAGGTTGGCGCGGTGACGTCCTCCGCCGTACAGGCCCTCCCTGCGTTCCTGGACGGCCAGCACCTGATCGAGACCTTCGGGGTCGTCGGGCTGCTGCTCATCGTCTTCGCCGAGACCGGTCTGCTGCTCGGGTTCTTCCTGCCCGGCGACTCGCTGCTGTTCGCCGCCGGCTACGCCGCCACCGGGGCGATCGAGGGCGTGCACCCCAACATCGCCGTCGTCTGCGTGGGGGTCAGCATCGTCGCCATCATCGGAGCGCAGACCGGCTTCCTGATCGGCCGCACCGTCGGCCCGGCCCTGTTCGACAAGGAGGACTCCCGGTTCTTCAAGCGGTCCTACGTCACCAAGGCCGAGGCGACCATCGAGCGGTACGGCGTCGGCAAGGCCATCGTGCTCGCGCGGTTCATCCCGATCGTCCGCACGTTCCTCAACCCCCTCGTCGGCGCCGGTGGCCTGTCCACCCGGGTGTTCACCCTCTGGAACGTCGTCGGCGGCATCTTGTGGGGGACCGGCGTGACGCTGCTCGGCTACTACCTGGGCCAGGTGTCGGTCATCGGCGACAACCTCGAGATCTTCGCCCTGATCGTGGTGGGGCTGTCCTTGCTCCCCATCGCGGTGGAGATCCTGCGGGCACGGGTCAGAGGGCGATGAGGCCGACCCCATCAATGGTGACGCGGCCGCTGTTCAGGGTCTTGATCACCAGGTTGCCGCCGCGCAGGGTGGTCCCGCTGAAGACGGTGTAGACCCGCCGGTGCGCTGTGGAGGTCGAGTTCAGACTGATCTTCTTGAGCAAGACGCCATTGAGGTAGACCCCCATCACACCGCCCCCGACGGTGCGGGTGGCAACGATGGCAAGCCGGCGGGTCTTCACGCTGGTCCGGGTGAGCGTCACGCCGGTCCTGGCGACCGTGGTGGCCGTGCCGGCGTAGTAGGCCGACGACGTGGTGCGGGTCCAGCCCGACGAGGCGGTCAGGCTGCGGTCATCGAGAGGGAGTCCCGTGAACCGCGTGGTCGAGACCGGCGAGACGTTGCCGGCCTTGTCCCTGCTGCGCACGGTGAAGGCGTAGGTGGCCCCGCGTACGGGCGTGGGGCTGATCGACGTCGCGGTGGTGGACACGGTCGCCGCGGCGACGATGCCGTTGAAGGACGTGCGGCGCACCGTCACGTCGTAGTTCTTGATGCCCGACCCGCCGGTGTCAGCGCCGGACCATCTGAAGGTCACCGCGCCCAGCGAGTAGAGCGGCAGCGCCACAGTGGTGACCGTCGGGTTGATGCCGTCCGGGGTCTTCGGCGCAGAGGGGGTCGAGGGTGCTCCGGTGCCGACGCTGTTGGTCGCCGTCACCGTGAAGGTGTAGGGGGTGCCGTTGGTCAGCCCGGCCACCGTGCAGCTCAGCGTGGTGGTGGCGATGCACTGCGCGCCGCCAGGGCTCGCGGTGACGCGGTACTCCGAGATGGTGGCGCCGTTGCCGGGAGCGCGGCGCCAGCTGACGGTCGACTTTGCGTTGCCGGGGCCGGCGACGACGCCGGTCGGTGCGCCGGGTGCGGTGGGGTCGGGGAGGGAGGCGGTCCAGCCGGCGTCGATCAGCATCCCGACAGCGGCGGGACCGGGGCTGTGGATCGCCTCCTGCGGGTCGACTGTGGGGGTCATCAGCGAGTTGATCGAGCCGTTGTCGTAGGTCGCCTCGTCGAGGTGGGCGAGCGTGCTGCCGTCCACATAGGGGTTGGGGGCGTGCAGCCGCGGCCGCACACCGTTGTTGGCGCTCACGCCGTTCGTGCCGCCCCAGTAGACCGAACCGCTGGTAAGCGCCTGCCCGAGCGCCGGCGACGGCTCCGTCACACCCCCCAGGTCGACGAGCTGAGTGCCCCCTGAGGACGCGGTGTAGGCGAACCGCTCGAAGCGCTGCGGCGGGTCAGTGCGGCTGCCGTTGCCAGCGGAGTCGACCGTCATGCGCTTGTTGAAGCCCAGGCCGTGCCCGATCTCGTGCAGCACCACCGTCTGGAAGTCGATGGCGCCTGCGGGCGGCGACCCGTCGGTGCCGAAGTACCAGGTGGCACAGGTCTGGCCGGTCGGGCAGTTGAGCGCCGGGTTGACGGTGAACGTGGCGATGATGTCGGACGTCGGCCCCACGGGGGTTACCTGGGTCGACCGGTCGACGCCCGTGATCGCATCGGCGAGGGCCGAGGGGTACCACGAGGTAACGCCGCCCTGGGTCTGCTGGTAGCTCGCTGACGTCCGGGCGGACCCGAGGACCTTGGTCGCCAGCTGCGCGAAGTTGGCGTTGACCTTGATCGGCACGGACGAGGAGACGATCCGCGACCAGATCCCGACGGCGGCGTCGAACGCCACCCTGGCCTGCGGTCCCTGGGCAGTGGTGTCGAAGCCGGTGTAGGTCACGTCCCAGACCGACCGCGTCGGACCGGGCGCAGGGGCTGGCACCGCCGAGGCCTGCATGGCGAGGCCGAGCATCTGGTTCGGCTCATCGCTGTGCGGGACATCCACCGCCGGTGGCACCAGGATGCTGGTGTCGGACAGGTCGCCCGCCGAGAGCAGCACGGCGCGGCCCGCGGGCGCGGCGACAGCCAGCAGGAGGCTGGCCACGAGCACGCCGGTCAGCGCTCTGGACCCAGGCCAACGCCGGCCGTCACTACTAGGCATGGGGCCATCCTCGACACCAATCGGACCAGGGTGTAGACCCGAATGGCTGAAGAAACGGTCGTCACTTGGACCAAAACAGTCCTAAACCGGGTCGAATGACACCCGGACCGGGGCCCGGACAGCCGGGTCGTCGGTCTCGAAGTACTCCATCTTCGTGAAGTGGAAGGCGCCCGCGACGATCGATGAGGGGAAGGCCTCGACGCGGGTGTTGATCGCCCGTACGTTGCCGTTGTAGAAGCGCCGGCCAGCGGCGATCCGGTCCTCGGTCTCCGCCAGCTGCGCCTGCAGCTGCTGGAAGGGCCCGGCCGCCTTGAGGTCCGGGTAGGCCTCGGCCACGGCCAGCAGTCCGCGCAGGGAGCCGGTCAGCGCGCTCTCGGCCTGCGCCTGGGCCGTTACCGATCCGGACGCCGCCATGGCCGCGGTGCGCGCCTGGACGACACCGGACAGCACGGTGCGCTCATGGGCGGCGTAGCCCTTCACCGTCTCCACCAGGTTGGGGATCAGCTCGTGCCGGCGGGTCAGCTCCACGTCGATCTGGCGCCAGGACTCCTGCACGAGGTTGCGCTGGCGCACGAAGCGGTTGTAGCTGATCACCACGGCGAGGGCGAGCAGCAGCACGGCGCCGATGGCGATGTAGAGGGGGGTCACTGAGGGCTCCCTTTCAGGTCGTTCCAGACGAACTCGGGAATGCCGTCCAACAGCACGCGCAGCGCGTCCAGCCGCTCGAGCAGCTGCACCGGGCTGTGCCGACCGTCCTCCCAGCACAGGGCGTCGGCCCCAGCCAGGCGCAGGTGCAGGGCCGTACGGCTCAGCAGGGCTTGCATCGTTCGCGGCGACAGGACGTCGTACGCGAACTTGGGGGTGTCGCAGCGGACCCGGTAGCGGCGGTTGAAGTCCTCGCTCTCCAGTTCGATGTCCTGCCTGCCCAGCACGGTGCCGAGCCGGCCGAAGACGCTTTCGGGCACCAGCTCGAACCGCGGCAGGTGGGCTCCGACGGCGAGAGCGCAGAAGGCGTAGCGGTGGGTGGTGGTCTGCCGTCGGCCCTTCGAGTCGGTGCTGTGCGTCTCGTAGCTGTAGTCGAACGCCACCATCGGCCGCCCGCGGAAGTCGCCCTGCAGGACGTTCTCGGCCTTGCGGTCGTCACCCTCGTCGAAGGGGTCGCCGTCGAAGCGGCCCGCCCAGCTGTCGTCCCGCGCCACCCACGTCCAGCCGTGCGCGAGCGCGAACTGGTGGAACAGCTCGCGCCGCTTCTTGGCCTGCAGCCAGCTGATGTAGGCCACGCCGCCGGCCACGACGGCGAACAGCACGAAGAACAGCACACCCTCCACGGCCCAGAAGGTACGGCGGGAAGGGACCGCCCGCGATCAGCCGGGGCCGTTCGGGGGGCCGAGGATCAGGCGAGGCCCAGGTCCTCGAGGCTGAAGGCGTAGCGGTAGGGGACGCCCTCAGCCTCGATCTTCTCGCCCGCGCCGGTGGCCCGGTCGGCGATGGTGGCCACCCCCACCGGGGTCGCACCGGCCTCGCGGACAGCCGCGAGCGCGGCAAGTGGAGAGCCACCGGTGGTGCTGGTGTCCTCGACGACCAGGACGCGGCGGCCGGCGATGTCCGGCCCCTCGATGCGCTTCTGCATGCCGTGGCCCTTGGCCTCCTTGCGGACGACGAAGGCGTCCAGCTGCCGCCCCAAAGCGGCGGCCTGGTGCAGCATCGCGGCGGCGATCGGGTCGGCGCCCATCGTCAAGCCGCCGACCGCGTCGTAGTCGAGATCGGCGGTCAGCTCGAGCATGACGGTGCCAACCAGGGGGGCGGCGGCGCCGGAGAGCGTCGTGCGGCGGAGGTCGACGTAGTAGTCGGCCTCCTTGCCGGAGGACAGCGTCACGGCGCCGTGGACGATGGCCTGGGAGCGGACGAGGGACAGGAGGTCATCGCGGTCGGTCACAGGACCTGATCCTATCCGGCGCACCGCGCGTCCTGCGGCTGTATCGCCTGCTCAGCGCCTAGGATGACCGCGTGCTGGACATGGGGAGACAGCTCGGCGTCGTGTTCGTCGGCTTGTTCGCCGTGGCGGTCGCCGCCGCGTCGGTCTACGTCGTGACGAGCTATCCCCCCGCTCCGGCGCCGTATCAGGTCGCCGCCACTGCGGCACCGACCACGGCCACCCCCATCGCGGCGCCGCCCACCCCGCCTGCGGCGCCGGCGGGCCTCCTGCTGATCGGGCCCAACCTCGCCCGGCTCCAGGCGGCGCTGGCTGACGCGACGGACGCGACCATCCAGCTCGCCCCGGCCGGCAACCCGGAGGTCATCGCTGATGGCGCGCTCGAGCGTGCCGTCAGCGAGCCGGGGGTGGTCATCCTGGAGGTCCGCCCCGGCGTCACGACGACGGTGCGCACCACCGCGGCGATCGAGGCGGTGAAGGACCGTTGGCCCGCGGCCCGGGTCGTGGTCGTCGCCCCCTTCAGTGACAAGGACCGCAAGAGCGCAGCGGCCGTCCAGACTGCGGCTGACTTGGCCGAGGTCGACTTCTTCGACCCGGTCGAGCTCGCCTGGCGGCTGGATGCGACCAGCCCCACCCTCAGCCCGACCGATCTGGCTGGGGTGGCCGGCAAGCTCGCGGCCGCTCTCTAAGCACGGTGGGCGTCGCGCTGGCGATCGCCGACCTGCTGCTGCTGGCCGCGCTGGTCACCGCAGTGCTGCTCGGCGTCGGCTGGCTCGTGCGTCGCCTCAGCGGGCGACCCGCAGTGGAGGCCCAGCCACACGAGGCCCAGCCACACGAGGCCAAGCCGCACGTCAGGAACTGGCGGCGCGTAGCCGGAGTCACGCTCATTGCGGCTGGCCTGGTCGTGCTGCTGCTCGTGCTGCCGTCCCGCTGAAGCAGGCGGGGACTAGGCGGGGACGGCGACCCGACGGCTGCGGGCCAGGAAGACGACACCGGTGCCGAGCAGAGCGACCCCGCTACCGACACCGACGAGCCACATCACGTCGGTGCCCGTCACGGGGAGCCCATCGGTGACCGAGCCGGAGCCCACGGAAAAGGATGTCGACGCGGTCTTCGGCGCGCCGTTGAGTACGCCGCTGAACAGCACGCAGTACTCGCCCGGCGGGAGCTCGGGCACGGTGAAGGTGACCTCGGCACCGCCGAGGACGGACACGGTGGCGTCGCCGAGGTCGGCCACCTGCTCGTTGGTCGCGCAGCGGACGAGGACGACGCTGACCTGCGTGCCGGCGTCGAACTCGCCGTCACCGCTGGTGATGTTCACCGACTCGCCGGGTTCCGCGGTCTCTTGACTGGTCGACTCACCCTGGCAGCCGGGCGGGTAGGGCTCCTGGCCGTTTTGTCCCGGCTGGCAGGCGGACGCGGCGACCGCAGCCCCTGCCAGGAACAGGCTCGCAAGGAACAGCACGAACGTCGCCATCAGGGCGCTTGCGAACTTCTTCACGAGAAACTCCAGGACTCAAGGAACACCAACCCTCTCATGCTACCCCGTCCGGGGCAAGGACGCGGCTAACGTGACCACAACACTTCGAAACGATCTTGGAGCCGCATGCGAGCGTCCGTACGCACCCAGCGGCGCGTCGCGCTCTTCGTCGGCGTGACCGTGGTCCTGGCCAGCTGGCTCGGGCTGCGGGCGCTGCAGATCCGCAGCCACCTGCTCGTGGCCCGGGCTGAGCTCGCCGTAGCCGCCTCCCCCGACCTCGACCGCGCTGTGCAAGCCGCCGACCGAGCTACCCGCGAGGTCGATGCCGCCCATGCTGCGAGCCGTGACCCGCTGTGGCGGCTGGCCGGCGCCATCCCGGCCCTCGGCGCCACCTTCGGGATGGTCTCCGACCTCACCGACATCAGCCGAGACCTGGTCCACCAGGCGCTGCCGCCGTTGCGGGCGGCGCTGCGGGAGGAGCGGGCGCATCCACTGGTGGCCGACGGCCGGGTCGACCTGGCCAGCCTGGCCCGTCTCGCACCGCTGTTCGAGCGGGCCTCCACCGAGGCTGACACGGCGCTGCAGCGGGCTGGGCGGCTCCCGGATACGCCCCTGGACGGGCAGCGGGACACCTTCCAAGCTCAGGTCCAGCGGCTCACGCACAGCCTCGGGGCTGCGAAGGCGGCGGTCGACACCGCCCCCGGCATGCTCGGTCGCGACCGGCCGAGACGCTACTTCCTCGCCGTGCAGAACAACGCGGAGAGCCGCGCCACGGGCGGGCTGATCGGCGCCTACGCGATCGTGCGGGTGGACAAGGGGCGGATCACCCGCGAGCGGGTCGGCACCGATCAGGACTTCGTCACCGCCGAGCGCCCGGTCGTGGACCTGGGCCAGGACTTCGCCGACCACTACGACAAGCACAGCAGCCGGACCTATTGGTCGGCGGCGGTCCTGACCCCCGATTGGTCCAGCGCCGGTGCGATCATCGCGGGGCTCTGGCGAGCGCAGGGCGGCGGGCCGATCGACGGCGTCATCGGCATCGACCCGATCACGATGCGCGAGCTGCTGCGCGCAACCGGACCGGTGACCGTCGGCACCCGCAGCATCGGCCCGGCCAACGTCGTGGACTTCGTGATGCGGGACGAGTACGCCGAGTTCCCGTACCCGGCCCGCGAGGTGGCCCGCAAACAGGTGCTCCGGGAACTGGCCGGCCAGTTGTTCGACCGGGTCCTGGGCGCGTCGTCCAGCACCTCCCTTCTGACCGCAGTCACGGCGGCGGGCGGCAGCGGGCACCTGCAGCTGTGGTCCGCCGACGCGGCAGAGCAAGCCACCATTGCCCGCTTCCGGGTGGGCGGCGTCCTCACCCGCGCGCCCGGCGCGTTCCTGGAGGTCGTGACGCAGAACGCCGCGGGCAACAAGATCGACTACTACGTACGCCGGAAGCTGGCCTACTCGCGTCCCGCGCCCGGCACCGGGCGGGCCGAGCTGACCCTGCGCAACCTGGTGGATCCGGCCACGGTGCCGCCGATCGTCACCGGACGTCTCGACCACAACCCGACCGGCCGACCCGGCGAAACCAAGCTGCTGCTCACGTTCTTCGTCTCCGTCGGGGCATCGGTCCGTGAGGTCACCGTCGACGGGATCCTGGTGCCCGTCGAGAGAGGCACCGAGAAGGGCCATGGCTTCGCGTCGCTGCAGGTGCTGGTCGCCCCCGGTAGACCGGTGACGGTGGTCGCGCTGCTCGACGACCCAGGGGGTCCGCTGACCTACCGGCAGCAGCCCCTCGTCGTGGACGACGAGCTCTCCCTTGCCGTGCCACGGGCGGGGGCTCAGTAGCGGGGGGGCGGGCTCTTCTGCTCGCTCCACGGCCACTCACTCGCCGCTGGCTCAGGCGTGGCCGACGGTGTGGTGGAAGGCGTGCTGGTGGGTGCGTCGTAGGTGGGCGGCGGTAACGCCGGAACGACGGGTTGGAGTACGGGCTCCGGAACAGCCGGCTGGACTGCGCGCTCCCGCAAGCTGGGTGCGGGCGCGGCTGGTGGGGCGCCATGGGTCACCAGCAGCGCGTCCTCGTGAGACAGCTGCGGCTTGTTCTTGTCGCTGTCATAGGCGCCGTAGCCGTATCCGTAGCCGTAGCCGTATCCGCCGTAGGCGTCGGGCCCGCGGCGCGGGACCATGTTGAGCACGGACCCGAGGATGGTGGCGTCCACCGCGTGCAGCGCATCGGTCGCGCGGCGAAGCTGCTCCTTCCTGGTAGAGCGGCTCCGGACAGTCAGGACGGCGCCGTTGGTAATCGTCGCCAGGATCGCAGCGTCGGTGACCGGTAGCAGGGGCGGAGCGTCGACGATGACGACCTCGAAGCGGCCCTCGAGGTCCGCGAGCAGCCGCCTCATGCCCCGCGAGGACAGCAGCTCACTGGGGTTGGGCGGCAGCGGACCGCTGGCCAGCACGGTGATGGTGCCGTCACCCCAGGGCTGCAGGGCGTCATTCAGGGTCACCTTGCCGATGACGACGTCGGTCACCCCGACCGCGCCTACCAGTCCCAAGTAGTCGGCGATCCGGGGCCGGCGAAGGTCACCTTCGACCAGGCAGACGCGGACCCCCGCTTGCGCCAGGGTGAGGGCGAGGTTGCACGCCAAGGTGCTCTTGCCCTCGTTCGGCACCGAGCTGGTGATCACGAAGGAGCGCAACGGCGTGTCGGGCTCGACGAACTGCAAGTTGGTGCGCAGCTGCCGGAAGGCTTCGGCCCGCGCAGCCCGGGGTCTGTCATGCACGATGAGCGGCTGCTTGCTCGCGTTCGGGTCGAAGGCGATCGCCCCAAGCGTGGCGGTGCCGGAGTGCTCCAGCACGTCCTCCGGGTTGTTCACCGTGTTGTCCAGAGCCTCGCGGAGCACCGCGAGCCCCACTCCGAGCAGCAGTCCCAGCACCAAAGCCAGGGACAGGTTGCGCAGCGGCCTTGGAGTGAACGCCGAGCCCGGCAGGGACGGCCGCTCGGTGAGGCTGGCGCGGATGCCGGACTGCCCGCCACCGGCCGGCCGCTCGAGCTCGGCGACGATCTGGGGGAAGTCGACTGCGAGCCGTTCGGCGATGCGCAAGGCAGTGTCGCGGGACGCGTTGGTCACCGTCACGCTCAGGAGCACCGTGTCGGGTACGGCGGAGGCCTGGATGGTGCCGACCACGAGGCCCGGGGCGACGCCGAGCCCTGTCGCGATGCGAGCAGCGGTAGAGGGACCGGCCACGACCCGCGCGTAAGACTTGACGCGCTGCTGGGAGAACAACCCGCCGGTGTAGGCGCTGGAGGTGTCGGCCGACTGCTCCGGCGTCGAAACGAAGAAGGTGACGCCTGTGCGGTAGAGGGGCGTGGTGCGTAGCGTCACCACCAGCGCGGCGGCCACAGCGAGCGTGGCGCACAGCAGCATGAGCAGCCACTGCTTGCGCAGCACCCTGACGTATTCGCTCAACTCCACGCGGTGGTTGTCCCTTCATGATGATCGAATGCCCCCAGGTGGGCATGTCACGCCGTAGGCTCTGCTCATCGTAACGGGCAGCGCTCGCACGAGGCCTGTGGAGGGATGACAGTTGCAACAACGCACGCTGGCTGTCCTTCGCCGCGCTCGACTCCCCCTGCAGCTGGGGTTCGACATCTCCTGGTGGTTTGCCGCTATCTGGCTCGCCAATGGCATCCGGTACGACTTCGCCCCCGGGCACTTGATGCCGCCAGGCATCACGGTGGTCGCCACGCTGGGCGCCCTTGGGCTGGTCGGCAGCGGGTTCGTGCTCCACCTCTACCGCGGACGCCACAAGATCGGTGCCTTCGACGAGGTCGCCGGCATCGCGAGCGCCATGGCCGTAGCCGCCCTCGCCAGCGAGGCCGCCAACCTCGCCTTGCCCGGGGAGTTAGTCGTGCCGAGGAGCGCTCCCGTGCTCGCGGGTCTGCTGGGGCTGCTCGGCTCGGTAGGGGCCCGCTACGCCTGGCGGGTGCTCGTCGAGCGTGGGCTGCGACCATCAGTCGACGCGGCCGAGCCGCTGCTGCTCTTTGGTGCTGGGGAGGGCGCCGAGCAGGCCATCGTGGCGATGCTCCGCAACCCCGACAGCACATACCTACCCGTCGGGCTGCTCGACGACATGCCACGCAAGCGACTGCTGCGACTGCGCGGTGTGCCCGTGCTGGGGACGAGGCAGGATCTGGCCACTGTGGCCAAGGCCACCAGCGCCAAGGCACTCCTGCTGGCCATCCCGAGCGCCAACGCCGCACTGGTTCGCGAGATCAGCGCGCTGGCCGAGGCTGCCAGCCTCCACCTGCTGGTGCTGCCGCCCGTCTCCGAGCTGATCGACGGGCGCATCGGGCTGGACGACATCCGGGAGCTCAATCTCAGCGACCTGCTCGGCCGCCGACAGATCGAACTCGACCTCAGCAGCATTGCTGGCTACCTCACCGGCAAGCGGGTGCTGGTGACTGGCGCCGGCGGGTCCATCGGCTCCGAGCTCTGCCGGCAGCTCGTGCGGTTCCACCCGGCGGAGCTCATCATGCTCGACCGCGATGAGTCAGCCTTGCACGCCGTGCAGCTCATGGTCACCGGCCGGGCCCTCTTGGACGACGACGACCTGGTCCTGGCCGACATTCGCGACACGGAACGCCTGCAGTTCATCTTCCAGACGCGCCGACCCCAGGTGGTCTTCCACGCCGCGGCGCTCAAGCACCTGACCCTGCTCGAGCGCAACCCGGGCGAGGCCGTCAAGAGCAACGTCTGGGGCACGTTGAGCGTGCTCGAGGCGGCAAGAGAGTCAGGGGTCGAGCGCTTCGTGAACATCTCGACGGACAAGGCGGCTGACCCGGCGAGCGTCCTCGGGTATTCAAAGCGCATCGCTGAGCGGCTGACGGCCCATGCGGCGCAGCAGGCGGAAGGTCTGTACCTCTCCGTGCGCTTCGGCAATGTGCTGGGTAGCCGCGGTTCCGTGCTAACGGCGTTCACCGCCCAGGTGGAAGCTGGCGGGCCGATCACGGTGACGCACCGGGAGGTCACGCGATACTTCATGACCATCCAGGAGGCCGTTCAGCTTGTCATCCAGGCTGGCGCCGTCGGTTCGGGCGGCGAGGTCCTTGTCTTGGACATGGGCGATCCCGTGCGCATCGATGATGTGGCTCGACGCTTAGCCGACGATGCTCCACACGCCATCGACATCGTCTACACCGGCCTTCGCCCGGGCGAGAAGCTTCACGAAGACCTGCTGGCCGCTGACGAGGTCGACGAGCGGCCCAGCCATCCGCTGATCTCGCAGGTCCCGGTGCCACCCTTGCACCCAGTGGATGCCTGGGCACTGGACGCCTGGGCGGAGCCACAGGCCGCGATCTCAGCTATGCGGTCGTTGACCCAGGCTCCGGCGGATGTTGAATCGGCTCATCAGCCCAACACACAACTCTGAGGAACAATGACCGCATGACATCGCGCAAACTCGTCGTCGTCGGACAGGGGTATGTGGGCCTGCCATTGTCCATGCGCGCCGTGGAGGTGGGATACGACGTCGTCGGGGTCGAGATCGACCAGCGCCGTGTCGAGCGATTGGCGGCTGGCGACTCCTACGTTGAGGACGTCGACTCGGGCGCCCTGAGAGACGCCTTGGAAGGTGGCCGCTACCTTCCGACGCTCTCCTACAACGACTGCCGCGATTTTGACATCGCGGTCATCACCGTCCCGACGCCCCTGCGTGAGGGAAACCCGGACCTTTCCTACATAGAAGAGGCCGGACGCTCCCTCGCACCGCTGCTGCGCAAGGGGGCTATAGTCGTTCTGGAGTCAACGACTTACCCCGGCACGACGCAGGAACTTCTGGCTCCCATTCTCGAAGCCGGCTCCGGGCTAAGAGCGGGAGAGGACTTTTTCTTGGGCTACAGCCCAGAGCGGATTGACCCCGGAAACCCGGTCTACGGGTTAGTCAACACGCCGAAGGTGGTTTCAGGTATCGACGCCGACTCCTTATCCGCCGTTAAGGCCTTCTTCGATGACATCGTTGACACGACCGTTCCGGTGAGCACGCCGAGGGAGGCCGAACTCACCAAGTTGCTGGAAAACACCTTCCGCCACGTCAACATCGCCTTGGTCAACGAACTCGCCGTGTTCGCGCATGCCCTAGGAATCGACGTTTGGGAGGCCATCGACGCTGCGACGACCAAGCCGTTTGGCTACATGCGGTTCACGCCCGGACCAGGGGTAGGAGGGCATTGCCTACCTGTCGACCCCTCCTATCTCTCCTGGCAGGTACGACGAAGCCTCGGTCACAGCTTCCGTTTTGTCGAACTTGCCAACGACATCAACGACCACATGCCCGACTACGTTGTCCGGCGAATGATGCTGGCCCTCAACGAGCAGGGCAGATCGGTTAAGGGCAGCCGCATCCTGCTGCTTGGATTGGCCTACAAAAAGAATACCGGCGACGCCCGTGAGAGTCCGGCGGCTCGGGTGGCGGAACTGCTGATTGCGTTGGGAGCCTACGTCCGTGCTGCGGACCCCCACGTGGTCGAGGAACACGTGCCGCATAACGTTACGCGTGTGCACCTGACCCCAGAGGAGGTACGGAATGCGGACGCGGTTGTGCTACTCACAGATCACGACGAGTTTGACCTAGCTATCGTGGAGCAGGGCGCTGCCATGATTCTAGACACCCGACGTGTTTTAGTCGGGCCGCGCGTCCAACACCTCTAACTCACCGGCTGTCCCACCCGGATATCCCGTATAAACGGGGCCATTGACCGTGCCGGCGTTTGGATTCAACCCGGAATAGTTCCTAACGCCCCTCCGAGATCTGCCTCTTGTGTCGATGGCGATTGGCTTCTGGCAGGCACACGCAGCCTGACTCCGCTAAACTGGCTCTTCGCACTTGAGCGGGGTGGCGGCCTGATTTGAGGCTCGTGGCCTCGACATGCTGGTGGTTCCTACGCCGTCAGCTGAAGAGGGCCACGAGCCATGTCCGACCGTACGACGTTGCTGT
>Ga0136633_1000572_pt1 | contig 28147 bp, 29 predicted proteins | sample AntDrymeUQ832206_2_FD_105494 | JGI IMG/M metagenome (GOLD analysis project Ga0136633, IMG submission 105494) | Polar desert sand microbial communities from Dry Valleys, Antarctica - metaG UQ83 (22.06) | ecosystem: Environmental > Terrestrial > Soil > Desert | place: Antarctica: Dry Valley... | reverse complement strand
CGCCCGGAGGGGGTGCTGATCTTCGATGCCGGCGGGCCCTGCGACATCGAAGCGCTCCACGCCCAGGCGCTCGAGCTGTGCCTGCGGCGGGCGGGCATCCGCACGCTGCTGCTGACCGCCGAGCTGGATGCCAGCCGGCTGGCCCACGTCCTGCAGGCGCTGGGCCCGCGGCTCGTCGTGCTGACGGGCCATCGCGCATGGCTCGACGCGCTGGCGCGGATCGCCTACCAGACGCGCGGCGCGGTCAACCTCGTCGAGGTGCTCGAGTTCCGCGGCGCGCGCGGCGAGGCCGGCCACGTGTCGGTCCCGCGCCTGGGGGCGAGCGCGGTGGGCGCGCGCGACCTGCTGCTCGCACGATTGAACGCCGGGGGCGAGCAGCCGCCCCGGCGCCATGGCCTGGCGCAGGCGTCATAACCACGCCCGGGCAGCGTCCGCCGCGACCGCTACGGTCCGGCGCCAGGATGACCCTCGTGCCCGGCGACCCGCTCGCGCATCGCGCCCTCGATTCGCTGCTGCGGGCGGAGGCGTCGGTCCGCCGCCGGCTGAGCGCCGACCTCGAGCGCGAGGGGCTGTCGGCGACGGGCTTCTCGGTCCTCGTGATCCTGACCACGGCGGGCGGCGAGCTCGAGCTGCGCGTGCTGCGCGCGCGGCTGCGCACGTCGAAGGCCAACGCGACCGAGGTCGTCACGACGCTCGAGAGCCGCGGCCTCGTGCTGCGCCGGCGCCTGGTCAGCGACCGTCGCGCGGCGAGCGTCGCGATCACCGCCGCAGGCGCAGAGATCGTCGACCGGCTGTTTCCCGAGCACAGCGAGCGCGTGGCGCAGGCCTTCGCCGTCCTCGACGAGGCGGAGAAGCGCTCTCTGGCCTCCATCTGCCGCAAGCTCGCCGCCTGACGGGCCGGTGACGCGACGTTGAGGTTTCGTCGGATTCGCCGGGGGGCGGTCAGCCGCACCTGCAGACGGGAGGTGCCCCCCTGGCCGGGGGCCCGCCGGCGCAGCAGACTGGTCGGCATGCTCACCCCGATCGTCACAGAGATCCCCCGCGTTCTCGAGCCGGTCGCCCGCGACACCTTCATCGGGCCGCGCCGGACGCAGAACGCGAACGTCGTGCGCCCGGCCTCGCGCGCGGGCTGACGTCGCGCCGGCCGCGCCTACACTGCACGGCCATGGCTAAGCGGCCCGTCGACGCGCAGGTGTCGTTCCCCGACCTCGAGCAGCAGGTGCTCGAGCGCTGGCGCGAGCGCGACGTGTTTCGCCAATCGATCCGCCGCCGCGCCGGCGGCGAGCCGTGGGTGTTCTGGGAGGGCCCGCCGACGGCGAACGGCCCGCCGGGCGTGCATCACGTCCTCAGCCGCGCCTTCAAGGACATCTTCCCGCGCTATCGCACGATGCGCGGGCGACTGGTCGAGCGCCGCGGCGGCTGGGACTGCCACGGCCTGCCGGTCGAGATCGCCGTCGAGAAGCAGCTCGGGATCACCCGCAAGGAGGAGATCGAGCAGTACGGCATCGCCGAGTTCAACCAGAAGTGCCGCGAGTCGGTGTTCGCGTTCCTGGAGGACTGGAGCGCGCTGACCGAGCGGATCGGCTTCTGGCTGGACCTCGACCACGCCTACCGGACGCTGGACTCGACGTACATCGAGTCGGTGTGGTCGTCGCTCAAGGCCCTCGCCGACAAGGGGATGCTCTACGAGGGCCACAAGGTCGTCCCGTACTGCCCGCGCTGCGGCACGGCGCTGTCCAGCCACGAGGTCGCGCTGGGCTATCAGGACGTCGAGGACCCGTCGGTCTACGTGCGCTTCAAGGTCGGGCAGGACGGCGGCCCGCTGCAGGCCGGCGACGAGCTGCTCATCTGGACGACGACGCCGTGGACGCTCGTTTCCAACGCCGCCGTCGCCGTCGACCCCGAGCTGACCTACGTGCGCGCCAAGACCGGCCGGCTCGAAGCGCCGGTCGTCCTCGCCGAGGCGCTCATCGAGAAGGTGCTCGGCGATCGCGCCAACGTGCAGATCCTCGAGCGCTTCCCCGGCGCGGCGATCGACGGCGTGCGCTACGAGCCACCGTTCGGCTACCTCTCGGGCGACGTCTTCGGCGAGCGCGGCCACACGGTGCTGCTGGCGGACTTCGTCACCGCCGACGACGGCACCGGCCTCGTGCACACGGCGATCGCGTTCGGCGAGGACGACTTCCGCCTCGGCCAGCAGTACGGGCTGAACGTCGTCAACCCGGTCCTGCCCGACGGCACGTACGACGAGCGCATCGGCCGCTACGCCGGGCGCTTCGTCAAGGACGCCGACGCCGACCTGATCGAGGACCTCCAGACGCGCGGGCGACTGCTGCGCGCCGAGCGCTACGAGCACTCCTATCCGCACTGCTGGCGCTGCGCGACCCCGCTGCTGTACTACGCCAAGCCGTCGTGGTACATCGCGACGTCGCAGATCCGTGACGAGCTGCTGGCCGCCAACGAGCAGATCGAGTGGCACCCGGAGCACATCAAGCACGGGCGCTTCGGGCGCTGGCTGGAGAACAACGTCGACTGGGCGCTGTCGCGCGAGCGCTACTGGGGCACGCCGCTGCCGGTCTGGCGCTGCGAGAACGATCACATCACCGTGGTCGGCTCCTTCGATGACCTCGAGCAGCGCTCGGGCGTTCGCCTGGAGGATCCGCATCGTCCGTACTGCGACGACGTGACCTTCCCGTGCGCGGAGTGCGGCGAGGTCGCCACCCGCGTTCCCGAGGTCATCGACGTGTGGTTTGACTCGGGCGCGATGCCGTTCGCCCAGCGCCACCAGCTCGTCGATGGCGAGGCCGCGCTCGACGAGGTCTACCCCGCCGACTTCATATGCGAGGCGCTGGACCAGACGCGCGGCTGGTTCTACTCCCTGCTCGGCGTCTCGACGCTGCTGCGCGGCCCGCAGGTCCCCTACCGCAACGTCGTCTGCCTGGGCCTGATCCTCGACGGCGAGGGCCAGAAGATGTCGAAGTCCAAGGGCAACGTCGTCGGCCCGTGGGAGGTCATCGACCGCTTCGGCGCCGACGCGCTGCGCTGGTACTTCTTCACCTCCAAGCAGCCGTGGGACGGCTACCTGTTCTCGCCCGAGGCGATCGGCGAGGGCGTGCGCCTGTTCCTGCGCCAGCTCTGGAACACCTACCGCGTGGCGACGATGTACGCGCCCGGCGCGACGGGCGCTGAGACCGACCTGGACCGCTGGATCCGCTCGCGGCTGAGCGCGACCGTCGAGGTCGTCACCGACCGCCTGGAGAACTACGACGCGACGACCGGCGGCCGCGCGATCGCCGACTTCGTCGACGACCTCTCCAACTGGTACGTGCGCCGCTCGCGGCCGCGCTTCTGGGAGGGCGACGCCGTCGCGCTGGAGACGCTGCGCTCCTGCCTCGTGACGGTCACCCAGCTGCTGGCGCCGTACACCCCGTTCCTCGCCGACGAGATCTACGACAACCTCGACGGCTCCGAGCCGAGCGTCCACCTCACCGACTGGCCCGCGCCCGAGGCGCGCGACGAGCCGCTCGAGTCGGCGATGGCGATCGCGCGCGAGACGGTCCGCCTCGGCCTCGCCGCCCGTGGTGCGGCGAAGATCAAGGTCCGCCAGCCGCTGCACGAGGTCGTCGTCGTCGCCGCCGGCCGCGAGCGCGAGGCGATCGAGCGCCTCGGCGAGATCGTGCGCGAGGAGCTCAACGTCAAGGTGCTGCGCTTCGTCGACGAGGCCGACGAGCTCGGCTCCTACACGCTGAAGCCCAACTACCGCACGCTCGGTCCGCGCTTTGGCAAGAACATGCCGCAGGTCGCCGAGGCCGTCGCCGCGCTGGACCCCGACCACGTCGCCGTCTCGCTGCGCGAGGGCCGTCAGGTCGGCGTGTTCATCGACGGCCACGACCACACGCTGGATCCCGACGACCTGCTGGTCGCGCTTGCGCCGCTGCAGGACTACCAGCTCGAGCGCGAGGGCTCGCACGCCGTCGCGCTGGAGCTCTCGATCGACGACGACCTGCGCCGCGAGGGCCTGGCGCGCGAGATCGTCCACGCCGTGCAGCTCGCCCGCCGCGACACCGGCCTGGACATCTCCGACCGCATCGACCTCGCGCTCGACGGTGACGAGACGCTGCTGGCGGCGGCGCGGCACCACGAGACGTACCTCGCCGGCGAGGTGCTCGCGGTCAGCGTCGCCTACGACGCCAACGGCACCGGCGAGACCGCCAGCATCGAGGGCCGCGAGCTGCGGATCTCGGTCGCGCGCGCCGGCTGACCGCGAGGTCGGACCGGACGGACCCAAGGGTTCCTGCGGCTGCTTCCTCTACGTCGCCAACTGAGGGGCGCGCTCGCAGCGTCCGCAACCAGCGCGGCGCGAAGGGTTCGCCACGAGCAGCCGACGTGACGAAGTGCCGGCTGCGGGGTGCAGCCGGCCTGCGGACGTCGTCGCCGCGGCGCTCAGGCGGCGGGCTCCATCTCGAGCTGCTGCTCGAGCTGGCTCTTGTTGCGCGTCGGGCGCAGGCGCTTGGCCTCCACGCCGTTGTTGAAGAGGATCAGCGTGGGGATCGAGAGGATCCCGTACTGCGCCGCCGTGACCTGATTCTCGTCGACGTTGAGCTTGACGATGCGGACGTCCTCGCGACCCTCGGCGATCTCCTCGAGCAGGGGAGAGATCGCACGGCACGGGCCGCACCAGGGCGCCCAGAAGTCCACGAGGATCGGGGTCTCGGACTCCATGACCTCGGCCTGGAAGCTGTCGTCGGTGACTTCGATGATCGGACCGGCCATTGGTGGTCTCCTTGAGTTACGTCGCCGGGAGGTCACGGGTGCGATGACCGTGGGGCGAGACGGCGGGGGCTACGCACCCACTATACAAAGTGAAGCGACGGACGTTCGGTGGGGCTGTGGGTGCCCTACCCGGCGAGCCAGCGCAGCAGGCCCGGGCTGACGTAGACCTCGACGAACGCCGAGGCCACGAGCACCGGGACGGCGAGCAGCACGGTCACGATCGTCGCCGCGAGCAACTCGTGCCAGTCCTTCTGGCGGCTGGCGATCATCCACGCCGCGAGCGGCAGGAAGAGCGCGACGAGCTCGGGCAGCGCGTGCGGCAGCAGGCCGAGCAGCAGCAGCCCCGGCCCGATTTCGAGCTTGGCCGACAGGGAGGCGGCCCCGGCGCCGAGCACGATCGCCTGGGTCATGAGCGAGAACGCCGTCGCGGCGATCACGAAGAGGATCGCCAGCGGGCCCGCCTTCTCGTGGATCCAGCGCCATGCACCGCTGCGCTGCTGCGCCTCGAGCGGCAGCGAGCTGCCGGCGATGAAGCCCGCCACGCACGCCATCGCGTGCAGCGCCAGCACGAGCGCGTTGCGCGTGATGACGTGCAGGACCTGTCCGAGGTCCGGGCGGCCCTCGCCCAGCCCGAGGAACGGCATGCCGGGATCGGGGATCGACACCCTCGCGATCACCCAGACGCAGAGCAACAGCAGGACGCTGATGGCAAACGAGCCCGCGAGCCAGCGCCCGACGACGGGCCCAGGCCGCTCGTTCCATTCGTCGAGCGTGGTCCGGGTGTCGGTCATGCCGCGGACGAGGACGAGGTCGGAGGTCTGCACCGACCCCGCATCGGCGCCGCCGGGCGGCGCCGCCGATCAGCGGCGGCGGCGCTGGCCGGATGTGCGACCGAAGCGCAGCTGCGGCACGAGCCACGCGGCCTCGCCGGCGATCCGCCAGGACATCTTCGAGTGACCGAGCCGGCGGTCGCGGAAGACGATCGGCAGCTCGACGACGCGAAAGCCCGCGTGGATGGCGCGATGCGTGAGCTCGACCTGGAAGGCGTAGCCGCGCGAGCGCACCGTCGGCAGGTCGATCGCCTCGAGCACCTCGCGGCGAAAGCACTTGAAGCCGCCGGTCAGGTCACGCACCTCGAGGCCGAGCACCTTGCGGGCGTACCACGAGCCGCCGCGGCTGACGAAGCGCCGCACGCGCCCCCAGTCGGTCACGCCGCCGCCGGCGACGTAGCGCGAGCCGAGCGCCACGTCGGCGTCCTCGGCCGCCGCGATCAGCCGCGCGAGGTCGGCCGGGTCGTGCGAGAAGTCCGAGTCCATCTCCAGGACGAGCTGCGCGCCGCCGTCCAGGGCACGCGAGAAGCCGGCGAGGTAGGCCGGCCCGAGCCCCTCGCGGACCGTCCGGTGCAGGACCTCGACGTCCTCGTGCTCGGCGGCGAGCCCGTCGGCGATCTCGCCCGTGCCGTCGGGCGAGCTGTCGTCGACGACGAGGATCCGGTGGTCGCCGGGCATCGCGCGTTCGAGCACCTCGCGCGCGGCCGCGACGATCGCCGCGATGTTCTCGGCCTCGTCGAACGTGGGCAGGATGAGCCAGGCGGTGGCGGGCATCGGCGGATTACCCTATGTGCCCATGGCGGCCGACCCCTCCAACCTTCACATCGCGGCCGCATTCGACGAGCTCGGCGACCTCTACGAGCTCGACGGCGCGATCGTCCATCGCGTCATGGCCTACCGCTCGGCGGCGAAGGCCGCGCGCGAGGCGACGGTGTCCGTGGCGGCGCTCGCGCGCAAGGGGACGGTGACCTCGCTGCCGGGCATCGGAAAGACGCTCGAGGAGAAGATCGTCGCGCTGCTGGAGACCGGCGACATCCCCGCGGCGGTCAAGCTGCGCGCGAGGTATCCGGCCGGCCTGCTGGACATGACGCGCCTGCCGGGCCTCGGCCCCAAGCGCGCGCGCAAGCTCTTCGGCGAGCTCGGCATCGACTCGCTCGACGCCCTGCGCACCGCCGCCGAGAGCCAGGGGCTGCGCAACGTCAAGGGCTTCGGGCCGAAGTTCGAGGCGTCGGTGCTCTCGTCGCTTCAGGCCGGCATCGGCGAGCGCCCCGCCCAGCGTGTGCTCCTGCACCGCGCGCTGACCGTCGGCGAGCAGATCGTCGCCGCGCTGCGCGAGCATCCCGCCGCCGACCGCGTCGAGCTGGCCGGCTCCGCGCGCCGCCAGGTGGATGCGGTCCGAGACCTCGACATCATCGCCACCGCGAGCGATCCGGGAGCGCTGGCGCGGGCGCTCGGCGAGCTCGACCTCATCGAGTCGGCCTCGGCGCCCAGCGAGAACGCGGCGCGCGGCCGGACGCACACCGGCCTGCCGGTCGACCTGCGCGTCGTCGCGCCCGAGAACTTCGGCAACCTGCTGCAGCACTTCACGGGCTCGCAGGCACACAACGTCGCGCTGCGCGAAGCGGCGGTGCGGCGCGGGCTGCACGTCAGCGAGTACGGGATCCTCGACGACGAGACCGGCGAGACGCTGCGCTGCGCCACGGAGGAGGAGGTCTACGAGCGCCTCGGCCTCACGTACCCCGAGCCCGAGCTGCGCGAGAACCGCGGCGAGCTGTCGCCCGGTTTCGTCGCGCCGCAGCTCGTCCGCGTCGAGGACCTGAAGGGCGACCTGCACATGCACACGCGCGCCTCCGACGGGCGCGACACGATCGAGGAGATGGCGCGCGCGGCGCTGGCACGCGGCTACGAGTACATCGCCATCACCGACCACTCGGCGACGCACGGCTTCGGCGACCACGTCACGCCCGACGAGCTCGAGCGCCAGATCGAGCGCGTCGCCGCCGCCAACGAGGTCGTCGGCGCCATCACGATCCTCGCCGGCACGGAGACGAACATCCTGCCCGACGGCTCGCCGGACTACGACGACGCGCTGCTCGCGCGGCTGGACTGGGTGATCGGCTCGGTGCACACCTCCTTCGGCATGCCGGCCGCCGACATGACCAAGCGCATGGTCGCGGCGATCGAGCATCCCTGGATCGACGCGATCGGACATCCGACCGGCCGCAAGATCTCCTCGCGCCGGCCCTACGCGCTGGACCTCGACGCGGTCATCGCCGCCGCCGCGGCGACGGGCACGATGCTCGAGATCAACTCCGCCCCCGACCGCCGTGACCTCAACGACGTCAACGCGCAGGCCGCCGCCGAGAACGGGGTGCTGCTGCTCGTCGACTCCGATGCGCACGGCGCCGATCGCCTGCAACACGTGCGCTGGGGGATCGCGACGGCGCGGCGGGCGTGGCTGACGGCCGAGAACGTGGCGAACACGCGGCCGTGGGCGCAGTTCGCGCAGCTGCGCAAGCGCACCCGCTCGCGCGCCGCCTGACGCGTCGGCGCGGCGGGGGCCGGGGCGGTCTCAGCCCAGCCGGCGCGAGAACACGAGGACATCGTCGGTCGCGTAGCCCAGCGCCGCGTAGAAGCCGCTCGCCGCGCGGTTTCGGCGCGGATCATGAGGGTGAGCTACTAGCGCGATCGCGTCGTCGGTCCTCGTGCCCGGCAGCGCCTCGATCGGCATGACCGGACGATGCCAGACGGGGCCGTCTCTATCGTTCGAGGCATGGCCGAACTGGAGCTGACACGGAGCTCGGGCGACAAGCGCCGCTACGAGCTCGACGGCGTCGGAATGCTGCGCCTGGGCGGCTGGGCGTCGCGCTGGGCGACCGCCGAGGCCGGCCAGCATCGCTGGGGGCTGGCGCGGCGCGGGATCTTCCGGTCGAGGATCGAGGCCACCGACGCCGCGGGGACCGTGATGGGGACGTTCGAGGGCCGCTCGCTCAAGCGCGGCGGGGCCCTGCGCTGGGAGGACCGCGAGTACGTGCTCCAGCCCGACAGCAACTGGCGTGAGCGCTACGCGCTCGTCGACGGCGAGCGCCGGCTCGCGCTGATCGAGGGCAAGGGCTGGGGCAAGCGCCCGGTCCGAGTGGACCTCGACGACGACGCCAGGCTCGATCCCGGGCTGGTGCTGTTCACCGCCTTCGTCGTGCGCGCGCTGGCGGAGGATGCGGCGAACGCCCCCGGCGGCGCCGCAGGCGGCGCCGGGGGCGGCGGCACCTAGCCGAGCAGCCGTGGCAGCAGCGCGTCGCGCACGATCGCGTCGACGGCTGATCGGGAGAAGGGGGCGAGGGCGGCGGCGGCGCGCCGGGCGTAGTCCGGCGCGGGCGCATCGAGCGCGCAGCGCAGCGCCGCGGCAAGGCCGGCGTCGTCGTCGGCCACCAGCCGCGGGTCGAGGGCGCGCGCCAGCGGGAGCGCCGCGTAGGGCCCCGGCGCCGCGGTCGTGACGAGCAGGCAGCCGTCGGCGAGCGCCTCGAGCTGGGCGATGCCGAAGTCCTCGCGCCGCGGCGCGGTGACGAAGATGCGAGCGCGGCGCAGCAGCGCGCGGTACTCGGCCGGCGCCAGGCGCCCGGCGACGCGCACGCCGGGCAGGCCTGCAAGCTGGAGGTCCGCTCCCGCGACGACAAGCTCCTCGTCGCCGGTCCGCGCCTGCGCCCAGGCGGCCAGCACCCGGTCCAGGCCCTTCTTCTGCGGGTTGGCGGCGTACGTGATCGCCGCGATGTCGCGCTGCCCGCCGGCCGGCGCCGAGGGCGCGACGGCGATCGGCACGACGATCGCGTCCGCGCGCGGGCGCGGCGTCTCGGCGAGCGAGCCCGCGTCCCACGGCACGAGGAGCGCCGCGTCGCGCAGCCGGCGGCGCTCGAGCGGGCGCTGCCAGATCCCGTCGTGACCCCGCCGGTTGGCGGCCGCCGGGGCGTCGTAGCGGATCGCGCCGGGACGCGGCCAGAGCAGCGCGGCGGTCGTCGTGGAGTAGACGATCGCCCGCGGGGCGTGGGCCGCGATCCCCGCGCGCGCGGCCACACGGGCAGCGCGCGCCCAGGCGAGGTCGGTCAGCGCGAACGTGCGCAGCTCGCGCGGGGCCCGCGCGGCGGCGACCGCGACGTGCGCCCCCGCGCGCCGCAGGGCGCCGGCGAGCTCCGCGTCGGCGGCGCGCAGGCCGGCGGTCGAGCCCAGCGAGACGATGAGGACGTCGGCGGCGGCCGGGCCTCGGCTCACCGCACCGTCCCGTTGACCCGCACGAGGTCGTCGCGGCGAAAGCCAGGCGCGCGGATGAGCCGGATCGGCTTCAGCGGCGACGTCGGCTCGACGTAGAAGGCGACGCCGTCACGCTCCTCGATCGCCGTCACGGCCGCTTCCTGGCGGCGCCAGGCGAGCGCGGCGATGATCGCGAAGCCGCAGGCGATCGCCGGGATCTGCGGGGCGAAGAGCCCGAGCGCGAGCGCGAGCACGGTCGACACGAGCAGCGGCCACATCCGGTTGAGCAACAGGACGCCGGGACGGTGCTCGGGCAGGGCCTTCGTCGACTTCGCCGTGGCCAGCAGCCGGGCGATCGGCGAGTTGGTGTCCGCGCGCCGTCCGAGCCACATGCCGATCATCGATGCCGCCACCCACCAGCCGATGATGAAGCCGACGAGCACCGAGTCGTCCACGGACCCCGCGGTGAGGACGGTGATCAGCGCCAGCGCGGTCGCCGCCCCGCCACAGAGCAGGACCGCCGCGCGGAGGAAGTCGACGAAGCGCATCCGTGGCCTGCTACGCCGCCAGGACGCGCAGCAGCTCCACCACGCCGACCGGGCCGTCGACGAGCAGGTCGGAGCTCTCCTCGAGCTGGTCGGGCGTCTCCTCGGAGCGCACGCCGACGCAGATCGCGGCTTCCAGGCGGCCCTCCTGCACGAGATCGCGCAGGCCGCGGAACGCGTCGAGGTCGGTCATGTCGTCGCCGACGTAGAGCCCAACCGCGATGTCGCGGGTCTCGAGCAGCCGCTGCACGCCGCGGCCCTTGTGGATCTCGACCGGCGGTCGCACCTCGAGCACCTTGCGGCCCCAGTGAATGCCGAGGCCGGCCTCCTGCGCCTGGTCGGCGATCGCCCGCACCGCTTGCTCGGCGGCGTCCTCGTCGGGCGCGCCGCGCCAGTGAAAGCCGGCGATCGCCTGCTTGTCCTCGCTGCGAACGCGCAGGCGCTGCAGCTCGCGGGTGTAGACCTTGGCGGCGAACTTGCGCACGGCCGGCTCGTGGGCGGCGAGCTCGGGATCGATCCGCACGGTGCTGCTGCCGGGCAGCAGCAGCTCGGAGCCGTGGTTGCCCGCGTAGGCCATCGAGCCGATGCCGACCATCTGGCGCGCTTTCGTCGAGCGCCGGCCGCTGATGCAGCCGACGATCGCGTAGCGCTTGGCGAGGGCGATGAGCTGCACGCGCGTCGCCTCGGGGACCGCGGCGTCGTCGGCGTGGCGGACGATCGGCGCGAGCGTGCCGTCGATGTCGAGCAGGATCGCCGCGCGGGCCGGGTCGGAGCGCAGCGGGGCAAGCGCCTCGGCGAGCGTGGCGGCGGCTGACATGGCCCCTAGTATGGCGCGCATGGCAGGACGCCGAACGCTCAGGCTGGCGGCGATCGGGACCGCGGCTGGGCTGTTCAGCGGGCTCTTCGGCGTCGGCGGCGGCGTTCTCATCGTGCCGCTGCTCGTGCTGTGGTGCGGCTTCGGCGAGCGCCTGGCGACCGGCACGTCGCTGGCGGCGATCGTGATCATCGCCGCCGCCGCGACGGCGGTGCACGGCGTCTACGGCAACGTGCACCTGCGCGAGGGGCTGCTCGTGGGGCTGCCGGCGGTGGCCGGCGTGCTGCTCGGGACCGAGTTGCAGCAGCGCATCTCCTCGCGCGCGATCTCGCTGATCTTCGCCGCGCTGCTGGCGGTGGTGGCGATCGCCCTGCTGGCCGGCCTGTGATCGAGGCGGTGCTGATCGGGCTGGTCGCGGGCGTCGTCGCCGGTCTGCTCGGCGTGGGCGGCGGTGCGCTGTTCGTGCCGGCGTTGACGATCGGGCTGGGGCTGAGCCAGCTCGACGCGGAGGCGACGTCGTTGCTGGCGATCATCCCGGTGGCTCTGGTGGGGGCGGCGCGCCAGCGGTCGCATGGCAATGTCGATCTGCGAACCGGGGTGGTGCTCGGTGTGGTGGCCGTGGCCGGCGCCGTGGCGGGTGTGGCCATCGCCAACGCGGTGCCGGAGCGTGGGTTGGAGGTCGGGTTCGGGCTGTTTCTGCTGTTCGTGGCGGGGCGGTTGGTGCGGCGGGATCTCCGTGGTGATCGTGGGTCGGGGGCTGAGGTCGGCCAGGGTGCCGGCGAACGGCATGTTTGAGGGGTCAGTTGGCTCACGTCGCGGCGTTCGTTCCGGGGCCGGCGCGGAGAGTCGCCGGGGGTCTTGCGAATTACGAGCCGTATAGGCCCGCAAATCGCAAGACCCCCCTACGGCAGGCCGTGCTCCAGCGCGCCCTTGATCGAGGCGTCGAGCGCGTTGAGGCGATGGAGGGCGAGCGCCTCGGGAGAGCCGAACCGCCGGCCCGGCGCCGGGTCCGGACCGTGGTGGCACAGGACGCAGTGCTCCAGGGCGATCCGGCGGTCGTCGGAGAGGGCGCGCACGCCGGCCGCCTGCTCGCGCAGCAGCGCCAGGCCGAGCTCGATGTGGCCGAGCATGCGGCCGGACTCGGTCAGGCCGATCTCGGCGCCGTAGGTGAACTCGCGGGTGCGGCCGAGGTCGTGCACGAGCGCGGCGGTCATGAGCAGGTCGCTGTCCAGGCGCGGGTGCAGGATGCACGTCTCCTGCACGAGCGTGCCGACGGCGACCGTGTGCTCGAGCAGGCCGCCGAGGTAGGCGTGGTGGCCGTTGCGCGTGCACGGCGCGCGGCGCCAGTCGGCACGCAGCGCGGCGTCGCCGAGCAGGACCGCGAGCAGCGCCTTCAGGCCCGGATCGTGGACCTCGCGCGCCAGGTGCTCGAGGAAGCCGTCGAGCTCGTCGAGGTCGCGGTAGGCGACGGGCAGGAAGGCCGCGGGGTCGGTCTCGCCGTCCGCGGCGCGGCCGATCGAGCGCAGCTCGACCTGCAGCTCGTCGCGGAAGCGCTCGACGCGGCCGGCCACCCGCACGAGGTCGCCGCGATCGAAACGGCCGGCCAGGACGTCGGCGTCGCGAAAGGCGCGGCCCTGCATCGCGCCGGTGCGGTCGCGCAGCTCGACGGCGAGATACGGGGTGCCCGAGCGCGACATCAACCGGTCCTTGCGGGTGCACGCAAAGACGCCGTCGACCTCCTGCCCGGCACGAAGCGTGGCGATGGTCACCGGTGGCCGTCCGCGTGCACACGACACGTATACCTGGGGGCGCCCACCCATCCATGATGTACCTTCAATCGGATGCAGCCCCTGATCTGGGAGAGCCGTCCCGACGGCCTGAGAGCCCCCGCGATGATCGTCGCCTTCAGCGGTTGGAACGACGCCGGCGACGCCGCGTCGGCGGCCCTGACCTTCATCGGGGAGTCGCTCGGCGCGGAGCGCTTCGCGCGCCTGGACCCCGAGGAGTTCTACGACTTTCAGTCCACGCGGCCGCACATCGGCTTCACCGACGAGCGCACGCGCGAGATCACCTGGCCGGGCATCGAGATCTTCGCCGCGCGCGTGCCGCGCGCCCAGCGCGACCTCATCCTCGTCCAGGGGCCCGAGCCCTCGATGCGCTGGAAGACGTTCTGCCAGAACATCATCGACCTCGCCGAGGCGCTCGGCACGCAGCTCGTCGTGACGATGGGCGCGCTGCTCGCCGACGTACCGCACACCCATCCCGTCTCGATCACCGGCCTGTCCACCGACGCGGCGATGAGCGAGAAGCTGGCCGTAAAGGAGACGACGTACGAGGGCCCGACGGGGATCGTCGGCGTCCTGCACACCGCGTGCACGGATGCCGGGCTGCCGGCCGCGAGCCTGTGGGCCGCCGTGCCGCACTACGTCGCCGCCGCCCCGAACCCGAAGGCGGCGCTCGCGCTCGTGCGCAAGGTCGAGAGCCTCGTCGCCATCACGGTCGATGCGACCGACCTCGAGACCGCCACCGAGGAGTACGAGCGCCAGGTCGGCCTCGCGGTCCAGTCCGACCCCGACGTGCAGGCGTTCGTCGAGCGCCTCGAGCAGGCCGCCGAACGCGACACCTCACCGCTCGGTCCGGGCGACCTGCCCTCCGGCGACGCGATCGCCAGCGAGTTCCAGCGGTTCCTGCGCCAGCAGGGCCCGCCCGACCGCTGAGCCGATGAGCGCCGCCCGCGCGCCGTGCAGCGGCGTCGTGAAGGCCGTCAGCGTCAGCGCGACGCACACGATGACCAAGCCGCCCGCCGACCGCATCCGCCTGCTCGAGGGCCTCGGCGTCGAGGGCGACGCGCATCACGGCACGACCGTCAAGCACCGCTCGCACGTGCGCCGCGACCCGACGAAGCCCAACCTGCGCCAGGTCCACCTCATCCACTCAGAGCTGCACGACGAGCTCGCCGAGCAGGGCTTCCCGGGCCTCGAGCCGGGTCAGATGGGCGAGAACGTCACCACGCAGGGCGTCGACCTGCTCGGCCTGCCGGTCGGCACGAGGCTGCGCCTCGGCGCGGACGCGGTCGTCGAGGTCACCGGCCTGCGCAACCCCTGCGCCCAGCTCGACGGCATCCAGCCCGGCCTCATGAAGGCCACGCTCGACCGCGACGAGGACGGCAACGTCGTGATGAAGTCGGGGATCATGGGCGTCGTCCTGGCCGGCGGGGAGGTGCGTCCCGGCGACCCGATCGGCGTCGAGCTGCCGGCCGAGCCGCACGTCCGGATGCAGAAGGTCTAAGGAGAACGCCCGGCTGCCCCACGGGGTCATCCGTGACGACGACCGGCATCGCGCGGCGGATCGCCTTCATCGCTCCGCCGCCGGGCAGGCGATGCGGTAGTCGCACATCGAGCAGACCGTGTAGGAGGGCGTCGGCTCGAAGTCCTGGGCGAGGATGGCGCCCGCGACCTCGTCGACGGTGTCGGCGATCCAGCCCGCGTCGATCTCCGAGCTGGGCACCCGGACCTTCTCGTCGTCGAGCACGTAGAGGTAGGCCTGCTGCGTCGCATCGAGCTGCCACGCCTCGCGCGCGCCGACCGCGTAGAGCGACAGCTGCACGTCCTCGCGCAGCGCCGCCGCCGAGCGCGGCCGGCCGGTCTTGTAGTCGATCAGCTCATAGCCGCCGTCGGCCAGCCGGTCGACGCGATCGACGCGGCCGCGCAGCGTGTGGGCGCCCATCCGGAAGGAGAACGCGCGCTCGAACCAGACCGGCTGCACGGGCTCCTCGGTGACGCGCTGAACGTAGCGCCGCAGCGCCGCGTCGGCCTTCACGCGCAATTGGCGCTCCTCGTCGGAGTCGCCGAAGCCGCCGCGCCGCCAGCCCCAGTCGAGCAGGTTGAGCATCTCGTCCAGAGACTCGACGGTCGCCTGGTGGTAGCGCTCGAGGACCTGGTGGACGAGGATCCCGAAGCGCTGGTTGAGCGTCGGCTCCTGCGGGATCCGCAGCACGCGCGCGAACTTGTAGCGCAGGGGACACGAGCGGTAGGTCTCGATGTCCGACGCCGACAACGCGAGCCCATCCCCCCGGCGCGGCAGGAACGCCTCCAGCGACGGCTCCGTGCGCGCCGCCCGTGCCGCCGCCCGCGCGCGGTCGTCGCGCTCGGCGTCGAGCAGCAGCGCGTCCAGCGGCGACGTCGCCAGGACCTCGCGCTGCAACGGAGAGAGCTCCGTGCTGAGGCGCTGGTTGACGGGTCCGAGGGCGTCGGCCACCGACTGGCCCTCCGGGCGCTCGATCAGCGCCGCGAGTTTGACGAGCTCCAGGTAGCGGGTGACCGCGTGCGTGACGTCGAGGTCGGTGTCGAAGCGCAGCTCACCCAGGCCCTTGCCGACGCGCGCGACGTCTGAGAGCAGCTCGTCGCGCAGCGCCTGGAACGTCGCGTGCAGCGCCTCCTCGGGGCCGAACAGCTCCTCTTCGAGCACCTCCCACCCGGCGCCGAGCGCGGCGCGCGCCTCCTCGGCGAACGGCGACGGCGGCTGGGCGACGCCCGCCGACGAGAGCGCGGGGTAGGCGAGGACGAGGCCGTGCGCGGCGCGCGTCATCGCGACGTGCAACAGCCGCCGCATCGATGCCACGTGGGCGGCGCGGTCGTCGGGCCCCAGCGTCTCCTTCAACAATGCGTCGGGCACCATCTCGCCGGCGCGCAGGCGCGGGCCGGGCATCCGCGCCGCGGTCAGGCCGAGCACGAAGACCCAGTCCAGGTCGCGCCCGGCGGCCGCGTCGAGCGCCATGAGCTGGACCGCACCGGCGGGCGGCGGCGGGCCGACGCCGTCCTCCTCGCGCAGGCCGGCGTCCGCGACGGCGGCCGCGTAGCGCGCGAAGTCGCGCGGCGTCGCGTGCGGCGCGCGCTGGGCGTAGGAGCTCGCCAGCTCGCCGAGCCGGGCGAGGTTGACGAGCCGCTCGACGACGTCGGCCTGGGCGGAGAAGACCTGCTGGCGGCGCAGGCCGAGGCGGTCGACGAGCCGGTGCACGAAGAGGTCGGGGCGCGCGCTGTCCAGCGAGCCGGCGGCGTCGCGATACAGGCGCAGGAACGTGTGGATGTGCTCGCGCGCCTCGGGCGGAAGCTGCGGCGACTCGGTCGCCGCGCGCAGCGCCGAGACCATGTCGAGCTTGCGGCGCCGGGCGATCTGCACGCAGCGCGCGATGTCAACCGAGCGCAGCGCGACCGGCGGCCGCGCCAGCGCGCGCACACCGCGCCGGCGTCGGACGGGTCGGCCAGCAGGCGCAGCCAGGCGAGCACGTCGCGCACCTCGGCCTGGGCGAAGAAGTCGGCCTCGCCGACGGCCCGCAGCGCGATCGCGCGCTCCTCGAAGGCCAGCGTCACCTGGCGCCCCTCGTCGCGCGGCGAGCGCACGATGACGCCGATCCGCTCGGGCGCCACGCCGCCGCGCACGAGCCGCTCGACCTCGGCGGCGACGGCCTGCGCCTGCGCGCGCTCGTCGGCGGCGCACCAGAAGCGCACGGTCCCTCCGGCCCGGGCGGCGCTCAACGTGGTGCCCAGACGGTCGGCGATCGGCTCGACCACTGCACGAGCGGCGCTCAGCACGTCGGCCGGGCAGCGCAGGGAGCGCTCCAGGCGGACGACCTCGGCGCCCGGATGGGACTGCTCGAAGTCGCGCACGTTCTTCGCCGCCGCCGCGCGCATGCGGTGCGCGGCGCCGTCGTCGTCGGCGCAGACGGTCAGCTGCTCATGCTCGGCGCCGAGCAGCTCGACGAGCAGCGCCGCCGCGAAGCCGAGGTCGGCGTATTCGTCGACGAGCACGTGGCGGTAGCGCTCGGCGACCCGCGTGCGCACGTGCGGGCGCTCGCGCAGCAGGGCGACGGCGCGCAGCACGAGCTCGCCCGCGTCCAGCGCTCCGACCGCCGCCAGCAGCCGGTCGTGGTCGAGGTACAGCTGCGCGAACTCGGCCTCGCGTGCCGCGCGGGCGCGTTCGGGGTCGTCGCCGTCGGGCAGCGCCTGCGCCCACGCGGCGTAGTCGGCGGCCGTGACCAGGCCGTCCTTCAGGCGGTCGATGCGGTCGATGACGTCGGCCAGCAGCACGGCCGGCCGGCCGCCGATGTCGTGGCTGCGCAGGTGCAGGTCGTCCATCCGGTCCAGCAGCAGCGCGAGCCGGTCGGCCCGCGTGACCGCCGCGAAGAACGGATCGACGCCGGCTTCCGCGGTCTCCTCGCGCAGCAATCGGACACACAGATCGCGCACGGTGTGGATCGCAAGCTCCTCGTAGGGGCGGTCCAGCGTGTCCTCGACGGCGCGCCGCAGGGCCGAGGCGCCGACGGCCGAGGGGGTCAGCACGAGGATCGACTCGGGCGCGGCGTGCTCGTGGGCGACGAGCCAGGCGAAGCGCCGGGCGAGCACGGTCGTCTTGCCGCTGCCCGCCCCGCCGAGCACGAGCAGGGCCCCGCCCGCGTGGGTGACCGCGCGAGCCTGAGTGGGGGTGAGCTCCGGCACCTGCCTAGTATGCCGTCGATGTCATCGCCCCCGGCCACCCCGAGCCCCGACTGGCTGGGGGCATGCCGGCGGGCCGTGGAGGGTCTGCGCGAGGTGTTCGCCGAGCACCCGACCAGCCGCGAGCGCATCGTCGAGACGGGCGACACCGGCGAGGGCGGCGACCAGACGCTGGTCATCGACCAGGAGGCCGAGGATGCCGTCTTCGCGCAGCTCGACGCGCTGCACGCCGAGGGCGCGCGCTTCACGGCGATCAGCGAGGAGCGCGGCGTGATCGAGTATGGCGGCGGCGACGAGCGCGTCGTCATCGACCCGCTCGACGGCTCGCTGAACGCCAAGCGCGGCATGACGCACTTCGCGTTGTCGATCGCCGTCGCGGACGGCCCCACGATGGCCGACGTGCACTTCGGCTTCGTCTACGACTTCGGCCCGCGCGAGGAATGGGTCGCGCAGCGCGGCGAGGGTGCCTGGCTCAACGGCCGGCGCATCGACTCGCCGCCCAGGGAACGCACCCCTGACGGGCGCCTGGAGATCGTCACCTTCGAGTCCGCCGACCCGCGCCTGCTGGCGCCGAAGATCGAGGCGCTGGGAGACACCGTCAACCGCCTGCGGGCGATGGGCTCGATCGCGATCTCGCTCTGTCAGCTCGCGCCCACGCGCGTCGACGGCATGTTCACGCTGCGCCGCACGCGCTCGGTCGACGTCGCCGCTGCCCAGCTCATCGTGCGCGAGACCGGCGCCTGCGTCGCGTTTCCGGAGTTCGAGGATCCGCTCGGCGCCCCGCTGGACATCGAGCCGCACTCGCGCGTCGTCGCCGCGCGAACGCCCGAGTCGCTCGCGCGGCTCATCGCCGCCCTGCGGTAGTGACCAAATCAGACAGCGCAGGGCCCGCGAGCCCGGTTCGCCATGATGGATGGGTGATCGATCGCGCTCTCACCCTGCGAATCGCCAATGCCGTCGCGCGCACGAACGTCTCCGGCCGCGGCGCGGCCGACGTCGCGCCGCTCGAGCCCCTGCCGGGGGACCTCGCGGCGATCTGCGCCGACGCCGAGGCGCGCGTCGTGCAGTACACCGGCCTGCGTCCGGCGGCCCCGCTGCCCGCGCCTGAGGCGGTCGATCGACCCGACTGGATCGCCGCGAACATCAGCTCGATGTCGGCGATGCTCGATCCCGTCGTCGGCAAGCTGTCGGGCGGAGGACTGCTCGGCGGCGCGACGCGCGCCGCCGCCGGCATGGTCATGTCCGTCGAGGCCGGCGCCCTGACGGGCTACCTCTCCCAGCGCGTGCTGGGCCAGTACGAGTTCGCGCTCGTCGATCCCGACGCGGTCGCGCGGCTGTTGTTCCTCGAGCCGAACATCGCGCTCGCGGCGCGCCGCCTGGACGCCGACCCCGAGCAGCTGCTGACGTGGATCGCCTTCCACGAGGTCGCGCACGCCGTCCAGTTCGCGGGCGTTCCGTGGCTGCGCCCGTACCTCGCCGGCCTGCTGCGCGAGCTGCTCGATTCCCTGGACGTCAAGGTCGATCCGCGCGCGCTGCTGAAGCTGCCGTCGCTCGACGACGCCAAGGGACTGCTCGAGGCGGTGCGCAAGGACGGGCTGGTGGGCGCGCTCGGCTCCGGTGCCCGGCGCGAGCTGCTCGACAAGGTGCAGGGCGTCATGGGCGTCATCGAGGGACACGCCGAGCACGTCATGGACGTCGTCGGCGCCGAGGCGCTGCCCGCGCTGGACGAGCTGCGCACCGCCCTGAACCGCCGCCGCCAGGAGCGCTCGCCGCTGCTGGCGATCATCGAGCGCCTCATCGGCCTGGAGTCCAAGCTGCGCCAGTACGAGGACGGCAAGCGCTTCTGCGACGCCGTCGCGACGAGCGCCGGCGCGGCCGGCCTGCACCGCGTATTCGACGGGCCGCAGCAGCTGCCGACGGTCGCCGAGCTGCAGGACCCGGAGGCGTGGATGCGCCGCACGGGGGTTCCGGCAGCCGCGTAGGCGCGGGCTTTCGCACTGCGCCGGGGTGGGCGTCACTCAAGCGCTGTCGCCCGACGGCCACCGGAACGCGTGTTCCGCCGTGACCACCGGCGGTCAGGGGTTTACAAACGTACGTTCGGGTACTATGGTGTTCGAGCACAAGCTTACATCTAATATCCTTAGCCCTCGTCAGGAGGCAGAGATGGCCGCCACCACCACCGCCGGTACCCGCAAGACCGCCGCCAAGCCCAAGCCCAAGACCCAGAGCCAGACCACGCGTGAGACCGCTGCGGTCAAGGCTGCGGCGACCCGCAAGACGAACGCGACCAAGCGCTCGACGGCCGCCAAGAAGGCCGCCGGCACGCGCGCCGCCAACCGCGGCGCCGCCGCGCGCACGACGACCGCCCGCAGGGCGAAGGCCACGGCGGCCCGCAGCCGCACGAGCGCTGCCAAGACCGCCGCCGACGCCAAGGACGAGATCCAGACTCCGCTCTCGCGCGTGACGGACGTCGCCGAGACGGTCGTCCTCGTCCCGGTCGGTGTCGCCCTGATCGCCCGCGAGGAGGTCGTTGCGACGTTCGAGGACCTGCGCACCTCCTACGGCACCCGCACGAAGGCCAAGCAGGAACTGCGCCGCTTCGAGCGCCGCGGTTCCAGCGCGGTCAAGGGCATCGAGCGCGACGCCAGGAAGACCCGCACCCGCGTCGAGCGCGAGCTGCGCCGGCGCCGCGCGCGCCTGGAGAAGGAGCTCAAGCGCGTCGACGCGGAGTTCAAGGGCGTCACCGACCCCATGAAGAAGAACGTCGAGCTCGTCGGCGCGCGGATCGAGAACGCCTACGCGACCGGCCGCACCGCCGCGACGAAGACCGCGACCTCCGTCCAGGAGCGCATCGCCGCACGCGTCTAGTGGCGTGAGTCAGAAGTTCCGCCTCACGACACTAAGGAACTTCGCTCACAGATCGCAGCACGGCAGGATCTCCTCCGCCTGCCGCTCCCGGCTCCGACGCCGCGCCCACCTTCCGGGGCGCGGCGTTGGTGTCTTGACGGCCATTGACCGCGCGCCCGATCCGCTGTGTGATTGGGCGATGGCGGACGACCTCGATCCCTTCGGGCGCAGGAAGGACGAGAACCCGCTGGCCGCGCTGGGCTGGGAGGGCGACGAGACCGCGAGCACGGTCGCGCCGCAGCCCGAGCCGACGCCGAAGCCGGAGCCGGAGCGTCCCGCCGTGAGCGCACGACCCGCCGAGCCGCCGGGCGCGACCCGGCCGCCGCCGCAGCGCGGGCCCCCGGCCGCCACCGCGCACGCCTCCTCCGCGGAGGCGGAGCGCGTCGAGGCGCTGCTGCGCTCCCAGCTCATGCGGGGCGCCGGCTTCGGCATCGGGCGCCTCGTCCGCGCGGTGATCATCATCGTGGTGCTGTTCATCGTCCTCGGCGGCGTCATCGGTGCGCTCGTCGGCGAGGGCGTCGAACGCGCCGACGACTTCACGCGCGAGTTCGGCTCGCCCGACAGCCAGATCCCGGCCGTGCCGGGCTCCGACGAGCGCAGCCCCTCCGGCCGCGCCCAGGCGACGGCGCCCGGCCGCGGCCTGTCCATCACCTCGTTGCTGCGCCCGGCCGCGTTCGGCAAGGCGATGACCCGGCTGCGCACCGGCGGATATGGCCGCCTGACGAACCTGCGCGTCGCGCCCGAGCGCATCGACGCCTCGATGCTGACGAAGGATGGGCGCCTGCGGCAGGTGCAGGTCGCGCCCGGCGGCGCGGTGCGGGTCATCGCCACGAGCCCGAGCGGGTTCGCCGGCGCGCGGACGATGACGATGCAGGGGATCGAACGCAACGCCCCCAGCCGCCTGACCCGCTCCGCGGCAGGGCGCCTGAAGCAGCCGGCCGGCCGCGTCGACTACCTCGTGCTCAGCGAGTTCGCCGGCACGCGGCAGTGGAACGTCTACTTCAAGGGAGGGCAGATCTTCTCCGCCGACTCGCACGGTCGGATCACACGCCGCATCACCCGGTCGGCCGTTTTCCTAGACTGGAAGGCATGCCGACCCAAGACGAGATCCGCAGCGCCCTCACGCGCGTCATCGACCCCGAGCTGCACCGCTCGATCGTCGAGCTCGGCATGGTCCGCTCGATCGACATCGCGCCAAGCGGAGACGTTCACGTCACGGTCTCGCTGACCACCGCCGGCTGCCCGATCCGCAACACCTTCACCGAGGCGGTCACGCGTGAGGCCGGCACGGTCGCGGGCGTACAAGCCGTCACCGTCGCGTTCGACGTCCTCTCCGACACGGAGAAGTCCGCGCTGCAGAAGACGCTCGGCCGCGGCTCGATGCCCGCCGGCGCGCTGGCCCAGGTCAACAACGTGCTGTGCATCGGCTCGGGCAAGGGCGGCGTCGGCAAGTCGACGCTGACCTCCAACCTCGCGGCCGCGCTGACCCTCGACGGCAAGTCCGTCGGCATCCTCGACGCCGACGTCTGGGGCTACTCGATCCCGCGCATGTTCGGCCTGGGCAGCGAGCGCCCGCCGGTCTCGCCCGAGCGCAAGATCATCCCGATCCAGGCCCATGGCGTGAAGGTCATGTCGATCGGCTTCTTCGTCGAGGAGGACGCGGCCGTCGTCTGGCGCGGGCCGATGCTGCACAAGGCGCTGACGCAGTTCCTCGAGGACGTCGCGTGGGGTGAGCTCGACTACCTGCTCGTCGATCTTCCGCCCGGGACCGGGGACGTGTCGATGACGCTCGCCCAGCTGCTGCCGCAGGCGCAGTTCATCATCGTCACGACGCCGCAGCCGACGGCCCAGAAGGTCGCGCGCCGCGCGGCTCAGATGGCCGGCAAGGTGTCGCTCGAGATCGCCGGCGTCATCGAGAACATGGCCGGCTTCGCGACGCCGTCCGGCGAGCGCTTCCAGATCTTCGGCGAGGGCGGCGGCCAGAGCCTCGCCGACGAGCTCGACGTGCCGCTGCTGGGCAAGGTCCCGCTGACCATGCCCCTGCGCGAGCAGGCCGACGACGGCACGCCGCTGGTCTTCACCGATCCCGACGACCCGGCCGCGCAGGCGATTCGCCACGCGGCTCGGGGAATCCTCGCGATGAGCCCGGTCGAGCTCCCGGTGCTGCAGGGTCCTGCGCCGACGGGCATCAGTCTGCCGATGGCAGGCTGAGCCCGGCCCGCGAGAGCGCTGCTGACCAACTAGGCGGCGGCGTTGCCGGCCGTGGCGCGACCGGCCTCGGTCGCGGCGGGGATCTCGGCGAGCTTGCCGGTCTCGACGTGGTAGACGTAGCCGTAGATCGGGATCGTGCTCTCCACGAGCGGGTGGTTGCGGATCTTCTCGACGTCGTCGACGACGGCCTGCTGCTGATCGGAGATCGTCAGCCAGTCGATGTTCCTTCCCTCGGGCGAGCCGGGCCCCTCGCCGACGTCGTAGAAGCCCTCGTCGCCGAGCGCGGCGGTCTCGAGGCTCGAGTCCAGCAGGTCGCCCATGACCTCGTTCGTGAAGAACTCCATGCCGCAGTTGGTGTGATGGATGACGAACCACTCGGCCGTGCCGAGCAGCTTGTGGGAGATGACCAGCGAGCGGATCGCGTCGTCGCTCGCGCGGCCGCCGGCGTTGCGGATGACGTGGGCGTCGCCCTCGCTCAGGCCCGCGTACTTCGCCGGGTCGAGGCGGGCATCCATGCACGTGAGGATCGCGAACCCGCGAGCGGGCGGCAGGGCGAGCTCGCCTTTGGCCCCGAAGTCGGACGCGTACGCGTCGTTGGCGGCGAGCACTTCTTCCTGGACGGACATGCAGTCTCCAATCGGTCGGGCGAGAACCGAATAATACCCATTGGCGATCGGTTTACATCCATTTAGGCGCGGCGGCGGCACCACGCTGTGATCCGCGGTCCTCGACCCCGGGCTGGTTTCAGGATCGCGGTGAGGCCGTGTTCGCTGCCTGCTCGGTCGACTCCGAGATGTTCGGGGCGCTGGCGAAGTCCTGGATGATCAACTTCCGCGTCGACGACCTCGACGCGATGGTGCAGCGGCTACGCGACGCCGGCGTGGCCGTGGAGCCGCACGCCGAGGCGTATCCCAACGGCCGGTTCGCCGAGCTCGAGGACCCAGAGGCACACCGGATCCAGCTGTGGGAGCCCAACGCGGCCGCGCTCGCGCGCGATCCTCACGCCGGCGGCCGCGGGTGAGGCCGCGCCGGCGACTGCTTCAGGCGCCGGACTTGAAGTAGTCGGCGTTGATCTGCGTGAAGTTCTGCCACTCCTCCGGGAGCTGATCCTCAGCGAAGCAGGCATCCACCGGGCACGCCTCGACGCAGGCATCGCAGTCGATGCACTCGTCGGGGTCGATGTAGAGCATCTCGACCTTGTCGTAGTCGGGCTCGTCGGTGGTGGGATGAATGCAGTCGACGGGGCACACCTCGACGCAGGAGTTGTCCTTCGTGCCGATGCAGGGCTCCGCGATGACGTAGGCCATGAAGCAGTCGTTTCCTTCTGTCGTCTGAGGTCGGACCGGCCGGACATAGTATCCAGCCGTGTTCTGCGCCTCTGGTGACGCGTGCTCCTGCTGACCGGGGCCACGGGGCTCGTCGGCCGTCCGCTGCTGCGCCGCCTCAGCGCGGCCGGCGAGCCGGTGCGCTGCCTCGTGCGCGACCCGCGCAGGCTGGGGACCGATCGTGTGCGGGTGCAGATCGCGCTCGGCGACCTCGCCGACCCGCCGTCGTTTCGCAACGCCATGCGCGGCGTGCGCACCGTCGTGCACCTCGCGGGCGCGATCCGCGACCAGCCCGCTGGGTCGATCGAGGAGCTCAACGGGATCGCCACGTGGCGAATGGTCCAGGCGGCCGAGCGTGCGGGGGTGGAGCACTTCGTCTTCGCGAGCGCGCTGGGCGCCGTGAGCCACGACCGCACGCGATACCTGCGTGCCAAGGCGCTCGCCGAGCGAGCGGTGCTCGCCTCCGACGTGCGTCACACGGTCTTCGCGCCGTCCCTGTACTACGCGCCGGGCGACGCGTTCCTCACGCTCCTGCAGCGGATGGCGATGGTGCTCCCCGCCATGCCGGTCAGCGGGCGCGGGCTGGCGCTCTACCAGCCGATCTGGGCCGAGGACGTCGCCGACGCCATCGCCGCCTCGCTGGTGACGCCCGCCGCGGGCGACGGCCGCGAGCGCTACGAGCTCGCCGGCCCGCAGACGCTCTCCTATCGCCAGATCGCCGAGATCGCGCTGCGCGCCGCCGGCCGTGAGCGGCGGCTCGTCAGCGTGCCGACGCCGCTCGTCAGCCGTGCGCTGCGCGTCGTCGAGACGCTCATGAAGTCGCGGGCGCCGGCGACGTGGGACGAGGCCGAGCTGCTCGAGGTCTCGATGACGACTCCGCACGGCACGGCCGACGCCGAGGCGCTGGGCGTGACGCCGCGGGCGATGGGTGAGGTGCTGGGGGTCTAGGAACCTACGCGGAGGCCAACGGCGCGTTGCGCCCCGCCCACGGCGCCGCCGCCTCGATCTGCGCCGCGAGCGCCAGCAGCGCGCCCTCCTGCGCCGGCCGGCCGATGAGCTGCACGGCGAGCGGAAGGCCGTCCTCGTGGGTGTACAGCGGCAGCGAGATGGCCGGTGAGCCGGTGACGTTGCTGATCGCCGTGTAGGGCGTGAAGTGGCCGGAGCGCTCGAAGGTGCCGAGCGGGTCGGGGCCGCAGGGATCGAGCTCGCCGATCGCCAGCGGCGGTTGGGCGAGCGCGGGTGTCAGCAGGGCGTCATAGGGCGCCGCCCAGGCGGTGATCGTGCGCGCGAAGGCCTGCAGGCGGTAGCCGGCCGTCGCGGCCTGCACGGAGTCGATCTGCTTGCACAGCCTCCACACCGCCCAGCTCAGCGGCTCCATGTCCTCCTCGCGCGGCGCGCGCCCGTGGAGCATCCCGGCGGAGGCCATCGAGGCGCAGACCGCGGGCCCGAAGGAGTGCGTGAAGAGCTCCAGCAGCCCGGGCTGCTGCCAGGGCGGCTGCACCTCCTCCACCTCGTGGCCCAGGCTCTCGAGCAGGCGCGCGGCGTCGAATACGGCGCGCTCGCAGGCCGGGTGCAGCTCGGTCTCCAGCAGGGGCATGACGGTCGTGACGCCGATCCGCAGCCGCCCGGGCTCGCGCGCGGCGCTGACGGCGAACGGCTCGGCCGGCGGCGGTGCCCAGGACGCGTCGCCGGTCTCGGGGCCCGCGAGGACGTCGAGCAGCAGCGCCGTCTCGCGCACCGTGCGCGTCAGGACGCCGTCGGCGACGAGGAACTGCTCGCCGACCTCCGGGGCGTGCGAGACGCGCCCGCGCTGGGGCTTGAGGCCGACGAGACCGCAGCAGGCGGCCGGGATCCGCAGCGAGCCGCCCCCGTCGTTGCCGTGCGCGAGCGCCACCATCGCGGCGGCGACGGCGGCGGCCGACCCGCCCGAGGATCCGCCGGGGGTGCGCTCCAGGTCCCACGGGTTGCGCGTCGGGCCGAAGCGCCGGCCCTCCGTGACGGGCAGGATCCCCCACTCAGGCAGGGTCGTCGTGCCGACGATGACGAACCCCGCCGCGCGCAGGCGGCGCGTGACGTTGTGGTCGCGCGGCGGCCGGTAGTCGCCCGACAGCGCGGCGCCCGTGGTCAGCCGCAGGCCGGTGACGGCACGGTTGTTCTTGATCGCGATCGGCACGCCGGCGAACGGACGCTCGTCGCCGGCCCCGATCGCCGCCGCGGTCGCGCGCGCGCCGTCGTGGTCGACGTCGACGAAGGCGTTGACCTGCGGCTGCAGCGCGTCGATGCGCGCCAGCGAGGCGTCGGCGAGCTCGGCCGCCGACAGCTCCCCCGAGCGCACGAGCGCCGCCAGCTCGTCGGCCGGGCGCAGCATGAGGTCGGCGGCGCTCACGGCGACGGCGAAGGCGAGGGCGAAGGCGAGGGCGACCGCGGCCCGACGGCGGCGGCGACCGCCACCGTGCGGGAGACGAGAAACGGGACGGCGACGACAGGCTCGCCGGTGATCGGCTGGAAGGCCACGCGGCTGCCCTGGGCCGCGAACACGTCCGCCGGCGTCAGCCGGTCCGCCCGGCCGAACGCGCCGCTGCCCCGGCGCAGGGCGGCGAACGTCGCGAAGAGCAGGGGCCGTGCGGCGGTCGGACGCGGCGCGGTGTAGGTGATCGCCAGCGCGCCGCGAGCGTCCGCCGCGGCGCCGTCCAGGACCGCGCCGCGCTCGCGCGAGAGGACGAGCACACGACCCGTGACCCCCGCCCCGCCCGCCTCGACGCGGGCGAACTTCACCGCGCGCCGCCCGGTGCGCGTGCGCCCCGTCCAGGCGACGTAGGTGGCGCCGCGGCTGTCGGCGATCGGGACGACCGGGGCCGCGCGCGTCGCCACGCCGCTCGGGCCGCAGCGGCGCTCGAGCGTCCTGCTGCGCCACCGGCCGCGGGCGTCGCGCACCGCGACGCCGCAGGGGCGCCCCGGGCTGCCCCACGTCGCCACGACGCGGCCGTCGGGCGCGACGAGCGCCGACAGGCGCAGGCCCTGGATGACGCCGACCGAGCCGAAGCGCACCGTGCGGCTCCACTCTGCGCCGGAGGGGCGCAAGCGGCCGGCCAGCCGCTTCCCCGCGCGCCAGACGAGCGCGCTGTCGCCGCGGGCGTTGATCGCAACGGCGGCCGTCCGGCCGACGGCGAGCTCGCGCAGCGGTTCGAAGCGCCCGGCGCCGCGGCGCTCGGCGACCCGCACGAACGGCGCGCGCTCGGCCGTCCACGCGACGATCGCGTCGCCGCGGGCATTGACGTCGGACCAGTGGTCGACGGCGAAGTCGCCGAGCGAGGCGAACGCGTCGAAGCCGCCGTCGGACTGGCCCTCGCCGGTGATCAGCCGGCGCTTGCTGGTCGCCGAGCGCGCCTCGCGCGCGACGAGCAGCGCGCTCGTGGCGCCGGACAGATGGATCTGCATCGCGGAGGGCGAGATCCCGCGCAGGTCGGTGGGACGCTGCCAGCCGCCCCCCGGCTCGCGGGTCGCCAGGCCGCCGAAGACGGGTGGGTCGTGCTCGCGCTGCGCCCCGTTCCAGCTCAGCAGCCCGCGGCCCTGCGCGTCGAAGGCCAGGTCGTGCAGCGCGGCGATGTTCGCCGAGTCGGGGATCGGCTCGAGGCGCCAGGTGGCGGCGCTCGCGGGCGCGGCGCCCGCGGCGGCGGCGAGCAGCGCCAGCGCGCCGGCCGGCCAGCGGGCGGCGAGGCGGAGGGTGAACCGCGCGTGACTCATGTGCCCGGCCCGCAACCTATCTGTTAAGCAGTGACGGAGCGCCTGCGCGACCGGGCCGCACAACGACAGAGGGCCCGGCGAATGCCGGGCCCTCTGGTGAACACCAAACAGGAGTCGCTCGTGGCAGCTCCGGATCGGTATGTCGCCGTCCGGTCATCGCAAGCGAGGACCTCCGGCGACGTCACCTACATCATGCCGCCCATTCCGCCGTCGCCGCCCATGCCGGGGATGGACATCTCCTTGCCCTCGATCTCGCAGACGATCG
>Ga0136633_1000571_pt1 | contig 28182 bp, 31 predicted proteins | sample AntDrymeUQ832206_2_FD_105494 | JGI IMG/M metagenome (GOLD analysis project Ga0136633, IMG submission 105494) | Polar desert sand microbial communities from Dry Valleys, Antarctica - metaG UQ83 (22.06) | ecosystem: Environmental > Terrestrial > Soil > Desert | place: Antarctica: Dry Valley... | reverse complement strand
GCGCGAGTGATCGAGCGCGGATACGCGATCGTCGACGACGGCGGGGGCAACGTGATCACGTCCCGCGAGGCCGCGTGCGAAGCCGGCGACGTCCGGCTGTTCTTCGGCGACGGCGACGTTCGTGCGAGGATCCACGAGCAGTGACCGAGCCCGACCAGCGCACTTACGAGACCGCGACCGCGCGGCTGGAGGAGATCATCCGCCGGCTGGACTCCGGCGAAGCCGGGCTGCGCGAGACGCTCGACCTGGTCAAGGAGGGCCGCTCGCTCGTCGAGTTCTGCGCCGCGGAGCTCGACGCGGTCGGGCATGGCCTCGAGGAGCTGCGCCTCGACGAACTGGTCGCCCGTCTCGAGGCCGGCGCCGCGCCTGCTTCGCAGTAACGCCCAGTGCGTAGGCTCGGCGGGATGAGCCTCTTCGACCGCATCGCCGACCTTCCTCTCGTAGTCGAGGAGTACGCGTTGGACCGCCTCGAGCGTGACGTCTCCTCCGCCTTCACCCGCGTTTGCACGGTCGTCAAGCTCTACGGCGCGGGAACGGAGGGCATCGGCGAGGACGTGGTCTATGACACCATCGACCACGACGTCCTGCAGGAGGCCGGGCCGGTGCTGCCCCTTGCCGGCGACTGGACGCTCGGCGACTTCTGCGAGCACGTCGAGCGCCTCGATGCCTTCCCGCAGCCGCCGCAGAAGGAGGTCTCACGGCGCTACCGCCACTGGACCTTCGAGTCGGCCGCGCTGGACCTCGCCCTGCGCCAGGCCCGCAAGCCGTTGCACGAGATCCTCGGCCGTGAGCCCCAGCCCGTGCGCTTCGTCGTCTCCCTCCGGCTCGGCAGCGAAGACGTCCCGTCGTCGATCGAGCCGCTGCGCCGGCGCCTGGAGAAGTACCCCTCGCTGCAGTTCAAGCTCGACCCGACGCCCGACTGGGACGACGCGCTGGTCGCCGAGATCGCCGCCACCGGCGCGGTCGAGAGCGTGGATTTCAAGGGTCAGTACCACGGCACGGCCGTCGATGCGCCGGCCGATCCCGAGCTCTACGAGCGCGTGCTCGGGGCGATGCCCGACGCGTGGATCGAGGACCCGCACACGACTCCCGAGATCACCGCTCTGCTCGAGCCCCACCAGGACCGCGTCAGCTGGGACGCGATCATCCACTCGGTCGCCGACATCGAAGCGCTGCCCTTCCAACCCCGGATGGCCAACGTCAAGCCGTCGCGACTGGGACCGCTGCGCGAGCTCTTCGGCGCCTACGACTACTGCGAGGCCAACGGCATCGGCATGTACGGAGGCGGCCAGTTCGAGCTCGGCCCGGGGCGCGGGCAAATCCAGTACCTGGCCTCGCTCTTTCACGCCGACGGACCCAACGACGTCGCGCCCGGCGGCTACAACGACAACGACCCGCCCGCCGGCCTCCCCGACTCGCCGCTCGCGCCGCAGCCCAGCGACGTGGGCTTCCGCTGGGGATGAGCGCCGAGGCGAAGGCCCCGCGCGTCGCATGGTTGGCAGCAGCGCTGAAGGACCGCTTCGGCAGCGACCGCCGCGGCCGCTGGTTCAGCCTCTGAGGCGCCGCGGAACGGCGCCTCGGCGCCAGCGATCCTGTCTAAGTGTCGCTATCCGACGCCTAGAACGGATCGTTCGATTCGCGCGGCTGCGGCGAGACGCCCTGGGACGCCCCCCGCAGCCGGCAAGAACACCCTCAGACGCGCTGGATGAGCGTCCCGGTCCCGAGACCGCCGCCGCAGCACATCGTCACGAAGCCCATCTCCTTGTCCGAGCGCTCGAGCTCGTGGAGGAGGGTCGTGATCAGGCGCGCGCCGGTCGAGCCGAGCGGATGGCCGAGGGCCATCGCGCCACCGTTGACGTTGACGCGGTCCATGTCGGGGCTGTGCACGCGGCGCCAGGCGGCGACGACGGGCGCGAACGCCTCGTTGACCTCGAACAGGTCGATGTCGTTGATCGACATCGAGTTGCGCTCGAGGATCTTCGCCGTGGCGGGAATCGGGCCCTCGAGCATCTTCACCGGGTCACAGCCGACGGTCGTCTGATCGACGATCCGCGCCCGTGGGGTCAGGCCCAACTCGGCGGCCTTGTCGGCGCTCATCAGCAGCACTGCGGCGGCGCCGTCGGAGATCTGCGACGCGTTTCCGGCGGTCACGACCCCGTTTTCCTTGAACACCGTCTTGAGCTGGCTGAGCGTCTCGATGTTGGTGTCGGGACGGATGCCCTGGTCGGTCACGTGGGTGTCGCCGTTGACCTGCATCGGGATGATCTCGCGCTCGAAGCGGCCCTCCTCGGTGGCCTGGTGGGCCAACCGGTGGGAGCGCACGCCGAGCTCGTCGCAGTCGGCCCGCGTGACCTCGTACTCCTCGGCGATCATCTCGGCGCCCATGCCCTGACCGACGATGTTGTGGCGCTCCATCAGCTCAGGCGTGAACGCGTAGCCGAAGTCCTCCTGGGTCTTCATGCCCGCCGAGAACGGCAGCATGCCCATGTGCTCGACGCCGCCGCCGATCACGACGTCGTGGACACCCGAGGCGATCTGGGACGCAGCCAGGTTGACCGCCTGCTGGGCGGAGCCGCACTGCAGGTCGATGGTCGTCGCCGACGTCTCGATCGGGAAGCCCGCCTGCAGCCAGGCGTTGCGGCCGACATGCAGGCCCTGCGGCCCGAACTGCTGCACGCAGCCCGCGATGACGTTCTCGACCTGGGCCGGGTCGATCCCCGAGCGCTCGATGACGCCACGATAAGCGGCCCCCAGCAGCTCGTTGGGATGGGTGTCCTTGTAGTACCCCTTCTCCTTGTGGCCCCGGCCGATCGGCGTGCGGGCGGCCTCCACGATGACGACCTCGCGGCCCTCGAGTGCGCTCATTGACAGCTTCCTTTGGCTAGGTGTCGAATCCCTGAGGTCGAGTAGCTTATTGCCGCATGCACGAGCGGCTGGGCATCGCCGGCAGCGGCGCGATCGCGTGCGGGCTGGCGGCGACCGCGGCACGGCACGCCGACGACGTCGTGCTGTGGGCCAGGTCCGAACAAAGCGCCCAACGCGCCCGCTCCACCGTCGAGAAGGTCTGCGGGCGCCTTAGCGGCGCGGCGCAGGCTGCGCACGTCCGGGTCGTGACCGACATCGTCGAGCTGAACGCTGCCAGCTACGTCGTCGAGGCCATCGCCGAGGACCTCGACGCCAAGTCCACCCTGCTGGCTCAGCTGGGCGGGCGCCTCGCTCCCGAGACGATCCTGGCGACCACGACCTCATCGCTCTCGGTGGAGGCGCTGGCCGCCGCCGCGGGCATTCCTGAGCGCTTCGCCGGACTGCACGTCTTCAACCCCGTGCCGAAGATGAAACTCGTCGAGGTGATCTTCCCGGAAAAGGCCGCCTCGGACACCCGCGAACGGACGCTGACCCTTTGCGCCGAGCTGGGAAAGACCGCGGTGATCATGCCCGACGCCCCGGGCTTCGTCGTCAACCGGCTGCTGTTTCCGTTCCTGTTCAGCGCGGTCGAGCTGCTCGACTCGAGCGGCCTGGCGCCGCAGGCCATCGACGAGTGCATGAAGCTCGGCGCCGCACACCCGATGGGGCCGTTGGAGCTCCTCGACTTCGTCGGGCTCGACGTGGCCGAGGCGATTGGCGACGAGATCGGCGTTCCGGTGCCCAAACGCGTCCGCGGCCTGGTGGCCGAGGGAGCGACGGGCCGCAAGGCGGGCCGCGGCCTCTACGACTACGCCGCTGCCTGAGGCGCTGAAACCCAGCCGCCCCCATCGAGCTTCCGAGTCACCGCGCAGCCCAGATCGTCGCGAAGCGACGCTGCGGATGCAACCGATCTACCTTTCCGGTCGCTGCGACCCGTTTCGCGGAGCGCTTCGGGCCGGAGGCCTGTCGAGGGCGTGGACCTGCACCCCTCGCGGCCAGCGCGGGTGGTCCGTGTCTCGCCAGAACGCGAAGCCCAGCTTGCGCGCGACGCCCAGCGAGCGGGCGTTGTCGCGATCGACGACGCACAGCAAGCGTTCGAGGCCGAGCACCTCAAAGCCGTGACGGACCGCTTCACCTCCCGCCTCGATGGCGAGGCCCTGCCCCCAGTGGGCGCGACCCAGCCTCCACCCCACCTCCACCTCGCGGGCGAACTCGACCAGCGTCCCGGGATGCGCCAGGCCGGCGAAGCCCGCCAGATCCCCTGTATCGAGCCGCTCGGCCATCCACAGCCCGAAGCCGTGATCGTCCCAGTGCTCGATCATCTTGCGCAAGAGCAGATCGCTCTCGGCCCGCGCGAGAGGCCCGGTGTCCGAGACGAATTGCGTGACCTCGGGGTCTGAGTTGATCGCTGCGAACGAGTCTGCGTCGGCGAGCTCGGGACGGCGCAGGCGCAGGCGGTCGGTCTCAGGCATACGCGGGCGCTTTTTTTAGCAGGCGTTGAGGTTGACCCGGAGGATGGGTCTCGACGTACCTCGCACTGCACCTCCTCATGAAGCACGAAGGGCCCGCGCACAGCGCGGGCCCTTCGTGTTTGTGCGGCTTACCCACCCCGGGTCACCGCATCTGCATGTGGTGGTGCAGCACCGTCCCCTGCCGGCGACACTGCTGCACCGCGAGCCTCGCCGTCCCACCGAACGAGGTTCGAAAGCGGTAACGAAGTGGCCGTCCAGAACTTGCGGTTAATTATCGCGCTCGCCCGAGGCGGTCGCCGAACGCCGCCGCTCGCGGATGCGCACGGCCTCGATCCGGTTGTCGCGAACTGATTCGACCCGGATCGAGTAGCCGTCGGCGGTGACCGTGTCGCCGCGCTTGGGCAGCCGGCCGAGCTCGCCGAAGACCAACCCGCCGACCGAGTTGTACGCGTCGCTGTCGATCGGCAGCTTCACCCCGTGGTCGAGGAGGTCGGTGACCGCGACATGGCCGCGCACGAACCAGTCGCCGTTGGCCAGCCGCCTGATCTCGCCGCCCGCCGGATCGGTCTCGTCGTCGATCTCGCCGACGACCTCCTCGATGATGTCCTCGACGGTGACGATGCCGGCGACGCGGCCGTACTCGTCGATGACCACCGACATCGAGCTGCGCTGGCGCTGCAGGTCGGCCAGCAGGTCGTCGAGCGGCTTGGTCTCGGGGACGATGGGCGCCTCGTTGACGATCGGCTCGATGATGGCCTCGGAGCCCTCGGCGAGCAGCAGTTGCGCCAGGGAGTTCGAGTGGACGATCCCGCGGACACGATCCTGGTTGTGGTCCTCGGTGACCAGCAGCCGGGTGTGCCCCGAGGAGACGCAGCGGCGCAGCGCCGTCTCGACGTCCTCGGAGACGTCGACGGTGATAACGGCCGGAATCGGGGTCATCACCTGGCGGGCCTCCTGCTCGTGCAGGTGGAAGACCCCGGCCAGCATCCCGGCCTCGCCGGCGTCGAGCTGGCCGCCGGCCTTGGCCTGGGAGATGAGGATCCGCAGCTCGTCTGGCGTCGCGCCCTCCTCCGAGGCGGCGGACGAGTCGACGCCGACGACCCGCAGCATCGCGTTGGAGGTGGCGTTCAGCACCCGGATGAACGGCCGCATCGAGCGGTAGAACCACTCCAGCGGCCGCGCGCAGCGGGCGGCGACCGGCTCGGCGTTGAGGATCGCGTGGATCTTGGGTACCTGCTCGCCCGTCGTGATGTGCAGCGCGGTGACGAGGATGTAGGCGATCGCGATGGAGATCGCCGCTGCCAGCCCGTGGGAGAGACCGCCGAACGCGGGCTCGACCAGCTCGGCGATGGCGGGCTCGCCGAGGAAGCCGATGCCCAGCGAGGCGAGCGTGATCCCGAACTGGCAGGCCGAGAGGTACTCGTTGATGTTGTCGTGCTGCTTGACCGCCAGCTTGGCGCCGCGTTTGCCCTCGGCAGCCAGGTCGTCGAGCCGTGCCGGCCGGGCGCGGACGAGCGCAAACTCCGCGGCCACGAAGAAGCCGTTGACCGCCACGAGGACGATCACGGCGACGAGCAGAAACGCCGTCACGCGCCGGACGCGCGAGGCGCGCCGCTACTTCGGGGAAGGTCGTCGTCGGCCATCGGGGTCAGGCGCGGGAAGGTAGCAAGCCGCGCTACCGGATCCGGCTCGCCCGCGCTCTGGCGAAGAAGATCTGCGCGGGACCGTCGCGCTCGTCCTCCCACGCCGCCATCACGGCGCCCCGTGAGACGGTCAGCGCCGGGCGCCATTGGTTCCAGCCCCGGCGTCCGCTGTCGTCGACGCGGATCGGCCTGCCGGCCTGAGTCGCCGTGACTCGGGTGGCGAGGATGTCCCCCGCGCCCCCACGGTGGTCCTGCCAGGCGACGATGGCGCTACTCCCTGCAGCGGCGATCGCCGGCGCGAACGCCTGAACGTGCCGGCCGCGGGACCCGTCGGCCCGGATCTGCGCCTGCCCAGGCGCGGCGACCGCGACGTCGTAGAGGGCGCTGGCCTTGGTCGGATCGCGGTTCAGCGAGGCCCAGTCGGTGTAGGCGACGAGCGGGCCGCCACGCAGCAGGGCGGCGCGCGGCGTGTCCTCGAGCGCCTCGTCCGCGTCGGCGGTGTCGTTGACCTTGCGCTCGTCGCCCCACGAGTCGCCCCCGTCGGTAGAGGGCCGGGCGTAGACGTTCCATTCGTAGTCGCGGAAGTCGATCCAGGTGAGCTCGAGGCGCCGGCCCCGTGCCGCCAGCGCGGGCGCCCACGCGTGATCGAGGGTCGCGGCGAGGTCGACAGGAGGCTCCGTGGAGTCAAGCCGCGTGGCCGCCGCCGTCCTGCCGCCGGAGACGGCCACGCCCCAGATCCCGGCCTGGGGCAGATCGTCGCCGGAGAACCGGGCGCGGTCGTCGACGAACGCCACGAACGCCTTGCCCGACCCGGTCGCGGCGATCGCCGGGCGCAGCTGCTGGACCCCGTCGGCCACGGTCGCGTCAACCGGGACACCCCCAAGGCCGCCCCCGTGGGAGACGTAGGCCCGCTGCTCGCCCGTGCGGTCATCGCTCCAGGCCACCCAGACGCGCCGGTCGGGGCCGATCGCCACCGACGGCCACCAGCGATGGCCGCCGCGCCCCACCGAGCGCGGCTTGCCCCACGTCCGACCGCCGTCGGTCGACCGGGCGAGCAGGATGCGGTCGCCGGCGCCGGCGCGCTCCTCGAACGCCGCGACGACGAGCTTCCCGCGCGAGGCCAGGGCGACGTTGCGCTGGGCCCGGCGCGACGGGGCCAGCGGCCGGTTGACGTCAAACGGCGTGCGTCCGAGCTTGCGGCGCTGGACGCGTTTGAGCTTCGGCTTTCGGGCCACCTGCACGTCGGCGAAGATGACGTCCTCGACCTGGCCTCCGCGGCACGCTCCGCGCGCCGCGGGCGTCGGGCACGGCGGGTTGCCCTCGTCGGGCAGCAGCTGCTCGCCGATCTTGCCCAGCCGATCGCGGCGCTGGGCGATGGTCTCGCTCGGGCTCGCGGGATCGGGCGCGACCCAGTCGCCCACGACCGCGAAGCCGGCGGCGAAGGGCTGGCCGACCAGGAACCCGCGCGGGCGCGGGCCGCGCGGCTTGGTGACGATGGCCTGCTGGTTGTCGGCCGAGAGGTCGAACAGGTTGCCGGTCAGCTCGGGCAGCACCATCGCCTCCATCGACGGGTGGCGCAGGACGTCGGAGTAGCCCGAGCCCTTGATGTTGTCGGGCGCCCAGGCGCCCGTGGTCGAGACCGTGTCGCCCACGAAGAACTCGGGCTGGATGAGCAGGTCGACGTGCTGCTGATCCAGGCGCGCGGTGACGTCGGGCATCCACGCGTCTTTCGAGGTGACGAAGCCGAGCGTTCCCACCGGCGTCTGCACCGCGGGCAGCGCGCTGAGGACCTCACCGGGCAGCAGGTCGAGCTGGCCCGGGAGCTCGATCGGCGTCAGGTAGCTCTTGACCTGCTTGGAGACGAGCTTGCCGGTCGGGTCGAACAGCAGCGCCATGTTCGAGGCGCGGTCGGTCGTGGACTCGTAGACGTAGGTGCGCTCGGGCTCGTCGGTCGTCTGCAGCTGGGCGACCTTGACGGGGTTCTCCTCGGCGCACTCCACGCCGCCGGGCAGCGCGGGCATCGTCGCCTTGGACTCACAGACGACCTGCCACTCCTGGGCCATGTTGACGCCGGCCTCGAGCCACACCTTGTGCGTCGCGGCGATCTCCGCGAACGTCTCGACCGCGACACGGGTGAACGTGTCGGTGGCGGCGATCGCCAGCAGCCGCGTGGGGATGCCGCGCGCGGCCAGCGCCGGGAACTTCGCGCCGTAGTACGTGGTCTGCGGCGCGTAGGCGCCGAGGACGCTGATGATCGACTCGGTGACGTTCGACGAGCCGCGGGCCTGCTCGCCGCGCGACCCCGAGAAGATGGCCATCAGCCCGAGGTCCTCGGGGAGGGCCACGAGGTTGCGCTCTCCAGACAAGAGGTGCGAGGCGACGTCACCGGCCTCGGGCTGGACGTCAGGACCCCGCTTGGAGGCGTCGACCAACCCGACGAGGTGGTCGTGGAAGTGCGCACGGGTGTCGACCCACTCCAGGCCGAACTTCGGGCCTACGGCGAAGACGCGCACGGTCTTGGCTTGCGCGACGGCCGGCAGCGCCAGCGCCACGAGCAGCGCGAGGCCGAGGGCGCGCTTCACAGCGCGTCGATCGCCGCAGCGAGCGCGTGGTCGGCCTCGGTGAGGCCCCCCGCGTCGTGGGTGGAGAGCGTCAGGCGCACGTTGTTCCAGCCGTGGACGAGGATGTCGGGATGGTGGTTTCGCTCCTCGGCGAGCTCGGCCACGCGGTTGACGAACCACATGGCCGCTTTGAAGTCGGGGAAGGTGTAGTCGCGCCGGAGCGCGTCGTCCTCGTTGTGCCAGTCGGTGGTGTCTGCCATATCCTCGTCAGCCGTGCGGATCGTGAGCCTGGTGCCCCACGCTACCGAGCTGCTCTTCGCCCTCGGGCTGGGGGAGCAGGTCGTCGGAGTGACACACGAGTGCGATCATCCCAGCGAGGCGGGCGGATTGCCCCACGTCACCCGCGACGTCCTGCCCGCCGGTCTTTCCGCCGCCGAGATCGACCGCGAGGTCAAGGAGCGCACGCAGCGCGGCGAGGCGATCTACGCGCTCGACGAGAAGGCCGTCCGGGCGCTGAAGCCCGACCTCATCGTCACCCAGGAGCTCTGCCCGGTGTGCGCGGTCTCCTACGACGAGGTCGCGAGGCTGGCCAAGGGGCTGCCGTCGTGCCCGAAGGTCGTCGCCTTGGACCCCAAGACGTTCGGCGAGACGCTCGGCGACGCCAAGACGATCGCCCAGGTGACCGGAGCGCGCGAGGCGGCCATCGAGCACGTCAAGCGCACGCGCGAGCGCGTCGACGCCGTGCGCCGGACGCTGCGCGAGGCGAACCGGCCGCTGATCCCCGTCGTGGCCATCGAGTGGTTCGACCCGGTGTTCATCGCCGGGCACTGGACGCCGCAGCTCATCGAGTACGCCGGCGGCTTCGACGTGCTGGGCCTGCCCGGCGAGCATTCGGCGCAGGTCATGTGGGAGGACGTCATCGCGGCCGCGCCCGAGGTCGTGGTCGCGATGCCGTGCGGCTTTGACGCCGCCACGGCCTACCGCGAAGCGGAGCTGCACCTCGACACCCTGCGCGCCAGCGGCGCACGACGCCTCGTCGCGGTCGACGGCGGCGCGTACTTCTCGCGGCCGGGACCACGCCTGGTCGATGGGCTCGAACTGCTCTCCCACGTCCTGCACCCCGACCTCTTCCCGGACGCCCCCGGTGAGGTGCTGGAGGTGCCGCTCTGATGGGCGCTTCGGCGGCCGAGCACAGCGAGGTCATCGCCGCGAGCCCCGAGGCGTGCCTCGATGCGCTTCTCGACTTCGACTCCTATCCCGACTGGCAGTCGGCGGTCAAGTCCGCCGAGGTGCTCGAGGACGACAGCGACCCGGTGGTTGAGTTCCGTGTCGACGCCAAGATCAAGACCATCCGCTACGTCCTGCGCTATCACCCCGAGCCACCGTCGCGCTTGTGGTGGGAGTACGTCGACGGCGACGTCCGCTCGGTGGCCGGCGAGTACGAGCTCGAGGATCTCGGCGACGGCACGACCCGCGCCACCTACCGCCTGGAGATCGATCCCGGTCGTTTCGTGCCCGGACCGGTCAAGAAAGCGCTGACCGACGGCGTCATGCGCACGTCGGTGCGCGAGCTCAAGGTCCGCGTCGAGGGCTCCTGAGCCCCCGTACCGTCCTCTACCTGCATTCGTCGGCCCAGCGCTACGGGTCAGACCGCCAGCTGCGCGCCATCACCACCGGCCTGGATCCGGCGCGCTACCGGGCGCTGGTCGTGCTGCCCGAGCAGGGCGAGCTGGCCGACGACCTACGCGAGGACGGGGTTGAGGTGCTGGTGCGCCCTCTCGCGGTGCTTCGCCGCTCACTGATGTCCCCGCGCGGCATCACGCGCGTCGGCGCGGCATGGGCCTCTGACGCCGGTGGTCTCGGGCGCCTGGCCCGCTCGCGCGGGGTCGCGCTCGTCCACACGAACACGTCGGTGACGCTCGGGGGCGCCGCCGCTGCCCGGGTGGCCGGTGTTCCCCACGTCTGGCACGTGCGCGAGATCTACGCGGGCTTCGACCGCTGGTTCCCCGCCTACCGACGCCTGCTGGTGACCGCCGACGCGCTGCCCTGCGTGTCGCGGGTGACCTGCGAGCAGTTCGGCCTGACCCCGGCGGCTTTCACGTTGCACGATGGCCTGGCCTACCAGCCGAAGCGCGCTCCGCGAGCCGAGGCCCGCCGCGATCTCGGGCTGCCCGCCGACGCCTTCGTGGTCGCGGTGCTGGGCCGGATCTCGGGCTGGAAGGGCCAGGACGTGCTCGTTCGCGCGCTCGCTGAGCTGCCGCGGGACACGGTCGCGCTGATCGCCGGCGGGGCCTGGCGCGGCGAGGAGCGCCACGTCCGCGAGCTCCACGAGCTCGCCGCCCGTCTGGGCGTGGGCGACCGAACCCACGTAGTAGGGGTCTTGGACAACCCAAGCCTGGCGTTCGGCGCCGCGGACGTCGTCGCGGTGCCGAGCAAGCAGCCCGATCCGTTCCCGAACTCGGCGTTGGAGGCCGCTGCCGCCGGCTGCTGCGTGGTGGGGGCCGACCATGGCGGGATCCCCGAGATCCTCGAGGATGGCGTGACCGGCGTGCTCGTCGCGCCCGGCGAGGCCCGTGCGCTGGCGATCGCCCTGGCGAACCTGCGTGATGATCCGGACCGCCGCGAGCGCCTCGGCGCCGCTGCTGCCGAGACCGTCAACCGGGACTTCTCCTTCGAGCGGATGCTCGGCGAGGTCCAGGCGCTCTACGACAGGCTGCTGGACCAGGCCGGCTAGCCGATGCCGCTGCCGCCGGCGACCGCGATGGCGATCACGACCGACGCGACCGCCACGCCGATACCGCCGGCGTAGGCGAGCGCGGGCTTGCGCATCTGCGCCGCCTGCTGATAGGCGAGGGCCACCAGCCCGCCGCCGATAAGGCCGCCGATGTGCCCGCCGATCGAGATCCCGCTGAGCACGAACGAAAAGGCGAGGTTGATGAGGATCAGGCCGCCGATGCTGCCGAACACGCCGCCGGCCATCGGGTCGGCGCCGCGGTGGCGCATCTCCAGGTACGTGGCCCCCATCAGCCCGAACACCGCGCCCGAGGCGCCGACGGTGAGGGCGCCGGGGGTGACGAGCAGCGCGCCCGCCGAGCCCGCCAGCAGCGAGGCGAAGTACAGGAGGGTGAAGCGCACCGACCCCATCGAGGACTCGAGCATCTGCCCGAGGACGTAGAGCAGGTACATGTTGAAGGCGATGTGGAGGAAGCCGCCGTGCAGGAAGCCGCCGGTGATCAACCGCCAGTAATCGCCCTCGGCGACCCCTGACAGGGCGATGCCGTCGAATGAGCCGCGACCCAGGAGCGCCAGGTCGTCGAACAAGGCGCTGCCGCCGCCGCCGCCAACCCCGAAGCGCCCGCTGGCCAGGAAGGCGACGAAGCACAGCGCCATCAGCACGTAGGTCACCCGCGGCTCGTGGCTGATCGAGCCGATCGTCTTGACCTTCGTCGTGTCGCGCGAGCACTCCGGGCAGCGCATGCCGACCGGGGTCGGCGTCATGCAGTCCGGGCAGATGGGCCGGCCGCAGTTCGAGCACGAGACGCCCGTCTCACGGTCGGGATGGCGATAGCAAGTGGCCATGATCAGTCGGGGCGGTCCAGCAAACGGCGCGCCTCGTGGGCAAGGTCGCGCAGCGTCCGCTCCGCGAAGTCAAGCGGATCTGACGCCTGGGCCCGGTGCTTCTTGTTCTTGGCCCGCGTCCGCAGCAGGATCAGGCCGACCCCGGCGGTGGTGCCGACGGCGGCGGCGACCACCGGACGGTGGACGCTCACCCAGTTGCGCGGATCCTTCATGGCCGACATCTCCCACGCGTCGAGCTCGTCGGCTGCCGCGTCGGTGAGCGTCGCGAGGGTGTCCTCCAAGCGCTTGGACAGGCGCTCGGGCGGCTCGACCGGCGCCAGCGCCTGGCGCAGCAGGCCCTCGAGGTCGAAGTCAGGACGCGCGGCCTCGGTCATGACAGGGTGGCTCCGGACTTGACCATCTCCTCGAGCTGCTTGATCGCGCGATGGATCAGGACCTTGGTGGCGCCGTCGGTCTTGCCCATGGCGCGAGCGATCTCGCGGTTGTCCATGCCCAGGGCGAAGCGCATGATCAACGCCTCGCGCCGTTCGTCGGGCAGCTGCGTGACGCCTTCGAGGATGCGCTTGAGCTCATCGCGACCCTCCGCGATGTCCTCGGTGGTGTGCGTCGCGGCGATCGGCGTCGTCTCGTCGAGGACCGTCTGCGGCTTGCGCGAGCGGTCGCGGTAGTGGTTCGCGGCGAGGTTGTGCGCGATGCGGATCAACCACGGCCGCAGGGGCCGGCCCTCGCTCTCGCGCTGCGCGCGCTCGAAATGCCGGTAGGCCTGCAGGAACGTCTGCTCCGTCAGGTCCTCGGCGTCGTGGTGGTTGCCCACCCGGTAGTAGGAGTAGCTGTAGACGTCCTTCAGATGGGCTCGGTACAGCTCCGAGAAGTCCGCGTCGAGCTGCGCCTTGTCCACACATCAGACCCTAGCTCCCGTCAGGCCGCCCGCCGGCGCCCCGGGGGCGCGGTGATCCCGTCAGCCCACGCCTCGGCGTCGGCGCGCCCCTCGACGACCTCGGCCAGCCCAGCCGTGATCGGCGCCCTGACGCGGTGCTCGCGCATGACGAAGGCGAGCAGCGGCAGCGCGTCGAGGCCTTCGACCGCCTGGCCGAGGGCGGGCTCGATCTCGCCGACCGGGCGCCCGGAGGCGATCAGCTCGCCCGCGCGACGGTTGCGGCTGTTGGCGGCCACGACGGTGCCGACGAGGTCGCCCACCCCGGCCAGGCCGGCGAACGTCTCGGGCCGGGCGCCGAGGCGCTTACCGAGCGCGTCGACCTCGGCGTAGACCTTGCCCGCGGCGGCCCCAGCCGCGTTGGGTCCGGCGGCGGCCGCCGCCGCGGCCGCGATGACCGCGGCGTTCTTGGCGGTGCCGGCGAGCTCGGCGCCGATGACGTCGGTGGTGCGATGGGTGTCGAACCCGGCCCGCCCGAGGACCTCGGCGACCTGCGCGGACAGCGCCCGATCCGCCGAGGCGACGACGAGGCTCGCCCCGTGCACGAGCGCGTCGGCGGGGTGGCCGGGCCCGGCAAGCGTGACGACGCCGCGGCCACGGACCCGCTCCGCCACGAACGCGGTCGGCAGCGTGCCCATCGGCGGCACCATGCCCTTGGAGAGCACGAGGACCGCCGCGTTCTCGCCGATGCGGTCGGCGTGCGCGGCCACAGCGGCGGGCAGCGCGCGGGTTGGCACTGCGAACACGACCAGGTCGGCGGTGGCCAGGTCGAGCTCGGTGGCCCCGATGACCGGAATGTCGACCGGCAGCGCGATGCCGGGCAGATGCCGCCGATTCTCGCCGTGGGCTCGGAGCGTTTCGACCTGGCCGGCGGTGCGGCAGCCCAACGAGACCTCGACACCGGCCCGGCGCAGCGCGATGGCCATGCCCGTGCCCCAGGAGCCGGCGCCGATGATCGCCGCCCGGCGGATCGGGGGCATGCCGCCGAGCCACTCCCACTGCAGCGCGACCATGGGCCAGACGCGATCGGTGACCGCTGAGGCGAGCTGCGGGCTCGGGGTCTCGACAAGCGGGAAACGCAACGGGTTGCCGGCGCGGATGCGGACCTTGTGCGGACGGATGCGCCAGCGCTTGCGGATGTCGTCGGTGCCGATGACCGCGATCGGGACGACGGGCGCGCCGGTCTCCAGCGCGAGCCGGCCCACCCCTCGCTTGGCCCGGCCAAGTCCGCCGGGGCGCGTGCGGGTCCCCTCCGGGAAGATCACGACGACGTCGCCGCGCTCGAGGATCGCGCGGGCGGTGCTCATCGCGTCGCCGTCGGCGTTGCCGCGGTCGATGGGGAACGCGCCGAGGCAGTTGAGCAACCACGCCACGAGGCGGTTGGAGAACAGCTCCTGCTTGGCGACGAAGTAGCACGGCCGGCGAACCATGCAACCGATCACGAACGGGTCGAGGAACGACCGGTGATTGGCGGCCAGGATGACCGGGCCCTCCGCCGGGATGTGCTCGCGCCCGATGCGACTCAGTCGGAAGTAGAGATGGAAGAACGGCTGGAGCACGCCGCGCACGAGCCAGTAGACGAGGGGGTTGACCCCACGCTCCCGGGCACGCTCGAGAAGGGCATCGCGTTGCACGCAGACCGATACCCGTTCTCGGAGGCGCGGTTACCGCATCGAGTGGCCAGTTGAGGACCCTCAGAGTCCTCAACTGCCCGCTCGACCATCCGGGTAGAGTCGCGCCATGCCCTTCGACCAGGCCATCACCGCCCGCGGCGCCGTCGCCGGTGCCCTCGCCGCCGGCGTCTGGGCGGCTCAGCAGCCGCTCGACAAGCAGGTCTTCGCCGTCGACTACGACGACACCGAGCTGCTCGGCAAGACCGTGACGAGGGGCGCGGCATGGCCGTTCGTCGGCCTGGCGATGCACCTCGCCAACGGCGCCGTCTTCGGCGCGATCTACGCCAACGTCGCCCCGCGCATCCCGCTGCCTTCGTGGGCGCGCGGACCGGCCGCCGGTCTGGCCGAGCACGTGACGACCTGGCCGAGCATGATCGCCGTCGACCGCTTCCACCCCGCCCGCAAGGACCTCCCGACACTGGCTACGAACCCGCGCGCCTTCGCCCAGGCAACCTGGCGCCACCTGCTCTTCGGTGTCGTCCTCGGTGAGATCGAGCGGCGCCTCAACGCCCCGCCGGACCCCGACGTCCCCTCCTACGAGCACGTGGCGTCGACCAACGGCCACGGCAACCTCGAGGCCGCGTTGAGCAGCCAGCCGGGCTAGCGACCGCCGGACGGTCATGTTCTGCGGGCCACATGGGCCCCCAAGAGGCAGGACAGCGCTGACAACTTAGACTTCAGCACGCGCCGGAGTAGCTCAGTTGGCCAGAGCACCGCTCTTGTAAAGCGGGGGCCAGGGGTTCGAATCCCCTCTCCGGCTCTGGACCGCCTTCGTCATCCGTGACCAGTTCGGCCCCTACCGCTGGACCTTCCGCCTGAAGCGGTAGCTCCAGCCGCTCAGTCCTCGAGGAACACGTCCACGCGCGTGGCGCCCTGCTCGATGCTCAGTCCGCGATCTTCGAGCCCCGGCACCCACTCCGCGTCGTGGAAGGTTCCTGACGGAAACGCGATTCGCACCGGCGTGCCGCCCTCAGGGGTGATCGCCGCCCGGACGATCCCGTGCCCGTCGTCGCGCACCGACAGCCGGCCGGCGAACGGACGCAGCGAGACGCCCGGGTCCATGAACGCGACCACGAGGACCTCGTGGCCCTCCCAGCCGATGAGGACCGCCATCGCGTCGTCGTAGTCGAGTTCGTCCATGCTCAGCAGCGCCGTTTCCTAGGATCATGCCCATGATCCCCGCTCGCCTGCTCGCTCCGCTCGCCGCCCTTGTCCTGCTCGCCGCCGGTTGCGGCGACGACAAGGAGTCGGCCTCCACCGGCACCAACTCCGCCACGACGCCGGTCGAGACCACCGCGCCCGAACCGGAGGCCACCACCGGCGAGGCGCCCGCCGTGGCCAACGCCGAGGACCTCTCCACGAAGCCGGAGATCGCGACCCCCGCCGGCGACCCGCCGACGTCGCTGATCAAGAAGGACCTCGTCGTCGGCGAGGGCGCGGCGATCAAGAAGGGCCAGCTGGCCACCGTCGAGTACGTCGGCGTCTCGTGGTCGACCGGCGAGGAGTTCGACGCGTCGTGGGGCGGCCAGCCGTTTCAGTTCCCGCTTGGTCAGCAGCAGGTCATCACGGGCTGGGACGAGGGCGTCCCGGGCATGAAGGTCGGCGGTCGCCGCGAGCTGGTCATCCCGCCGGACCAGGCCTACGGACCTCAGAGCCCTGGGCCCGGAATCGGTCCGAACGAGACCCTCGTCTTCGTGGTCGACCTCAAGCGCATCGGCTGATGCAGTACCTCGCCGCGTGGGCGCTGAGCGCCTACGCGGCGGCCCACTGGTCGCCCGTGCGCTGAAGTTCGATTTCCTCAGCGCCGGCTGCGTGGGTCACGCGCATCAACGCGCGGTCCTGGTCGGTTCCCGGGCGGTCGACGACCTGGATGAGGTCGAGCGAGCTGGGCTCGACGCCGGGCACTCGCGCGGCGAACGCTGTGCGCGCGGCGGTCTCCAGCAGCGCTGGATCCCAGCCGCGATCCTGAGCCCGAGCGTCGGCGAGGTGACCGTCAGCTTCGGCGATCCGCTGGGCGAGCGCCCCCTCCCGCTCGCGGCGGACCCTGGCGTTGCCCAGGAGCCCCCCGATGAACAGCAGCGCCAGGACGCCGACGACGACAAGCAGCACGATGACCCACGTATCCATGCGCGTCAGTGTCGCAAAGCCTTGAGTCTCCTAAAGGGGCCTGGCCCTTTTGGAGGGTGGTTGAGGGTTCTCAGACCGCCACGTTGCGGGACTGGAGGTGGACGCCAACCTTGCGCTTTACGCGCTGGAGGGCGTTGTCGACGGTCTTGGCGTCACAGTCGATGAGGCCGGCGACCTCCTCGTAGGAGCGGCCGTCGAGGTAGAGCGCCAGAACGCGCGCCTCGAGCTCCGACAGCGCCGTCGACAAGCAGCCGACCAGCGCCTGCAGCTCCTCGGAGCTGATGACCTGGTTGACCGGGTCGTGGGCCGTAGGGCCGGGAATGACGTCCTCGAGCGTCGGCTCGCCGTCCCCGGCGGTCGACGAGGGGCTCCCCGAGAACGACACGTACTGGTTGAGCGGCGTGTGCTTGTTGCGCGTCGCGGTCTTGACCGCCGTGATGATCTGACGGGTGATGCAGAGCTCCGCGAAGTTGCGGAAGGATGACTCCCGGTCGGTGCGGTAGTCGCGCACGGCCTTGTAGAGCCCGACGAGGCCCTCCTGGATGAGGTCGTCCGAGTCGCCGCCGGCAAGGAAGTACGAGGATGCCTTCAACCGCACGAAACCGTAATAACGGCGGACGATGCGGTCGTATGCGGTGGCGTCGCCCTGCTTCGCCAACGCGATCAGGTAGCCGTCTTCGACCTGGACCTGACCCTGAGACTGTGCGGAGATCCGCGCCATAGCAATGTCCTCCCCGGCACACTCGCCGGATTCGTCCAGCCGTGAAGGCCGGACATCTTTGCCTGGCGGCGGACCCCTCCCAGGGCGCCGTCCTTATTCATCCCTGAGCTTTCCTCAAGCTCAGGTCCACCGTTCGGGACGCAGTTTCCATATTCGCCCCGCGGTTGTCAAGGGGCGGATTTCCCCTGCAAGATCCCGTACACGAGCGCGGCGGCCGCGGCGGACACGTTCAGCGAGGCCACCCGTCCCTGGATCGGCAGCGCGACGAGCTCGTCACAGGCCTTGGCGACCCGGGGGCGCAGGCCCTTGCCTTCGCCGCCCAGCACCAGAACCAGACCGCCGGTGTAGTCGACCTGGGAGTACGGCCTTCCCTCCGCCGCAGCGCCGTAGCACCAACAGCCCAGCGCCTTGGCGTCGGCGAGGAAGTCGGCCAGGTTGCGCACCCGAGCGATCCGCAGGTGCTCGACAGCGCCCGCCGAGGCCTTACACGCGGCGGGGGTGACCTCGGCGCTGCGCCGTTCGGGCAGGACGAGCCCGGTAGCCCCGGCGCATTCGGCGGTGCGGGCGATCGCCCCGAGGTTCTGGGGATCCTGCACCTCGTCGAGCGCGATCAGGAACGGCTCGTCCGGCGCCAGCAGCTCGCCGGCGCCCACGTACGGGTAGCCCGTCGTCTGGGCGCAGATCCCCTGGTGGCCGTCGCTCCCGGCTCGTGCGGCGATCGTGTCGGGGTCGGCGATCTCGACCTCGACGCCCGAAACCTCGGCGGCCGCCCCGCTCGTCGCCCACACCCGCTCGACGGGCCGGCGTCGAGCGGCCAGCAGCTCGCGAACGGGCTGGCGGCCGTAGACGATCACGCGGGTACGAGCTCGTAGCCGCCGGCCACGTCGCGGACCGTCCAGCCCGCAGCCGCGATCTCGTCGCGCAGGCGGTCAGACTCCGCCCAGTCTCTCGCTTCCCGTGCGCGCCCGCGAGCGTCGGCGAGCTCGACCACGCCGGGGGGCGGCCCGTCCTGCGCGTCGAGCAGGTTGTCGAGCCCGAGGACGCCGAGCATCTCCCGGAGGTCGTCAGAACCCTCGCCTTCGCTGACCGCTCGCCGCCACTCGGCCACCGCCTCCAGGGCGCGCGGCGTGTTGAAGTCGTCAGCCAAGGCGGCGAAGAAGCGCTCCCTGATCGGGGCAAGCCGCTCGGGCGTCGGACCGGCGCCGAGGCGGCGGCCGAGCTCACGGACGTTCGCCACGGTCGCCCGCGCCGATGCCAGCGCCTCCTCTGTGAAGGCCAGAGGCTGGCGGTAATGGCCCGTGGAGAAGAACCACAGCAGCACGTCGCGCCCCCACGCATCGAGCACCTCGTGCAGCAGCGCGACGTTGCCGACGCTCTTGGCCATCTTCTCGCTGCCCATCTGGAGCATCCCGTTGTGCATCCAGATCCGGCTCAGCTCGGCGCCGCGGGCCATCCGCGTCTGCGTGGCCTCGTTCTCGTGATGGGGGAAGACGAGGTCGTTGCCGCCCCCGTGCACCTCGAAGCCTGTGCCCAGCAGCTCTTCGGCCATCGCCGAGCACTCGATGTGCCAGCCCGGCCGACCCCGGCCCCACGGCGCGTCCCAGGAGGTGTCCTCTCCCTCCTTCGCCGCCTTCCACAGGGCGAAGTCCAGCGGGTCCTCCTTCAGGTGCGCCCCTTCCACGCCCTCACCCTGGTCCATCTGGTCGACCGAGCGGCCCGACAGCGAGCCGTACTGCGGGTCCGAGCGCACGCGGAAGTAGACGTCGCCCTGCGCCGCGTAGGCGGTACCGCGATCGATCAGCGTCTGGATGTGGGCCACGATCGGCTCGATCATCTCCGCGGCGAGCGGCTCGTGGTCGGGCCGACCCAGGCCAAGGCGCTCGGTGTCGGCGAAGTACGCCCGGGTCATCTCGCCGGCCAGCTGCTGGCTCGGGACGCCCCGGACGGCAGCCGCCTCGTAGATCTTGTCGTTGACGTCGGTGACGTTGATGACCAGGGTGGTCCGAAGGCCCTCGTGCTCGAAGAAGCGCTTGAGCAGCGAGAAGACGACGTAAGGCCGCGCGTTCCCGACGTGGATGCGGTTGTAGACGGTCGGACCGCACGCGTAGATGCCCACTGGGGTGGGTGGGTCCGTGATCCGGGGGTCCAGCTCCAGCAGCTCCTTCGAGCGCGTGTCGTGCAGACGGATCGTGCGCATTGCCCGCCGCAGGCTATCTGCGCAAACAGCGGGAAATCCGTCCTCCAGCCATCTGAGCAGGCCGCTACTGTGCCCGCGCAGTTGCCCAGGCCCGCCCCCCACGCTGGTCGTCTGGCCCTCGTCGAGGACGCGTTCCGCACGCTCGCGGAGCGATATCTCGGCGCAGAGCGGGGCTTCGACGCGACCTACCACGTGCGCCTGGGCGACGTGGGCCACACGTGGGAGGTGCGCTGCACCGAGCACGGCGCGCGGGTCCGCAAGGGCGTCAGCTCCCGCCGCCCGGACGTGACGATCGGCACCGACGCCACGACGTGGCTGAGACTGCGCCAGGGCGACCTCTCAGGGATCGAAGCGTTCTCGCAGCGGCTGCTCTACGCCCGCGGCGACCTCGATCTCGCGGTCGGCTTCGAGGGTATGTGGCGCCTGCCGTCCGGCCGCCCGCCGCTGCTGCGCATCCACAACGTCCGCTTGCCCGGCCGCCGAGTTTCGACGCTGACGATGGGCGAGGGTCCCGACGTCATGCTCCTTCATGGCCTGGGCGGCACGAAGAGCTCGTTCTACGACACGGCCGCCGCGCTCAGCCGCGACGGCTACCGCGTCCACGCAATCGACTTCCCCGGCTTCGGGGGCTCGAGCAAGCCCGCCACCGCGCCGTACTCCGCCCGCTGGTTCGCCGAGACGGTCACGCTGACGATGGACGCGTTGGAGATCGACCGCGCCCATCTGGTCGGCAACTCGATGGGCGGCCGGGTGGCCCTTGAGGTTGGCCTTCGCGACCCCGACCGTGTGGCCGCGCTGGCGCTGCTCTGTCCGGCGGTCGCCTTCATCAAGCGCGAGTACCACCCGATCATCCGCCTGGCGCGCCCCGAGTTCGGGCTGCTGCCCCATCGCTTCACCCGCGGCATGGTCGCCGGCCAGCTCTGGTCGATGTTCGGCGATCCAGACGCCGTCGACCCGGCGGTCGCCGACGTGGCGGTCGACGAGTTCCAGCGGATCTACGCCTCCGCGGGAGCGCGCTACGCCTTCCTGTGCGCGGCCCGCAACATCTACCTGGACAAGCCGTTCGGCAAGGGCGGCTTCTACTCGCGCCTGGCCGATCTCGAGGCGCCGGCGCTGTTCGTCTGGGGCACACGCGATCCCCTCATCCCCGCCGGCTTCAAACGCCATGTCGCCCGCTGGCTGCCCTCGGCCGAGCAGATCGTCCTCGACGGCTGCGGCCACGTGCCCCAGGTCGAGCGGCCCGAGCAGACCAATGGCCTGCTCATCCGGTTCCTCGCGCGCGCCGACGCGCTGGGCTCACCGGGGCGTCTCTCTCGCGCAGCGGCGTAAGATCGCCGGATGGCCGAAGCGCCGACCGCTCCCCAAGACCACGCGCGCAACGGGCACCGCAAGGAGGGCCTGAACGGATCGGCGGCGGCCACCGGCGCCGAATCTGGACACGGCGAGAAGCCAGGCTCGGGCGGCGCAGGGCTGGCCGGGCTCGCCGGCAAGGCACTGGGCGCGATCACCGGCGCCCTCGGCAACCGCATCCCCGTCGCCGACCTCGACGAGCGCGATCCCGACTTCATCCGCGAGCGCCTGCCCGGCCTCTGGCTCCTCTCGAGCCTGTACTTCCGCGGCGAGGTCCGGGGGCTGGGCAACATCCCCGAGCGGGGACCCGTCCTGATGGTGGGCAACCACTCCGGCGGCAACGTCACGCCCGACACCCACGTCTTCACCCTGGCCTTCTGCGCCTACTTCGGCGTCGAGCGGCGCTTCTACCAGCTGGCCCACAACCTCGTGCTGTCGATGCCCGGCCTCGGCATCCTGCGCAAGTTCGGCACGGTGGCCGCGTCGCCGGACAACATGCGCAAGGCCCTGGAATCGGACGCCGCCCTGCTCGTCTACCCGGGCGGCGACTACGAGGTGCACCGCCCGTCGTGGGAGGGCAACCGGGTCGATTTCGGTGGCCGCAAGGGCTTCATCCGCCAGGCCTTGCGCCACGACGTCCCGCTCGTGCCGGTCGTCTCGATCGGCGGGCAGCAGACCGCGCTGTTCCTCTCGCGCGGCGAAGCGCTGGCGCGGGCGCTGGCGCTCGACAAGATGTTCCGCCTGAAGGTCCTGCCGATCTCGCTCGCCGTGCCGTGGGGGCTGAACGTCGGCGACATGCTCGGCCACGTGCCGCTTCCGGCCAAGATCACCATCGAGGTACTGCCTCCGATCCACCTGCGCGAGGAGTTCGGCGCGGACCCCGACGTCGACGAGGTCTATGACCACGTTCTTCGCCTGATGCAGGAGACCCTCGATGCGCTGGCCTCCGAGCGGCGCTATCCGGTGATCGGATGAGGGTCGCAGGGCAAATAGACATCGCCGCCAGCCCCGAGCAGGTCTGGGAGTTCATCACCGACCCCGAGCGCGTCCTGCACTTCATGTCCGGGATCACCCGCTGGGAGGTTGAGGGTCAGCAGGCGACGGGCTGCGGCGCCCGCTACCGCATGCTCATGCGTGTGGGCTCGGCCGAGGTCGGCGGAACGGTCGAGGTCGTCGAGTACGACGAGCTGCGCGACATGGCCTGGAACAGCGTGACGGGCGTCGACCAACGCGGGCGCTGGCGGGTGCGCGAGCGGGCCGCCGGCCGAACCCACGTCGAGTTCCGGCTTTCTTACGGCGTGGCCGGCGCGGGCATCCTCGGCTACGTGTCCGAGCGACTGTCGGCGCCCACCGTGCAGAACAACATCCGGCGCTCGCTGCAGCAGCTCAAGCGTGCCGTCGAGCACGAGCAGTTGCGCCGCGCAGCCGCCGAGCGGCGCAGCGCCCGCGCCTCCGCATAGCCTTCCTCGCGGAGAAGTCTGTGCAATCCGAGGGCTCGCTCGACATCCTGCTGGTCGACGACGACGCGCCGCTGCGCGAGATGCTGTCGCGCTCGTTCACCCGCGAAGGCCACGCCATCACCGCCGTGCCCAGCGGGGCAGAGGCGCTCGAGCACGCGGAGGGGGGCTCGTTCGACATCGTCCTGCTCGACGTCGCGCTCGGTCCGGGCCCCTCCGGCCACGACGTCTGCCGGACACTGCGCTCGCGCCGCAACATGGTGCCGATCATCATGCTCACCGCGCTCGACAGCGAGGCCGACATCGTGCTCGGGCTGGAGGCGGGCGCCGACGACTACGTGACCAAGCCGTTCGGGCTGGCCGAGCTGCGCAGCCGCATCCGCGCCGTGATGCGCCGGGCCGGGGCGCGAGCGGGCGGCGAGGATGTGGTGCGGATCGGGCCGGTGGTGCTCGACCGCCCGGGTCGGATCGTGTCCCTCGACGGCAAGCCCGTCAAGCTGACGTTCAGCGAGTACGAGCTGCTCTCGTGCCTCATGGCCCGCCCGGGCCGGCTGTTCAACCGCCAGGAGCTGCTGCGCACCATCTGGGGTGACAGCGCCTACCGCGACCCGCGCGCCATCGACGTCCACATCCGGCACTTGCGCGAGAAGCTCGAGCCCTCCCCCGATCAGCCGCAGCTGATCATCACGGTCCGCGGCGCCGGCTACCGCTTCCGGGAGCCCTGAGCCGTGTTCGGCCTGCGGCCCCGGCTGCTCGCGGCGCTGCTGGCCACCAGCTTGGTGACGCTGGCCGCGGCGGCAATCGTGCTCCTGCCCCCCCTGCGCGATCGGCTGAGCACCGAGGCCGTCCGCGCGACGAGCAACGCGACCGACGCGCAGATCGGCGCGTTCTCCACGGCGCTGGCCAAGGAGCCCGTCGACTGTGGCGTGCTCGATCGCCTCATCTTCGACCTGCGCCAGCAGACCGGCGCCGAGGTGTTCGTCGTCAACGGCGTGCCGCAGCCGCGCTGCTCCTCCGCCGACCCCGAGGCAGGAGGAGATCTCGAGGTCCAGACTGCCCTGAACATCGGGATCCCCGGCATCCCCCGCCAGTCCGTCCGTGACGAGAACCTCAAGATCGTGGTGCCGATCGGCGCCGAAGAGCCCGCTCATGCCCTGATCGTGCGCCAGGCGCTGCGCGACGTCTCGGGCGCTGTCGTCGAGGTCTACCGGGCGTTCGCCAAGGCGGCGATCATCGGGCTCGGCGCCGCCATGGTCCTCGGCCTGTTCCTGGCCACCACCCTGGTGCGCCGGCTGGGACGCCTGCGCGACGCCGCGTTGCGCGTGACCACCGAGGGCGCCGGCGCGCCGCGCCCGGAGGATGAGGGGCGCGACGAGGTCGGAGACCTGGCCCGCTCGTTCGCGGCGATGCAGGGCTCGCTGCTGCGCCAAGAGGAGGCGCGGCGCGCGTTCGTCGCCACCGCCTCGCACGAGCTGCGCACGCCGCTGACCTCGCTGTCGGGAATGCTCGAGCTGCTCGACGAGGATCTGACCGAGGGCCGCCTGGACATCGCCGACGCCCACGTGCAGATCACCGCGGCTCGCGGCGAGCTGCGGCGCCTGGGCAACCTCGCCGCCGAGCTCCTCGACCTCTCGCGCCTGGACGCCGGGCTGCCGCTGCGCAGCGAGCCCGTGGAGCTGGGGGAGCTGGCCCGCGCGGTCGCCTCCGAGTTCGAGCAGCGGGCGCGCGACCTCGGCGTCGTCCTGGGGGTGGCGCCTCCCATCGGCCCGTGCTGGGCCAAGGGTGACCCGGGGGCGATCGCCCGCATCTTGCGGATCCTCATCGACAACGCGCTGCGCTTCTCGCCGGCGCGCGATCCGATTCGTGTGGTCGCCCACTACAGCGGCGAGCACTCCGTGCTGGAGGTCTCCGATCGCGGCCCGGGCGTCCCAGACTCAGAGCGCGAGCTGATCTTCCAGCGCTTCCAGCGGGGAAGCCGGACGGGGGGCGAGGGCGGATTCGGCCTCGGGCTGGCGATCGGCCGCGAGCTGGCGGTAAAGCTCGGTGGGACGCTCGAGTTGCGCGAGCCCGATGCGGCCCACCCCGGGGCCTGGTTCGTCTGCGCACTGCCGATCGAGCTACCGGCCGGCGGAGCGGCCGACGAGAGCTCGACAGGCGCAGTGATGGGCTAGCCGCGCCGCCCAGCGGGTCACTTCAGCGACTCGACCTCGACGTTGCCGTCGTCGTCGATGACCTTGTAGGTCACTTCCTTGATCGGGGCGTCGGACACTGTGCACGTGAACGACTCGCCCTTGTCGGAGTTCACGTCGGACGGGCATTCGACCTTGGCGTCCGCGTAGCCGCGGGTGCTCAGCTCTTCGGTGGCGTTCTTCTCGAGATCGGCGGTCTGGTCGCCGCAGGCGGCAAGCCCGACGGCGAGGGCTGGGATGGACAGGATTAGGGCCAGACGGGTCATTGCGGACTCCTTGGGTTGGGATCAGGTGGCTTTGACCGGCCGGGCCCTCACGGCAGCCCGCGCGGCGGCGATGCCTCCGTAGCGGGCCAGCAGCAGAACGAGGCCCACCAGGGTGATCGGGACGAAGAGGACGAAGCGGACGAGCACGACGTAGGGCAGGGCCACGGCGGAGGCTCCGGCGCCGGCCAGCCGCACGCCGACCACGACAGCGGCGTCGAACGTCCCGATGTATCCGGGAGCGGCCGGGATCATCGCGGCGACGTTGGCGAGGGCCATCACGTACATGCCGTCGGAGAGGCTGAGCGGGACGCCGGCCACGTGGCCCAGGACCGCGTACACCGCTCCCTCGACGAACCACAGCAGCGCCGACAGGGCGAGAAGGGCAGCGCCGCGCGCCCCGATCAGATCGCGGCTCGGGCGCAGCAGCGCCGCCAGCAGTCCCCGCGCCCGCGGAGCGAGCCGCAAAACGGCGGCGGCAGCGAGCGCCAGCACGCCGGCCAGCAGGGCGACCGTGGCGCCCGAGAGACCGAGCGGCAGGTCGCCGGCCGCGACGACAACAGCGAACACGAGACCGAGCGCGATCGCGTCAAGCAGCCGCTCTGCGACCAGAGTCCCAAAAGCCTGGCGGCGGGCGACACCGCCGTGATGGGCGGTGAGCATCGCCTTGAGAATGTCGCCGGCCCGCGCGGGCAGCGCATTGTTACCCATGTAGCCGACGGTGGTCAGCGCGTATGCGTCAGCCCGGGTGCCACGGCCGACGAGCCGGTGCCAGCGCTCGCCGCGCAGCAGCGTGGCGAAGAGGTACAACCCGATCGCCGCGGCCAGCGGGCCCGCCGCGTCCTCGAACGCGGGCAGGGCGGGCATGTCCTGGCGGGAGAACCACCAGATGACGCCGCCCAGGGCCAGGAAGCTGACGAGGGCCTGGAGCCTGAGCGCCCGGCCTGTCGCCACGGTCTACCCGGCGGGGGCGTCCGGCCCCCGCATCGGGTGCTCGGCGCCCGTCGGCGTCCGGCCCGCGCTCATCTCGCTACGCCGCTTCGCTCGCGAGCGGCTCGCGCATCGAAGGCGGCTCGGGCACCGTGCGGTACGGGTTCTCGCTGTCGGCGTCGGTCTGCTGCTCGTGGTAGGCCGACTCGACGTTGACCGCCCAGATGTCGTGGTCGGCGCCCTTGATCAGGTTGTCGACCGCGCGCATCGCCGAAAGCATCGAATGGTCGGAGTTGTTGTACCGGTGCAAGCCGTTTCGGCCAACCTGAATGAAGCCGCCGAGCGGGTCGAGCCAGGTGCGGATCGTCGCCACCCTCTCGGCGTACTCGGCGTCGTACATCGGGTAGGCCTTCGGGACCCGCACGACGTAGCCGCGGCGCACCTTGGAGGCCGAACAGAGGCCGAGCGCCTCGAGCTCGCGGCTGGCCAGCGCGATGAGGTCGTCGTCGTCCATGGACCACAGATCGTCGCCCTTGAAGCAGAAGTACTCCATGCCGACGCACGCGGTGTCGGGGTCGGGGACCATCCAGGGTGACCAGGAGCGGAAGTTCTGGATGCGGCCGACCTCGACGTGCTCCTCGTGGATGTAGATCCAGTTGTCGGGAAAGAGGTCGTCGCCGTCGATGATCAGCGACACGGTCAGGAAGTCGCGGTAGCGCAGGCCCTTGGCGGCCTCGACGACCTCGAGCGGAGCGGCCGGGTCGGTCATGCCGACGGTGTTGCGCAGCGGCAGGGACGAGATCGTGGCGCGCGGCTCGAGCACCTCGTCGGTCGTGTGGATGCGAACAACGCGACCGTCGGAAACCTCGATCTTCGTCGCGGCCGTGTTGAGCCGCACCTCGCCGCCTAGCGCCTCGATGCGCTCGGTCATCTCCTCCCACATCTGCCCCGGGCCGAAGCGCGGGTAGTTGAAGGAGTCGATCAGCGACTTGATCTTGTTGCCGCGGTTGCCGAAGAACGCCGACTTGGCCGCGCTGAAGAACGACAGGCCCTTGATCCGCTGCGCGGCCCACTCGGCGCGGACCTCGGTGCAAGGGACGCCCCAGACCTTCTCGGTGTAGCCCTTGAAGAAGTGCGAGTACAGGCGCTTGCCGAAGCGGTTTGACACCCACTGCTCCAGGTTCTCCTCCTTGCCCTTGGGCGTGACGGCGGCCCAGAGGTAGGAGAGGCCGCAACGGATGACCTCGATCGGCCCGAGCTTGCGGATGACGTCGGTGCCCTTGAGCGGGTAGTCGAGGTACTTGCCCCGCCAGAAGATGCGCGACATGCGCGGGCGCTTGAGGAACTCGTCCCCCATGATCTCGTGCCAGAGGTCGTCGACCTCCTTGTTCTTGGTGAAGAAGCGGTGGCCGCCGAGGTCGAAGCGGTAGCCGTCGGGGTCGACCACGGTCTTGGCGATGCCGCCGACCTGGTCGTCGGCCTCGAGCACGATGACGCGCTTGCCGGCTTTGGCGAGGAGATAGCCGGCGGTCAGGCCGGCGGGTCCGCCGCCGATGACCACGAACGGCTTGGCGTCCTCGGAGCGATCGAAACGGCGGTTGGAGTCGTTGTCGCCTCGGGCGGGCTCGAGCGCGGGGAAATCTGCGGTTGCGGCCATGTCGAACAGGATGGCCGCGTCACGCGGCGTCCAATCGGCCCCGCTAACGCTTCCTAACAGTTCCTAACGCGTCCGGCTGTAGAGCACGATCCGCACGCCGCGCGGGAGATCGATGTCTCCGAGGTGCGGGATCGCGGCCATCCGACGCAGGCGCGGGTCGCGGTCGAGCAGCCGCTCCCACTGCACCGAGCGCCGGCGCACCAACGAGGTCCACGGCGCATCCCAGCTGGCGGTTCTCAGGATGGGCTGCATGAGCACGAGCTGCTGGCCCGGATCCAACGCCTCGATGAACATCGGCGCCGTGCGGCGCGGCGTGGCGTCGCGGTAGCGCTCCAGCGCATCGCGCCAGTCGAAGATCCGGGTATCGGGAAACCAGCCCAGGCCGCTTCCCCAGCGCAGACCCTCCGGGAAGTAGAACGCGGCCACCGGGACCTGCTCGGGATGGGTCGAGACGACGATGTCGCCCGGCGCGACGCGACCCTCGAGCAGCTCGGCGACATGATGGACGTTGCTCTTGTTGTTGAT
>Ga0136633_1000570_pt1 | contig 28183 bp, 29 predicted proteins | sample AntDrymeUQ832206_2_FD_105494 | JGI IMG/M metagenome (GOLD analysis project Ga0136633, IMG submission 105494) | Polar desert sand microbial communities from Dry Valleys, Antarctica - metaG UQ83 (22.06) | ecosystem: Environmental > Terrestrial > Soil > Desert | place: Antarctica: Dry Valley... | reverse complement strand
CGAGCCGTCCAGTCCTGTAAGAGCCCGCGCCGTCCAACCGCGAGTGATGGTCTTCTTTTGAACAGCCTCGCGCCGCTGGCAAGGCCGCGAATGCAAAAAAAGTGAAATAATGGATGTTGACTCACGCAAACCCGCAGGGCTGCGTTCAAGCTACTGAAAAATCAGGATTAGAGGTAGCAGTGCCAATGCGAATCGCGGGGAATCCGTGCGATTCCAGTGTCCCACCTTGGCCAAACGAAAACGCCGGCACCCGATGGCGCCGGCGTTGTCTGTATTTGTTCTCGCAAAGCCGACCGCGAGCGCGGAGCGGCAGGCGAATCAGAGGCTGGCGACTCGCTTGGAGAGGCGGCTCATCTTGCGGCTGGCGGTGTTCTTGTGAAGCACGCCGCGTGCCACGCCGCGCGCCAGTTCGGGCTGCGCGGCCTTGAGCGCTTCGGCCGCGGCGGTCTTGTCGCCGCCGGTGATCGCCGTCTCGACCTTCTTGAGGAAGCTGCGGATGCGGCTGATGCGGTTGGTGTTGATTTCCGCGCGGGCATTGTTGCGGCGGATGCGCTTCTTGGCTTGCGGCGTATTGGCCATGTCTGTCCTCGGTTGGCCGCGGCGCGCGACCTGAAATTCGTGTTTCGCGTGGATACCCGTGACGGGCGGACCCGCCGGGAAAGGCGCGCCCCTAACGGCGCTGCCCGATTCCGTCAAGCTAGCGCTGGCATTTCGGGCAGTACCAGGTGCCTCGCCCTCCCTGGACCAGGCGGCGGATCGTCCCGCCCTCGCGCGGGCAGGCCTTGCCCTCGCGGCCGTATACCGCAAACCGCGTGGCGAAATAGCCGAGCTGCCCATCGGGCTGGGCGTAGTCGCGCAAAGTCGATCCACCATCGCCGATGGCACGTTCCAGCACTTCGCGGATCGCGGGCACCAGCCGCTTCAGGGCCGCCAGCGAGACGTTGCCCGCCGCCTTGCGGGGATCGATCCGCGCTCTCCACAGCGCCTCGCACACGTAGATGTTGCCGAGCCCCGCGACGATCCGCTGGTCGAGCAAGAGAAGCTTCACCGCCTGTCTCCTCCCTGAGAGCGCACTCTGCAGGTGCCGTGCTGTGAGCCCAGGTCCGAGCGGTTCGGGGCCGAGCGCGGCGAATGCCGGCCACGCATCAAGCGCGGCGGTGTCGATCAGATCGACCGACCCGAACCGGCGCGCGTCGTTGAGCGCAAAGACATGAGTGTCCGCCTCGAGCACGAGGTGGTCGTGCTTGTCGGAGCTTTCGGGGTCGATCCGCCAGCGCCCGCTCATGCCCAGGTGGAATACCAGAGTCGTGTCGCGGTCGGTGTGGATCAGACCGTACTTCGCGCGCCGGCCGAGCCCGGTCACCCGGGCGCCGACCAGCGCCTGGACGAGGCCCGGCGGAAACGCCCGGCGCAGGTCCGCTCGGTTGACCCGGACCCGCTCGATCCGCGCCCCGTCGAGGAACACGGCCAGCCCGCGCACAGTAGTTTCGACCTCGGGAAGCTCGGGCATGGCGCGCGCTCTAACACCCTTTGCCGCCCGGGCAATTACCCCTAAGGCCCGCCCCCATGAGCGAAACGGTGTCCTTCGGTTACGACGAAGTCGATCCCGAGGAGAAGACCCGCCGGGTAGGCGCGGTGTTCTCGGGCGTGGCGGCCAAGTACGACGTCATGAACGACGCCATGAGCGGCGGGATGCACCGTTTGTGGAAGGATGCGTTCGTCCGCCGGGTCAAGCCGCAGCCGGACGAGGCGATCCTCGACATGGCGGGCGGCACCGGCGACGTCGCCTTTAGGCTGGCCGGGCGCGGGGCGAGCGTGACAGTGGCCGACATCAACCAGGAGATGCTCGACGTCGGCGTTGAGCGCGCTCTCGAGCGGGGTATCGACGGCCTGGTGTGGAGCCGCCAGAACGCGGAGAGCCTTGGATACCCGGCGAGGGTGTTCGATGCCTACACGATCGCCTTCGGCATCCGCAACGTGACCCATATCGACCGCGCGCTGGCCGAAGCGCACCGCGTGCTCAAGTTCGGTGGGCGGTTCTTTTGCCTCGAATTCTCGACCACCGAATGGCCGGGCTTCAAGGAAGCCTACGACCTCTATTCGCACAAGCTGGTGCCGCGGATCGGCCAGGCGATCGCTGGCGACGCGGAGAGCTACCGCTACCTGATCGAATCGATCCGCCGCTTCCCGGCGATGCCTGAGTTCGAGCGCATGATTAAGAGCGCCCGTTTCGTCCGCACCAAAGTCGAGCCGATTCTTGGCGGCCTGGTGGCAATCCATTCTGGGTGGAAGATTTAGTGGCGTCTGTTCGCTCCGCACTTTGTGCTGCGCTGCGCCCCGCACCGGCCCACTCCCCCACCCCGCCGCCCATGGCATTATCCTGTTGGGTGGCCGGGTGGTGGAGTGGGCAGGCACCGCTTCCGCCGTCAGGCGGACAGAACCCGTGACTCGCCCTGCCACGCATATCTGGCGGCTTTTGCGCTGGGGCCGGTCGCTCGCGCGGCACGGGGCGTTGCGCGGGATCGAGAACGATCCCAACACTCCGCCGCAGGTCAAGCGGCTGGCGCGGATCGCGCGGTTCGCCGCGGTCCAGCCGCGCCATCCCGACTATGCCGCCGCGTTCCAGGAAATCGGCCCGGCGGCAATCAAGCTCGGCCAGTCGCTCGCCACCCGTCCGGACCTGGTCGGCGAAGTCGCGGCGCATAACCTGCTAAGCTTGCAGGACGACCTGCCGCCAGTGCCCTTCGCCGAGATCGAGGCGGAGATCGCGCGCAGCTTCGAAGCGCCGGTGACCAGCCTCTACGCCTCGATCGACCCGGCGCCAGTGGGCTCGGCCTCGATCGCGCAAGTCCACCGCGCGGTGACCAGCGAGGGGCGGGAGGTAGCGATCAAGGTATTGCGGCCGGGCATACGCGAAAAGCTGGCACGCGACATCGCGACCTACGAATGGGCCGCCGCGCACCTCGAGGCGTTGGGCGGCGAGGCGGCGCGGCTGCGCCCGCGGCTGACGATCGCCAACTTCAAGCGATGGACCAACCGCGAGCTCGACCTGCGGCGCGAAGCCGCCTCGGCGAGCGAGCTGGCCGATGCGATGCGCGGGTTCGAAGGGTACTGCATTCCCTCGATCGACTGGGACCGCACCAACGGCCGGGTGATGACGCTCGAATGGATCGACGGCATCAAGATCTCTGAGCGAGAAGCGTTGATCGCGGCGGGGCACGATCTGCCCGCGCTCGCCCGGCGGCTGGTGCTGGCGTTTCTCCAGCAGGCAATCAGCGCAGGGTTCTTCCACGCCGACATGCACCAGGGGAACCTGTTCGTGCGCGGCGACGGCACGATCGTGGCGATCGACTTCGGCATCATGGGCCGGATCGACCGCCGCGCGCGCCAGTGGCTGGCCGAAATTCTCTACGGCTTGATCACCGGCAACTATCGCCGCGTCGCCGAAATCCACTTCGAGGCGCAATACGTGCCGAACTTTCACTCGGTCGACGAATTCGCGACCGCGCTGCGCGCGGTGGGCGAACCGATGCGCGGCAAGCCGGTTTCCGAACTGTCGGTTGGCGCCATGCTCGACGGCCTGTTCGCGATCACCCGCGACTTCGACATGCAGACCCAGCCGCACCTGCTGCTGTTGCAGAAGACGATGGTCATGGTCGAAGGATTGGCGACCAGCCTCGATCCGGCGATCAACATGTGGGACGTCAGCGCGCCGTTCGTGCGCGAATGGATCCGCGACGAGCTGGGGCCGGAAGCCGCGCTCGCCGACCGCATTCGCACCGATGTAGCGACGCTGCTGCGCCTGCCCGACCTCGTCCGCCGGATCGAGGAACGCTACCCGCCCAAGGGCGGCGCGCCCGAACCGCCGCCGCTGCCAGACGTGCCGCTGATGTGGGAGCGCCGCATCGAGCGCCCGCGCTGGCCGGGGTATGTACTGGCGGCTCTGGTTGGCGGCGGCGCGGTCGCGGGTGCCGTGTGGTTGGGGCTCCTCTAGGTCAGCTTGTGCGGCAGCACGCGGCTGGCGATCAGGGTGAGTAGCACGGCGGTCGCCTCGACCAGCATCGGGGCCCAGAAGCCAGGCGCGGTGCCGTCGGCGAAAATGCTCACGCAGCGCCCGAACAGGGCGACGCCGAAGATCGCCGCGGGCACCAGTAGCAGGTCACCGTTACGCTTCCACGCGCCCCAGATCATCGCCAGTCCGCCGACGAAGAACAGCGCCGGGAAGTCGGCGCGCAGCACCGCGAGTCCGGCAGGACCGTCGGGCGTCAGACCGAACCCGGAAGCCGCGCTCTGCGGCATGGCGAGGAAGTTCAATCCCATGACGAGGAAGAACAGCCCCATGGCGAAAATCAGTGCGGTCAGGATCAGGCGCATCGTCGTTCCCCCGGTAGCGCGGCCGATGCTTACGCGATTGAAATGCCTGCGCTAGCGCAATCTTAACCACCGCCGCCCTAGGACTGGCGCGGATTGTGCGCCGACGCTAGGCTGGCGCAATGGTGGCGCGAGGGGTTTCATGCACGAGATGGTCGGCCCACGACCGCAGCGCGAGGCCGTTCGCTTGAGCGGGCCGAAAGTCCTGCTCGTGGTCGGTGGCGGCATCGCCGCCTACAAGTCGTGCGAGCTCGTGCGCCTGATCCGCCGTGGCGGGGGCGAGGTCACCTGCGTGCTGACCGAAGGCGGTAGCCAGTTCGTCACCCCGATGGCGCTCGCCGCGCTAAGCGAGAACAAGGTCTATTCGAGCCTGTTCGACCTCAAGGACGAGGTCGAGATGGGGCATATCCAGCTGTCGCGGCAGGCCGATCTGGTGGTCGTCTGCCCGGCGACCGCGGACCTGCTCGCCAAGATGGCGGCGGGCATCGCCGACGATCTTGCCACCACGCTGATCCTCGCCACCGACAAGCCGGTGATGGCGGTGCCGGCGATGAACGTGAAGATGTGGCTCCACGAGGCGACGCGCCGCAATGTCTCCTGGCTGCGCGAGGCCGGGGTGGAGGTGTTGGAACCCGACGAAGGTCCGATGGCCTGCGGCGAGTTCGGCCCCGGCCGCCTGCCCGACCCCGAGGTCGTCTGGACCGAGATCGCGGCTCGCTTCGGCATCGCCGCCGACTGCGAACCCGATGTGGACGATGGAGAACTCGACGAGGCGCTCGAGACCGAGCCCGAGGTCGAGAGTGGCAGCCGGCTCGGCAATCTGTTGTCTTCGCTCATTCCCCGGATGACCCCTCGCCGCGAGGTGGCCGAGGAAGTGGAAGAGGATTTCCCCGAGGACGATTCGCCGGCCGTATTGGCGCCGTTGGAAGAGCTTGCCGAGCCCGATCTCTCGGTGCCGATCATGGCGAAGAAGGGCACCGCCAAGGCCGCCCCGCCGACCGATGCCGAAGCGCTCAATCACACCGTGGTCACCGGCGCAGGCGAGCAATTGCCCGAAGTGCTGTCTGCCGAGCTGGCGGCCAATCCGCTGGCATATCAGCCCGAGTTCGACGTCGATCCGGAGCATCGCCCGCTGTTCGGACGCCATGTGCTCGTCACCGCCGGGCCGACGCACGAGCCGATTGACCCGGTGCGCTACATCGCCAATCGTTCGAGCGGGAAACAGGGCTTCGCGATCGCCGCCGCCGCCGCCGCGCTCGGCGCGCGCGTGACGCTGGTCGCCGGGCCGGTCGACCTGGCCACGCCCGCAGGCGTCGACCGGATCGACGTGATCTCCGCGCGCGAGATGGCGGATGCGGTCAAGAAGTCACTCCCGGTCGATGCAGCGGTGATGGTTGCCGCGGTCGCCGACTGGCGGAGCAAGGATTACGCTCCCGAGAAGATGAAGAAGCGTGGCTCGGCTCCGCCGGCGCTGCTACTGACCGAGAACCCCGACATCCTCGCGCTGGTCGCCTCGGGCAAGCAGCGGCCCAAGCTGCTGATCGGGTTCGCCGCCGAGACCGAGGACGTGATCGAAAACGCCAGGGTCAAGCGCAAGCGCAAGGCGGCCGACTGGATCGTCGCCAACGACGTCTCGGGTGACGTGATGGGGGGCGAGGTCAATGCGGTGCACATCGTCACCGGCGACGGGGTCGAGGACTTGCCTGAGATGCCCAAAGAGCAGGTCGCCATGGAACTCGCCGAACGGATGGCGGTGGCGCTCGACAAGGTCGATCCGCGCGATGAGTGACCAGGTTAGGGTGGAAGTCTTGCGGCTTCCGCACGGCGAAGGATTGTCGCTGCCGGCCTATGCCACCCAGGGCGCAGCAGGGATGGACGTACTATCCGCCGAGGACGTCACGATCGCGCCCGGCGCGCGCCATGCCGTTGCCACCGGTCTCGTGCTGGCCATACCCGCGGGCTACGAAATCCAGGTTCGTCCGCGCTCGGGCCTCGCGCTCAGGCATGGCGTGACCGTGCCGAACACGCCGGGAACGATCGATTCGGACTATCGCGGCGAGCTTAAGGTGATCCTGATCAACCACGGGCTCGAGCCGTTCGCTATCGCGCGGGGCGACCGGGTGGCGCAGCTGGTGCTCGCTCCGGTGGTGCGGGCGGCGTGGAATGAAGTCGAGGCGCTCGACGACACCGAGCGCGGCAGCGGCGGCTTCGGTTCGACCGGCGGGCACGCCCGGCTGGGCTAAGCGCGCAGGCTCTCCAGCCGCTGCAGGTACCGCGCGACGGTATCGATCTCGAGGTTGACTTGCGCCCCTTGCGCCAGCTCGCCGAGCGTGGTCACCTCGGCGGTGTGCGGGATCAGGTTGAGCCCGAAGCGCACCGATCCGTCGGGCCGGTCCTCCACCGTGTTGACCGTCAACGAAACGCCGTCGACCGTGATCGATCCCTTGGCGGCGATGAACGGAGCGAGCGCCGGCGGAGCGGCGATCGTGACGCGCATCGAATCGCCCTGCGGTTCCCAGTCGGCGACCGTGCCGACAGCATCGACGTGGCCCGAGACGATATGCCCGCCGAGTTCGTCCCCGACCCTGAGCGAGGGTTCCAGGTTGATCCGCGCGCCTTCGGTCCACATGTCGCGCGCCGTCCGGCTGGCGGTCTCGGCGGAGATGTCGACCGCGAACCACGCGTCGCCTTCCTGGCCGCCGCGCTCGACCACCGTAAGGCACACCCCGGCACACGCGATCGAGGCGCCGATGGCGATCCTTGCCGGATCCCACGGGCAGGCAACGCGCACGCGCAAATCGCCGCGCTGCTCGACGCTGGCGATGGTGCCGATCGCGGTGACGATGCCGGTGAACATCTGGCTTTCCCCTTACCGGATGCGGCGATAGGCGGCGAAATGGTCGCTGCCAAGCCGCGCATCCTCGGCAAGCGACCAGCGGCCGTGCGCCTGCGCAAGATCGGCCAGGCCGAGCGAGCCCAGCGCGCGCAGCCCGTCCCCGATCACGATCGGCGCGCGGTAGATTTCGAGCCGGTCGACGAGGTCGGCAGCCAGGAACGCCGCGGCGGTTTGAGCGCCCCCTTCGACGTAGAGATACTGCAGCCCGTCCATCGCGCCGATCGCCGCGGGCGAGGCGAGGGCCTTTACCCCGGCGGGCGGCGCGCCCGCCGTCAGCACCCAGCGCTCGGGCGAGCGCGCCTCCAGGCCGGCTAGCCGCACGTCGAGTCGGGGCGCGTCGGCGCGCCAGGTGCCGCCGCCGACGAGGATCGCGTCGGATCGCGCGCGACGGGCGTGGACGTGGGCTCGTGCCTGGGCCCCGGTGAGCCACCGGCTCGATCCGTCGGCGAGCGCGATGCAGCCATCCAGGCTCATTGCCAGCTTGAGCGTCACGTGGGGCCGGCCCGCGCGGCGATGCGTCAGATAGCCCGCGAGGCTCTCCTCGGCCTCGGGTGAGGGCAGAACCCGCGCCGCGATCCCGGCGTCGCGCAGCCGCGCGAGGCCCTGGCCGGTGGTCCGGGGATCGGGGTCCTCACAGCCCACGACCACGCGCGCAGGGCGCGCAGCCGCGATCAGGTCGGCGCACGACGGGCCGCGCGGCGACGGGTGGGCGCAGGGTTCCAGCGTCACGAACAGATCGGCGTCCTGCGCAGCGACCCCCGCCTGGACAAGTGCCGCCGCCTCGGCATGCGGCCGACCGCCGGGCTGGGTCCAGCCGCGCCCGATCACCCGGCCGTGCTTGACGACGATACAGCCGACCGATGGGTTGGGCCGGCTCAACGGCCGCCCGCGCGCGGCGAGGCGCGCCGCGGCCGCGAGCCAGTCCGCGTCCCGGTTCACGTCATTGGGGCTCTTCGGCAACCGCGGCGTCCGGCCTCGCTTGCTCGGCGCTTTGGCGGGCGATCTCGCGCTCCATCGCGTCCACATCGAGCCCGCTCGCGCGGCCGAGCGCGCGATAGGTGTCCCTGGCCGCCTCCTCGCGTTGCTTTTGTTCGGCGCGAAGCCGGTCCTGTTCGATCTGGTTGGCGCGATTCGACACGGCGATTTCGCCATCGGTGCGTCCGGGCTCGAACGTGGTGATATATTCCACTTCGGGCGGCGCGGGGGGGATGCGCCAGCGCTCCTTGGAAAACTGATAAAGGATCGTGCCGGTCAGACCGGCCGCGATCATGAGGACCCAGATATTGATCCGCACACGCTCGGCGATTATTGCCGCCAGCGCGATGCCGCCAAACAGCGCCAGCACGCCGCCGACCACCCAGTTGAGGCTGAGCGCATGGTCGGTGAGCAGGTAGATCAGCGAGCCGGTCAACAGCGCCGACGCCGCGAGCACCGGCCAGCGATAGGGATTGGGCCGCTTGAACTCGCTCCAGAAGTCGGCGAGGCCCGGACCGGGATTGAAGCGCTGGATCATCCGCATTGCTCGGCAATGTAGGGGCTGCGACGAGCTTCGGCTAGCCGAAGCTGGCGTAAAGCGAGCGGCCGTGCGCCTTGATCCAGCGGTCGGCGGCGGCGATGTCGCCTTCGAACAGGTTGGCCAGCGCGGCATGGAACGCCGGGCTGTGGTCGAAATGCAGGCAGTGGGCGACTTCGTGCGCGACGACCGAGCGGCGCACGTGATCGGGCGCCTGCACCAGCCGCCAGTTGATCCGCACCGAGCCTCCGGTCGAACAGCTGCCCCAGCGCCGCTGCGCGCGAGTCAGGTGCAGGCGCGGGACGGGGATGCCGGCGCGCGCGGCGTAGAACGCCAGGTCATCCGCCATCAGCGCTTGCGCCTCGCGCTTGAGCCAGCGCTGGACCCGCGCGGCGACGCGCTCGACCGGGCCACTCAGGACGATCCGGCCGCTATCGAGGCGCGGAGTGCGCTGGCCGATTGCGCGCCAATCGATCGTCAATTCACTTCCGCGGTAGAGCATGGTGCCACCGGGTTCGGGCGGGCGGCGCACGGGGACCTTGGCGAGCTGCTCGGCCAGCCATTCACTGCGTGCGCGGGCGAAGGCGATCGCTTCGGCCTCCCGGCACCAGCGCGGCAGAGTCAACCGCACTTCGCTGCCATCGGCGGCCAAGCGCAACGTCAGCCGGCGCGCGCGCGAGTCGCGCCGGACCGCGATCGGCAGGGAACGCCCGCCCACTTCGATCACCGGCTCGCCAGCCTCGCGCCGGAGCCAGCCAATCACGCGGGCGCGTCCACGTCATCGGGCACGTCATCGGGCCAGTCGACGATGTGGTGCTCCAGTGGCCCGGCGTCGATCTCGCTGACCACCCGCCCGGCAACGCCGGGCCCCCTACGGTGCACCGCCGTCGGGTCGCCCGAGAGCAGGTGATGCCATTCGCGCAAGGGGCGGCCCTCGGCGCGCAGGCGATAGGCGCAGCTGTCGGGCAGCCAGGTGACTTGTCCCACCAGCCGCGGGGTAAGCCGCAGGCAGTCGGGCACGAACGCCCGGCGGCGACGATAGTCGCCGCAGCGGGCGGTGCCGGTGTCGAGCAGCTTGCATGCGACGTTGGTGTGCGCGATCTCGCCGGTATCCTCGTCCTCGAGCTTGTTGAGGCAGCAGCGGCCGCAACCGTCGCACAGCGCTTCCCATTCCTCGCGGCTGAGATCGGCCAGCGGCAGTTCCCAGAAGCGCTCTCTCAGCGCACCCACTTGGCCAGCTCCCGCGCCACCGCGTCAGCACCCAGGTCGGTCGGCAGCGTGGCCAGCGGCTTGCCGGCGGGGTCGAACAGGTAAGTCACGTTCGAATGATCGACCAAGTAGGCGCCCCCGCCCTGATCCTCGCCCTTGGAGTGAAACACCTTGAACGCCTTGGCCGCTGCCGCGACCTGTGCCGGAGTGCCGGTCAGCGCGACCATCTTGGGATTGAAGGCCGCGGCGAACTCGCCGACCACCGTGGGCGTGTCGCGCGCCGGATCGATGCTGACGAATATCTGTCGGACCTTGGCCGCCTCGGCTGGCTGCACCCTGGCGAATGCGCGCAGGCCTTGCGAGGTACGCTGGACGTCGGTCGGGCATACGTCGGGACAATAAGTGTAGCCGAAATAGACCACCGCGTAGCTCCCGCGGAAGTCGCTCCACCGGCGGGTCTGCCCGCGCTGGTCGGTGAGCGCAAAGTCGCCCCCGATCGCCGCGCCGGCCAGCGGCGGCTCCTCGGGTTCGGATGCACCTTGGCAGGCGGTTAGCAGCAGGGCGAGGGCAAAAGCGGCCAGACGACTGAAAGGGAGGCGGGGCATGGCGCGGCGGTTCATGGTCTGCTAACCGGCTGGCGGCAAGGGCGGGCGCATTGTTCGCCGCAGGTTCTAGTGGTTTGATGGAGGGGCTGAAAGATGGCGGAGGTCGTTTTCCGCAAGCTGGGATGGCTAATAACGGCGGCTCTGACGCTGTCTGCCACCCCTGCGCTGGCGCAGTTTTCCGACGGGTTCAACTTCCTCAAGGCGGTCAAGGACCGCGACGGAAAGGAGGCGACCGAGTTCCTCAGCGAACCCGGGTCGGTCCTGGTCAACGCGCGCGACCGGGCGTCGGGCGAAACGGCGCTGCACATCACGGTCCGCCGCCGCGACGAGCTGTGGACCAAGTATATCCTCGACCGCGGCGGCAACCCCAACCTCGCCGATAAGAGCGGCGTGACCCCGCTGGCGCTGGCTGCGAGCCTGGGGTTCAGCGAGGGCGTCGAGCTGCTGCTCAAGCGCGGCGCACGGCCCGATGTGACCAACGTGGCGGGCGAAACCCCGCTGATTTCGGCGGTCCACCGGCGCGATAGCGCGATGATCCGGCTACTGCTCACGAACGGCGCGAGTGCCGACAGGGCCGACAACTCGGGCCGTTCGGCGCGCGACTATGCCCTGCTGATGGGCCCGTCCGCGGGGGTCATGGACGAGATCGACCGCGCCGAAACCGAGCGCAAGAAGGCGCCGGCGGGCCAAGCATACGGGCCGGGGGCCTGAACCTGGTCGAGGAGGACTTCACGCTCGACGAATTGCGGCTGGCGCTGGCGCCGGCAATCGCCGACGCGGCGGTGTTCGACGGGTGGAGCGATGCCGCGCTGGTCTCGGCTGCCGGCCTGGACCGGGTCGATCCCGATGTCGCGCGATTGGCCTATCCGGGCGGCGCGATGGACATGATCGCCGCGTGGATCGAAGGCATTGACGTCGCGATGGCGGCGGCATTACCGCGCGAGAGGCTTGCAACGATGAAAATACGCGAGCGGATCCGCGCACTGGTGGAGGCCCGCCTGGGCGCGGTGGCCGGGCGTGAGGAAGCGCTGCGTCGGGCGCTGGCGATCATGGCGATGCCGCAGAACCTCGTTCGCACCGGCAAGCTCGGCTGGGTGAGCGCGGACAGCATGTGGCGGCTCGCGGGCGATACCGCGACCGATTACAACCACTACACCAAGCGTGCGATCCTCGCTTCGATCTACGCGGCGACGCTGGCGGTATTCGTCGACGATGCGAGCGAGGGCAAGGCCGATACGCGCGCCTTTCTGGGCCGGCGCATCGACGGTGTGATGCGCTTCGAGAAGGCCAAGGCGCAACTGCTGCGCCCGAGCGTCGAGCGCTTCAGCGTGGCGCGGTTCCTCGGGCGGCTGCGCTACCCGACCCGCTGACCCACTATTGCAAGTCAGTTGCAATTAGCCAGCCTCGCTCGTACCGGCGGGGCATGACTCTCGACGCACTTGAACACGGCCGAGGCGCTCGGATAGTGACTGTGGACTGGGGTGCGTTCGCGCCCGGGGACGGCGCGCGGCTGCGCGCGCTCGGGCTTGACGCGGGAGCGCGGGTGGCAATCGCGCATCGCGGGGTGCTGGGCGGGCGCGATCCGGTGGCGGTGGTCATCGGGCGGATGACCGTGGCGGTGCGGCGCGTCCACGCCGCCGCGATGACGGTCGAAACGCTTTGAGTGGCCTCACCATCGCCGCGCTGGTCGGCAATCCCAACGCCGGCAAGAGCGCGCTATTCAACGCACTGACCGGCGCGCGGCAGAAAATCGCCAATTATCCCGGGGTCACTGTCGAACGGAAAGCCGGGCGGCTGGTCCTGCCGGGCGGGGAGCCGGTCGAACTGATCGACTTGCCCGGCGCCTATTCGTTCGAGCCGACCAGCCCCGACGAAGAAGTGACCCGCAAGGTCGTCCACGGCGAGTTTGCCGGCGAGGCGACCCCGCAAGTGCTGGTGATCGTGCTCGACGCGACCAATCTGGAACAGCACCTGGTGTTCGCGCAGGAAGTCATCGCACTGGGCCGCCCGACGGTGGTCGCGCTCAACATGATTGACCTGGCGACCCGCGATGGTCTGGTGCTCGATGCGGAAGCGCTGTCGCAAGGGTTGGGCGTGCCGGTGGTCCCGACCGTCGCCGTGCGCCGCCGGGGGCTTGCCGAGCTGTCGGCGGCGATCGAGGGGGTGCACAAGAGCGCCCGAACGATTCAACCTCACCCGCAGCCGCACCTGACCCTGCCCGAGCGGCGGCTGGCCGCGGCAAACATCGCCCACGGCGCCATCCTGTCGGAAACCGCGCAGCACCGGCTCCACGCCGGGCTCGACAAGGTGCTGTTGCACCCATGGCTCGGGCCGCCGATTCTGTTCGCGCTACTGTTCGTGGTGTTCCAGGCGGTATTCGCCTGGGCGACGCCGTTCGCCGACGGTCTCGAGGCGCTGATCGGGGGGCTGTCGGGCTGGGTCAGCGCGACGCTGCCGGGGGGTTTCCTACGCGACCTGCTGACCGAGGGCGTGCTCGCCGGGGTCGGCTCGGTGGTGGTGTTTCTGCCCCAGATCGTGATTCTGTTCGCCTTCATCCTGGCGATGGAGGCGTCGGGGTACATGGCGCGGGCGGCCTATCTTATGGACCGGATGATGCAAGGCCTGGGGCTGTCGGGCCGCAGCTTCATCCCGCTGCTGTCGAGTTTCGCCTGCGCGATTCCGGGTATCATGGCGACGCGCTCCATAGCCGATCCGAAAGACCGGCTGACCACGATCCTGATCGCCCCGCTGATGACCTGCAGCGCGCGGTTGCCGGTCTATGCCGTCATCATCTCGGCTTTTATCCCCTCCACGGCGGTCGGTCTCGGCATCGGATTGCAGGGGCTGGTGATGTTCGGGCTTTATATCGCCGGCATCGTGGGCGCGATGGCGGCCGCGCTGGTTTTGCGGCGCACTGTCGCCAAGGGCGGTGCGTCGGGCTTTATCATGGAGCTGCCGCGCTATCAGATGCCGCATATCAAAGACCTCGCAATCGGCCTGTGGCAGCGCGCCTGGGTGTTCCTGCGCCGCGCGGGGACAATCATCTTCTACGTCACCATCGTGCTGTGGCTGCTGTTGACCTTTCCGCGCGCCGCGCCGGGCGAGAGCCAGCTTGAGGCGTCGGCCGCCGGGCACATTTCCAAAGGGCTCGCGGTGGTGGTCGAGCCGATCGGCTTCAACCGCGAGATCGCGCTGGCGCTGATCCCGGCAATGGCCGCGCGCGAGGTTGCTGTGGCAAGTCTCGCCACGACTTATGCGGTCGACGCGCCCGACGAGGAGGCCGCCGCCGCGGGGCTCGCAAGCCAATTGGCGGCCAAGTGGAGCCTGCCCACCGCGCTCGCCTTCCTCGCGTGGTTCGTGTTCGCCCCGCAGTGCCTCTCGACCATCGCCGTCACCCGGCGCGAAACCAACGGGTGGAAATGGCCTGCGTTCATGTTGGCCTACCTGTTTGGATTGGCCTACATCTTCGCGGGAATCACCTACTGGAGCGCCGTGGCGCTCGGCCTTTAACAAGGGAAGCAAGAGAGATGGCAGGCAGCCTAAACAAGGTTATGCTGATCGGTAACCTGGGCGCAGACCCCGAGGTCCGCAGCTTCCAGAACGGCGGACGGGTGTGCAACCTGCGCATCGCCACGTCCGAGCAGTGGAAGGACAAATCAGGCGAGCGGCAGGAACGCACCGAATGGCATACCGTCGCGGTATTCCAGGAGCCCGCCATCAATTTCGCCGAGCAGTACTTGCGCAAAGGTGCAAAGGTATACGTCGAGGGCCAGCTGCAGACCCGCAAGTGGCAAGATCAGCAGGGCAACGACCGCTACACCACCGAGATCGCGATCCGTCCGTTCAACGGCCAGTTGACGTCGCTCGATTCGCCGGGCGGTGGCGGCGGCCAACGCGGTGGTGGAGGCGGCGGCGACTACGGCCGTACCAGCGGCGGCGGTGGTGGACAGGGCGGCGGCTGGAAGCAAGGCGGCGGCCAGGGTGCGGCTTCGGGCGGCGACGCGGCCGGCGGGACGGCCGGCGGGTCGAACTACGACGACCTCGACGACGACATTCCGTTTTGAGGTCTAAAGCTCGCGGCTCAATTCTTCCTGAGCTTCGCCAGCGCCTCGGCTAGCGGACCCCGCGGCGCGGCTTCGTCGATCAGGCCGGCCTCATTGCGCACGCCGTCGGCGTTTGGCCCTTCGGCATAGGGGTCGATCGCCAGGCCGAGGCTTTGCGCGACCGCTTCGCCCAGATCGAAGCTGTCGCCGGGGAATTCGATCTCGTCCGGCTCGTCGCCGGGCAGTTCGGCTTCGTCCTCGGGATCGATCGCGCGCACTTCGGGCACGAAGCGCAGGTGGAGCGGCTCGTCGATCCGCAGGGTGAAGTCCTCGACCGACACCGCGCAAGTTTGCACCACCTGGGCAGAGAGCGATCCGATCGCCTGGACCGCGCCGCCATCGGGCTCGAAAGTGAGTTCGGCGTGCAGGCTGCGGATCGCGCTTACGCCAAAGCGGAGAGCAAGCGCGGCGCGTTCGGTTTCGCTGGCCTCGATTGTCGCACGCGGCGGTGGCGAGGGCCGGGCGCGGATCATGCGGCTGAATTCGGAGGCGGTCATGCCGCGAGCTTGCCTGCCAGCAAGCCCGTATCCGCCGTCCGGTCGAGCCGCACGGCGACCGCGCTCAACCCAGCAGCGATCACTGCAGCGTCGCCCCCCTCGGTCAGGGTGACGTTGCGCCGGACCACTCCGACCAGCGACTCCACGTCACCCGCAAGACCGTCGCGATAGGCCGTCAGTCGCCCGCCCATCGCGCCCATCAACCGGCCGACGTGCTTGCCGACCACTACGTCGCCGATCCCCAACTCGCGCAGTTGACCGTCCATGTCGTGGATGAACAGCTCGGTCAGAAGCGCGCTGGGCGCGACGAGGTCAGGGTGGCGCTCCATCCGCAACAGCACTGCCGACAGCACCGCGGTCACCATGTCGAACCGGCCAGCGACTGTGTCCTCGACGCCCGCGCGGTACCACTCGGGCCGCCGCGCCTCGGCGACGACCGCCTGCCACAGCGGACCCAACGTCTCGCGCGGATCGGGAATCGGGGTGAACAGGCGGCGGAGCAGATTCATCGGGAGCGCATGTCGCGTGCATTCAGCGGCAATTCAAGCGCTCGCGCACAAGCGCGGGTCGCACCGCGATTGCCAGCGGGCGCGCGTGGCCCTAAGGCCCCCGCATGACCGAAGCGAAGAGGATTTCGATGAGCAAGGGCCGGTTCCTAGGCGCAGCCGCGCTGCTGACGATCACGTTGGCGGCGGGCGGCTGCACCTCCATCAGGGAGAACCGCGGGTTCATCGTCGACCAGGCGCTGACCTCGTCGGTCCAGCCGGGAATCGACAACCGCCAATCGGTTCAGGGTACGCTCGGCAACCCCAGCTTCGAAAGCCAATTCGGCGCGCCGACCTGGTACTATGTCTCGAGCCAGACCGCGCGCCGCCCGTTCATCACGCCCCGTATCAGCGATCACCAGGTGCTCGCGGTGCGGTTCGATGCCGCGGGCAACGTCGCCTCGGTCGAGCGCACCGGAATGGACAAGGTCGCATTCCTGTCGCCCGATGGCGACCAGACCCCGACGCTGGGGCGCAACCGCACGTTCTTCGAGGATCTGTTCGGCAATATCGGCGCGGTCGGCGCGCCGGGAGCGGGCGCCCCCGGCGGCCCCGGCACCTGACGGCTTGAAGCCGCCCTTCCGCGCCCCATATCGCGCGGCATGGACGAAAACGGAAAGTCCCACGGGCTGACTCCCTGGCACGGTACCACCATCATCGGCGTCAAGCGCGAAGGCCGCACGGTCATCGCGGGCGACGGCCAGGTGTCGATGGGCAACACCGTGATGAAACCCAACGCCAAGAAGGTCCGTCGGATTGGCAAGGACGGGACGGTCATCGTCGGGTTCGCTGGCGCGACCGCCGATGCCTTCACCCTGTTCGAGCGGCTGGAGAAAAAGCTCGAACAGTATAGCGGCCAGTTAATGCGCGCCGCGGTCGAACTGGCCAAGGATTGGCGCACGGACAAGTACCTCCGCAATCTCGAAGCGCTGATGATCGTCGCGGACGCCGACGTGCTGCTTGTGCTGACCGGCAACGGTGATGTGCTCGAGCCCGAGGGCGGCATCGCTGCGATCGGTTCGGGCGGCAACTACGCGCTCGCCGCCGCGCGCGCGCTGTCCGACTACGAGGACGATCCCGAGAAGATTGCCCGGCGCGCGATGGCGGTCGCCGCCGAGGTCTGCGTGTTTACCAACGACCGGGTGACGCTTGAAAGCATTGGCGGCTGAGCGCCGCGGCGTTACCCCGGTGCGTGGCTAGCCGGCGCCAGACATCTTCGGGGCAGCGAACCGAATCGATCCAGGCGCTGCGCGCGCTGGCGGCGCTGACAGTTGCACTGGTCCACCTGACCGGCGGCTACGCGCGCTTCATCGATCCGCGGCTCGCGGGCTTCCCCGTCGAGAAGGCCAGCCAGTTGGCGGAGGCAGCGGTCGCGCTGTTTTTCATGATTTCGGGCTGCGTGATGGTGCTGTCCAGCGCCCCGCTGGCAGGGTCCGCCCGGGGCACCCTTACCTTCTGGTGGCGGCGCGCGGTCAGGATACTGCCGCCTTACTGGATCGCGACCGGGTTGTTCGTGGCGGTACTGGCGTGGAGCGGCGATTCCTTCGCCTGGGGCGATGTCGCCGCCTCGGCGGTGTTCTGGATCGCTCCGGCGGCCAGCGGAGAGACGCGGCCGTTCTCGCTGTTCCTGTGGCCCGGCTGGACGTTGTTCTACGAACTGGTGTTCTACGCGCTGTTCGGCGCCTGCCTGGTGCTCGGGCGCGGGCGGACGGTGATCGCGGCCTCGCTGGCGCTGGTGCTGCTGGTGGCGTCCGGCGCGGCCTTCTCACCGGACAACGTGTTCACCCATGCGGTCACGCGCCCCGTGCTCCTGCTATTCATAGCCGGGATGGCCGCGGGGTGGGTCGTGCTGCGCGGCTGGTCCCTGCCTGTCTGGTTTCGGTGGGGGGCGTTGGCGGGGAGCGTCGCGGCGTGCGCACTGCTGCCTGGGCCGTCCGCCGACGCTCCGCTGGGATTCGCCTTTGTCGCCTGGGTGGGACTGCCTGCCGGGCTGCTGTTCGTCGCCGCGCTCGGCGGACCGCCGGGGTATCGCATCCCCCGGCCGGTGCTCGTGCTGGGCGATGCGAGCTATGCGATCTATCTGCTCCATATCCCGTTCGCGCATGCCCTGATGTTCGTGTTCAACGATCGGCTGTCGCACCCCGGCGGCTCGATCGGCTATCTTGTTGTCGGTGTGCCGCTGCTGATCGGCGTGTCGGCCGTGTTCTACCGTTTCGTCGAGCGGCCGATGACCGACCGGCTCAACCGGCTACTTGGCGGGCGGCATCGGGAAACGGGCCTGCCGGAGACGCTCGCGCCTTGAACCGGCCCCCGTGCGACCCCAATTGCCGCGGATGACGGGACCGATCGACAACCTCACTCCGAAAGCAATCGTCGCCGCGCTCGACGAGCACATCATCGGCCAGGCCGAAGCCAAGCGCGCGGTCGCCGTGGCGCTGCGCAACCGCTGGCGCCGGCAGCGGCTGAGCCCCGAGCTGCGCGACGAGGTGAGCCCGAAGAACATCCTGATGATCGGGCCCACCGGCTGCGGCAAGACCGAGATCAGCCGCCGGCTGGCCAAGCTCGCCGAAGCGCCGTTCGTCAAAGTCGAAGCGACCAAGTTCACCGAGGTCGGCTACGTCGGCCGCGACGTCGAGCAGATCGCCCGCGACCTGGTCGAGGAAGCGATCAGGCTCGAAAAGGACCGCCGCCGCGAGGCGGTCCGCGAAGCGGCGAGCAAGGCGGCGATGGACCGGCTCTTGAAGGCGCTGGTCGGCGAGAACGCCAGCGAAGCGACCCGCGAAAGCTTCCGCGAACGGATCGTCCAGAACGCGATGAACGAGGTCGAGGTCGAGATCGAGGTTGAGGAAGCCGCGGCGATGCCGTTCGACCTTGGCGGGATGGGCGGCAACGTCGGCATGATCAACTTGTCGGACATGATGTCTAAGGCGATGGGCAAGTCGCCGCTCAAGCGCCGCAAGCTCAAGGTCCCCGACGCGTGGGACAAGCTGGTCGATGAAGAGGCCGAACGGCGCATGGACCAGGACGATGTAGCCCGCGTCGCCCTGGCCAATGCCGAGAGCAACGGCATCGTCTTCCTCGACGAGATCGACAAGATCGCGGTCAGCGACGTGCGTGGCGGATCGGTCAGCCGCGAAGGCGTCCAGCGCGACCTCCTGCCGCTGATCGAGGGGACCACGGTTTCGACCAAGTACGGGCCGATGAAGACCGACCACGTATTGTTCATCGCCAGCGGCGCGTTCCATTTCGCCAAGCCGTCCGACATGCTGCCCGAACTCCAGGGCCGGCTGCCGATCCGGGTCGAGCTGCGCAGCCTGACCGAGGAGGATTTCGTCCGCATCCTCAGCGAAACGCGCGCCAACCTGGTCACTCAGTACAAGGCGTTGCTCGCCACCGAAGAGGTTACCGTCGTGCTCGGCGAGGACGCCGTACGGGAGATCGCCCGCATCGCCGCGCAGGTCAACGACAGCATCGAGAACATCGGCGCCCGCCGGCTCCAGACGGTGATGGAAAAGCTGCTCGAGGAGCTGAGCTTCGAAGCCGAGGACCGCAAGGGCGAAACGGTGACGATCGACGCGGCTTACGTCCGCGAGCGGCTCGACGGGCTGGCCGGCGATAGCGACCTGTCGAAGTATATCCTCTAGCCGGCACGCCGTTCGACGGGTGGAATCGCGGCTTGGTCAACCGGTGCGCTTGTGCATCGGCGCGGCGGACGGCTAGGTTCGAAGCAGCCTTAAGCATGTCTTAGACAGGGAACGGTCGCTCATGATTCGCACACTTCTTTCCGCCGGCACGGCGCTGGTGGTTTTCGCCGTGGCGGCACCCGCTATCGCGCAGTCCACTCCGGCCGCGGTAACCGCGCCCAAGATCGAATTCACCGAATGGAAGCTCGCCAACGGCCTGCGGGTGATCGCGCTGCCCGATCCCACAACCGCGACAGTCACGACCTCGGTGTGGTACGAAGTCGGCTCTAAGCACGATCCGCAGGGCCGCAGCGGTTTCTCGCACCTGTTCGAGCATATCCTCAGCCGCAAGACCGAGAACATGCCCTACAACATGGTCAACCGGCTGACCGAGGACGTTGGCGGCACGCGCAACGCGTCCAACAGCGACGACCGGACCAATTACTACGAGACGGTCCCGGCCCAGTACCTCGAGACGCTGCTGTGGACCCATGCGGAGCGCATGGCGCGACCGGTGGTCGACCAGGAAGTGTTCGAGAACGAACGCTCGGTGGTGAAGGAGGAACTGCGCCAGCGCATTCTGGCGCCGCCCTATGGCCGCGTCCGCATGGTGCTGGCCGAGAATGGCTTCGACGTGCTGCCGCAGCGGCGCCCGGGCATCGGCAGCCTCGAGCAGCTCGATTCGGCCACGCTCGACGATGCGCGCGCATTCCACCAGGCCTATTATGGTCCCGACACCGCGACGCTGATCGTGGCCGGTAACTTCGACACCCCGCGCCTGCGCGCGCTGGTCGACCAGTACTTCGCCGCGATACCCGCGCGCGAAAACAAGATTTCCCTCGCCATCACCGGCAAGGAACCGCAGCGCACCGTCCCGCGGGAATTCGTCGCGACTGCGCCAAACGTGCCGCTGCCGGTCACCGGGTCACTGTGGAAAATCCCCGGCCAGGCCAGCCCCGACGCCGGAGCGATCGAAGTGCTCGACGCGATCCTGTCGCGGGGCAACAACTCGCGCATGCACGCGGCGCTGGTCCGCACCGGCAAGGCCGTGTCGTATAGCCAGACGGTCAACGCCAGCGAGGAAGGCGGCTATTTCGCCGGCTTTGCGATCCTCAACCCCGCCGCCGACAAGGCCGATGTCGCCGCGACGATCGCCGCCGAGTTCGCCAAGGTCCGCGATGGGCAGGTCACCCAGGCCGAACTCGCAGAAGCCAAGAACGAGCTGCTTTCCTCCGCGCTACGTCGCCGTGAGACCGCGACCGGCCGCGCGTTCGAACTCGGCGAGGCGCTGGTCTCGACCGGCAATCCGAACGCGGCGGACGACCGGCTGGCGCGGATCGGCAAGGTCACCGCCGCCGATGTCCAGCGCGTCGCCAAGACATACCTGTCGCCCGAAAGCGTGGTCAACTGGCGCTACGAAACCGGGCCCGACGATCCGGCGAGCTACGCCAACCCGGTCCCGATGCCCATCTATGCGAGCGTTCCCGCGGCCACCGGTGAACCGGCCAAGCTGAACGACGAGGGCGCGCGGGTCGCGCCGCCGGCGCCGGGCGCGGCGCCCGAGGTGTCGCGCGCGCCGCTGACCCAGACGACACTCGCCAACGGGATTCCGCTGGTCGCGGTGCAGACCGGCAAGGTGCCGATCGCGACGATCACCATCATCCTGCCGGGCGGCAGCTCGACCGATCCGGCGGGCAAGGCCGGGCTGGCGGCGATGGCCGCGGGTATCGCCGATAAGGGCACCGCGACGCGCAGCGCGACCGAAATTGCCGCCGCGCTCGAAAGCCTGGGCGCGCAGATGAGCGCCAGCGCCAGCGCCGACGGCACTTTCGTCAGCCTGACCGCGCCGGCCGCCAATCTGGCGGCGGCGGGTGAAATCCTCGCCGACGTGATCCGCAACGCCAGCTATCCGCAGGTCGAACTCGACCGCGAGCGCAAGCGGACGATTGACGGGTTGCAGGTTGCGCTCAAGGACCCGGGTTCGATCGCCGCGATGGTGGCGGACCGTGTGTTCTACGGTGAGGCCGCTTACGGCGCGGTCGCCACGGTCAATTCGCTGCCACGCATCACCCGCGACGAGCTGGTCGACTGGCGCTCGACCTGGTGGCATCCCAAGACCGCGAAGGTCGTCGTCAGCGGCGGTATCGCCCCGGCGGCGTCCAAGAGCGTGGCGGATAAGCTGTTCGGAGACTGGCAGCAGGATCGTCCGGCGGGAGTGGCGCTGGCCGATCCGGCGGGCGACCCGCGTGCGCTGCGCACGGTCGTGATCGACATGCCCGAAGCCGGTCAGGCGGCGGTCCTTGCCGGGGTACGCGGTCCGGCGCGCAGCGGCGCCGACTATTACCCGCTGGTTCTGGCCAATGCGGTGCTTGGCGCGGGCTCCAACGGCCGGCTGTTCGACGAGGTGCGGACCAAGCGCGGGCTCAGCTACGGCTCGTATAGCTCGTTCGGCAGCCGCGCGGACGATGCTGTGCTGACGGCGAGCGCGCAAACCAAGAATGAAAGCGCGGACGAGGTGGCCCAGATCATCCTCGACCAGTTCGCCGGCCTGGGCACTACTCCGGCCGATGCCGACGCGCTGGAGAAGCGCCGCTTATTTCTCGGCGGCTCCTATTCGCGGGCGCTGGAGAGCAGCTCGGGCTTCAACTCGATTGTTGCCGGGCTGGTGCTGCAGGGCATCGATCCGGGCGAAGCGGCGATGTACGCTGACCGGCTCTCCGCGGTGTCGCCGGCCGCGGCGGCCGATGTTGCGAGCCGTCTCGTCACCCCTGGAAACGCATCGCTGGTGATCGTCGGCAACGCCGCCGTGTTCCTCGAAGACCTGAAGAAGTTCCGCCCCGATGTGACCGTGATCAAGGCAAGCGATCTGAACCTCGACAGTGCATCTTTGGTCGCCGCGGGAGGCTGACGCCTAGGGTCGCGCCGACCGCGGCGGAGGGCCGCAACCCCTGCCGAGGCTGGACTTGTCTGTGCTTTCGTACCTGATATGTTCCATCGATTGCTGAACAAAGGGGGCGAGTGATGCCGAACGGTAGATGCCATTGCAGCGCGGTGCAGTATTCGGTCGATGGGGACATGCACCATCATGCGGTGTGCCACTGCGAAGATTGCCGGCGTTGCTCGGGCGCGGTGACGGTCCCGTGGATCGCGTTTTCCAAAGACGCGCTGCGGGTGACGGCGGGCGCGCCCAAGGTCTATCGTTCGTCCGAGAACGGCGAGCGCCATTTCTGCGGAGATTGCGGCACCGGGCTGTTCTATTTCAACGAACAGTTCCTTCCCGGCATCGTCGACATCCAGTCGGTGACCTTCGAGGACGCCGAAGCCTGGCCGCCCCAGGTGCATATCCAGGTGGCGGACAGCCTGACGTGGGAAGATTCGCTGGCGTCGCTGCCGAAATGCGACCGTTATCCCGGCCAATAGTGCAGCCGGCTATTCCGCAGCTTCGCTGAGGCTCTCGCTCTCGGCCTGCTGTCGGTTCCACATATCGGCGTAGAGACCGTCCTGCCGCAGCAACGCGGCGTGACTGCCGCGTTCCGCCAGCCGGCCGTGATCGAGCACCAAAATCTCGTCGGCGTCGGCAATAGTCGACAGGCGGTGAGCGATCGACAGGCTGGTGCGGTGCTCGCTCACGCGGTGGAGCGTGGCGAGGATGTCCTGCTCCGTCCGGCTGTCGAGCGCACTGGTGGCTTCATCGAGCAGCAGGATCGGCGGGTCCTTGACTAGCGTGCGGGCGATCGCGACGCGTTGCTTCTCGCCGCCCGACAGCTTGAGCCCGCGCTCGCCGACCTCGGTTTCGAAACCCTTCGGCAGGCGTTCGATGAACGGCAGGATCGCCGCGCCCCGCGCGCCGCGCAGGATATCGTCATGGGTGGCCCCGCTGCGGCCATAGGCGATGTTGTAGCCGATCGTGTCGTTGAACAGCACGCTGTCCTGCGGAACGATGCCGATCGCCGCGCGCAAGCTGGTCTGGGTGACTTGCGATATGTCCTGGCCGTCGATTAGCACGCGACCCGCCCAAGGATCATAGAAGCGGAATAGCAGCCGGGCGATCGTGCTCTTGCCCGCGCCCGAGGGACCGACGATCGCGACTTGCGCGCCGGCCGGTACCTCGAAGCTGAGGCCGTGAAGGATCGTCCGGTCGGGATCGTAGCCGAACACGACGTTGTCGAACGTCACTGTCGGCTTGCGGATAATCAGCGCGGGCGCGCCCGGCGCGTCGGCTACTTCGGCCTCGGTATCGATCAGTTTGAACATCGCCGCCATGTCGATCAGCCCCTGGCGGATCGTGCGGTACACCATCCCGAGCATGTCGAGCGGGCGGAATAGCTGCGTCAGGTAGGTCTGCACCGCGACCAGATCGCCCACCGTCAACCGGCCCTGGCTCCATTGCCAGACGGTGAACCCCAGCGCGAACACCATCAGCGCGTTCATGATCAAAGCCTGGGTGATATTGAGCAGCCCGAGCGAGTTTTCCGACTTGATCGCCGCCTCGGCGTAGGCGCCCGCCGCCCGGCCATATCGTTCGCGCTCGCGGTCCTCGGCGCCGAAGTACTTCACCGTTTCGTAGTTGAGCAGCGAATCGACCGCCCGCGCGAGCGCGGTGCCGTCGAGGTCGTTCATCTGCCGGCGCAATTCGGTGCGCCACTCGGTGATCCAGCGCGTCGCGGCGATATAGATCGCCACGGTTATCGCGGTGGCGATGACCAGCTCGACGCCGAACAGCAGGTAGAAGATCACCGCCACCGCGATCAGTTCCAGGATCGTGGGGGCGATGTTGAACGCCAAGAAATAGAGCATCGCGTCGATGCTCTTGGTCCCGCGCTCGATGGTCTTGGTGACTTCGCCCGTGCGGCGTGACAAGTGGAAGCGCAAGCTCAACTGGTGGAGCCGGGCGAAGGTGTCCTCGGCCAGGTTGCGCGTCGCTTCCTGCCCGACGCGCTCGAACACGATGTTGCGCGTGTTGTCGAATGCCGTGCCGAGGAAGCGCCCGGCGACGAACGCGATCACGAACGACCCGGCGACCCACAGCAGAGGGTTCCCCCCAACTGTCCCCGGGGCATCTCCCGAGGCCGCCATGGTGTCAACGACTTGCTTCATCGCCAGCGGGGTCGCCAGCGCCACGCCCTTGGCGAGCAGCACCAGCACAAGCGCGGCGACGATGCGCAGCCGCAAGTCGGCGCGGCCCTGTGGCCAGAGATAGGGCAGGAAGCGCCGGACGGTCGCCCAGCCGTCGTAGTCGCGCAGATCTTCAGAAGGGTCTTCGGGCGGCATCGCGCCTAATGTGGGCTGGCGTCGGCCTCAGGGCAATCCCGCCTCGGGTCAGCTCCCCGCGCGGGCGCTCCGCGGCAGGTCGAACAGGACGGTTCGCTCGGCGAAGTCGATCGCGATCCGGTCGAACGCGCGCAGATCGCCGATGCCGAGCACCATCGCTGGTTTGTCGGCCAGCCCGAGCGCGGCGAAGGCAGGGGCATCGGCGTAGGCGACCGGCACATTTGTCAGCCGCATCCGGTCGATCACGATCGTGCGCGCGAGCGTCAGCGAGCCGATCATCGTCGCTCCGGTCACGTCGGTGGTGGTGACTTCTCGCCCCCGGTTCGCCTTCAGCCGGCGCTGGAGCGCGCGGTTGCCCATCGAGCCCTGGGCGCCGGTGTCAATGATCACCGAGGTCTTGACCCCGTCAACCATGGCGTTGGTGATGATCAGCCGGCCGAGCTTGTTGCGCGCCCGCACGACGATCTCGTAGCCCCGGTTGCCGCCGAGCGCGGCGGCGTCGTTGACCGCGATGGTGCCCTCGCGAAAGTCGATCAGCACGCGCAGGTCCTGCAGGCTGTCGAGCCCGAGGATGCCGTCGGCGCCGATATGCTGCGCCTCGAGCAGCGGGGCGTGAAGCGCATCAAACACGCGTGCGGCGAACTCGAGGCCGTTAAGCTCGACTAGTTCAACCTGTTTGCGCGCGGCCATGCCGACCACGGTCGCCCGTCCCAGCAAGGGCATTTCGAGCCGGTCGCGCAGGCCATGCGTCACCACCGTCGCCTCTGCTCCGGTGTCAATCATGAAGCGAAACGGTCCCTGGCCCTCGATCGTGACCGGCACCGTCATCCGGTCGTACCGGTCGGTCCGCCCCGAGACGATCTCGTCGGGCGTGGATGCGATATCGGGATCGACCTGGCCCGCGCCGGGCGCAGGGGCGGCCAGCAGTAGCAATGCGGCCAGTGCAAACAGACGGATCATGCGGCGCTCTCCTGATCTCCAGGATATCACGCTTGTCGCGCCCGCGCGAATCAGGCGGGCGCGAGCTCGTGGCGCAGGATGAAAGCGACAATTTCGCTCACCGCGCCCCGCGCGACAACGAGCAACGCAGCGACGTAGGCGAGCGCGCCGGTGCCGGTGAGCAGCGCCAGTTCCGCGAACGCGGGCAGGGGTGGCAGCACCGAGCGCGCCGTCAGCACCGCTGCGGCCATGACCGCGCTCGCCGCCACGGCTGGCGCCAGCGCGGTGGCCAGGTGGGTCCAGCGGACGCCGATCTTGGGCAGGGTAAGCGCGTAGGTGAACGCGAGCAGCGCCGGCGCGCCGATCCACCAGGCGGCCACCAGGCCGGTGGGCCCGGAGCTTACGCCAACGAGGAACAATAGCGGGAAGAGGATCGCGCCTGCGCCGTTGGTCATCAGATAAGCCTTGGGCTGGCCCATGCCGTTGGTCGACGGGCTGCACACGATCTGCAGTGCGAACGCCGGCATCGCCAGCGCGAGTCCGGCGGCAATCGGCGCCATCTCCGCCCACTTCGGTCCGAACAAAGTGGCCACCGCCGGTCCCGCGACGAGCGACAACCCCAGGTAAGCGGGCATGACGATCAGCGCGACCATGCGCTGGACCTTGAGGAAGAACGGCCCCAGCGGGCGGCCGGCCTTGTGGAGCTCGGCATACGTCGGAAAGCACACCTCGTTGACTGGCGGCAGGAAGCGCCCCGTTATGATCAAGGTCAGGAACAGCGCCTCGGAATAGAGACCGAGCTGGTGAGCGTCGAAGCTGCGCCCGGCGATCAGGATGTCGCTCTGGCTCTGCACGATCCACAGGAACTGGCAGACCGTCAGCGCTCCCCCGAAGGTCACCAGATCGCCCGCACCGCGCAAGTCGAACACCGGCCTCACGATCGTGCCGGCAGCGATCGTCATGCCGATAGCGCGGGTCGCGAACATCAGGATCGGGGCGTAGACTAGCGCCCACACCCCGAAGCCGAACCAGGCCAGCGCCAGTGCGACGATCGCTCCGATCACCGCCGAGGCCAGGTTGACCAGTCCCTGCGCCCGGAATTCAATTCGCCGGGCGAGCAGTTCCTGCGGCAGGACCGCGAACGGAACGGTGAGGAAGATCAGCGCCTGCAAGCGCAGCATCGGCTCGACCAGCGGCTCGCCGAAATAGCGCGCGGCGTAGGGGGCAAGAAGGAACTGGGTGAGGGCCAGCGCGCCGTTGAGCAACAGCAGCAGGCCGAACACCTGACCCACGCGCCGCTCGTCGATGCGGTCGGCCTGTACCAGCGAAGTGGCGAAGCTCTGGCCGTTGAGAAAAGCGAGCGCGGTCAGAACCGCCTGGGTCATGGCATAGAGGCCGTAGTCGCCGGGCTCGAGCAGCCGCACCACCGCGATGGTCGAGGCCCAGGTGAGGATCTGCGCGATCACCTGCGTGCCCCAGCGCCACGCCAGCGCACTGCGCACGCGCGCCCCGAGGGGGGCGACCGCGAGGTGGCCCGCTGGGTCCGCGTACGGGGTGTGCCTATCGCCCATTATCCTGCGCGATACGGCTGAAAAGTGAACATTTGCCGAGGGTGCCGACCCTTTGCGGCAAGGACAATCGCGGCCGATTCTATCTACTGGTGGTCCAGGTATTCGCTTACCAACCGATCATTCCGCCCAACGCAATCGAACCGTTGTTCCGCAAAATCAACGCTTTGTTCCCATCGCGCAACAAAATTGCAAAAAGGCGGTTGACCCGATTGAGCCCCCTCCATATATGGCCCTCACCGACGCGGCGCTGCCGGTTTTCGAACTGGCTCTGCTCGCTACGGTCGCCAACATAGTCGGATAGCCGGTCCCCCGGTGTAAATCGGGGACGCCTTCGCTGTCCGCCTTATAATGTTGAGTGGCTCTTTGACATCGTTGGTTTTTGATGAAGGGACATGTGGGCGACGGCGCCCGGTCCGGGGGTTTTAAGGCTCCGGATACCGGTTAACTAAGCCGATTGCCACATCCTTCGCGGGCACCACGCTCGCGTCGGGTGAAGCATGTTCATTCGTATCCATTACGTTTGATAGTGCAGGTATCGGCTCCTTGAAGCTCATGCCGCGCAGGTCAGCGATCGCAAGATCGTGCCTGCATGGTGTGTGACACAAACTTGAGAGTTTGATCCTGGCTCAGAACGAACGCTGGCGGCATGCCTAACACATGCAAGTCGAACGAGACCTTCGGGTCTAGTGGCGCACGGGTGCGTAACGCGTGGGAACCTGCCTTGAGGTTCGGAATAACTTCCCGAAAGGGATGCTAATACCGGATGATGTCTTCGGACCAAAGATTTATCGCCTTTAGATGGGCCCGCGTTGGATTAGCTAGTTGGTGGGGTAAAGGCCTACCAAGGCGACGATCCATAGCTGGTCTGAGAGGATGATCAGCCACACTGGGACTGAGACACGGCCCAGACTCCTACGGGAGGCAGCAGTGGGGAATATTGGACAATGGGCGAAAGCCTGATCCAGCAATGCCGCGTGAGT